>WNGJ01007419.1_pt1 | contig 11876 bp, 9 predicted proteins | sample 5400611 | NCBI WGS metagenome assembly WNGJ01 (sample SAMN13153375, study PRJNA577476) | soil metagenome | isolation source: 40 cm soil or saprolite under Garry oak tree replicate 1 | place: USA:California | collected 2016-06-15 | reverse complement strand
CCTCCGGCTAGTTCCGGACGAGCACCGTGCGGGCATCGACCACCCGCAGGCGGCGGATATCGCCTTCGGCCAGCTCGATGGCCAGCGCCAAGGCGTCAGGATGTACGCGAGTCACCTCAACCGGCGCTGCTGGGCGCCGCTGCGAGCGGCGCCTTCGCTTGACTGCGCCCGATTTGTGAACTTCGACCATGATCAAGCATGAGTGTCCGCTTGTGGAGATCGGGTGAAGACCACATGGGGATCATCCGGCGCTTTGCGCCAAGCCCGCCAGGGCCTCGGCTAGCGCATGCGAACACCGGCATTCGCGCAGGCGGTAGGCGTTCCCTTGCGCCCTGCACGGTAGGCGTACGGAGCTGGCCGCACAGCATGAACGACTCACAAGTCGCAATCCGGCCACAGCCGACGCAACAGCTCTATCTGCATATGGGCGTAGCTCCGCTGCCGAGGTATTCGCCGGGGGTGATGCCTTGGTGGTAGGCGGCGTCTAGGACGGTGAGGGCGGCGATGGTGGCGAGCTGGCGGTCGCGTGCGGCTCTTCTGCTCCCGGAGGACGCCTTGACCGCCTCACGGTCCATTCTCAACTCTCTAGTTACGAGCTTCATCGCCGCGGAAAAGCCGGACGTCCCACGGCCGGAGCGTGACCGGCTCGCCCGGTGTATGGCGCCCGCCGCCGAGCAGGTCGGTCACCGTCGAGGGCGGAGAAGCCGTCGCCTCGTCCCAGCTCCAGTTATGCAGGACGTGCAGCCGGGTGCCCGCCGTGTCGGTGCTGGTGGAGACGGTGACCGAGTCGTCGGCGGTCCACCCGCCCGCTGCGTCGGGGACCAGCCACCGCACCAGGTCGACCGCTAGATCTTGATCTGGGACGGTGCCGACCACGGTGATCCGGCCCGCTCCGGCGGGCTTTGTCGTGACGGCGGCCCAGCGGCCGAGGTGGGGATGCTGATAGGTGGCGAGGATCTGCGCGTCCGATGCGACGAGCCCCTCGGCGAATCCACTCGCCGCGCCCCGCAACGAGCCGCGCGTCGGCACCGGTGACGGCAGCGAGGCCATCTCGTCGTACCAGACGCCGGCCGCGTCGGTGATCCGTGCCGGTGCGCGCTCCGTACGCGCTCTCCCTTCCCCGTCCCCGTAGCCCGTCCGCGGCCCGACGACGAGATGCCCCCCGGCCTGCGCGTAGGCGACCAGGAAGTCCAGGTCCTCATCAGCCGTGGTGTAGAACGCAGCCGCGATCAGCACCGGATAGCGCGCGGCCACGTCGGCGGCGTGGTGCTCGCCGCCACGCGACGGCAGCAGGTGCTGCGGCCGGATCAGCCGCTGCTGCCGCTTGGCGTCGAAGATGCCGCGGGAGAAGGCGGCGAGGATGTGCCGGTAGGAGTCGGGATCGATAAGAGAGTCACCTCGTAGCGGACCCTGCGCCGACAGCGCGAACTTGCTGTCGGAGTCGTAGAGCACCGCGATGTCGTAGTCGGGCTCGGCGGCGGCGAAGGCGCCGCCGGCATCGCGCAGTTCCTGGCCTATCCGCGCGATCTCGTGGTAGGCGCGGCCGGGGACGCCGCTGTGCGGGAGCACGCCGCCCCAGTACGTCTCGGTGCCGAACGGCAGGGTGTTCCAGTGCCAGTACTCGATGAGCCGCGCTCCGCGCGCGACGAGCAGCCAGGCCAGCTGGCGCCATTGACCGTCGTAGGGGGATTCGTTCATGGAGGAGAAGCCAATCGACCCGGCGTTGGTCTCAGTGACCAAGAACGGGGCCTGTTTCGAGGAGTACATGAGATCCGCCAGTTGAGCGATCGCCCACGGCCCGCGGACGACCCAGCCCATCGGACCGATGGAGCGCGGCAGCCTGCTCGGATGTGCGAGCGAGTCCTGCATCTCGCAGTACGCGTTGCCGGATGCCACATCAAGGGTTCGGCTTAGCTCGACGTCCTCGATACCTGGCTGCTCGTAGGAGATGCACGTGGTGACGAACCCGCGCCCGCCAGTGAGTTCGCGGACGATGCCTGCCTGCCAGCCGATGAACTCGACGACCAGCTCTGTCTGGAAGCGCCGCCAGGCGAGGTCGTACTGCGGCTGGAAATTACCTTCCGGGCGCCACAGGTCACTCCACCGCGACAGCCGGTGCGACCAGTACACCAGGCCCCACTCCTCGTTCAGCCGGTCGACGGTGCCGTAGCGGCGGCGTAGCCAGTCCACGAACTTCTCGAAGACGTCGGCGTTGTAGAGCAGCCGGAGGCCGGGTTCGTTGTCGACCTGGTAGCCGGCTATGGCCGGATGGTCTCGGTAACGGCCCACCACCTCCCGGATCACCCGCTCGGCGTGGAATCGGTACGCGGCGTGCGTGAAGTTCACCTCCTGCCGGGCGCCCCAGCCGACCCGGTGCCCAGACGCCGTCTCGGCAGCGATCTCTGGATAACGCCGGGTCAGCCACATCGGGACGGCGTAGGTCGGCGTACCCAGGATCACCCCTATCTCCCTGGCAAGGGCGGCGTCGAGGACCGGCTCGAGCCAGTCGAGCTCGAACCGCCCGTCCTCCGGTTCCCAGGTGGACCAGACCGACTCGCCGACCCGGATCACCGAGAAGCCGGCCTTCGCCATCAGGTCGAAGTCGGCCTCGATATCCGGGCAGCGCTGGTACTCGGCGTAGTACGCGGCGCCGAAGCGGATGCGGTCCATCAGCGGTCGGTGCCTCGATACCGGAAGTCGGCGAAGCTGACCGTGCCCTGGGACGCGTACAGCCCGATAACCCGGCCGGTGAAGGACGCGCAGGTCTCCGCCGTCCAGTAGCGGCCGTCGAGTTCGGCGACCAGTCTGCTGGATGCCAGCAGGCGGATGCGGTCGCCGCCCATCGCCGCGGAGTTGAAGCCGGTCGGCGGCGGGCTCATCTCCATGCGAAGTTCGACGTCGGCGGTCGGGACGGTGACCTGCCAGGTCTGCTCGAGACCCGCAACCTGGGCCCGGACGGTGACAATCGTCCCGCGCGCCTCCACTGCGACCCAGTGGTCCTCGTCATAACGGGCGGCGAGTCCGCCCGCTCCGCCGGAAGCGTCGATGGTGGCGGACACGGTCGCGGTGAGATGCCGTTGGCGGCGGCCGATGAACTGCGGGTGCGGGTCATCCAGTCCGGCATGGCCGGTGATCGACAGCCGGCCGTCCACGACCGACGCGACCGATCCCGGTGTCGTGCGGATCGCCAGCCAGCCCGGCTCCTCGAGCGCGAATCGGTCGGCAAAGTCGAAGACCTCCTCATCGACGGCGTCGCGCAGGGCTGGCAGCACAGGTTCCGGCTGGGGCCAGCCGTCGGCCCAGGAGACCGGCGTGATGAATGTTTCGCGTCCCAGCGGCGAGAACGACTGGGTCCCGCCGAGCGGGCGCATGCCGAGCAGGACCAGCGCCGCGCCGCCGTCTGGCGTGGCGACCAGGTCCGCGTGCCCGGTGTTCTGGATCGGGCGGGACGTACCGCACGCGCTGAGCACCGGGTTGGCTGGGTACCCCACGAACGGGCCCTCCGGGGAGGATCCCCGGGCGACGCTGACGCTGTGCCCCCGCTCAGTGCCGCCCTCGGCGATGAGCAGGTACCAGTAGTCGCCGCGGCGGTACAGGTGCGGCGCCTCAGGAAACTTCAGCCCGGTGCCCGACCACAGCGAACGGGGCGGCTCCAGTGCCTTGCCGGCCCCCAGGTCGACCCGGACCTGCTGGATGCCCAGGTGCTGGCCCACCTGCTCGCCGTTGGTGTAGAGTCCGGAGAAGGTGACGTACGCCGTGCCGTCGTCGTCCCAGGCCAGGTCGGGGTCGATGCCGCCGACGCCGTCGATGGTGATGCCGTCGCTCCACGGCCCGGCCGGGTCAGTCGCGGTGAAGACGACGCATCCGCGCGGGCTCATCGCGATGGTGACGATGACGTAGAAGACGCCCTCGCGATACCGGATGGTCGGAGCCCAGACGCCGCCGCCGGTGGCCACATCCTCGAGGCTGACCTGCTCGGGCCGGGTGGCCACGTTGCCGATGTGCGTCCACGTCACCAGGTCGGTGCTGCGGTAGACCGGTATCCCGGGCAGGTATTCGAAGGTCGAGGTGACCAGGTAGTAGGCGCCGTCAGCCAGGACGATGCTCGGATCCGGGTTGAAGCCGGAAAGCAGCGGGTTCGGCAGCATCAGACGAGCTCCACCTTCGCGGCCAGCGGCAGGTCGACGGCGGAGGTGCCGACCCGGAGCTGGTATGCGCCGGGCTCGTAACGCCAGCCGTCCTGCCAGTAGGCCAGCAGCCGGGTCGGCACGCTGATGTGCAACCGTGCCTTCGCGCCGGCCGGCACGCGCGCGGGCGCGAAGCCGACCAGCCAGCGCACCGGGCGCTCCACCGCGGAGTCCGGCCGCTCCGCGTAGACCTGCAGGACCTGCTTACCATCTCGCTGGCCGCGGTTCTCGACGTCGACGGTTACACGCAGGGATTCCCCGGCGGCGACGGTGGCGGGCGCGTCGACTCCGGCCAGGGTGATGTCGGTGTAGCCCTGGCCGCTGCCGAACCAGTACGCCGGCGCGGCGTCCTGCCTGAGCCAGGCCCGGTAGCCGATGTGGATCCCCTCGGCGTAGTCCAGCGCGTTGTTCACCGGTGTCGTCGACAAGACCGGGACGTCGGCTTCGGCGCCCGGCCAGGTGGTGGGCAGCCGCCCGCCCGGCTCGGCCATGCCGAGCAGCACGTCAGCGACGGCGTTGCCGAACTCCTGCCCGCCGAAGTATCCGATGAGCACCGCCGCGACCTGGTCGCGCCAGGGCATCAGCACCGGAGCGCCCGAGTTCACTAGCACGACCGTGCGCGGGTTGGCGGCCGCGACCGCGCGGACCAGGTCGTCCTGGCGGCCGGGCAGCGCGAGCGAGGTGCGGTCGTAGCCCTCGGACTCCACCACGGAGTTGGTGCCTACGACGACCAGCGCGACATCCGCCTTCGCGGCCGCCTCCGCGGCGGCGGCGATGAGCGCTTCGGAGTCCACCGCGGTCGGCTCGGTGCCGAAGCGCAGCCACAGCAATTCGGACATCGGGCCGGTGCGACCCTGCAGGTCGTACTCGAAACGCAGCTCGACCGGCGTGCCCGCGGTGAGGCTGACCTCCGTGGCGGCCACCGGAGGGGCCATGAGCGCGGCACCGAGGTCGGTGTGCTGGGACTCGGCGATCTCGTCGACGAGGAGCTCACCGTCGACGTATACCTTGCCGTGGCCGACGGCGGCGAAGCCGACGCGGACCGGGCCTGACTCGGCCGGGGTGAACCGGGTGGCCAGCTCCACCGTGGCGGACCGGCCGATTGGGGCGTCCCCGCCGAACCAGACCAGCGCGGTCGAGCGGCGGTCCTCGGCGAACAGCTCGGTTCCGTCCGCGTCCAGGAAGCGGGCCCGCAGGCCAGGCCCGCCGGTGACCGGGTTGGTCAGCTGCGCCAGGGGCAGCTCGGTCACGCCTTCCTGCACGACGGCCCCCCGCGAGTAGCTGACGGTCACGCCGGGCAGCGCGGCGCGCAGGCCGTCCAGCGGCGAGACGGTGTACTCGGGCACGACGGTCGCGCTGCCGCCTCCCTGCGTGCGGGCGTTGGCCGCGTTGTCGCCGATCACGGCGACCGAGCGCAGGCGGCCCGGGTCCCACGGCAGCTCGCCGCGGTTCTCCAGCAGCACGGTGCCCTCGATCGCGGCGTGCCGGGCGAAGGCCACGCCGTCCTCGACCCAGACCGGTTCGGCCGCGACGGATCCGCTGAGGGCGCCAACCCGGCGCGCCAGGGCGAGGATGCGGGCCACTTTGCGGTCGACGACCGTCTCGGGGATCTCGCCGGAGCGGACGGCCTGCAGCAGGGCCTCGCCCCACGGCCCGTCCGGGCCGGGCATGACGAGGTCCTGCGAGGCTCGCGCGCTGTCCAGCGACCGAACGGCCGTCCAGTCGCTGACCACCACGCCGTCAAAGCCCCACTCGCTGTTCAGCGGGGTCTCCAGCAGGTCGTTCTCGGTCGCGGTGGTGCCGTTCACCGAGTTGTAAGAGCTCATCACGAGCCAGGCGTGCGCCTCGGTCACCGCCTTCTCGAACGCGAGCAGGTACAGCTCGCGCAGGGCGCGGTCGCTGACCCGGACGTCCACGGTGAAGCGGTCGGTCTCGGAGTCGTTGGCGATGTAGTGCTTCGGCGTGGCGCCGACGCCATTGTCCTGCACGCCGCGGACGTAGGCGGCCGCGAGGTCGGCGGTGAGCACCGGGTCCTCGCTGAACGCCTCGAAGTGCCGCCCGCCGAGCGGGGAGCGGTGCAGGTTGATCGTCGGGCCGAGCACGACGTCGACCCCCTTGCGGCGGGCCTCCGCCGCCGCCGCGGCGCCGTAGCGGCGGGCGATGTCGGGGTCCCAGGAGGAGGCGAGCGCGGTGGCGGACGGGAGGTTGAGTGACGGGTCGCGCTCGTCCCAGGTCTCGCCGCGGACGCCGGACGGGCCGTCGGAGACGAGGATGCGGCGCAGCCCGATCTTCTCGATCGGCCAGGTCGACCAGAAGTCGCGGCCGGTCAGCAGCTGAACCTTCTCCTCCAAGGTGAGCGCGGCGAGCGCATCGGCGGTGGTCGAGTCGGTGGTGAGAGCAGTCATGAAGAGGCTTCCCTAATTGTTGAGCGCGGCCTGCAGTCGGCGGCGTTCGGCGCGGCGCCTTTCCTGCGCCGCGGGGTCGGGCACCGGAGCGGCGAGGAACAGCGTCTGCGTGTACGGGTGCCGGGGCCGGGCGGTGACCTCGTCGCCGTCGCCCCATTCGACGATTTCGCCGCGGTACATGACCGCGACGCGGTGGCTGAGGTGGCGGACGACGGCCAGATCGTGCGAGATGAACAGGTAGGACACGCCGGTGCCGTCCTGGATCTCCTTGAACAGGGCCAGCACGCGGGCCTGGGTGGACAGGTCGAGCGCGGACACCGGCTCGTCGCACACGATCAGCCGCGGGCCCAAGGCGAGCGCGCGGGCGATCGCGATCCGCTGCCGCTGGCCGCCGCTGAACTCCCGCGGCAGTCGGCGCCCGGCATCGGACGGCAGGTGGACCTGGTCGAGCAGTTCCCGGACCCGCCTGGACGCCTCGGCCTTGGCGACTTTGCGGACGGTCAGCGGCTCGGTGAGGATCTGCTCGATGGTGAGCGCCGGGTTCAGCGAGGTGTACGGGTCCTGGAAGACCACCTGGATGTCACTGGCCAGCTCCCGCCGCTGCGCGCGGGACAGGTGGCTGATGTCGCGGTCGTTGTACCGGATGACGCCGCCGGTGACCGGGGCGAGCCCGAGCAGGGCTCGTCCCAGCGTGGTCTTGCCGGAGCCGGACTCGCCGACGAGGCCGACCGTCTCGCTGGGCAGGATGTCGAGCGAGACGCCCTTGAGCGCCTTGAACGGCTGGCCGCGGAAACCGTGGCCGTGATATTCCACCTCGACGTTGTCGACGTCGAGCAGACGCTGACTCATATCTGCAGCTCCTTGGGGGTAAGAGGGCCGCGGGGCGCGCTGTCCTCGAGGATCGCCGCGAACAGCGACCTGGTGTACGGGTGGCGGGGGTCGGCGAAGATCGCCCGGGCGGGCCCGGTCTCGACGATCCGGCCGGCCTGCATGACCGAGACCGTGTCGCACAGGTCGGCGACGACGCCGAAGTTGTGCGTGACGAGCAGGACGCCCATGTTGAACTCGGCCTCCAGGTCGCGCAGCAGGTCCAGGACCTCGGCCTGCACGGTGACGTCGAGTGCGGTGGTGGGTTCGTCGGCGATCAGCAGGTCCGGGTTGCAGGACACCGCGCCGGCGATGAGCACTCGCTGGGCCATGCCGCCGGAGATCTGGTGCGGATAGGCAGCGAACGTGCGCTGCGGGTCCGGGATGCCGACCCGCGCCAGCAGCTTGAGCGCCCGCTCCCTGGCCTCGGCCTTGCCGATCCTGAGCACCACCCGCATCGGCTCGGTCAGCTGGCTGCCGATGGTGAACGCCGGGTCCAGGTTGGACATCGGCTCCTGCGGGATGTACGCGACCTTGGCGCCGCGCAGCCCGGTCAGCTGCCGGCCGGACACCGAAGCCAGGTCGGTGCCTTCGAACATGATGACGCCGCCGACGATCCGCCCGCCCGCGGGCAGCAGCCCCATGATCGCGAAAGCGGTCTGCGTCTTGCCGGAGCCGGACTCGCCGATGAGGCCGTGCACCTCGCCGCGGCGCAGGGTGAGCGAGACGTCCTGCACGACGGTCTTCACCGAGCCGTCCGGCTGGTCATAGCCCACCGCCAGCTCATTGACGTGCAGCAGTTCCTCACTCCCGGCGGCGGCCGTCTCGTCATGAGTGACGACCGGCTCCCGCTGAATGCTCACGGCAGCCGCGCCGGGGCGCCGACGGCGCTGCGCCGGCCCGCCGCTACGCTCCAGCTCGTCGCGCAGGGCGTTGGCCAGCAGCGCCAGCGCCATGCAGGTCAGCGCGATCGCCAGGCTCGGCCACAGCAGCCCCAGCGGTGCGGTGTAGATATGGTTGAAGGCGTCGCTAAGCATGCCGCCCCAGGTTGGGCGAGACAGGTCCCCGAGGCCGAGGAAGTCCAGCCCGGCCTCGATCGCGATGGCGATGCCGGCGATGCTGGCCGCCAGGATGATGGCCGGCGCCCGGACCACGCTCAGGATGTGCCGGGAGATGATCCGCGCGTCGCTCAGACCGGACACGCGGGCCGCGTCCACGTACAGTTCGTGCCGCACCCCCGACACCGCCGAGTGCACGACCCGGTAGAACGCGGGGGCGAGCAGGATGCCGAAGACGGTCATCGTCCAGAGCAACGACGGGCCGATCACCGCCCGGGCCGCCAGCAGCACCACGATGGCCGGCAGCGCCATCAGCAGGCTGGCGACCCAGGACGACGCGCCCTCGAACCACTTGCCGTAGTAGCCGGAGATCAGTCCGGCGGTGATGCCGACGATCGCGGCCACGGCGACCGCCAGGGCAGCGCCCTCGATGGTCGGTCGGATGGCGAACAGCAGCCGGGACAGGATGTCGTGCCCGGATCCGTCCGTGCCGAGCAGGTACTTGCCGCCAGGATGGGCGAGTATGTTGGCGGCGTTGGCGGCGTTGGCGGCGTTCGGGTCGTGCGGCGCGAGCACCGAGGCGAATATGCCGGCCAGCACCACGATGACGAGGAACGCCAGCGAGGCGACACCGGTCGGGTTCTTCAGCAGGCGGCGGTACAGCGAGGCGTGTGCCGTCTGCTCCAGGGTGTCGACGCCAGGGATGGCGTCGGGGGAAACGGTAGCGGCAGTCATTATCGGATCCGCACTTTCGGGTTGAGCCAGCCCTGCAGCAGGTCGACTATGAGGTTGAGGACGACGACGATGAGGGCGGTGGCCAGCACCAGCCCCATCACCAGCGGGATGTCACCCTGCCCGGTGGCGCCGACGGCGACCTGGCCCAGGCCGGGAATGGCGAAGACCTCCTCCACGATCACCGCGCCGCCGAGCAGGCCGACGAACTGCACCGCCAGGACCGACAGGGCGGGGCCGGCCGCATTGCGCAGCCCGTGCTTGTAGACGACCCGGGCCTCGGACAGGCCGCGGCTGCGTAGCGTCCGGACATAGTCCTGGCGCAGCGCGTCGATGACCGAGCCGCGGATCTGCGCGGTGACGCCGGCGATGCCGCCCAGGGACAGGGCGATGACCGGCAGCGCGATCGAGGACAGCCACAAGCTCGGCGAGGCGGTGAGGGCCGTGTAACCGGTCGGCCTGAACCAGTGCAAGTCGATCGCGAACAGGGTGACCAGCCCGAGCGCCACGAGGAAGCCGGGGACCGCGAAGCCCAGGACGGACAGCACCTGCACCACGCGGTCTGCCCACCCGCGCCGGGTGGCGGCCACGATGCCGAGCACGACGGCCACCACCGCGGTGATCACGGTCGCGCTGATGACCAGGGAGAGGGTCACCGACAGCCGGCTCGTGATCGCGTTGGTGACCGTCTGGCCGGTGAACCAGGAACTGCCCAGATCGCCGTGCACGGCGTGGGACACCCAGGCGCCGAATTGGGTCAGGACCGGGCGGTCCAGCCCCAGCTCGTGCGCCTTCTGCTGGACGGTCTGGGCGGTTGCCTGCTGGCCGAGGATGCGGCGGGCGATGTTGCCCCCGCTCAGGTAGAGAAGGAAGAACGTGACGGTGGTGATTACCGCCACCAGTACGGCGCCCGCCGCCAGGCGGCGAAGCACGAATCGCAACACGGTGACCCCTATGACTTAGTTGGTTCTGGGATCAGCCCTTGGGCGTGATGTTCCAGAGGTACGGGTAGGCGTTGTCGCTCTGCTGCACCACGGTGGTGTTCTTGTCAGCGGCGAAGGTGCTGGCGACGCGGTACCAGGGGTCGAAATAGGCCTGGTCTACGGCGTACTTGTCCAGCTGCTGGGCGGCGGCCGTCGCCTGGGCGTCGGATCCCTTCTGGATGGTGCTGACCAGCGTGTCGACCTTCGGGTCGTCGGCGTGGAAGGGGTTGAAGACGGCGTTCTTGTCGATGGAGAAGTTGGCGATCTGCCAGGCCGTCGGGTCCTCCTGCAGACGGAACCAGGACGCGGCATACTTCGGCGCGAGGATCGCGGCGATGGCATCGTTGAGCGCGACCTGCTGGTAGCTCACGGTGATACCGACCGCGCCGAGGTACTGCTTGACTAGGTCGTAGACGGTCGTGCCGCTGATGTTGATCTCCGGCAGGGTCATCGTGAAACCGTTGGGGTAGCCGGCCTGGGCGAGCAGTTGCTTGGCCTTGGCCGGGTCGTACGGGTACGCGTTGTCCAGGGCCTTGTCGTAGGCCGGCGACGTGGTCGGGAAGATCTGCCCGGTGACCGTGCCGTTGTTGGCGTCGACGGCCTTGAGCATGGCGGCGCGGTTGATGGCGTAGTTGATGGCGCGGCGCACGTCCACGTTGCCCAGGGCCTTGTTCATCTTGCCGGTACGGTCCATGAGCATCAGGCCGGTCCAGTCAAGCTCGTGCGGGTACAGCGTGTAGCCGCTGGCCTTGACCGTGTCGTTCGCGCTGTTGTCGATCATGTTCACGCCGTTGACCTGGCCGCCCTTGATGGCGTTCACCTCGGTGCTGGTGTTCTGGTAGACGTTGATGACCAGCTTGTCGTAGTGCTGGATGCTCTTGTTCCAGTAGTTCGGGTTCTTCGTGTAGACGTAGGTGGAGCCGATCACCGTCTGGCCGGTGCTGAGGATGTACGGGCCCGAGCCGACCGGCTTGGTCTTGACGTCGGAGGCATTGAACGCCTTCGGGCTCTCCTGAGCGCCGGCGTTCTGGGCCAGGTAGACCAGCAGCGCGGGGTCGGGCTGCTTGAGGGTGATCTGCAGCGTCGAGGGGTCGACGGCCTTCGCGTCGGCGACGTTGGCCAGTTCAGACTTGTTGGCCGACGTGCCGTCCCGGAAGCGGAGGATGTTCTGCGCCGCCGCCGAAGCGTTGAACGGAGTGCCGTCGGTGAACGTGACGCCGGTGCGCAGCTGCGTCGGGCGTCTCGTGCAACAGCGAGTCGTACACCGCCTGGACGTACGGCGACTGGTTCGCCCACTGGGCGCCCGCCGCGGCCTCGGTGTCCGGCGGAACGAGCGCGCCCAGGGTCAGCGTCCCGGTGCCGTTGGCGCTGCCACCGCCGCCGCCTGCGCTGCCACCGCCGGCGCAGCCGGTCAGCACGATACCCAGGGCGGCGGCAGCGGCCGTCCCGGCGATCACCGTTCTCTTCGTCCTCTTCGTCCTACGCACCTCGCGGTCCCTTTCATCCTGTACACCTCCCAGCGAGGCGTCTTAGACGAGAACCATAAGCTAAAAACCGACCGAGTGCTAGGTAGCTTTTCGAGATTTTTTCTGTTATTTTCTTGGCATGACAACTCGGACGCGACGTGGCGAGTACACTCCGGCG
>WNGJ01007135.1_pt1 | contig 11877 bp, 14 predicted proteins | sample 5400611 | NCBI WGS metagenome assembly WNGJ01 (sample SAMN13153375, study PRJNA577476) | soil metagenome | isolation source: 40 cm soil or saprolite under Garry oak tree replicate 1 | place: USA:California | collected 2016-06-15 | reverse complement strand
CATTGCAGCCACAACCTCTGATGCTAGAGGGCCGCTCACCTGTTCATCCTGTCTGTCCATCCATGTCATCTCCCGTGTGTTGTCGTTCCATCATATGCGTGGGCTTGTTATATAACGTACTTGTGTTTTATTATAAAGGAGGAACGCTCACAATGAAATCACAGAAAAGACAAAGAAATCACAACTTCATCACAATTCGAAGCGAGAACCCAAAAGTGCTTACATTGCCTGATGCAGGGGAACTCTTCTCACAGAGCTGCCACATTGAAGCAGGGCGAGAGGCAGTATGCCTGATCCTGGCGAGCGACAAACAGAGCATAGAGTACTATCCTCAGGAGGTAGTGAGTGAAACATGAGGATAGCCTCCAGGATCGCTCCAACACAGAGCAAGCAGCATCACGCTTTGCTGCCCTCAATCGCATTGGCATAGCCCTGAGCAGTGAGTTGAATGAAACACGCCTGCTGCACCTGATTGCGGAAACGGCACGCGACCTCACCGGTGCCGGCTTTGCTGCCTTCACGCTCCGACCGGTGAATGAACTGGGACAGCCGCTCGTCCCTTCTGAAGGCCACCTCTTTCACCTGGCTGCCGTCGTGGGTGTCACCCAGGAGCAAGAGGCGCTCTTTCGCCGCATGCCACTTGGGGGAGAGGGACTGCTTGCCCCCATCTTTCGTCACGGGGTTCCCGTCCGCGTGCCTGATGCGCTCGCCTTGCTCCAGCGAGTTGACCTTTCCCAGCAAAAGGGGGCGCCAGATGCTTCAACCGCTTCTCGAGATGTTGCCAGGCAGGCAGCCTTCGACTACGTCCATGGGCAAATCCCGAAAGAGGGGTGATAAATAGCTCAACAAAGTATTGACATTTGGGAACGTTTATGCTATTCTATACCCATGAGATTAAGTCAGTATGCAAAAAAGATGGGTGTCAGTTACAAAACGGCTTTTCGTTGGTGGAAAGCCGGAAAACTCGACGCTTACCAACTCGATACCGGGACCGTGATTGTTCGGGACCCAGCCCAACCTCAAGAAGCTCTCTCTGTTGCTTTGTATGCACGTGTTTCATCAGCCGATCAGAAAGAGAACTTAGAGCGACAAATGCAACGCCTCAAAGACTATGCGGCTTCTAAAGGCTATCAGGTCACCAAGACGGTCAGTGAACTGGCATCAGGACTCAATGAGAGCCGTCCCAAGTTCCTCAAGTTGCTAACTGATGCCAGTATCGGGGTGATTGTGGTGGAGCATCGGGATCGCGCGACGCGCTTTGGCTTCAACTACCTTGAGCAGTTGTTAGCCATGCAGGGACGCCGTCTTGAGGTCATCTTTCCTTCTGATACCGATCATGATCTGCTTGATGATTTCATTGCCGTGATTACCAGTATGGCGAGTCGCATCTCTGGACGGCGCACCTGCAAACGGCGTGCAGAGAAAATTAAGCACTGCGTTGAACACGTGATTCAAAGTGAGGATGAGCAATGATCGTCAAACGTGGTTATCGCGCCGAACTGGACTTGAATAACGAACAGATCACCCTTGCTCGCAAGCATTGCGGGGCTGCTCGCTATGCGTATAACTACGGTCTCCGTCGCAAGCAAGAAGCTTACAAAGCCGGTGAGAAGACGCCTTATGCAAAAGACTTGCACCGTGAGATCAACCTCCTCAAGAAAACCGAGATACCCTGGATGTACGAGGTGAGCAAATGTGCCGCTCAAGAAGCCCTGCGTGATCTGGATAAGGCATTTGAGAACTTCTTTCGCAAAGTGGCCTTGAAGAAACAAGGCAAGTGGAAGGGCAAATGTGGCTACCCCAAGTTCAAGAGCCGCAAGAAAGCCATCGGCGGTGCTCGTTTCACCGGCTCTATCCGCGTGTATCCTGATACTATCCAGTTGCCACGCATGGGACTACTCCGGCTCAAAGAGCGTGAGTATTTGCCTATGAATGTGAAGATCGGCAGTGCGACCATCAGTGAAAAGGCGGGACGCTGGTATGTGTCCATCTGCGTGCATGAGGAACAATCCGAACCACCACCAGCTACAGGTGAGGTACTCGGCGTTGATCTGGGGATCAAGACATTAGCCACCTGTTCAGATGGAAGCACCTTTGCGAATCCCAAAGCCCTCCGTAGTCGCTTGAAAGCTTTGAAACGGGCTTCCCGTTCGCATTCGCGCAAGAAGAAGGGAAGCAACAATCGAAAGAAAGCCCAGCGTAAGTTAGCTAAACTTCACGCTCGTATCGGCAACATCCGACGCGATGCCCTGCAGAAGGCCACATCCGCTATCGTGGCGAAAACCAAGCCCGATAGTGAAAGGCCACGAGTCATCGTTCTAGAAGATTTGCACGTGTCCGGTATGCTCAAGAACCGCAAGTTGTCACGAGCGATAGCTGATGTGGGCCTGTACGAGTTCCGACACCAGATCGAGTACAAAGCTCAGTTTGCTGGCTCTCAAGTGCTGCTCGCTTCCAGATGGGAACCGTCCTCAAAAACCTGTTCCTGTTGTGGGTGGGTCAAAGAGGACTTAACGCTTGCAAATCGTGTCTTCCTCTGTGAGGAGTGCGGCAACGTCCAAGATCGGGATTACAATGCTGCGAGAAATTTAGCGGCATTAGCGTAAGTTTTGAACTACCGTGAGTTATACGGGAAGTGACGCCTGTGGATATCCGATAAGACTTGGGACTCCAAGCGCGGGTAGAGGAAGCAGGAACCGAACCTCTTTAGGACGTGTCCTAAATGTCTCAGTTTCGGATAACGGCGTAGGTCACTTGACGAGAAAGGACGCGAACATGCGCCTACGTATTACCTCTACACTGCTCAGCGTACTGAGCCTGTTCTTGTTGTGCGCATGCGGTACGTCTCAGCCATCCACTACCGCTGTGCAGCCCAGTCTTGGCAAGGGTTCTCAAGAATCAGGGTCATTCCATGACCTATCTAGCATTGCTCATCTGCATCTCCCGTCTGGGTTCCAGATCAGTATGTACGCCTCTGGTTTGCACGACCCACGCTTCATGACCACAGGCCCCAATGGAGTGTTATTCGTCGCAGAGGCTGGCTCGCATGCAATCATGGCTTTGCCGCCGGGGACATCGCCAGAACATGCAGGTACGCCCATCGTCATTAGCAATACCCTCAACAACCCAACCAGCCTCGTCCTGCAAGACGGCTCTCTCTATGTGAGTGAGGCTTCGAGCATTGCACGTCTAGCAGTGGGGAATGATCTGAGGGCAGGTCCAATCGAACGCATCATTACCAATCTTCCTGTTCCTGAAGGTGGGTTGTATGGGACACATACGGTCTTGATAGCCCCAGATAACCAGCTCTATGTATCGAGCAGTTCAGACTGCAACGCTTGTGTTGAGCAGGATCCCCACCGTGCTGCGGTTTGGGTCTACGAGCTGGATGGATCACAGGGTCGACTGTTTGCCAAAGGCTTGCCAAATGCAGTGGGAATGGCCGTTAATCCCTGGATGGGGCAGATCTGGGCCGATGTCAATGGGCAAGATTTGATAAGTGGTTCTTCTGCCCTGCCCGAACCAGTGTATGGCCTCACCTATCAGGGTGACTATGGCTGGCCGCGCTGCTATGCTGGTGTCATACGCAATCCCGCATTGAGTCAGTCACCTGGTGCTTGCAAGGGGGTACAACAGCCCGTTGTCACCCTGCCGGCATACTCCACACCGTTGGGGATGGCTTTCTATCCACTAGAGGCTACGCAATTTCCTGAGAGATACCGCAATAGCCTCTACGTAGCATTACATGGCTCAGGGAATAAGAGCCTGGCATCGGGCGACAAGATAGTCCGTATACCAATTGACTGCGGCAAAATGGCAGGCCGCCCAGAAGATTTTCTTACAGGTTGGCTCAATAGCCATGGTACTTCGAGTGGCCGTCCTATGGGAATTACGTTTGCTCCCGATGGCTCTCTGTTTATCAGCGATGATCAGGCCGGTCTGATCTATCACGTATGGTATCGAAGCTAAAGCCTATGAAGCTCTCGTGATTGAGGACGATGGAGCTGGTTATAGCAGTTGTATCCAATGTATCGTTTGTATCAGTTGTTTGAGCAGTCCGCGCTATGCTCTTGTGAAAAAGCGTAGGGAACTCCTTTCTCAACATTAATCCTGCTTCTTCTCAACGCCGACCCACGTACACGCCTCCTTCTGCATCTCTGCCGCTATCTCCTGCATCTCCAACACCACAAACAACGCCACCTGCGCCTCTCGCTGCTCAACCGCTCTCTGAAAGCGTGTCAACCCTTGCACTAATTGTGCCTGCATCTCCAGCCACTGCTTCCACGTAAACGTCGCAAACGGCGCATCAAATCCCATCTCCTCCTGCACGCCGCAAACTCGCTGCATTTCTGTCAATGTCAAACGTTCTTCGCTCATGATGTTCTCTCCATTCTATTTGCCAGTAAGCCACATCAGTAACTGCTATCTTGACTAGACCTATTTTCCGATACTCTGCTTCACATTGTAATAATTACGTTGACCCTTGAAGGATACTCTTTATAGGGTATCCTAATAATACCCGTGGTGTCAAAAGAGAGACTTTGATACACTGGCACCAACTACGAACGAGGTTTCTCATGATACGGGTGCGTCTAAAAGTCAAAGAGGTAGCAGAGGCCAAAGGCTTCAACCAATCATCCCTCTCACGTTATGCCATGGTAGACTTCAAGACCGTTAAGCGGCTCTTCCGCGACCCCTACCGTGACATCGCTGTCAGCACCCTCGTCAAAATCGCCAGAGCACTCAAAGTCAACATCTCAGAACTCATCGAAGTCGAGACCATTCCAGAGGAAGAGGAATAAGAAAATTTCTTCACAGCGTTCTCTTGAGAACGCAGAGGTCTATATCAACAATGTTGCACGTTACGCCCGCAAATATGAACGTAGAGCGATTCTCTTTTGAGGACGTATGTTTTTGATAAAAAGATACTGATACAATCTGCCTCCCAACACTAAGCGAAGAGGGGTGCAGACACTCCTTCAAATTCTTACGAGAAAATGTTGGCGCTTGATTCATTGCCTCCAAAATGTTACAGTGCAAACAGAGATTTCCCCGCTGTCACCCAGCTGGCCGAGGTGTATCCGCTCAAGGTGTTCGGAGATGCGGTAGGGGTGCCCGAGGAAGGCCGGGAGAACTTGTTGCCGTATGCCAACATGGTTTTCAATGCATTTGGGCCCCGTAATCAGTTGTTTGAAGCTGCCATGGCCAAAGCCCAAGCCGTCCAGCCGTGGATTACGGCCAGCTGCAGGCGCGAGGCACTGCGCCCTGGGGGCATCGGTGCCCAGATCTGGGAGGCCGTCGATGCCGGCAAGATCCCCGAGGAATGGGCACCCCTGCTGGTGCGCTCCCTTCTCAGCGCGGGCCTCGACACGACCGTCAACGGGATCGCCGCTGCTATCTACGCTCTGGCGAGTCACCCGGATCAGTGGAACCTTCTGCGACAGGACCCGTCGTTAGTCAAATTGGCCTTTGAGGAAACGGTACGCTGGGAGTCCCCGGTACAGACGTTCTTTCGCACGACGACGCGGGAAGTCGAGGTCTCCGGGAGACGCATCCCGGCTGGGGAGAAGGTGCTGCTCTTTCTTGGGGCCGCCAACCGCGACCCCCGACGGTGGACCAACCCGGACAGCTTTGACATCAGACGCAACGCCTCGGGACACGTTGGGTTCGGCATGGGCATTCACCGCTGTGTCGGGCAAACCGTCGCACGCGTGGAGGCGGAAATCGTGCTGACAGCACTGGCCCAGCGAGTGGAACAGATCGAGATCACGGGCCAGCCGCAACGCAGGCCGAACAACACGTTGCGTGCGTGGGGCAGCCTTCCGGTGACCGTCCACCCCGCTCCTGCCTGAGGCGAACTGGTCGGGGGAGCTGGCTTTTCGTGCCGCTCCTCGCTCACATCGCCATCAGCACCTTCGTCATGACTGCTGAACGTCTGTCAATGGTTGCTGGAGCATGAGCTGGTCAAGCCTGCGTTGCTGTTGATCGAGCCAGTGTCGGTTGTGCTGCAACCACCTCTGCTGTTGGTTCACCTCATCCCGCTGCTGCTCCACCCATGCCTGCTGCTCCTCTAACCATTCACGTTGCGGGTCAGGCTGCTGACGCTGCTTGTCGATCCATAGGAGTCGTTGGTTCAACCACTCTTGCTGCTGAGTGATCCATTCCTGGCGTTGGTTGATCCATTTCCGGCGAGTAGTAATCCACGTTTGCTCAGCCTGGATGGTTGCCTGATATTGCTCACGTTGCCATTGTGGGACCTGTCGAAGCAACGGCACAGAGAGGGGAAATGGGGCTCCCGTTGTCACTTCGATGGCGACGAACAGTTCCTGCATATGCAACAGCGTACGAAAGAACACTGGGACTACGGCCACGTTTGCCTGAAGTTGTTCAAACGTCTGGTCATGTGCCTCTGTCAGGAGAATAATGGGGATAGTCTGCTGTGTCGCGAGGTACTCAAGGGAGGTCAGTATTTCGTCAACCAGCTGGGCAGAGGACACGTCAATGATCAGCAGATCATATGAAGTTGCACATGATTGTCTGAACTGTTCAACCAGTTCCTCCAGGAAGGTGACAAGTGGGTAGCCTTCCTTTGAACACGTAGAGACGGTATGTCCAGCAAAGCGCAGAATAGCACGCAGAAGGGTCAGCAAACGTTGCTTCTCTTCAAAGAGTCCAATCCTAAGCTGTTTGTTCACTCCTAATCCCACTAGCTCACTTCCTTTACCACTTATGCACTATGCCGCCTCATACTCACAAACTCCTATAGAGTATCTTCCTAATTATATCCCATTTTCATCCTCATTCATATCTGGCAGGACATTTTACTTCCCTCCTTAGTACCCTCGCCAAGAAGCTGCTGCCTATGACTTTAATGAATGCTAGAGAGGTAGTGTTGTTCCTTGACTCGGGTTGTCAGCACATCGTGGGGGAAATGGGCTGTGTGGTGGTCTCAGTTTGGAAGCCCTTCTCCTGACAGCGACACGCAGCGAGTGTCTCCCTCCCGCTCTTGTCTTGCGTGTAAAGGATGCAGATGTAGCACACAAGATTCACTGTGTTGCTCTGCTTAGAGTTGTCCGTCCCCTGAACGTGGTCTGGTGCATGCTCTCTTGCCCGTCGAGCGGCTGAATTGAGCATGAGAAGGATGAGATTATCCTTCTCTCAGAATACCAGTCTCCTTTTCATTACTGAAGAGGATCTCAACGTACGATGCGGGAAAGGAAAAGGAGAAAGAGTATGCCGCTTTATGTACATCGAGCTGGACGAGCAGACGCAGCCAGCATCGTCTTCTTGCATGGTCTGGGATTGAGTGGTGCGATGTGGCAGCCACAATTCCAGCGCTTGCCTGACTATCAGTGTCTGGCTCCCGATCTGCCAGGACATGGGAAAAGTGCAGACCTTGGTCCCTTAACCCTGAAAGATGCGAGTAGACAAGTTGCTGATCTGATCGGCAAGTATACGCCGAATGGCCGTGCTCATGTGGTGGGGCTGTCACTGGGTGGTGCAGTTGCCGTGAGGATGCTGCTCGATGTGCCAGAGGTCATCGATCATGTCATAGTCAGTGGAGCGGCGACGCGTCTTGACCCAGTTTTTGCTAACTTCACTACGATGATGGGTTTTCTTAACCCTGACCAATTGGCTCAGCTCATCTTCCTCCAATCTAACATCCCACAACACTATCACCACCTGGTGCTTGAAGGGGTGCGAACCGTCAAGCCAACGGCATTTAGCCACTTTAGTCATGAGGTGACACAGATCGAGCTCCCTCATCAAGTGCATGTACCGATGTTGATTACGGTTGGGCAGAACGAAACCTTTGTGGTGCAGCAGGCTGCTCACGAGATGAATAGGACCATCCAGGGGGCCAAAGGCGTGATGGTCCCGGGTGTAGGCCACATCTGGAACCTGGAAGCTCCCGACCTGTTCACGGAGACCGTGCGCTCCTGGGTGACGGATGCAGCGCTACCGCAAGCCTTCATCGCATTATGATCAGGGTCTCGCTCCAGGAACCACCGTGCGTCTCTGACATGAGTTCGCTTTCTCCCAGACGTTTGTCGCGCTTGTTGGCTCGACTGGCTTCTCGCTTGCTCACCACCGGTCCCAGTGGAGCACCGACTCCAACGACTTGCGGGGGGCTGGCTTGAAATCCGTTCCCAGCGTATACGCCACAGGGATGAGTGCTGTCTGCATCACCTCCTCATAGGGAATGCCGAGTACTTCTGCTGCCTCTTGCTCGAAGTAGAGATGGAAGCTCGTCAAGCTGGTTCCCAGGCCACGCGAGCGTGCAGCCAACATAAAGCTCCAGGCGGCAGGCAGAATCGAGCCCCAGATGGCTGAGTTTGTGAGACTCTGCAATACGATCCCAAACGAGGGTTTTATGAACAGTAACAAGGTCTATGAAACAACGCTGTACCTAGACAATATTGAACATCTCTTCAGTAAACCCGATCTTAGTCCACTCTCGGATCATTATAGGGAGTACAGCCATACCTCGGGCATTGAGTACCTCGCCAAAGAACTGTCTGCTCAACCAGCAATAAAAGAAGTACGGGTGAATATTGTACTGCCTCCTGATAAGATCGTGCCCGATCTGGAGCAGAAGACGAAGGCTGCTGTGTTGCGGTACTGCCGTGGCCGCGTGAAGGCGCTCGAACAAGAGACGCAAGGGCTACGCAAGCGTGCGATTGAGGCAACATTGATGGCAATTGTGGGCCTGGTTATTTTCATCAGCGTGGGCAGCATCTTGACGTATTCCACGTCATTTGTGATTCAGGTCATTGGGCAAGGTCTGACTGTTGTTGGATGGGTGTTCGTCTGGTTCCCTGTGGACTCCTTTATCTTTGGCGTAAGGCATTACCGACTCGATAAGCGGATCTACGAGAAATTGGTAAATATGCAACTTACAATTAAGAGCAGCTGTTGAATAAGGCCTCTGAGGAATAACGGAACGAACATGGCTCTCTATTAATGCTAATGTATACTTGGGTCATCCTCACATTTCTGTTATCAAAAACAGGAGCATGCATTGGTATCTCACAGCATAAGCAAGAGTTCAGTCAGCTCCAGGGTCTGCTCTGCCTCATGGAGAGCAGACCTTGGAGCGCCATCATCACGTGCGTTGAGACGGATGCAAGAACTTCGCCTAGAACGTCACCGGCAGGCTCGTGAGGCCGCGCAAGATGGGGTTCTGGGTCCAGGTTAGTTGCTCGGGCTCGCTCACCAGGCGCAGATTAGGCAGGCGTTGCAGCAAGGTGCCGATAGCGATCTGCCCCTCCAGGCGCGCCAGCGGGGCTCCCAGGCAGTAATGGATGCCCTTGCCAAAGGCCACATGCTGATTCTCCTGGCGCATAATATCCAGTACTTCGGGATCAGGGAACTGCTGCGGATCCGTATCCGCTCCTATCAAGGAGACAAACACCATCTCACCCTTGCGGATCACCTGGCCATGCATGGGGATGTCCTCGCTGGCCCAACGCGGTGAGGAGAGACTCACCGGAGCCGTGTAGCGCAAAAGTTCCTCGATGGCTGAGGGAAGCAAGGAGGGGTCCTGCTGGAGCAGGTGCATCTGCTCAGGATGTTGCAGCAGCGCCAGCGTCCCGTTGCCGATCAAATTGACCGTTGTCTCGTGTCCGGCGATGATGAGCAGGAAGATGGTCGAAATGAGCTCGGTCTCGCTGAGGGTATCTCCACGCTCCTCTACCTGGACCAGGCCGCTCGTCAGATCACTGCCGGGATGGGCGTGCTTGTCGGACAGGAGCGTTTTGATATACTCGACAAACGTCTCCAGAGCGACAAGAGCTTCCTCCGGTTTAGGCCCTACAGGAGTAGTCACGATCGTTTGCGACCAGACGCGAAATTGTTGGCGATCCTGGGCGGGAATCCCCAGCATTTCTGAAATGACGGTGATGGGCAGCGGGAAGGCAAAGTCAGCAATGAGGTCCATCCTTCCCTGTGCCTGTACGGCGTCCAACATCTCGTCCGCAATCTGCTGGATGCGCGGACGAAGTTGCTCGATCATGCGCGGCGTGAAGGCTTTGGAGACCAGGCCGCGCAGGCGGCTATGATCAGGTGGATCTACGGTAAGCATATCCCGCCTCCATGTAAGAAACCGGTGAATAATCGATGCTCTCCCTCCGGCGGTATCCTGCCCGTCCTGCGGTGGTGAGACTTTCTGTATGTCTTTGGTGAAACGCGGGTCTTTCAGAATCGCGATGGCATCATCATAGGTCGTCACGATCCAGCTCTCCCCCATACCAAAAGGGCTGGTGAGATGGATGAGTGGCCCCTGTTCACGTAAGCGCGCAGAGAACGCAATCGGATCGCGCTTTGTTTCTTGCGAGAGCAAATCGGTGAAGGTAATCTGTCCCATACTGTTCAACTTCCTTTCATTCATCGTGCGGGTTCGAGAGCGTACAGCGCGGGTTTCTGAACCATGGTGGTGATCCCTTTTGACTCCACTCTATACTCTGGGGGAAAACAGATGATGAGTCTGAACCTACCAGCTCCTCTTTGTATTCGCGTCGTTGGGTTGGCCACACTGGTGTGTCCCGATCCCGCGTAAGAGCGCGTCGACAGCCGCTTCTGGGTCGTAGACCTGCTGAGCATCGGGATCGATCAACTCGGTGAAGAGGTTGCCATATACCAGGGAGCTGAAGATCAGATAGAGCATGAACGTCGCATCCAGGTCCGGGCGCAATTCTCCACGCTCCTGGGCGTGTTCGACCATCTGGCAAAACTGCTGTATCCGTGGGGCGACCAGTTTTTCGTAAAACGCGCGATAGATTTCAGGCTTCGTCTTGATCTCCGCAATCAGCTTAGTGGTCAGCTTAGCCATCAAGGGGTTATGGTTGAATAGTTCGCGTGATTCCTTGGCAATGTAGAGCAAGTCGTTGCGGATATTGCCAGTGTCGGGGATAGGGTTGTCGGCGCGAAACAGGTTGAGAGCATCTTTGATCACGTCTTCTTTCGAGGACCAGCGGCGATAGATGGTGGTCTTGCCAACTCGGGCACGCTCCGCGATAGCTTCGATGCTCAAGCCCTGGAGCCCCTCTTCGGCGAATAATGCGAGTGTTGCCTCCAGAATGGCCTGGTGAGACTGGGCGCTGCGTGGGCGCCCAGCCTTGCGGCTCGTTTGCTCAGGTTCATTCATCGTACTTCAGCTGTCTCCTTTTGTCCCTCTCTTGTAGCCCCGCATCAGAAAAGCTTCTGCGTAATCTAATTACCGCTAAAATTTCAATACGAAACGGTATCGTTATCAACTGGAAGAAGTATAACATAGATTTTTGCAAAACGCAACGGTTTCGTATCGATTTTGATGGAAAGGGGAAAGAATAATGTAGCTCTGGAGCTTTAAATAGCCCTGGCCGTGGACGAACAAGAATTGACTTTGGTTAATGTTGAGGCTATACTTAGCCAATAGCGTAGAACGACCTATAGCTCTTTCCAGAGGAGGAATCCATGTACGACTATGTCATTGTCGGCGCTGGGTCCGCGGGTTGTGTGTTGGCCAACCGCTTAACCGAAGACCCTACAACCACTGTCCTTCTGCTCGAAGCGGGAGGGCCGGACGAGGCACAAGAAATCCACATTCCGGCGGCATTCTCCAGTTTATTTAAAACTCCACTCGACTGGGCATATGAGACGGCGGAACAGCCGCATCTTCACAACCGTCGATTGTATTGGCCCCGTGGAAAGGTTCTGGGCGGCTCCAGCTCGATCAACGCGATGGTCTATATTCGTGGGAATCGCCGCGATTATGACCACTGGAGAGCCTTGGGCAACGAAGGATGGGGTTACTCGGACGTACTGCCTTACTTCAAGAAGGCTGAAAATGAGGAGCGGGGAGCGTCAGCATATCACGGGATCGGCGGACCTCTCAAT
>WNGJ01009800.1_pt1 | contig 11878 bp, 8 predicted proteins | sample 5400611 | NCBI WGS metagenome assembly WNGJ01 (sample SAMN13153375, study PRJNA577476) | soil metagenome | isolation source: 40 cm soil or saprolite under Garry oak tree replicate 1 | place: USA:California | collected 2016-06-15 | reverse complement strand
GAGACCATCAACCTCTACCTGTACCTGCAGGCGTTCGCTTTCTACAACGTCGGCAATGCGTCTGCGGTGGTTGTCGTGTTCTTCATCATCATCCTCGCCCTTGCGCTGGTGCTACTGCACGTGCGCGAGAGAACGAAGTGGATCTAGAGAAATGGGCGTAGACACTCGCCCTTCACCGACCGCATCCCGAGCGCGCTTTCGAAGGAAGCTGCGCAAAGCGGGATTCGCGCTCTCCGTAGTCGTCATCGTCTCTCCCGCGATTCTGGTGTTTCTGTGGATGCTCTCGCTGTCGCTCAAGAATGAGATCGATAACCTCGCTTATCCTCCGGTGTTCGTGCCGAGTCCGCCGACCCTGGCCAACTTCGTGCAAGTTTTTTCGGAAAACTCGATGGGCCTGTATTTCTGGAACAGCATCGTGGTGTCGGGGCTGGCGACGCTCGTGGCATTGGCTGTCGGCATTCCCGCAGGCTATGGAATCGCGCGCGCGAATGCGCACAAGCTGACGGTACTCATCCTGATCGCTCGCATGACTCCGGCCTTGTCGTATCTGATTCCGTTGTTCACGGTGTTTCAGCTGCTGGGCCTCAACAACACACTGACCGCGCTGGTCATCACGCATCTGGTGATCACGGTGCCGATCGTCGTCTACATCATGGCCGGGCACTTCGAGACGCTGCCGCGCGAGCTCGAAGAAGCGGCCCAGATCGACGGCGCAGACGTGTGGACCGTGTTCCGCTACGTCGCGTTGCCGCTGGCCAGACCGGGCATAATCGTCGGGACCATTCTCGCCTTCATTTTTTCCTGGAACAATTTCGTCTTCGGCGCGGTGCTTGCCGGCCGCGCGACCCGGACCCTTCCTGCGGCGGTCTACAATGTGCTTACCTTCGAGCAATTGGCGTGGGGGCCTTTGGCCGCCGCGGCCATTGTGGTGACGCTTCCGGTATTGCTGCTGACCATCGTGATCCAAAAGGAAATCGTCGTCGGTCTCACTCACGGCGGCGTCAAGGGAGGTTAGTGCACTTGCTCATCGATAGTACCGGCTCAGGCGGCCGGTCGTCCCGTCTTCCTGCCGAGCCGCGCGAGAGCGTCCAATGAAATCCTGTTCGAATCGCTGAGGCGCACGTGGTCCTCGTATTCGGTTCGATCAACATCGATCTCGTCACCCGCGTCGAAAGATTTCCCGGCCCAGGCGAGACAGTTTCCGGGATCTCCTTCGCGATCTATCCAGGCGGCAAAGGCGCCAATCAGGCGCTGGCGTCCGCGCGCGCGGGCGCGCCGACATGGCTCGTGGGTGCTGTCGGACGCGACGCGTTCGCTGCGACTGCGCTGGCGCTCGTGAGCGAAGCTGCGGTGGATCTCGCCTATGTCGCCCGTGTCGACCAAGCCACCGGTTGCGCCACGATTCTGGTCTCGGCTACCGGCGAGAATCTGATCGTATCGGTACCGGGCGCCAATGCCCGGGCCGATCCGGGCACCATTCCCGACGCGCTGCTCACCCGCAGTTCGACGGTATCGCTGCAGCACGAGCTTCCCGCCGCTGCGAATCAGGCGCTGGTGGAGCGGGCGCGCCGCAACGGGTCGCGTGTCGTACTTAACGCCTCACCGTGGCGACCACTGTCGCATGACACGCTATGTTCGATCGACTACTTAGTCGTCAATGAGCTCGAAGCGCAGTGGCAGCCGGATCGCTTACATGTACCGCCGGCGGCGCCCAACCGTCGTTCCCGGAACGCTCTGCCATCGAGGCGGTCCTACAACGCATTGGGCCGCCCACGTCTTGATCGTCGTAACTTTTACAATCCAGGGAACAATCGCCATGTTGAAGGCCACTTTCATGTTGAAACGATTTTTTCTCGCGGTCTTGTTGCTCGTGGCGGCCGGACGCGCTGCCGCCGTTCAATACACCGATATCTGGTACATCCCGGCGGAAGCCGGCTGGGGTGTCAACGTGGTCCAGAGCGACGCCTTCATGTTCATAACCTTCTTCATCTATGGCGCCGACGGCAAGCCCACCTGGTTTACCGGGCAGGTGACGCAGGATTCCAGCGGCAACTTCAACGGCACGCTCTACTCGACGATGGGAACCTATTACCTATCGCCTTGGGCCGGATTCTCCGGCGGCCCGGCTGGCACCGTATCGTTTCAACCGTCGGGACCGTACACCGCAAAGCTGATCTACACCGTGACCGGCGTGGGTACCGTGACCAAGTTCATCCAGCGCCAGAACCTCACCACCATCACCGTGGGTGGCACGTACAGTGGCGCTCAAACTGGCACCTATTCCAACTGCAGCACGAGCGCGAACAACGTCTCTTATACGGATTTCTTCAATTTGCAAGTCACTCAACTCACCAACGGAAGCGTCACGTTCGCTTTTTCCTACGCAGCTTTCAGTTGCACTTTCTCCGGAACACTCGTGCAACAGGGTCAGTTATACAGCGTGCCCGGCGCTAGCTATCAATGCGCAAGCGATCCCACATTTTCGGCGAACTTGACGGAGATCAAGGCGACTGCGCAAGGCATAGAAGGCCAGTTCAGCGCATCGGTGGGAGGGAACTGCCATGAGGATGCCCATTTCTCCGCCGTTCTGAGATAGCTGCTCGCGCCTCTCGGACGCTATTATCTGACCGGGTCCCGCTGACGCACGCATTCGAACAGGCAAACCGCCGCCGCCGCCGCGGCGTTGAGCGAATCGAAGCCGGCCAGCATGGGAATAGTGGCTTTCCTGGCGGCGGCGAAGCGCAGCGCGTCCGACAGGCCCACTCCTTCATTTCCGATCGCGATCGCGACCGGTGGCGTGAGATCCACGGTGAACAACGGCTCCCCGTCAGCCGCGACCGCCGCCACCAGCTTCCCCTGGTAGGCGCGCGCCCACTCGACCAGATCGATGTCCTCGAAGATCTGCAAATGGAAATGCGCGCCCTGCCCGGCGCGGAGAACCTTGGGCGACCAGGCAAATGCGCACTGCGCCGAAAGCAAAACCTGCTCGACGCCTGCCGCCGCTGCTGTGCGCAAAATGGAGCCGACGTTGCCCGGATCCTGAATGCCGTCGAGCAGCAGACAGAATCCCGCGCTCCCTCGATACTCGGGGCGTGGCGCCGGAACGACCGCCATCGCGCCCAGGCCCGGCGGAAATTGCGCAAACTCGGCCCACGCCGACTCGGTGACGATGAGGCTGCGCGCCGCCGGGACGGTGTCGAGGAGCCTGCGTATGCCTTCGCGCTCCAGCGCCGACTCGACGACGATCAAAGTCTCGGGAGCGCCGTATCGCTCGCAGTACACCGCAATGACGTGCTCGCCCTCCAGCACACAGCGTCCCGCCTTGCGACGGTCGCGCGAAGACGCGACCAGCCGGGCGGCCTGCTTGAGACGGGGGTTGTCGCGGGAGCTGATGCGCGGCATCGCTTGAGCCGCTCAGTACGAAAGCGTCAGGCGTGATTGCGTTCGCGCTTGCATTCGCGGTGTGACACTCATCATCGTCACTGCGCCGGCGAAATCGTCCTCAACGAAACTGGCGGCGGCGCGCAGCAGCAAGGGTCTAGCGAGAAGGATTGGCGCTCCGCTCGCTGGCTGCGGGCGTCCGGGCCGCCGCGTCTTGCGGTAGCTGGAAAAACACTTCGTCGTGCCGAATCATGCCCAGCTCCGAGCGCGCCCGCTCCTCGATCGCCTCGAGCCCTTGTTTGAGATCGCGTACCTCGGCGTCGAGCACCGCGTTGCGAGTCTTGAGCTCGGCGTTGACTTGCTTCTGCGCCTCGACTTGGCGATCGAGCTCCCGCACCCGCAACCAACCGCCTTTGCCGAGCCACATCGGATACTGGAGGGCGAGGATCAGTGCCGCAAAGATGAAGGCAAGCAGTCGCAAGCGCGGTCAGCTCAGTTGGTGGAACGCCTCGCGCCCGGGATAACTGGCGACGTCACCGAGATCTTCCTCGATGCGCAGGAGCTGGTTGTATTTCGCGATCCTATCCGAGCGCGACAGCGATCCCGTTTTGATCTGACCGGCGTTGGTGCCGACGGCGATGTCGGCGATCAGGCTGTCCTCAGTCTCGCCTGAACGATGCGAGATGATCGATGTATATCCCGCGCGCATGGCCATGCTGACCGCGGCGAATGTCTCCGACAAGGTCCCGATCTGATTGATCTTGATGAGGATCGAATTGGCGACGCCTTTGGCGATGCCTTGCTTGAGAATCCTGGTGTTGGTCACGAACAAATCGTCGCCGACCAGCTGCACTTTCTTGCCTAGCCTGTCGGTGAGCAGCTTCCAGCCGTCCCAATCGTGCTCCGACATGCCGTCCTCGATCGAAATGATCGGGTACTTGTCCACCCAGTTCACGAGATAGTCGACCATCTGCGATCGCGTCAGCTTCAAGCCTTCGGATTCGAGCTCGTACATGCCGTCCTTGTAATACTCGGATGCGGCGCAGTCGAGCGCCAGCGCGATGTCCGTTCCGGCGGTGTAGCCAGCCTTGTCGATTGCCTCGAGCAGCAATTGCAGCGCCGACTCGTTGGACGGCAGGTTCGGCGCAAAGCCTCCCTCGTCGCCCACCGTGGTCGCCATTCCCTTGGCGTCGATCAGCTTCTTGAGCGCGTGAAAGACTTCCGACCCGTAACGCAACGCTTCCCGGAAGGTAGGCGCGCCGAGCGGTACCAGCATGAATTCCTGCATGTCCACGCTATTGTTGGCGTGCGCCCCGCCATTGATGACATTCATCAACGGAACCGGCAGCATCATCTCGCCGGCGCCTCCGAGATACCGATACAGAGGCAGCGTCGATTCCTCCGCCGCGGCCTTGGCCACCGCCGCCGAGACGGCGAGTATGGCGTTCGCGCCCAGCCGCGACTTGTTCTCCGTTCCATCGAGGTCGATCATGGTGCGGTCGACAAACGCCTGCTCGGAGGCATCGAGCCCAATGATCGCTTCGCAGATCTCGGTATTGACGTTTTCGATCGCTTTTTGCACGCCCTTGCCGCCATAGCGCGCGGCATCGCCATCGCGGAGCTCGATCGCCTCCTTCGATCCGGTCGAAGCGCCCGAGGGAACGGCGGCGCGACCGCTGATCCCCGACTCGAGGACAACGTCGGCTTCGATCGTCGGGTTGCCGCGCGAATCGAGAATCTCGCGCGCGATGACATCGACAATGGCACTCATCTTCTGCTTTTCCTGTTCAATGTGATGCAGCCATCTCAGACCTCGACGGCCATCAGCTCGGTTTCCGGAAAGCCGGCGCGCTTCACCGTTGCGTCGAGCTCGACCAGCGTGGCCAGAAGCTCCTGCATGCGACCGAGCGGCCACGCGTTGGGACCGTCAGAGAGAGCCTTTGCCGGGTCCGGATGGGTTTCCATGAACACGCCCGCGACGCCGGCCGCGACCGCGGCCCTCGCGAGCACCGGTACGAATTCACGCCTGCCACCGCTCGATGTGCCCTGCGCGCCCGGCAGTTGAACCGAATGCGTCGCGTCGAAAACAACAGGACAACCCGTCGCCCGCATGATCGCCAGCGCGCGCATGTCCGAGACCAGATTGTGATAGCCAAACGACGCGCCACGCTCGCACACCAGGATGTTGTCGGTGCCGCTGGCCTCGCGCGCCTTGGCAACCACATTGGCCATGTCTTCCGGCGCAAGAAACTGGCCCTTCTTGATATTCACCGGTTTGCCCGCTGACGCGACGGCACGGATGAAGTCCGTCTGCCGGCATAGAAACGCCGGCGTTTGCAATAGGTCCACCACTGCGGCGACCTCCGCGATCTCGTCGCTTTGGTGTACGTCGGTCAGAACTGGCACCCCGACCTGCCGCTTGACCTCGGCGAGAATGCGAAGCCCCTCGGCCATCCCGAGCCCACGAAACGATTTCAACGAGCTGCGATTGGCCTTGTCATACGACGATTTGAAAATGAACGGTACCTTCAGCCGCGCACAGATTTCCTTCAGGCGCCCGGCGACCTCGATCTGCAACTGCTCGGACTCCACCACGCACGGACCCGCAATGAGAAACAGAGGCCGATGCAATCCAACCTCGAAGCCGCAGAGATTCATGCGCTCAAGCGACGAGCTGCGCGCGCGCTCGTACCGGATCGCAGGTCAAGACTCGCCGGCGCTCGAGTGCCGCGTTGACGAATGCGATAAACAGCGGATGGCCGCGGCGTGGATTCGAAGTGAATTCGGGATGGAACTGGCAGCCGAAGAACCAAGGATGGCCCGCAAGCTCGACCATCTCGCACAAATCTCCGGCGGTAGCACTCTTGGCCCATGCACCAACCGTGAGCCCGGCCGCCTCGAGGCGCGGCAGGTAATGATTGTTGACTTCATAGCGATGCCGGTGGCGCTCTGCGACCGTCGTCGCGCCGTAGATCCGGTGCGCGAGCGATCCGGGCACCACATCGCAGGGCTGGGCGCCGAGACGCATGGTGCCTCCGAGATCGGACCGATGGTCGCGGCGCTCGATCGACCCGTCGCGATTCTGCCACTCGGTGATCAACGCCACTACCGGGTGCGGCGTTGCGGCATCGAACTCGGTGCTGTTCGCGTTGGCGAGGCCAGCCTTGTGCCGCGCATATTCGATGACCGCCAGCTGCATTCCCAGGCAAATGCCGAGATAGGGAATGCCGTTCTCGCGCGCATGGCGAATCGCCTTGATCTTGCCCTCGACGCCGCGCTTGCCGAATCCGCCCGGCACCAGGATTGCGTCCATGCCCTTGAGGCAGTCGATACCGTCGCGTTCCACGGCTTCGGAATCGAAGTAATGAATGGCGACCTTGCTGCGGGTGTGAATGCCGGCGTGGGTCAGCGCTTCCGACAGTGATTTGTACGATTCGGTCAGGTCGACGTATTTGCCGACCATGGCGATGTTGACGTCGTGCTGCGGATGGATCAGCGCTTCGACCAGGTTGCGCCAGGTCGTGAGATCGGCGGGACGAGGACTCAGGGAAAGCTTGCGGCAAACGATCTCGTCCAGCCCTTCGGCGTGAAGCGCAACCGGAATCTTGTAGATCGAATCGGTATCCAGTGCCGGGATCACGGCCTCGGGCGGCACGTTGGTAAACAGCGCGATCTTGCGTCGGTCGCCGTCGGGCAAAGGCCTGTCCGCGCGGCAGAGCACGACATCGGGCTGGATACCGATCTCGCGCAACTCCTTGACCGAGTGCTGCGTCGGTTTGGTTTTCATCTCGCCCGCGGTGGCGATGAACGGCACCAGCGTCAGATGGATGTAGCAGACGTTATCGCGGCCGAGAATAATGCCCATCTGGCGGATGGCTTCCAGAAACGGCAGCGATTCGATGTCGCCGACCGTCCCGCCGACCTCGACCACCGCGACTTCGGCCTCAGTCCCATTGACCGCGGTGGCGTTGGCGATCCAGCTCTTGATCTCGTCGGTGATATGCGGAATGACCTGTACCGTGCCGCCGAGATAATCGCCGCGGCGCTCCTTGCGGATGACGCTCTCGTAGATCTGTCCGGTGGTGAAATTATTCCGCCTGCTCATCTTCACGTCGGTGAAGCGCTCGTAATGGCCGAGATCCAGGTCTGTCTCGGCGCCATCCTCGGTGACGAAGACCTCGCCGTGCTGGAACGGGCTCATCGTTCCCGGATCGACGTTGATGTAGGGGTCGAGCTTGAGATTGGTGACGCGGATGCCGCGGGAAGCAAGTATCGCGGCCAGCGACGCGGCGGCGATGCCCTTCCCCAGAGAGGAGACGACGCCACCGGTCACAAAAACGAACTTGGTCATGGACGACAAGTCCTGGAAATTTCTATTCTACCGGAACGCGCCTTCCGGCACAAACCGGGAGCCAGATATTCGACCTATTGAACATTAAGAAAGCGCGTGACATTCGGATCCACAATATCGTCATTCCCGCGAAAGCGGGAATCCAGTGTCTTTGCACGAACGACACTGGGTCCCCGCTTTCGCGGGGACGACGAGAGTCTTGTGCGATCCGTCACCCAAATCGGTAATTTTCAGTAAAGCGCGAGGCCCGTCTTGATGCGCGCGCGCACAGTCTCGCGACCAAGTAGCGCCAGTACCGCGTCGATTGCCGGACTCTGCGGAACACCCGTGACGAGCGGACGCACAGCCATCATGATTTGGGGCGGCTTGAGGCCCTTCCTCGCCGCGACCGATTTGATTGCGGCGCCAATGGCCTCGCGGGTCCAGTCAATACGCTCGAATTCCTCGAGTAAGTCCGGAAGCGCGGCTCGCACTCCATCGGTCATCACCTTGGCAAACTTTTCCGGAATCTGTGTCGCATCAATGGGCGCGGCGTAGAAGTAATGCACTTCATCGCGCATCTCGGCGAGCGTCGCGACCCGATCGCGGACCAGCGCTGCGACGCTCGCGAGCGAGGGGCCGCGCGAGATGTCGAGCCCCGCTTGCTCCAGGAACGGGCGCAGCCGCTCCGCGAGCGCCTCGTCTGTTAGCCGCTTGATATGCTCATGATTGACCCATAGCAGCTTGTCGGCGTCGAACCGCGCAGGCGCCGGATTCACGTGCGCGATGTCGAACCAGCTTACCAATTGCTCCCGGGTGAAGATCTCGTCGTCGCCGTGCGCCCAGCCGAGACGAGCGAGGAAATTGACCATCGCTTCGGGCAAAAACCCCTCGTCCGCGTAATGCATGACGCTGACGGCGCCATGGCGCTTGGAAAGTTTGGTTCCATCGGCACCCAATACCGTCGGCAGGTGGCCATAGACGGGAGGTTCGGCGCCGAGCGCGCGGATCATGTTGATCTGTCGTGGTGTATTGTTGACGTGGTCATCGCCGCGAATCACGTGCGTAATCTTCATGTCCAGATCGTCGACGACGACGCAAAAGTTATACGTCGGCGTTCCGTCGCTGCGGGCGATGACCAAGTCATCGAGCTCGGCATTGGCGATCTCGATGCGGCCCTTCACCTGATCGTCCCAAGCGACGCTGCCTGAAAGCGGATTCTTGAATCTGACGACCGGTGCGATACCCGGTGGTGGACGTTGTCCTGCCTTCAGATTTTCTGGCCGCCAACGGCCGTCGTAGCGCGGCTTTTCGCCATCCGCGACCTGCTCGGCACGCAGCGCGTCGAGCTCCTGGACAGACATGTAGCAGTGATACGCATGTCCCTGCGCCAGCATTTGGGCCAGGACCTCGCGATAACGATCCATCCGCTGCATCTGGTGGTAGGGACCTTCGTCGTAATCCAGCGCCAGCCAGGCCATGCCGTCGAGGATGGCTTGGATCGCCTCGGGCGTGGAACGTTCGACATCGGTGTCTTCGATACGAAGGATAAATTGGCCCTTGTGCCGCCGGGCGAATGCCCAGGCGAACAATGCGGTTCGTGCGCCGCCAAGGTGCAGGAATCCGGTGGGACTCGGCGCGAATCGGGTGCGAATGGAAAGAGAAGCGCTGGACATGGTTTACAGGTTCGCTTAGCCCCGGGCAGCAACTTGAAGCTAATCCGGTTGCCAGCGAAGATCGAGCGTCGTCGGCGTCGCCGGATTAGTGGGTTCGGCCTTCAACGATAGCGGCCCCGCGGTGTGCCCGTGCGGCCAGAAGCGCGCGACGCGCCGCGCTTCCGCCTCATTGGCGTTGACCGGGAAAGTATCGTAGTTGCGCCCGCCCGGATGCACGACGTGATAGGTGCAGCCGCCGATCGCGTGCGCCGCCCAAAGATCGACCAGATCGAAAATCAGCGGCGCCTGCACGCCGATGGTCGGATGCAGCGCCGACGACGGGGCCCAGGCGCGGAAACGAACCCCGGCGACGAACTCCCGCGCGACGCCGGTCGCAGTCAGCGGCAGCGTTCGCCCGTTGCAGGTTACGGCATGCCTGCCGGCGATCATGCCGCACACCTTGATCTGCAATCGCTCGACCGAGGAGTCGACATAGCGTGCGGTGCCGGTTCCGGCAACCTCCTCGCCCAGCACATGCCAAGGCTCGATCGCCTGGCGAAGCTCCAGCGTGACGCCGTCGTAGGCGACCGAACCGAAGCGCGGGAAGCGGAATTCCACGAAGGGGTCGAACCATTCACTCGCGAACGGATAACCGAACGCCTTCAGCTCATCGACCACGTCGCGCATGTCCGCCACGACGAAATGCGGCAGCAGCCAACGATCATGCAGGGCTGTTCCCCAATGGACCAGCTTGCCGCGGTAAGGCTCGCGCCAGAACCGCGCCACGAGGGAGCGCAGCAGCAGCATCTGCACCGCGCTCATCTGCGCATGCGGAGGCATTTCGAAGCCGCGGAATTCGAGCAACCCCAGGCGCCCGGTTGGAGTGTCGGGCGAATAGAGCTTGTCGACCGAAAACTCCGCGCGGTGAGTGTTCCCGGTAAGGTCGGTCAACAAATGGCGCAGCGTTCTATCGACCAACCACGGTAGCGACTCGTCCTTCTTGAACTTGTGCTTGCGCGACAACTGCTGAAAGGCGATCTCCAACTCATAAAGGCGATCGTCTCGTGCCTCGTCGACGCGAGGCGCCTGGCTGGTCGGGCCGATGAACATGCCCGAAAACAAATACGACAGCGCCGGATGGTTCTGCCAGTAGGTGACGAGGCTCTGCAGCAGATCGGGGCGTCGCAGCAGCGGGCTGTCCGCGGGAGTGGCGCCTCCGAGAGTGACGTGGTTGCCGCCGCCGGTGCCGGTGTGGCGGCCGTCCAGCATGAATTTTTCGGTTCCCAGGCGAGCCTGGCGCGCTTCCTCGTAGAGCGCGCTGGCGGTCGCCATCAGTTCGCGCCAGGATGCGGCGGGATGAACGTTGACTTCGATCACGCCCGGATCCGGCGTGATGCCGAGCAAGCGCAAATGTGGATCGCGCGGCGGTGGATAGCCCTCGATCGCTACCGGAATATGCATTGCGCTCGCGACGAGCTCAATTGTGCCCAGCAAGGCGATGTATTCGCTGGCGTGCTTGAGCGGAGGCATGAAGACGTAGAGGTTGCCTTCGCGCACCTGAACGGTGAGCGCGGTCTTGATCACTTCCCTAGGTTTGGCGCCGCGCGTGCGTCCGGGCGATGACTTCAGCGACGCACGAGGCGCGAGCGCAGTCCTGGGTGCGAACGGATCGAGCAGCGGCTCGATCTCGGTCTCTTCCGGCAGCACCTTGGGTAACGATTCAAGAGGCAAACGCAGGCCGAGCGGCGAATCTCCCGCGACTGCGTAGAGTCGCTCGCGGCGAAGCGGCCAAGGACTCGTTTCCCAAACGACATGCTCACCGCGTTGCTGCGTATCGGCATCGGCTGCTGCCTTCAGCGGCAATACGAACCCCGCCGGGCGGTCCAGTCCGATCAACAACAGGCGGGCGAGCCGCGAGCGCTCTTCGGGATCGGACAGATCGGCCTGCAGCGGATCGGCGTTCATCGGCAGCGCGACCTCATCCTTGATGAGCCTCGGTACATCCTCGTACGCGGTGAGCACGAACTCCGACGGCAGTCTCAGCGCGACCGCCAGCGCATTGCTGAAGTCTCGCGCCGCCGCCAGACTGGACTTGCCCGCGCGCCGGGTGTCGGCGATCAGCGCGTCGTCGGTCCACAAGGGTGCGCCGTCGGCGCGCCAGTACACCCCCAGCGCCCAGCGCGGCAGCGGCTCGCCGGGATACCACTTTCCCTGGCCGATGTGGACAAGGCCGCCGGGGGCGAACCGCGCTCTCAGCCGATAGAGCAGCGCTTCGGCGAGCTCACGCTTTTTCTTGCCGAACGCGGCGGTATTCCATTCCGCACCTTCCATGTCGTCGATCGACACGAACGTCGGCTCGCCTCCCTGGGTAAGCCGCACATCCTGCGTCGCCAGATCAGCGTCGACTTGTTCACCCAAGGCGTCGATTGCCGACCATTGCGCGCCTGCATAGGGCTTGGTGACCCGTGGATCCTCGTGCATGCGGGTCACGCTCATTGCGACGTCGAACTGC
>WNGJ01007132.1_pt1 | contig 11879 bp, 8 predicted proteins | sample 5400611 | NCBI WGS metagenome assembly WNGJ01 (sample SAMN13153375, study PRJNA577476) | soil metagenome | isolation source: 40 cm soil or saprolite under Garry oak tree replicate 1 | place: USA:California | collected 2016-06-15 | reverse complement strand
ATGACGCCGGCCTTGGCGGTCGTGCCGCCCATATCGAAGGCGATCGCGTTCTTGAGCCCGATGCGATCGCACAGCGCCTTGGTGCCGATGACGCCCGCCGCCGGTCCGGATTCGAGCATCCGGATGCAGGCGCTTTGCGCCTCCTCGACGCCGAACAGGCCGCCGGTCGATTGCACGATCAGAAAGTCGCCGCCAAAGCCGGCGGCCGCGAGATGATCGCCGATCTCGCCGAGATAGCGTCGCACGCGCGGCCCGATATAGGCATTCGCCGCCGCCGTCGAGGTGCGCTCGAACTCGCGATATTCCTGCGAGAGCTCGTGCGAGGCGCTGACGAAGAGATGCGGATGGCTCGCCTCGATAATCGCTTTCACGCGCTGCTCGTGCGCGGGATTGCGGTAGGAGTGCAGGAACAAGATCGCGATCGCCTCCACGCCCTGGCGGACCGCGTCGGCCACGGCGGCGCGTACTTGATCCTCGTCGAGCTCGATCAGCACCCTGCCGTGCGCGTCCATGCGCTCGCGGATCTCGTAGCGCAGGTCGCGCTCGATCAACGGTTGGTGGCGGCGGAAGAAAAGATTGTAGGATTCCGGGCGATTGACCCGGCCGATCTCGTAGATGTCGCGGAAGCCTTGGGTGGTGAGGAGCGCGCAAGGCGCCCCCGTCCGTTCCAGAATGGTGTTGATCGCAACGGTCGTACCGTGAAGGAACAGGCGCGCACCGGAGAACCGCGCGCCGGCCTTTGTCACCCCTTTCTCCACGCCGGTGACGAGCCGCGCGGGGGTCGTGAGCGTCTTTCCGAGACGGAGCTCTCCGGTGGTCTCGTCGAAGGCGGCGACATCGGTGAAGGTCCCGCCCACGTCGGCCGCCAGCCGAATTCGACTTGACTCCATCGTGCTCAAACGCAAGCTCCGGCAGGGCTGTCGGCGAAAGCGACGATATCAACGGCGCGCACGCGCGGCAACGCCGGCCGTTTCCATCGCGCCGGCGGCCGCCTTGGCGCGCAGGGGCGGCATCACCTCGCGGGCGAAGAGGCCGATGGACTGCAGGCTTTCCTCGCGGCTCAAATCGCCGAAGGCGAATTGCCCGACCACGTAGTTGCAACCGGTTTCGGCGAGCTGGGAGGCGAGGAATTGAGCCACCGTTGCCGGTGCGCCGGCGACGCCCTGCCCGCGCTCGACCAACAAATCGAAGGTCGCGGGACGGGGATGCGATTGCGGCCGTCCGTGCCGGCGGAACAAATGCGTGAAGCTTGCGTGCCAGACGAGGTAGGCGCGGCGCGCCAAAGCCGACGCTGCCGCATCGCTAGGCGCCACAACGATGAAGCGGCCGAGGCCGAGCTTGGGGAACGCGACCGTGCGCGCGTGAACTTGCGGCCAGACGGCGCGATAGCGATCGATGGAGAGCCGGGTTTCATTCGGCGGATCGAGACTGACCACGTTGAGATTGCGGCGCGCGGCGCGCTCGGCGCTCTCCGGCGCGTGCACGCCATACCAGATCGGGGGATGCGGTTTCTGCAGCGGCTCGATTTCCATCGGCACGCCGCTGAAGGAGAATCGCCGGCCCTTGAAGTTGAGCACCTTGTGGGTCAGCCCCGCGAGCACGAGCTCGACCGCCTCGGCGTAGATCTCTTGCGCGTCCTGCGGATCGACGCCGTAATATTCGAGCTCGATCGGCGCGGCGCCGCGCCCGAAGCCGATTTCGAGGCGCCCGCCGCTCAACTGGTCGAGCATGCAGATTTCCTCGATCAGCCGCAGCGGGTGGTGGAGCGGCATCGGCCAGACCAGTGGACCGAACCGAAGCCGCGTCGTGCGCTGCGCCACGGCGGCGAGGAACACGCTCGGCGAGGGCGCCATGCCGAGCGGCGTCGCGTGGTGCTCGGCGAGATGATAAGCGTAGAACCCGGCGCGATCGTAGGCCTCCGCAATTTTGAGACGATCCTCGTAATAGTCCGCAAGCGCGCCGCCGTGGCGGTCGAGGTGATCGAAGACACCGAATTCCATTTTCTCTCCGCGCCGTCGTTAGCGCCTCATTAGCTCAGGCGGCAGCCCATCTTGATCATTTGCGCCTGCGAGGCAACGGCGAAGATCGGAGCGCCGTTATGGCGTGGCGCGGAATGTGACCTGCTCCTAATATTGGAATCACCGCTGCAAGATGCCTTAGGCTCAACATTTTGGCGTGCGAAAATATCAATCTCATCGCTTCAAGCTTTCACGCCTTGATGGTCGGCCAAGATGCGCCGGGACCGTAGCAACGCCAACGAGCAGCCGCCGAGCAAGCGGCCAAGCACGATCTATCGCCTCATCTGGCAAGCCGCGCGAGCCCGCAAACAGATCACATGCATCTATGGTGGACGCTATCGCGAGGCGTGCCCGCACATCTTGGGCTACAAGAAGCTCGGACAGGAGGCCGTATTCGTGTTTCAATTCGGCGGCGACACCACGTCGAGGCTGCCGCCGCAAGGCGACTGGCGCTGCCTCGATCTCGCCGGGGTGACCGACGTTCAGCTTCGCGCCGGGCGGTGGCACAGCGGGACGCGGCACACCAAGACACAAACCTGCATTCAATTCGTCGATGTCGACGTCAACGTGCCTGATACACTGAAACGGCGCCAGCCGTTGGCCTTCGGCTCGCCCCACTTGCGGCCGCCACGCCGCGGCGGCGAGTAGCTTGATCGGCGGGTGCGAGGCGGGCGCGTGGGCAACGCGGCGGGCCACGCTCTACGGCTTCGGTTTCGGCTTCAGCTTCTTCCGGCGCTGCGCCAGGGTGCGCAAGCGCAGCGCATTCAGCCGAATGAACCCCTCGGCGTCGCGGTGGTCATAAGCGACCTCCCCCTCCTCGAACGTGACGAGCTCCCGATCGTAGAGCGAATAGGGCGATGACCGGCCGACGACCGCGACCTGGCCTTTGTAGAGCTTGAGCCTCACCGTTCCGGTCACGAACTCCTGCGAGGCGTCGATGGCGGCCTGCAGCATCTCGCGCTCGGGCGTGAACCAGAAGCCGTTGTAGATGAGCTCGGCGTATTTCGGCATGAGCTCGTCCTTGAGGTGGGCTGCGCCGCGGTCGAGCGTGATGGATTCGATGCCGCGGTGCGCCGCGAGCAGGATGGTGCCGCCCGGCGTCTCGTACATGCCGCGCGACTTCATGCCGACGAAACGGTTCTCGACGAGATCGAGCCGCCCGATGCCGTGGGCGCGGCCGAGCGTGTTGAGATGGGCGAGCAGAGTCGCGGGCGAGAGGCGCCGGCCGTCGAGCGCGACGGCGTCGCCGCGCTCGAACTCGACCTCGACATAAGCCGGCCGATCGAGCGCCGCCTGCGGATCGAGCGTGCGCGAATAGACGTAATCCGGCACTTCTTGCGCCGGGTCTTCCAACACCTTGCCCTCCGAGGACGCATGCAGGAGATTGGCGTCGACCGAGAACGGCGCCTCGCCGCGCTTGTCCTTCGCGATCGGGATCTGGTGCTGCTCGGCAAAGGCGATGAGCGCCTCGCGCGAGCGCAGCTCCCATTCCCGCCACGGCGCGATCACGGTCACGTCGGGCTTGAGCGCGTAATAGCTGAGCTCGAAGCGCACCTGGTCGTTGCCCTTGCCGGTCGCGCCGTGGGCGACGGCGTCGGCGCCAACCTTCTCCGCGATCTCGATCTGGCGCTTGGCGATCAGCGGCCGCGCGATCGAGGTGCCGAGGAGATACGTCCCCTCGTAGAGCGCGTTCGCCCGGAACATGGGGAACACGTAGTCGCGCACGAACTCTTCGCGCAAATCCTCGATGAAGATGTTGTGCGGCTTGATACCGAGAAGCAGCGCCTTCTCGCGCGCGGGCTCGATCTCCTCGCCCTGGCCGAGGTCGGCGGTGAAGGTGACCACCTCGCAGCGGTAGGTGGTCTGCAGCCATTTCAGAATGATGGAGGTGTCGAGGCCGCCGGAATAGGCGAGCACCACCTTTTTCACCTCGTGCTTCTTGGCGCCGCCTTGGGCCATGGTTGACTGCGGCCGGCGACGCCGACCCTCCTCACGTCGTGGCCGGCAAGGCCGGCCACGGGAAAGCGGCGCGGACTATAGGGGGAACGCGCGGAGGTGCAAGCAGCGACGCAAGCTGATTTTACCCCACCGGCCGGGAGGGCGAACGCAGCGAATTGAAACGTGCCTTCTGTTCATCGCTCAGCGAATTGTAGAACTTCGCCAGCGCGGGCTGCACGGTCTTCACCGCGGCGAGCGTGGCGTCGAGCCGCTTCTCCATCGCCTCGACTCGACCCGTAGGAGTGAGCGTCTGGTAGGTCGGGCAATTGAGCTTGAGGCCTTCCGCCGCCTTGACCGCGGCGTCCTTCAACTCGTCGAGCGCGGCCCGCTGCGCCGGCGTGGGCTGGACCGCCTGGGCGATGCGATCGATCGGCAGGTCGGTCACGCCCGGCGCCTTCTCGTCGCAAAACCTCGTGAGATCGAGCTGGTCTTTTGCCGAGGCGTCGGCATCATTCGCCGGCGCGATGGCGTTGAAGCGCGCCTTCTGCTCGTCGCTGAGCGATTGGTAGAAGCGCTCCAGCGCCGGGCGCACGGTCTGCACGGCCGCTAGCATGACCTGCAGCCGGCTCTCCATCGCCGCAAGCCGTCCGGTCGGGACGCTGGGCAGGTCCTTCGGGCAACCGGACTTGAGCATGTCGATGGCCTTCGCGCTTGCGGCCCGCAATTCCTCGAGCGCGGGACGCTGCGCGTCGGTCGGCTCTACGACCGCGGAGATGCGCTCGATCGGCCAGTCGGTCAGTTGCGCGGCGTTGTCGCGGCAAACTTCGGCGGCGCGGCGCTCGCTGCCATCCGCGCGCGCGGCCCGGCGGGAGGACGATGTCCCGCGATGCCCAGCTGCGCCCACGCCGGGTGGGATATCGGCGTAGTTGCCGTAGATGCCGTAGTAGATGTCGTCGTAGGCGTAGGGCCAGAAGTCGTCATAGGCATAGGGCCAGAACACATAGTCGAAGAAGTCGTAGTCGGCATAGGGCCAGAACAGCGGTCCGATCCAACCGACGACGAGGCCGCCGCGCCACCACGGCCACCAGCGCGATCCGACGAATCTGCCGTGGAATCGCGCCGATGCGAACTGCGATCGCCATGCCACGTTGGCGATGGCGCGGTTGCCGAACACGCCGCGGCCGCCCAAGCTGGCGGCGCGTAGCCCTGGTCCCGCAAGCGTGCGCGCCGAGGCGGTGGTAAAGCGGCCGCCGCTGCCCGCCAACCGCGCGGTCGCCACGCGCGGCGACGCCAACGAACGTCCGGCGAAACTGCGGCCTGCGAACCCGCGGCCCCCGATATTCGACCCGCCGAAGCGCGCCACGCCGAAGGAGCCATGGCCAACTCCCGCGCCGCCGAAGCGCGCCACGCCGAAGGAGCGACCGCCCCCGAAACCTCCGCCGCGCGCGGCAAAGCCCATACCGCCGCGTCCGGCAAAGCCGCCGCCGTGGCCGCCAAAGCCGCCGTGACCGCCAAAGCCCCCACCGTGCCCGCCGCCTCCTCCGCGTGCGTCGGCTTCAAGCGTGAAAAGCGGGACTACGAGGAGCAACGTCGCGACAATGCAAACGCCGGCCATCGACCCCCGGCGCCTGGCGCGTAACGCCAGGGTCACCGCCGCAGCGCCCCGACCCCGATACCAGGGCCGGGCGAGCAGTTGCGCCGCCGCCTGCAGCGCCGGCGCGGTCGGCCGAACGTCGGGATGTTTCCACGAAGGCAGAGCTTGCAACCCTGACATGGGTGCCTTCCTTTAAGTCGCGCGGCCCCCACCCTCTAACACTATCACCCTGTTATCATGGTTTTCTGATGATGGAGCGGCGGCCTATCATCGCGGGCTTAGCATGAACCTTGGGTGAACGACGAATCGAGGACGGTCCACTGCACGTCGGCCGGGCAGCGCGATGGCGCGCAGCGCAAGTCAATGCGCCACTCGCGCGCCGAGCCGCACCAGGCGCGGCAACACCTCGTCGCAGAAGTACGGCAACTCGTCGAGATAGTTGACGAAGGAGAGCGCAATTCCGCGCATGCCGGCTTTGTGGATGGTCGAGAGCTCGTCCGCCACGCGGTCCGGCGTTCCGACGAAGGGGTAGCCGCCGATCGCATTGGCTGCAAAGTACTGGCGTTTCTTGACGTACTCCTCGGGCGCAATCGTCTGCGGCGTGATGCTCTTGTTCGCGAGCATGCCGTCGATCGCACCCCAATCGGCGTTTTCGATGATGGCGTGGCGGTAGTAGTCCTCCGCCTCCTTCTGGCTTGGCCGACAGATCACCTGGCCGACCGTGTAGACCTCGATGTCGCGACCAAAACGTTGCGCCGCGCTCCTGATCTCCGCGACCTTCTTCGCATTGCCCTCGAGCGACGTTCGCGAGCCCGCGGTCGCTACGAAGAATGCATCGCAGTTGCGCAGCGCAAAGGCCTGGCCGACCTCCGAGGAGCCGGCATTCATGATGATCGGCCGCGTGTCGCCGTAGGGCTTGGGGTCGGCGCGCACGCCCTTGAGGTCGAGGAACCGCCCGTGGAAATCGAAATCGCCGCGTTCCGACCAGGCTCGCTTGACGACATCGAGCCATTCCTGGGCGAAATCGTAGCGGGTGTCGTGCTCGCGCTGCGTCACCCCGAACATCTCGAACTCGCCCTCGTTCCATCCCACCACGAGGTTGACGCCGAAGCGTCCTTCGCCGACGTGGTCGGCGGTCACGAATTCCTTGGCCGCGATCAGCGGGTGAAAGAGAGGCGCATGCACCGTGCCGAACACGGTCATGCGCTCGGTCGCCGAGAGGAGGCCGACGGCCCAGGTGATGGTCTCGAGCGTGCTGCCGTGAAAATCGGTGTCGCCGCCGTAACCCTTCCAGCGGCCGATCGGCAGCATGAAATCGATGCCCGCCGCGTCCGCCATGCGCGCCAGGCGGCGGCAGTCCGGCCAGCTCGCCGACCATCGTTCCGGCACCTTGGTGGCGGAGCGGCCGGACGAGCAGTTGGCGCCGAAAATGCCGATCTTCAGCGCGTTGGCGTTGTACATGGCGATGCGCTCGCGCATCGCGGCCGAGCGGGCCGACACGACGTTCTCCATCAGGTTCCGACGTTGCAGCGCATGGCGCGTCTACGGCCGATAGGGCCCAAGCTCGTTGAGCACCGCCTCCACGAAGGAGCCATCGACCACCTGGTCGAGATCAACGGCGCCCTTGATGAGACCCTGCCCGGTGTAGAAGGCGAGATCATGAGCGAGACTTGCCTTGTTCACGCGTCCGTCCGGGTTCATGCCGGTCGGGGTGATCAACTTGTAGATGTCGCGGCCCTTGATCGGCGTCGCCTCGGACAGGATGGCAATGACATCGTCCGCGTTCGGTCCGTCGAGGCGGCCGTTTTGGAGCGCGCCGTTATAAAAGCGGACGGCGCGGATGTAGGCGCGCATGAACCGTCGGGCGTCGTCGGCGCGCTTGAATGCGAACTCCTCCGAATAGAGCAGGACCGCGATCTGGTGGTTCGGCAGGATCTCGTCGTCGGATTTGACGACGACCGCATCGCCATTGCGGATCGCGAGCGCAGGACCGGGCTCCACCGACGCCGAGGCGTCGACCGACTTGTTCTTGAGCGCGGCGACGTGGTCCGGCAATGGAAGATCTACGGTCTCGACGTCGGAATATTTCAGCCCGGCGGATTGCAAGAGGGTGTTGAGCGTCGACGTATTGCTCACCCCGGGGGCATTCATCGCGAACTTCATGCCCTTGAGGTCCTGCAGCGACCTGTAGCGCCCGCTCTCGACATGGTCCTTGCGGACGAGAATTTTGGTGGCGCCGTAGCCCGGCGGGGACGACGCCTTGTCGGCCACGATCTTGATCTTGATGCCGCGCGCCACCGCATTGTAGAGCCCGGCCGAGGCGGAGCCGGCGCCGGCTTCGATCTGGCCGGCCCCGAGCGGCGCCACCATATCCGCCGCCGAGCGAAAATTGGTCACTTTGACGTCGAGGCCTTCGTCGCGGAAATAGCCCTTCTGGTCCGCGATGAAGATCGGTGCGTCGCTCGTGCTGCTGGTCGCCCCGACCGTTATCGCCTGCGCGGCTGCTGTGCCGGTTGGCATCGGTAGAGCGTACAAGAATGCGCATACGACGAACCCGAACGGCGTCTTCCGCAAGCGCGCTTCTCCCCTGCGATCGAATGCTCGCAATTTACGAATATCAGGATGCGCGAGCAACTTCGAGGGCGCGCGTGCACCGCCGCAAGTTGCTCATGTGCTTTTGGCGCTTCGCCTAATCACGAACCAGGGCGGGGATCAAAACATCGCCTATGAACCGGCTGCGAAGGTTCGAGCATGATTTCTGGCCGGTCCCCGAAATCTTCTGAGAATTGCTAATCCAGCCTCGCATCCTCGCTTGCGGGATAGGCCCAGCATAATGCGGGCGGCAGAACGACGTCCACCTCGCTGCCAATCACATATCGGGCCTGCGTGCCGAGCTCGAGCGCTTCGAGCCGGCCGCCGAACATGGCGAGCTCATAGATCGTCTGCGTGCCCTGGTAACGGCGGCCGGCGACACGAGCCGTGAAGCGATTGTCGGGCTGCGCTGTTCCATCCTTGCCGAGCCGCACGTTCTCCGGTCGCACCGCGATTTTGACCGCCTCGCCCGTCTTGACGTTTGCCGGCATCAGCGCCGTGAGGCGCTGGCCGCCCGCCTCGACGGTACCGAATTCGTCGTTGCGCGCCAGCACGCGGCCAGCGAGCAGATTCGACGCCCCCGTGAAGTTGGCAACGAACAGGTCGGCCGGGCGATTGTAGATCTCGTCAGCCGGCGCCATCTGCAACAGCTTGCCGTCGCGCATGACGCCGATGCGGTCGCCGAGCACAACGGCTTCCGCCTGGTCGTGAGTCACGTAGAGCGCGGTGACTCCGGTCTGCTTGATGATGCGGCGCAAGTCGTCGCGCAGCCGCAGCCGCAGCTGCGCGTCAAGGTTGCTGAGCGGCTCATCGAGCAAGAGCAGCTGGGGCTGGTAGACGAGGCTGCGCGCGAGCGCCACGCGCTGCATCTGGCCGCCGGAGAGCGATACCACCGGACGTTCGGCAAATTCCGTAAGCCCGACCAGCTCCAACACGTCACCAGTTTTGCGCTCGATTTCGACGCGCGGCTCGCGGCGATGGCGGAGCGGATAGGCGACGTTCTGTCTGACCGTCATGTGCGGCCAGACCGCGTAGGACTGGAACACCATCCCGATGTTGCGCAGGCGCGGCGGCACCTGGACGCCGTCGAGCGGCGCCGACATCAATCGCCCGCCGATGCTGACGCGCCCGGCGGTGGGATGCTCGAGGCCCGCGATGCAGCGTAGCGTCGTGGTCTTGCCGCAGCCGGAGGGGCCGAGCAACACCACGATCTCGCCGGCGGGGACGTGAAAGCTCACGCCATCCACCGCCGGCCGACCGGCGGCGAATTGCTTGCGCAGATCGCGGACATCGAGCGACGCCGACATGCGCGCCTCAGACGCGATGGTGGCTCGGATGCAGCTTAACGCCCGGCTATTGCCGGTAGCCGTAGGTCTTGTTCCACTCTTCGACCCAGGACGCGTGCAGCTTCACGTACTGATCGAAGTTCGGCAGCCAGACCTTGACCACCTTGGGATCGAAACCCTCCGGATAGACCGGCGGCTGCCTGAGCGAGGTGAGGTTGCCGAGCTCCTTGATCATGAAGGTTTGGCCTTCCTGCGACAGGCACCAGTTGAGGAAGAGCTTCGCAGCGTTCGGGTTCTTCGCCGTCGACGGCACGCCGCTGGCATAGGGATTGACCGGTGCACCCTCGGGCGCAAAGAAAATCTCAAGCGGGGCGCCGTCCCTCTTTTTCGGGTAAACGATGTTGTAGAGCAGCGGACCCATCACGATCTCTCCGCGCACGAGCGCATCCGACATCGGCGCGCCCGATGGATAGAGCACGGGGTCGGTCGCTGCCTGTTTTTTCCAATAATCCTCGCCCAGCACCTGACGCTCGAACATGACGCGCGTCCAAGTCGTCCCGCCCGAAGGCGCGATGACCTCGCCGATCTGCTTGTTGCCATATTCGGGTTTGGTGAGATCCATCCAGCTCTTCGGTGGTTTCTTTACCAGCGCCGAATTGTAGGCGATCGACCACACCAGCGTGACGCGCGGCCACAGCTTCGGTGAGATCATGGATTCGGGCAGGTAGTCCTTGCTGTTCGGCGGCGCGTAGTCCTGGAACAGGCCGCCGAGGTCGGTCATGAGCGCGCGGTCGGAATGATCGACCACGTCAGCCGAGAGCTTGCCCGCGGCGGCTTCCGTCTTCACGCGGGTGATGAGCTGGCCGCCCGGAGCGCGCACCATCTCCACCTTGATTTCGGGGAAGCGTTTGTTGAAGGCCTTGATCACCTCCTGCTCGACCTCTGCGAAGTTCGCGGTGTAGTAGACGAGCCTGCCTTCTTGCTTGGCGGCCGCGATCAGCTCGGGCGGTCCGAAATCTTGCGCTGCCGCCGGCATTGCCAGCGCGCTTGCAAAACCGATCGCGATCAAGATCGATTTCATGGCCATGTTCCTCCGGTCTTTGTCATGCTCATCATCCCGCGCGGCCAACGCTGGCATCCGTGCTGCCGCGGGACAGCCACGTGGCGACGCCGATCAGCAGCGCGAGCAGCGCCGTCTGCACCAGGCTGAAGGCGGCCGTTTTTCCCGTATTGCCACCCTCGTAGTAATCGAGCAGCAGCACCGCCATCACCATCGTGTCGCTGGTGTAGAGAAAGAGCGAGGAGCCGAGCTCGCGAATCGCCAGGATGAACAGCAGCGTCATGGCGGCGACCGTGCCGGGTCGGGCGAGCGGCAGCACGATGGTGCGGATGGTGCCGATGCGGCCCTTGCCGCAGATCCAGGCCGCTTCCTCGAGCTCGCGGTGGATCTGGAGAAACGAGGTGGACAGCGACTTCATGGTATCGGGCATGAAACGGGCGACGAAGGCGAGCGTGAGAATCCAGATCGTGCCGTAGAGCCCGCCCGGCAGCCCGATCCAGGCCCACAGATAGGCGACGCCGATCACCAGTCCCGGGATCGCCACCGGCAGCGTGGCGATGAGGTCGATCGCGCGTCGCGCGGGCGCGCTGCTGCGGTGCACCGTGTAGCCGATGGCGAAGGCGATGAGACCGCCCAGGACCGCGGTCGCCAAGCCGACCTCCATGGTGTTCCAGATCGAGCGCATGGTGAGCGGGTTATCGAACACGGCCTCGAAATGCACTAGCGAGTAATGTCGCATCTCGAACAGGCTGCCGGCCGTGGGGATGAATAGGAACCGGCGGAACGCGGCCACGATCAAAGCGAGGGTGGGCAGCACGACGACGGTGAAAAGATAGAGTAGCGCCAACGCCAGCGTGAGCCAGCGCCACGATCCGAGCTCGACGACGCGCGGCCGGAATGCTTTGCCGGCAACGGTCGTGAAGCTGCGGCCCGCGAGCACGCGCTGCTGCAACAGCACGAGCGCTCCGGTCACCACCATCAGGATGATCGCGACCGCCGCGGCCGTGCTGTAGAGCGGCGGCGACCAGTTGGTTAGCTTGAAAATGTAAGTGGTCAGCACCGAGATGTTGGCGGGCGCGCCGAGCACGGCCGGGATGCCGTAGATGCCGAGCATCACGACGAAGGACAGCAGCATGCCGGAGATGATGGCGGGCGCGATCAGCGGGAAGGTGACGGTGAACAGCGTGCGGACCGGGCCGACGCCGGCGATCTCCGCCGCCTCCTCCAGGCTCGGATCCATGTTGCGCAACGCCGAGGCGGTGAACAGGTAGACATAGGGAGCGTAATACATGCCGAACACCAAAATGAGTCCGGTCATGGAGTAGAGATCGATTCGCCAGTCGAGCCCGGCCCACGCCAGCATGGTGTTGATGAGGCCGGACCGGGGCGAG
>WNGJ01011874.1_pt1 | contig 11880 bp, 6 predicted proteins | sample 5400611 | NCBI WGS metagenome assembly WNGJ01 (sample SAMN13153375, study PRJNA577476) | soil metagenome | isolation source: 40 cm soil or saprolite under Garry oak tree replicate 1 | place: USA:California | collected 2016-06-15 | reverse complement strand
GGCGCCGTTCCGTTATCCCCACTACCACCGGCCGAGCGACACGCCGGACAAGGTCGATGCCGAGAGCCTGGCGCGCGTGGTCAAAGGCATCGAGCGCGTGATCCGCGATCTCAGCAGATAAGAGATGGTAACGAGGGCGTTGGCACTGACCCTTGCGCCGTCATTGCCGGGCTTGACCCGGCAATCCATCATTCTTTGCAAGAAGTTCTTGCACAAGGAGATGGATGCGCGGGTCAAGCCCGCGCATGACGAGGCGAGGGCAACTGCTGGGCCAAGCTACGGCCGCACGAGGATGCCGCCGGTGAGCGGCCGCGGTGCGCCGGTCGTGGTAGGAAAGGTGAGCGGCAAGCCCTTGAGCGTTCGCACGGCGAGATAAGCGAAGGCCTGCGCCTCGAGCGCGTCGGCCGACCAGCCGACGGCGCCGGCGGTCTCGACCGGCGCGGGAGCGAGCCGCTCCGCCAACATGCGCATCAAGGTTGGATTGCGCGTGCCGCCGCCGGCGACGATCCATTCCGCCGGCGGACGCGGCAGCACGGTGATCGCGTGGGCGACCGCCGCGGCCGTGATGGCCGTGAGCGTCGCCGCGCCATCCGGCGTGCTCTTGCCGGCAAGTCGTCCTTCCTCCGTCACCCAGTGGCGAAAAGCGTTGCGATCGAGCGATTTGGGGGGCGGCTTGGCAAAGAAAGGATGCGCCAGCACGCGCGCCACCGCGGCCTCGTCGACTTTGCCCGCGGCCGCGGCACGGCCCTCGTCGTCCTGCGGTTGGCCAGTGCGCAGGCGGACGAAGTCGTCGATCAGCGCGTTGCCGGGCCCGGTATCGCAGGCGACGAGCTCGGCACTGCCGTTGATGAAGGTGACGTTGGCGACGCCGCCCAGATTAAGTACACCGACGGGATGCGCGCGCTTGAGCAGGCGCAGCATGGCGCGATGAAACACCGGCACCATCGGTGCGCCGTGCCCTCCGGCGGCGACGTCGGCGGCGCGAAAGTCGTAGACCACGGGAATGCCGAGCCTGCCGGCGAGCGCGGCGCCGTTGCCGAGCTGGATGGTGAGGCCGCGATCGGGACGGTGCAGGACGGTCTGGCCGTGGAAGCCCACCACTGCGACCGCGCTCGGCGGCATCCCGTTCGCGGCCAGGAACGCCTCGACCGCCTCGGCGTGCATGTCGGTGACCAGCTCTTCCGCCTCAACCAGCACCGCGGGCCGCGCGGTGCGCTCGGTGAGGTTGGCGGCAGCCGCGATCGCGCGCCGCACCACGTCGCGCTCGCGGTCGCTGTAGGGACGGTAGCCGGTCGGGCCGAGGCGTCCGATCCCTTCGCCGTCGGTCTCGACGAGCGCCACGTCCACCCCGTCATAGGAGGTGCCGCTCATCAGCCCAATCGCAGTGGCGCGCGCCATGGAGGCGTCCTTTAGTTGAATCCCACGCTGGACCTGTTACACCACCGGCCCAAAAGAGGCGATAAAAAGAGGCGAGGAGGCATGAGCGCCTACAAGTCCGACTTCCTGCGCGTTCTCGCGGAACGCGGATTCATCCACCAGGTTTCGGACGCCGAGGGCCTCGATGCCAAGGCGGCCGCGGGCCCCCTCACCGCCTATGTGGGTTTCGACGCCACCGCGCCGAGCCTCCACATCGGCAACCTGCTCACGATCATGATGTTGCGGTGGCTGCAGAAGAGCGGCCATCGCCCGATCGCGCTGATGGGCGGCGGCACCAGCAAGATCGGCGACCCGTCGGGCAAGGACGCGAGCCGCGCTTTGCTCACCGGCGCGCAGATCGAGGCCAATATCGCCTCGATCCGCACCGTATTTTCGCGCTTTCTCGATTTCGATGCCGGCGCCATCATGGCGGACAACGCCGACTGGCTCGACCGGCTGCACTATATCCCCTTCCTGCGTGACGTCGGCCGCCATTTCACCATCAACAAGATGTTGACGTTCGACTCGGTCAAGCTGCGCTTGGAGCGCGAGCAGCCGCTCACGTTTCTCGAATTCAACTACATGATCCTGCAAGCCTACGATTTCGTGGAACTTTACAAGCGCCACGGCTGCATTCTGCAGATGGGCGGATCGGACCAGTGGGGCAACATCGTCAACGGCATCGACCTCGGCCGCCGGCTGCTCAATGTTCAGCTGTTCGCGCTGACCACGCCGCTGCTGACCACCTCCTCGGGCAGCAAGATGGGCAAGACCGAGACCGGCGCCGTTTGGCTCAACGCCGACGCCATGAGCCCCTACGAGTATTGGCAGTTCTGGCGCAACTGCGAAGACGGCGACGTCGGCCGCCTGCTCAAGCTGTTCACCGAACTGCCGCCCGATGAGATCGGACGTCTCGCCCGGCTCAAGGGGCAAGAGCTCAACGAGGCGAAAAAGGTTTTGGCGACCGAGGCGACCGCCCTCTTGCATGGCCGTGCGGCCGCCGAGCAAGCGGCCGAAACCGCGCGCCGCACCTTCGAGGAAGGCGCGCTCGCCGAGACGCTGCCGACGGTCGAAATCCCGCACGCGACGCTCGCAGCCGGTCTCGGCGTGCTCGACGCCGCCGTTCACGTCGGCTTGGTGTCGTCGTGTCGTCGAAAGGAGACGCACGCCGACAGATCAAGGGCGGCGGTCTCAGGGTCAACGACGTCGCGGTCACCGACGAGAAGATGGTGCTCACGCCGCGCGACCTCACGCCTGAAGGCGTCATCAAGCTCTCGCTCGGCCGGAAGCGGCACGTCCTGTTGAGGCCGGTGTGACCGCGGGACAGTTAGGCTCGACGCGTCATGCGCGGGCTTGACCCGCGCATCCATCCTCTTCGCGAAACGTTTTTGTAAAGATGGATGGATTGCCGGGTCAGGCCCGGCAATGACGGCGGATGGGTCAGCGCCAATGTCCCCTGGTATGATCGCGAGGAGGGCGGCCAACGATGCTAATGGCGGCTCGGTTCGGCGTAGCTTTGCGCCGGCAGGGGACCATTGCCGCCCGGGAATTCGAAGAACTTGCGCAACAAGCCCGGCGCCACCGCGGAAATCGGATTGACGCGCAATACCGGCGTGCTCGGCGGGCCGACCACCTCGTAGGTGACGCCGAGCAAGCCCTCGTTGCTGCCGCCGAGGAAAGGCCCGACGATCGGGAGCTGGCCGAACATGTTGTTGAGGCCGTAGAGCGGAACGAAGGTGCCGCGCATGCGGACCTCGTCGCGATGGTAGTCGATGTAGCCATCGACCGTGCCGCCGATGGCGGGGCCCTTCAGCAGCCCGTCGCGAATGGTGAAGCGGCCGAGCGAGCGGGTGAAATCGACCCGCAGGTGCGAGAACTCGACCCCCGGCGATGGGCCGCCGGGTTGCTGCGGGGCGGCAGCGACGCGTTCGAGCGCCGCTTCTCCGCGCACCACGAAGCCGCGGACGTCGAGAATGCCTTCCTGCGGTGCAAGATCGGCGCTCTGCGGATCGAGCGCGACCCACATTTCGCCGCCGCCGACCTTGGGGTAGATGTCGTTGAAGCGGAAGAAGGCGCCGGCGTCGTTGGTCTCGACGACGACAAATTGGCGGCCATTGGTCCCACGCGCGCGCAGCTCGCCGATGACGGGCGCATCGCGTCCCAGCTTGGCATTCAACGCGAGGCTGGTGATGACGCCGCTGCGACGTGAGACCCGCAGATCGAGGCCGCGCAGCGTCTCGCCGTTAAAGCCCAAGACCGTGCCGAGCTTGACGTCGACATCGATATCCTTGTCTTGCTTTTGCCTATTGCTGCTCGTGCCGGTCAGCGTTGATTTGATGAAGCCGCGTCCGTCATAAACATCGCCGCGCACGATCATACGCAGCGCACCGTCGGCGCCCCGTTCCGCTTTGAGAGTAGCCTTGTCCCCGTCCGAAAGGGCAAAGACCGGGAAATTTGCGGAGACGACGTCACCGGAGGAAGCGACCTCGACCGTGCCTTTGACCGCAGCGCCGGAGGCTTCGATCACCAAATCTTCGAACCGCGTCCCCGTCGGCTTGTTGATGAGGGTAAAGGTCGCGCGACCGGCGCGACCTGGAGGCTTCAACCATCCCGGCAGCAGATTGTCGACCTTGGCCGGTGTGAGATCGGCCTCGACGGCAAAGCGGCTCTCGCCCTCGTCCGGCACGCGTCCGCTGAGCTTGATCGGCACCGGCCCAGTGAGAGCGCCGCCGAGATCGAAGCCGAATTTGCTGCGTGCGTTCTCGTCGAGCGTGGCCTGGACGCGGATATCAGCGTCGCCGTCGCGCGGCTTGCGGTAGTCGAGCGCGGAGGCAACCCCGTTGATCTTGACGTCACCCCGGATCCAGTGACCCAGGTTGTTAGCGGTCACCTTGAGCAGCGCGGCCTCGACCTTCTGGCCCATGACCATGCGTTCGGCGGCGAAATTGGCGACGTCCATGTTGATGGTGTAGAGCGAAGACCCGGGCGCCAGATCCTCCTTGAGCGGCAGCGCAAGCGTCACCTGCGCGGTGAGCGTCCCGCGGCTGGTCGCGGGCTCGACCGGCGCGCCCGAATACTCGCGCAGCCGTTGCATCCCCAGGAGTTCGGCCGCGGCCGGCACCGATCCGTCGAGGCGGAAGCGGACCTTCGCCGGCGGCGCCTTGGGGAAATGATCGGGCACCTCGAACACGCCGCTGGTGATCGAGAGCTTGCGATCGGGCGATATCTCCACGTTGCCACGGCCGACATTGATGGTCGCGGTGCGGCCGGAAATGTGCACGCTGACGTCGGCGTCGCGGATGGCCGGCAAGCCTTCGATCGGCCGGATTTCGGCGCCGTGGCCGATGATCTGGACCAACAAGCCGTCATCGGGAATCGGCGGGCCGCTCGATTTGAGCGTGGACCACGGTGCGTTGGTCGAAATGTCCAGCCGCTCCACCGTGCCGGCCTGAACATGGTCGAGGACCCAGGCGCGCACCTTCGACGCCACGGTGACCGGCCAAATCCGCTTCATGGCCGCCACCGACATGCGCGTGCTGGCAATTCCAAGGGTCAACCGAGGATCGTCGCCCGAAAAATCGAGGCTGCCGCTGAGCGCGACGCCGAGATCGGTGTTGCCCACCTCGCTCCGCTCGAGATCGATGCGCTGCTTGTTGGCGTTGATCCGCAGCTTCAGCAGGATGCGGTTGAGCACGAGTGCGTTCGGATCGACCGGCGCGGAGGCCAGCACCAGGCTGCCACCGGAAACGTCCAGCCCCCAAACGCCGCTGTCGTCGCGCGGCGCGTCGAGTTGCGCGAGCAGCGTGATGCGGCTGCCGCCGGACACCACCTGGAAAGGCACCATCAGCGACTGCCGAGTCTTATCCCAATCGAAACTGATCTCGGCGCGATCGATCGGAATGCGCACCAGCGGGTCGTCGAGATCGACGATGACGCCTTTCTCCACGGCCATGCGCCCGTCGAGCATATGGGGAATGCCGTCGGGACCGACATCGGCCCGGATGCGTCCCGTCAGCGGCAAATCGATCTCGTATTGATCATCGCCCCATCGCATGGCGAGCATGGCGTCCTTGGCCGAGACTTTTTGCGTCTCGATGTCGATGATGCGGTGGCCGTGTTCGCCCGGCGTCATCGCCGCGCGCATGCGCCAAGGCCGTTCGACGGCTTGCGAGCCGAGCGCAACCGCGATGCCGCCGCCCTTGGGGCGCGTCACGCTCAGATCGATATTGGTGAACGTCCACTGCTTGCCATTGCGCTGATCGTCGACGGTGAGGTTGCCGTCTTGCAGGCCGATCTCGGTGAGGTCGCGGCCGTCGAGACCGCTGGCGTCGAGACTCTCGATCCAAGCGAGCAGCGCGGCCAGGTCGGGAACGTCGTTGCGCATGGTCGCGCCCGCGTTCGCGGCTGGGGCGGCCATAGCGGCTGCCGCGGCGCGTTCGACCTTCGCCGGCGGCGTCGCGCCGGGGACGGCCGGCACCAACGTTGCCGAAGCGGTGACGAACGGGCGCTTGTTGCTGCCGGCAAAGACCGTGACCTTGCTGTCCGACTCGATGCGCACAGCCATCTCGGCGCCGACCAGGCTCAGCCGCTCGGCGCGGATGCGACCGGCGAGCAGGCCCGCGCCGGAGATGCCGACTTCCGCCTTGGGCGCGCTCGCTACGACGGTGCCGTCCGCGTCGCGCACCACGATGTCGCGAATGCGCAGCGACGTGCGTCGCTTGTTGGCGTCGCGCTCGATCTGGGTGCCGCCGATTTCAACCTCGTGGCCGGGCCCGAAATTTTCCTTGATCGCCGCGGTCAGCCATGGCGTGGCGATATCGAGCTCGATCGGGCCGCTGGACAGGCGCCACCAAAGCGCGAACAGCGCGAGGAAGGCGAGGCCGCCGAGCGTGCCGCCGACAACGGCGAGTTTGCGCAGCCGCGGATACCACGCGCGCAGCCGCATTCGCCCTTTGCCCAGGCAGGATGTCGAGGAGATCGGCGCGGATGCGCAGGCGCGACGGACCTCGCCATCGTCCTGCGGCGAGGCCCCATGCCCGCACGATTGGTCCTTGAGGCTTGCCTCCAGCTTTAGGAGAGCCTCGAGACTGGGATAAGGTTGTCCAGCCGCCATGCCCCGACTTGGCGTCCCCTCGACCACCGATTCCGCCCGCGTCATGGCTGACGTCTGCGGCGAACCGGCCCCCTTGCCGCGGTCGACAAAATCCCCGGCACTACGATCGACCCGGCGGCACTTTTCCGCGCGTCGTTCAACCCCTTAGAGACCTTGGAAAAGGGACGAAAGGAAGGCGCTTGGAGCCCTCCCCAGGGGCGAAAGCCTCGCGTTTAAGCGGCCGCGCGATGGCGGCGGTTTCATGTCCCGCGCCGATGTCAAGCAAGCGCAAGCTCTGCGTCCATCCCAAGGCTCACCCCGGGGCTCTCCCCGCGAAATCATTGATTCTTCGAAGCTTCCAAGCCGAGGCCCGGAAGCGGGACGGGGTCTTTGCCGATGCGGTCGCGGCCCAGGACAAGTCCAGGAACAGGACAAGTCCAAGAAAAAGCACGATTCCCGGGATGGCGCTCGGCTGCGACGAAACCCACAAGATGCTTAAGGCCTCTGGCGTCTGGGGCGAAAAACCCTCTACGGCGGGACTTTCATGGGGATCGCCCGGACCGCCTTGCTGGTCGGCCCGCACGGGCCGGACCGCCCGCATCTGGCTCCGAGTCGAGGGCCACGGCGCGCGGATCATTCGCTGAAAATTAACCGTATTGCCTCGAATCGGCGCGAGTTAGCGCGCGCGTAACGTCGGCTGACGTAGGGAACCGGCGGGGAAGCGTGAATGTCTCGACGGTCGTCGTCACAGCACCACTATCGCAATCATTCTCGTCGGCCGCAGGACGCCGTGGCGCCGCGGTGGGCGGGCTTGAGCCTCGTCCATGCCGGGCGCCAACTGCGCATCGGGCCGATCGCCTTCTGGGTCGTGGTCGGCACGCTGGTGATCATGGCGGTGTGGACCATCACCACCGCCACCTATTTCGCCTTCCGCGAAGACGTGCTCACCCGGCTGATCGCGCGCCAGGCGGAGATGCAATTCGGCTACGAGGATCGCATCGCCGAACTGCGCGCTCAGGTCGACCGCTTCTCGAGCCGCCAGTTGCTCGACCAGGAGCAGTACGAGCAAAAGCTCGACCAAATTCTGCGCCGGCAAACGGCGTTGGAGTCGCGCGCGAGCGCCCTCAACGGTCTGAGCGACATGACCGGTGCGATCAGGCCGCCGGCGCGCGGCGGCTGGGCCGGCGAGCCACGGGCGATCCCGCTCAAACCATCCCATGACAAGGGAGCCTTCGTCATCCCGCTCGATCGCACCACGTTCGATCCTCGCACCGGCATTCTCGCCAAAGGCGCGGGCGGCATCGGCGGCGTCATCGCCCGCCTGCAGGCTTCGCTCGATCGCCTCGAACAGCGCCAGGCGGCAACGGTCAACTCGATCGCGGACAATTACGATTCGAAGGCGCGGCGCATGCGCGGCGTGCTGATCGAACTCGGCCTCGACGTCGCCAAGACCGCGACCCGCGACGGTGCGGGCGCGATGGGCGGTCCGTTCATCCCCGCGCAGGTGCCCAAGGATGCCATGAGCTTCGAGCGCCAGCTTCACCGCATTGAGATCACGCGCGCGCAAATCACCCGACTCACGCGCACGCTCGGCGCCGTTCCCGTGCGCAAGCCGATCGACGGCGAGCTCGATCTGCAATCGGGCTTCGGCGTCCGCGTCGACCCATTCCTGGGCACGCCGGCCTTGCATTCCGGGCTCGATCTCCATGGCGAGACCGGCGATGCGGTGCGCGCCACCGCCGACGGCACCGTGACCGCCGCGGGCTGGAGCGGCGGCTACGGCCGCGTGGTCGACGTCGATCACGGCAACGGATTGTCGACCCGCTACGGTCACCTGTCGTCGATCGGCGTTCGCGTCGGCCAGTCGGTCAAGACAGGGCAGATTATCGGCAAGGTCGGTTCGACCGGCCGCTCGACGGGACCGCACCTGCACTACGAAACGCGGCTCAAAGGCGAGGCGATCGACCCGCAGAAATTCCTGCGCGCGGGACAAAGGCTCGCCGGCAGCCTGTGAGGCGATCTAGTCCACGTCCTCCACATCCTTCGGCGCGGTACCGAACGCCTTCTGCGCGAGCGCGGCCTCCATGAACTGGTTGAGGTCGCCGTCGAGCACGGCAGCGGTGTTCGAGGTCTGCACGCCCGTGCGCAGGTCCTTGACCATCTGGTAGGGCTGCAGCACGTAGGAGCGGATCTGGTGGCCCCAGCCGATGTCGGTCTTGGCGGCCTGCTCGGCGGCGGCTTTTTCCTCGCGCAGTTTCAATTCCCGCTCGTAGAGCCGCGCGCGCAGCATCTGCCAGGCTTGCGCCCGGTTGCGATGCTGCGAGCGGTCGTTCTGGCACACCACCGCGATACTGGTCGGGATGTGGGTGAGGCGCACCGCCGACTCCGTCTTGTTGACGTGCTGGCCGCCGGCGCCGCCGGCGCGCATCGTATCGACCCTCACGTCGGATTCCTTGATATCGACGTTGATGCGGTCGTCCACCACCGGATAGATGTTGACGCTCGCGAACGAGGTGTGTCGGCGCGCGTTGGCATCGAACGGCGAGATGCGCACCAGCCGATGAACGCCGTTCTCGGTCTTGAGCCAGCCGAAGGCATTGCGGCCCTTGATCTGGACGGTTGCCGATTTGATGCCGGCCGATTCGCCTTCGGTCTCTTCGAGCCACTCGATCTTGTAGCCGTGCTGCTCGGCCCAACGCGTGTACATGCGAAGCAGCATGCTGGCCCAGTCCTGGCTCTCCGTGCCCCCGGCGCCGGCATGGACCTCGAGGTAGGAATCGTTGGCGTCGGCCTCGCCTGACAGCAGCGCCTCCAGCTCGCGCCGCGCCACCTCCGTCTTGAGCTTGTGCAGCGCCGCTTCGGCGTCGGCGACGGCCGCGCGATCTTTCTCGGCCTCGCCGAGCTCGATCATGGTGATCTGGTCGTCGAGCTCCTGCTCGATGCGGCCGATGGCGGTGAGCTGGTCCTCGAGCGCCGTGCGCTCCTGCATCACGCGTTGCGCGCGCTGCTGGTCGTTCCAGAGCGTGGGGTCTTCGGCTTGCTTGTTGAGCTCCGCCAGGCGCGCGCGCGCCTTGTCGAAGTCAAAGATGCCTCCTCAGCAGCCCGACCGACTGCTTGATCTCGTCGACGACATTCTGGACTTCCGCGCGCATGGTCTCCCCGCGAGGCGTACTCGCTGCATCGCCGCTGGCGGGATGTAGCGACTGGGCTCGATCGACGCAATGGCGCCGATACCGGGCAAGCGGCGGTGCTTTTTTTATGGAAAACCGGCTCCGCCGGCGTTAGGCCGGAAAGCCTAGGTGATGAATTTGCCGCAGCGCCGAGCCCAAATTTCGTTGCAAGCAAAGCACGTTTTCTTTAGCCTGCCTCAGTTTTTCTCATGATTTCGTTCACCCATGCCGCGCCGCTTGCCGCCGCTCAATGCGCTCAAGGCTTTCGAAGCCGCGGCCCGGCACGAGAGCTTCACGCGCGCGGCCGAGGAACTGTGCGTCACCCAGGGCGCCGTCAGCCATCAGGTCAAAGCACTCGAGGCCGAGCTCGGGTTGAAGCTGTTCAATCGCGAACGCCAGCGGCTGGTGATCACCGAGGCAGGCCGCGCCTATCTCGTGGTCGTGCGCGACGCTTTCGACCGCATCGGCGATGGAACCGAACGCTTGCTGCAACGCCAGCGCGGCGGCGCGCTCACCGTGAGCACCTCGCCGAATTTCGCGGCGAAGTGGCTCGTGCATCGGCTGAGCCGCTTCGCCGAGACCCATCCGGAGATTGATCTGAGGGTCAGCGCGTCGCTCCATCACGTCGACTTCGCGCGCGAGGACATCGATCTCGCCATTCGCCACGGCGACGGAACCGATTCCGGCCTTCACGTGACCCGTCTCTGCACGGAGGAGCTGTTTCCGGTCTGCAGTCCGAAGCTTCTCAACGGCCGCAACCGGCTGCGCACGCCCTCGGATCTGAGCCGATTCGCGCTGTTGCACGTCAACGATCGGCAAGGCTGGCGCCAATGGCTCGACTTTGCCGGCGTTACGGGCGTCGATCCCGCACGCGGCCCCATTCTCAACCAAGCCAGCATGGCGATCGATGCAGCGGTCGACGGCCAGGGTGTCGCGCTCGCCCGCACCGCGCTTGCGGCCTGGGATCTGATCGGCGGCCGGCTGGTGCGTCCATTCGATATAGCAATGCCGGTGTCTTACGCATATTGGATCGTCTGCTCAAAGGCGGTCGCCAAGTTGCCGAAAATCGTGGCCTTCAACGATTGGCTTCTGGCTCAAGCCGCCGAGGATGCGCGGCAGCTCGGCGCACTGAAATCGAAGCCGCGATATAGTGCGCGGGCCGCTCGCTAACCTCGTTGTTTTTCGGAGCACCTACCGTCAGGCACTGGTGACCCAACATTGACGCGAGCGAGCCCCGATCAGCGCTCTATGCCCTGCCGGCAAAATACAATGGCGTGATAGTTCCTCGCGCCGGCTGGGCGGAGGCGGGACCCATTGCGAGCGCTTGTCGCAGCGCCGCATTGTGCGCAACGCCCTTCGACCTGAGCTGCTCATAATGGCGATGCGCAGCAAGGCCTTCTTGCATGGCCTCCCACATCATCCATAAGGCGGCCGGCCAGGTCGGCGGTGAGAAGCGAGTTCGCTCATGGGGGGCTGCGGCGAACCTTGGCGCAGCGTGGAGGATTCGTAGCATTTTTCATGACTCCTATGTGGTGGACAGGGCCGATGTCCTGTCCTGGAGCCATCCAAATAAAGGCGATCTGCCCTGCCGACAAAGCATCATTTCTCGCGCCAGCCGTAGAATTCCTCATAACGTCCTATCTTGAAAGGAGCTGCGATGATACATATGTTGCATGTTATCTCTATGCCATGATACATCATCTACATGGATGCCGCGCGTCGCAAACTTAAAATCGCTCGCGCCCAATCCGCGGCTTAATCGTCCCTCGACCTTTGGGAGGCACCGATGAAATGGGTTACACGCGCCAATGTGAAGGTCGACCGCGTGGCCTGTCCTTGGCTCATCCGCACGTTCATCGATCGCGATGCGGAGTTCCTGTTCGTGCCGGTTGGTGAGGTGGAGAGCGTGGCGCGCAAGACCGGCGCCATTCCGTACGATGTTGCCGGCGTCGAGCTCGGTCACCACGGCGAGGAATGTTCGTTCGACGCGATCGTCAAGAAATACAATGTCAAGGATACGGCTATCAGCCGCCTGGCGTTGATCGTGCGCGGGGCCGACACGCCGCGGCGCGATCTCACACCGCAGTCACCTGGCCTCGAGGCGATCGCGGAAGGATTCAAGCGGCTCGCCGCCGCACAGGGCTACGACGATCACGAAACAATTCGCCGCGAGCGGCATCTCTACGATGCGCTTTATCTCTA
>WNGJ01007129.1_pt1 | contig 11880 bp, 15 predicted proteins | sample 5400611 | NCBI WGS metagenome assembly WNGJ01 (sample SAMN13153375, study PRJNA577476) | soil metagenome | isolation source: 40 cm soil or saprolite under Garry oak tree replicate 1 | place: USA:California | collected 2016-06-15 | reverse complement strand
TCACAAGTCCTGGTCCATGGCCGATCTGGGTTGGCAGGCAGTCATCGGCAAACTCACGAACTCAGGGACTATTGCTTAACCCAGTTACTGCGCGCTGGCCTGACTCACGTGGAACACCTGCCCGGGGTCCGCGCCGGTGAACTCAACGTCGCTGTTGCGGTACCAGCCGAACGGCAGGGCCGGCGTCATCGGCGGCGTCAAGGCGATCACGACATCAACCGCCAGATCGCGGCCCTCGCCGCAGCTGCCGCATCTCGCCCGGGCCGGACATTCGGGCTCGGGGCGATGAGTTCTCGCGACCTGGCCGGTATTAACTCAGAGGCCGATGGCGGCCCGTGGAGTTTAGAGCGGGGGAGAAAGGGGCCGAACCGATGACGCTGAAGCAGGGAGACCTCCGCCTGCTGGAGACCGACGTCGCACGACGCTTGCTCTGGTCGCGGATTCCCGCGCGCTTTGCCTATGTCGCTACCGATGGGACGCCGCGAGTCCTGGCGACGTGGTTCGTCTGGACCGGTGCGGTGCTGGCGATGCCGACCTTCCTGGCCGCGCCGCACGTCCGGCACGCCGCCGGGCGCCTTCGGGCGCTACAGGCGAACCCCGGTGCCGCCGTCACGATCGATACCGAGACCTTCCCGCCCGAGGTGCTCACGATCCGCGGCCGAGTGGAGATCACCGAGGTCGATGGCGTCCCTGCCGAGTACCAGTCGGCGGCCCGCCGCTACCTGGGTGAAGAAGCGGCCCGGGAGTATCTTGCCCAGATTGACCAGCCGGGCACCCGGATGGCCAGCATCGACCTGCACCCGGCCTGGGTGGGCGTGCTCGACTTTCAATCCCGGCTTCCGGGCGCGCTTGGCGGCATCACGTGAGCACCACACGGACACGCACGCCATGGATCACCCTGCGACCTGCCGTCCGCGAGGACGCTCCGGCCATCGGAGCGGTCTTCCATGCCGCCGTCCGTGCCGGCTGGACCTACCTGGCCGACCTGGTCGCCCAGCCCATGTTCACATCGCAGGACTGGGATCAGCTCATCGCCGGTCATCTCCCGCCGAACATGCTGCTGGTCGCCGCCGGCGAAACCGGCGGCGTCGTCGGCTACACGGCCGTTCATCCGGGGGATGGCGAGATGTTCCTGCTGTTCGTTCATCCCGGCTACGCCGGCCGCGGGATCGGCCGCACCCTCCTCGCCGCCGCTCACGACGCGCTGCGCGCGGCCGGCCGCCCGGAAGCGTTCCTCTTCGTCCACGAGCGCAACGAGCGGGCGCTCGCCGTCTACACGGCGGCCGGATACCGCCCGGACGGCTCAGACCGCGAGTCGGACTTCCGCGGCACACGCGTGCGCGAGCTGCGTCTCGTCAGGCAACTCTAGAGGAGCGGCACCCCGCACACCGGCCGGATTCGGGCGTGTCCGGGCGGAGACGCGCACGGACTCACCGTCCCGGCCAGATCCTCGCTCCTTGGAGCCTGGCCCTCGCGCATCTAGACTTCGCCGCATGACTGTCACCTCGGCCGGCTCCGTCATCGATGAGCGGGCGCTGATCGAGGGTGCCCGCCGCGGCGAGGGCGACGCCTTCGGCCGGCTGGTCAAGCCCTACCGGACCGAACTGCACGCGCACTGCTACCGGCTGCTCGGGTCGGTGCACGACGCCGACGACGCGCTCCAGGACACCCTGCTGCGGGCGTGGCACGGACTGCCCGGCTTCGATGACCGCCGGCCGCTCCGGCCGTGGCTGTACAAGATCGCGACCAACGTCTGCCTGGACCTCATGGCCCGGCGGCCCAGGCGCTGGCTTCCGGTCGACTACGGTCCCGCGGGCGGTGCCGGGCCGCAGCAGCCGCCAGCGGCCTGGGTGGAGCCCTACCCCGACGAGCAGCTTGGGCTCCCGGGCGGGTATGCCTCGCCCGGGGCCCGCTACGAGCAACGCGAGGCCGTGGAACTGGCCTTCATCGCGGCGCTGCAGCATTTGCCCGCCCAGCAGCGCGCCGTGCTCATCCTCCGCGACGTGCTCGGCTTCTCCGCCAGGGAGGCGGCTGGCATGCTCGACGCCACGCCGACCTCGGTGCACAGCGCAACGCAGCGCGCCCGGCAGACCATCCGGACGCGGCTTCCCGGACAGAGCCAGCAGCAAGCCATGCGGTCGCTGGGCGACCACCGGCTCCGCGAGCTCGCGCAGCATCTGGCCGACGCCCTGGAAGCGGGACAGGTCGAGGTGATCGTGGCCATGCTCGCCGAGGATGCGACCTTCGCCATGCCGCCCCACCCGGACTGGTGCCGCGGCCGCGACACCTTGTCCAGGTCGTGGCTCATGCCCGCGGGGTCCCCGACCGGCCTGCGCTACCTGCCGGCCCGGGCCAGCGGGCAGCTGGCCCTGGGGGCCTACAAGCTCGAACCGGGGCAGGGCTGCTACCTCCCGGTCGCCCTCGACGTGCTGGCCTGGCACGGCAGCCAGATCGTCGCCATTACCGCGTTCCGCACCCCGGCGGTCTTCCCGCGCTTCGGCCTGCCGGACACGCTGCCCCGGTAACCCGGCCCGCCGGCGCGGCACCGATGAATCCGGCGGCGCGTAGCGGTACTACTAACGTGACGGACGCGAGTCGTGATCTCGGCGCGGTCAGCGGCCTGCCGGCCGGCGCCGGCCGCGGCCGGCTCGCTGGCCAAGGCCACGCTGCTCAGCCTGGCCCTCACCGCCGACGGGAAGCGCGAGGCGACGGATGTCACCCTGCATCGCGACATCTTCCTGGCCGGCCCCCTGTACATGGCCTCGTTCGGGATATGTGTCGGCTGCCGGTCGCTGGCTGGGCGCCGCACCGGCCGCCTGCCGGAACCCCTCACCACCGCTGGGCTGGCCGCCGTCGGCACCGGGGGCACTGAGCCCGCTGAGCCTCACCATCAGGCCGCGGTGTGGCTCATCCAGCCGGGCGCATATCCGGGCTTGTGGTGAAGGGAGTCGTTGGCGTGCTGCTAGGCCGTTCGGGGCCGGGTCGGACAGGAGTCCCGGTGAAGGGGTGGCTGTCTCGCGCGGCGGCCGGCACGGTGCTGCGCGGCGAGCGGCGACGGAACCGTTTCGTGCGGTGGGCTCATTGGTATCCGAAGATGCCCGCGGTGGATTCTCGCCGGTTTCAGGGGCCCGGCGAGCCGTATCCGCGGCACTGGCGCGCGTTTCCGCAACCGTGGCCGCCGGTCACCGGGGACGACCCGGCGCTGCAGCGGGTCCTCGCGCCGGAGGTGGCCGAGCTGCCGCGGACCTGGCAGACCGTGGTCCGCGAACGCGACGGGGCCGGCCGGCCGCCCGGTGAGGTCCGGGCCCGGCTGGGGCTGTCCGGCGGGCAGCAGCGGGCGATCCGCAACCGGGCCTGGGCCGTGCTGCGGGAGCGGCTGGCGGCGCGACTGGGCCGCGAGGGCCCGGCGTGACGAGCGGCGGCGTCGCCGCCGCCGCGACGCCGCTTGCCCTCGCGCGGCGGCTCCGCCCGTTGCAGCTGGCGGTCGGCCTGCAGGGGATGGCGTTGTGGGTCCAGGTAGAGAAGCTGTTCATGTCGCAGATCGGGTTCGATGGCTGCCCGTCGTCTGTAGCACGACCAACCACCTGGCATCCAAGGAGGCACAACCAATGGCGATACGCAACGGCGCGGCTGAGTGGCGCGGCGACCTGATCAGCGGCTCGGGCCGCCTGACGGTCGGTGACGACCGATGGACCAGTGACTATACGTTCAACTCGCGGTTCCATGGCGTCCTGGATGGCGCTGTCGCGAATGGCGGCGTCACCAACCCAGAAGAGCTCCTGGCGGCCGCCCATGCAGCCTGCTTCTCGATGGCACTCTCCCTTAACCTCAGCGAGCACGGCCACCCGCCCCAGACGATCGAGACGCAGGCCCGCGTGCACCTGCGCACCGTCGGCGAAATCCCCACCATCCACCGGATCGACCTCGAGACGCAGGCCGACGTACCCTGCCTGACCCAGGCCGACTTCCAGAAAAGGGCCGAAGAAGCCAAGGCAGGCTGCATCCTGTCCCGCGCGCTGAGTGGCGTCGAGGAGATCACACTGTCCGCCACACTGCGATGACGGACGGACGTCTCTGTCCCGCCGGATGGATGCGAATGGCTGGCGGTCAGTTCGACAGCCCCGGCCCTGGCATGTGATCAGGACCCCCAGATAGCCAAGGAGGATTCAGCTTCATGCTCAAGAACAGTGACGTGGCCACGAGGTTTCCAGCGCAGGATCTCGAACGGGCCCGGGCGCTTTATGCCAGCAAGCTCGGCCTTGAGCCAAGCGAGGAGCGGCCGGGCGGTGTCGAACACCGCCCTGACCGGCTGGATCCGCAACACCGCCACTGACGCGAGGTGGGTCACCAGCGTCTGCACCGGGGCCTTCCTGCTGCACGAAGCCGGCCAGGCGCGGGGACGGCGAGTTGCCACCCATCACGCCTACGAGGACGACCCCGCCGCCCGCGGCGAGGTCACCGTCGTGCGGGACGCCCGCTACGTCGTCGACGGCAACCTCGTCACCAGCCAAGGCGTCTCCGCCGGGATCGACCTGGCCCTGTGGCTCGTCGGCCGCCTTCATGGCCGGCCGCACGCGCGCGCCGTACGCCGCTACATCCAGTACGACCCGGCCCCGCCTTACCTAGCCGACGAACCGCTCACCTGACCGCTGAGCACACTGGGTCTGAGCGCCGTGCTGTCCGGCACCGCCTTCGAGCTGAAGGCGATGATCGTGAAGGGCCCCCTCACCTGGACCGCGGGAGCCGGCGCTGTCCGGAAGCCAGACGCTCAAGGGCGCCTGCCAGGGTCGGATGGCCATCGGCCGCGGTGATCTGCCATGTGACGAACTTCGTCGGTCCCATGAGAGGCTTGAGAGAGCTGATGAGGTGGACGTGCGGTGGCGTGCGCATGAACTCACGAAGCGCTGTCTGGTTCTTCCAGACCGAGAGGGCCCGGTAGTCGCGGGCGAGGGGCTTGGCCCGGAGCGTGTAGCCGACTAGCCGGTGACCAGGCGTGGATAGCGGCCATCACGGTGAAACTTGAGCACAAGGCTGATTCACAGCTCGACGCGGTCCCAGGCTTGGCGGCCCGGCAGATCCAGTCCGAACGTGTCCGGGTTCACGCTGAGCGTTTCGGCGGCCTCCAGCGCAATCCGCTGCACGGCAACGGTCAGCGGGAAAATCGACAAAAGCTCTCCCAGGCCATCATGGGCGACGCGGATCACCGGGACGCCGGAGTCTTCGGCAGCCTGAGCCACTTCGGCGATTCGTGCGGACTAGGCTCCGCCGCCGTCGAGGCAGACGAGCCGGTCATTCTCGCCCAGTGCCACCGAGGGCCCGTGCAGGAACTGCTCCACACCGAGACCTTCGCTGGCGACATACGCGGCCTCGCGGATCTTCAGCGCTCCCTCGGCGGCGGTCCACTGATTGATCCCGCCGCCAATGAACTCGATCAGCCGCGAAGGCGGCCGCGCCGGCTGATTCTCGTCCCACGTCGTCCGGCAGGCATATTCGACGGCCGCTGGAATCTCGCTCAACCCGGGCAGGTCCGCGCCCAGCACCCGCGCCAGCTGCGCCGCGCGCAACAGCGCCCCCAGGTGGCTGGCCGTGTAGGCCGACGAGCGTTCCCGCTCCACAGTGGCCAGGTCCGCGCCGTCCACGCCGACGCCAGAGACCTGGATGACCTCCGCGCCCCGCGAGCGGGCGCGCTGCGCAGCCTGCGCCGTGTAGCGCTTGGCTCCGGTGTGGGTGAAGGCCAGCAGCGCGCCGCCCTGGCCGGGCAGCGGGCCGTCCACGGCGGCGTCGGCCGACTGCGCAGCGGAGGCGTCCAGCCCGGCCGCGCGCAGCAGCGCAGCGGCCCGACTGGCCGCATGCCAGCTGGTTCCCGTGCCGATCGCCAGCACACGGCGGCCGCGCAGCCTCTCCGCCACGGCCATGACAGGCTCGTCATCACCCAGGATCCGCGCCAGCGCCCCGGCTTGGCCGTCCATCGTTTGCCGCATCGCGCTTACCGCAGGCCCGGCCGCGGACATGACATCCCTCCGCTGCTCCCGATCACGTAAATCGCCATCAACCCTGATCCTCGCACTCGGGGGATGGGCACGCACCCTCACGGCCCGGTGCAGATGTCTCCGTCCGCTCGCTTTCCAGCGATCGCAGCAGCCAGGCGGTCCGCCGGAGAGAAGCCCGCTCTCGCCTGAGCCACAAAACGGCCATTCAGGGGGGCGGCATGAGCCAGGCCATCAGCTGGACAAGGCACGCATGGCGGGTCAGCGTGCGCTGGACAGTCACGGCCAGTAGCTGAGCGTGACGCTGCTGCGCGGATCGCTGCACGGCGCGTCGCGAGCCGGGGCATGCCGTGATCGGGAACAGCCACGAGGACCCGGCCGGCCGCAGCCGGGCCGGCCAGCCACCGCCGTCTCGCCGTCACGAGTACGCGAAACCCCCGGCCCAGCCGGGGGGGATAGCTGAGCCGGGGAGCTTGAGTTGGGGACGGAACCTGTCCCGTCCGCAGTGAGCTAGTCAGCCTCCAGTTGACGTACGAAGCCACGGACCGGGGTAACTACCGCTTGGCTGCGAACTTACTGCGAACTTACTGCGCGGGGCAGTGCGCAAGCAAGACTTGCACCACATCCCTGGGCAAATCGGAGATCCTCACCCGAGAGGGGTGCATCCTCTTGCTCAGCTCCTTCCAGGAAGAGGGCCGCACTTCGGCCGGGCGACCAGGAATGAGCTTCTCGATCAGCACGTCGATGCCCTGCTCCTTTTCGTGTCCTCCCGGCCGCTCGGATCGGCCGGAGATGACGACACTGCGGTACCGGAACGACGATTCGAAGGCCGGCCAGGTCCCCACTGCCCCGTGGATGCCGGAGACTGAGTCACCGTATGCGACCTGGGCGTATGAGGCTGTTCTGGGGCAGTCCCGGTGCTGATGCTGTCCGGGGTTATCCGGCCGGGCCGGGGCCGTGTGCGGGCCGGCCGGTGCGGGGTTGCCCATTGGCCCGGGGTGGCCGTGGCGGGATCCCGGGCAGGTTGTCTTCGGTGATTCCCTGCTCGGTGGCCAGCCGGCGCAGCAGGTTTGCCAGCTGGCTGCGCTCGGCCTGGGTCAGGGAGGCGCCGATCTCGTCTTGGTGGCGGTTTCCGGCGGCTTGTATCTGGCGTAGCGTGTCGCGGCCTTGCGCGGTCAGGTACAGCGCGTAGGAGCGCCGGTCGGCGGCGTTGCGCCGGCGTTCGACCAGGCCGCGTTGTTCGAGTTCGTCGACCAGGAAGACCATCCGGGTCGGGTTGAGCCCGATGAGCTCGCCGAGGGCTTGCTGGGAGAGTCCCTCGTGAGCGGCCAGCCGGGTGAGCATCCCGGCGTGGCGGGGTTCGAGGCCGAACGGGGCGAGCCGTTCGCCGAACTGCCGGGCCAGGAGCAATCCGAGCTGGACCAGCAGGTAGGCGAAGTCCTCCTCGTCGCCGCCGGGCGGGCTCACCGGTCCTTCATCCATTCGCCAACGATATCATGGCAAGGGAATATAGTTGCATATCGCGATCGTTTCGGGTTGAAACGGGTGATCGTTCCTGACCACCCCCCGGCACAGACAGAGGCCAGGTGTGTTTCACATGGATGAGACCAGGCAGGATGTAGCACCAGCCGTCGCGCGGCGGCCATGGCGGTCCGTGGGACCGCAGGTCGGCCAGCCCGGCGGACCCCGCTGGGATGTCCGCCCGGACCTGCGGGTATCCGACGCCGAACGGGACGCGGTGGTAACCGAGCTCGGCGAGCACTTCCAGCAAGGCCGCCTCGACCAGGCGGAGTTCGATGAGCGGATGACGAAGGCCCTGTCCGCGCGTACCGGCCGTGACCTGGGCGGGCTGCTGGCAGATCTGCCGCCGGCCCGGGACGAATCCGGCGTCCCGCAGCCAGGCACGCGGCTCCCGGACCCGCTCATCCTGATGCCAGTGCTGGCCGCAGCGATCCTGGTCGCGGGAGTGGCCGCGGGCGGCTGGCATCACGTGTGGGTGCCCTGGCCGCTGTTTTGGCTAGTCCCGATCATCGTGCTGCGGTTCAGCTGGTGGCGCCGCAACTGGCGCGGGCGGCAGGGGCACTGACCAGGTCCCCAGCGGTGAGATCGCCATCTTCAGCGCCGCCATCGACGGCACCGGACCGTATTCCGGACCCTGGGTCAAGGCCCGGCCCGGACCGGTACCGGCCGTTCACGGCCAGCCCTCGCGCGAGGCCGATCCGGGCCTTCTGACCGCAGCCCTGCATACCGGGTACAAGCTCAAGGTCCGGTGGTACACCAGGCTCGATGAAGACACCTGCTTCGCACGGTGGCTGCTGATTCCACTGCAGGCCGGGGACTGACCAGCGATCACGGAAGCGAGCCTGCGCGGCCAGAACCGGCATACCGGGCCTTCCCAGCTGCCATCAGGCGCCCTGATCGTCTGTTCGGCGTGACGTGGCGCGACTCCGCGCAACTAGGCCGGCACGCAGGCGGTGATGCGCGCGTCAGCGCGGCCGGTACTTCATGGTGCTGGGATGCCGATGTCCGTGCGGTGCTCCTGGCAGTCCTCGGCGTCGGTGTCGGGAAGGAGGACGCGGCCGCAGGTCTGACAGGTCCGCCATCTGCCCAGCCATCGGCCCGTCCGGCGGAATCTCCCGGTAGCGGCCCTCCATGCGGTCAGGTCGTCAGGTTCGGCGTCGGCGCCGGGTTCCGCCGGCGTGGGCGGGCCAGGCTGGTTCCCGGCAAGGAATCCGGCTACGTAATACCTGGCCTGCTGCGACATCTGGCCCATCGCAGCGAGGGAGACGTTATACCCGACCTTCTTATCCGGGCACCATGCCGACATGCGGCCGGGGTAGGTGCCGCCGCTGCCGGTCAGCAGGTCCCGGCCGCCGCATGGCGCCTCAAACCACAGCAGCGGATCTGGTTCCTCCAGATGCTCCGGTTCCGGGACGTGCTCCCAGCAAACGGGAAGGGAGACCTTTCCGATCCGGCACCATGCCGGCCCGGCAGCCAGATGCTCGGGCCACTCCAGAATAAGGTGCAGCCCGCGGTCGCGGGCGATGCCCAATGCCTCGTCGCGGGACATGAGTTCTGCTTCACCGGGACCGTCCAGGAGGTAGACCTCCGCAGACTCGATTCCCTCGTCGTAGTGGAACCAGCGCAAAGGCCACATGCTGCCAGACACGTCACGACCTTAAGGCAGAAACGCCGGCCGCGTGTGATCGTTGACGTCCATATCGGCCAGGTCTGCACCCACCACGAACGGCTCGTCATCCCCCAGCCGTCGTCCAGAGCGACGCCACTGCGCGCGGCAGGCGCCGACCGGAACTGATCACAATACGTAGGCGGCTTCCATGCCTGGCGTGCGAGCGGATCGCCGAATATTCGAGGATGGTGTTTGGTACCACAGGGTGGGCACCTATATGCAGATGCTCCAGTTCTGCACGGTCTCGTACCGAACGGATGCTCTCGTCGCGGCTGATAAGTACATTCTTATCGGAGGCGGCAACACATATTCATGCAGACCGGTCGACCGTTAGTTGGGTTGAAGTCCGGATTGCCTTGCCGCCGGTAATACCGAAGCGCTTGCTCTTGTGTATTTCTGATGGTCGGTCTTTATGCGGCAGCTGGGATAGGCTATGGCGACCAGCGACCACAATTCAACGCGATGCCCGGGGATGCGCATGACACCGATCCTGCACGAGTCACAGTGCCCGCGACGGTTACCGCCGGCCGGGTCGCCTCCTGGCGGCCGAGATATACGCTGGCGACCGCGATCATGGCCTTCGCGATAGCCGGCTGCATGTGGGAAATCATCACATGGCTCGTCTTCATGGCGCAGATACAAGGCGGCTGGCCTGCTACACGGGAGCCGGCACTGAACGCGACTCCTGGACGTCAACCTGGCCGAGCGCACCCTTGGCCCTGGCAAGATCTTGTTTCATCACGTCAAAGATCTTGGGCTCCTCGATACCCTGCGTGCCAAGTATTGTTACTACTTCGTCGGCCCGCATGATCGCCGCTGCGAGATATCCGATCGCGGTGACAAGAACCTCGACGGGTGGGAAGGCGACATACTGCCCGAGCAATGCGTCAAGCAGGCGATCCGCCTTCAGCGCATCAGAAGTCATGGTGGCAAACACGTCCCACAGTTCCTGGTTCACCGGCCGGTCACGGTAGGCGGCAAGCCACTCATAAGCCTGGTCCCTGCGCCCCAGCGACTCACGCAGGTCACGCTGGATCGAGGCGAGGGTGAGCCGCGCGACCGCGGGTATCGCGTACCCTCCTCGCTCGTCCGGCGATCCGGCTACCCGCTGGATGCTGCCCTCCGGCCCTAGTACCCGCTCGATGCCCACGATGTTGGCGCGGGCCTGGTCAAGATCGCTGAGCACAACGCGCAGCAGAGGGAGATACCGGTAGAAATCCAGCCTTCTCGCCTCGGTGTCGTAGTATTCGGCGATCCGTTCTGCCGCTGCCTCCAGGTTCCTGGCCAGCAACGACAGCCGCTGGAACACTCCATCCCGGTGCAACCGCTCGATCCGTTCGGCCTTCAGCGCGATTTCCATGGCCTTGGTGGGGGCGGTCCTAATCAGTTCGATCGCGCGCTGTTCCTGCGTCCGGCTCAGCGCCCTGCCGAAGCAGAAGCCCGTAAGCGAGAACAGCGAACCGACAACGAAGTCCTTCTGCGACGCGTAGATAGCCTGGAGGTTATTCTCGGCCACCACCCCGGCGAAGACGAGGACCGCTAGCCCGAGCAGCGCCCAGGCATACTGGGACCTGGAGAATCTTGGGTACGGCGACGATGTCGTGAGATGCATTACTTCTCCCCGCCTTACGCGCGCATCCTGCGATAAACCGAGTATGCCACCATTCTGCGCCGTTCTCGGCGCAATGCAACGCACCGGGAGCAGAACGTCCAGCTATGTGTAGCTACGGGCTACAATAAATGATCTGCGGAAACCGTGCAGATCGGCGGCAGTGCGCGCGTTCTCCCTGACCTCCTGTATCACTCAGCGTGACGGCGGGGTAGGGCGCGGACGCGCCGGCAGCCGCACCCTCCTGCACCCCGGCGACCCGGGACCTGTGCCGCCCAAAAATAGGATTTGGGTCCGATGACCTGCATCTTCTTAGGGTCAGGCGGCGCGCGCGTACTCGTTGATCAGGCCGTTCAGGATGGGTTTTCGCAGGATCTGCCGGGTGCGGAGGTCTCCTGCGGTGACGCGGGGAGGATGGCCCTCACCGCTGGGAACGCGCTGGTTGATGCCCTGGTGGGGCCGGGCGGTGTTGTAGTGCTGCTGGTATTCGGCCAGGACGGCGCGCAGATGTGCCTCGCCGAGGATGAGGCTGCGGTCGAGAAGCTCGCGGCGCAAGGTGCCGATCAGGCGCTCGCAGGTCGCGTTCATCCGCGGCGCCTGGACGGCGGTGCGCAAAACCCTGGCGCTGGCGGCCTGGAAGACGGCGTCGAAGGAGCGGGTGAAGTTCGAGCCGCGGTCGCGGATCAGGAACCGGAAGTCCTCGAACCGCTCGTTCAGATCCAGGGCCAGGTTGCGGGCCTGCTGCACGGTCCATGCGCCGGTCGGGTGCGCGGTGACGCCGCCCAGGTGCATCCGGCGGGTGCCGTGCTCAATGAACACCAGCACGTACAGCCGCTTCAGCAGCACCGTGTCTACATGCAGGAAGTCGACGGCCAGGATTCCCGCGGCCTGGGCGTGCAGGAACTGCCGCCACGTCGGGCCTGAGCGGCGCGGCGCCGGATCGATGCCAGCAGCACGCAGGATTTCATAGATGGTCGAGGGCGCAACGGTGGCGCCGAGCTTGGCCAGCTCGCCATGGATCCGCCGGTAGCCCCACAGCGGGTTCTCCCTCGCGAGGCGGACGGCGATCCGGGCGATGCTCCGCACCGTCGGCG
>WNGJ01040129.1_pt1 | contig 11881 bp, 9 predicted proteins | sample 5400611 | NCBI WGS metagenome assembly WNGJ01 (sample SAMN13153375, study PRJNA577476) | soil metagenome | isolation source: 40 cm soil or saprolite under Garry oak tree replicate 1 | place: USA:California | collected 2016-06-15 | reverse complement strand
CGTTCCAGAAGCCCCAGAACCGGCCAAACGCCCGCTTCACCCATTGGTAATAGCCGCCCTCGGCCGGGAGCATCGAGGCGAGCTCGCCCACGAGCAGCGTTTCGGGCACGCTGTAGAGGAGCGGCGTGGCGACGAGCAGCAGCAGGGCGACGCCCGGGCCGACCGAGCCCACCAGCCCCTCCAAGCCGAACGGCCCGCCCGACACAGTGAAAAACATCACCGCGACGAGCGGGCCGAGTCGCAACCGGGAGGAACGTACGGCGGGAGGCTCGGTCGTCACGAATGGGCGTGCTCGTGCCCGGCGCCCCAGATGACGTGCGGATCGTCGCCCGCGAACGCCAGCACGTGCACCATCCAGCCGAAGATATGGGGCAGGAACCGCCCGCCCACGGCGCTGCACGCCGGGGCGGTCGCGATCGGCGACTTGGGGCCGAAGACGGGCCGGCCCTCACGAGTGTCGCGCCACCGTCCGCCCTGGCCCCGGGGCGGCACGCACCAGTTCACGTGCTCGTGCCAGCGCGCCACCGACAGCGGGACGCGGGCGTCCAACTGGTCGAGCGACGCGCGCCCCGGCGCGGCGTACATCGCCCCCACGAGCTCGAACGTCCCGCCCGGCTGCTTGCGGTACAACAGCGACGTCGGCTTCGCCGGGTCGAAGCGCAGCATCTCCGCGAGCGCCCAACGGCGGTTGGTGAAGTGATAGACCGGCTGTGGCACGCCGGGGAGGAACTGCCGGAAGCCGTCCGCCTCCGCGACGCGCACATCGCGGTACTTGCCGAGCGCGGCACGCATCTGGGCTACGATGACAGCGGCGCGCGTCGAGTCGGCGACGCTGCCGGGACGGAGCGACGTGAGCGTCATGTGCGGGTCCGCAGGCATGGGTCCGCCCATCGCTTCCTGGGCCGCGAGGGTCGCGTGCTGCTCGGTCGAGTCCATCGCGTCCATGTCCTGCGACGCCGGCGCGTTTTGCCGGGCGCGGCACGCCCCGCTGAGACCGGGCGTGGCGAAAACGATGGTGACGACGACGGCGAGCTGGCGCATCGCCGGTAATCTAGATCAGGGCGTCGTCGAGACCAGCATGGAGGATCTGCGGCTGGGAGGCCGCACCGGCCTGGCAGTCCGGCCCAGCACGCGCTCGTACACCGCGAGCTCCTGACGCGCGATCCGCGGCCACGCGAAGCGCTGCGCCTTCTCGATCCCGGCACGCCCCATAGCCTCGCGCCGGGCGGGATCGCCCAGTAGCGCGATGGTCGTCTCCGCCCACACGGCGGGATCGTCCTTGGGGATGACGACCGCTTCGTCGCCGCCGGCGATCACCGAGCGGAAGCCGTGGTTGTCCGACACGACCATCGGCGTGCCGCACGCCATCGCCTCGAGCAGCGTGACGCCGAACGACGCAATGGTGGTCGGACACAGGTACAGGTCGGTCGAGCCGTAGTAGGCGGGGCGGTCCTCGAACACCTGCCCGGCGAACCGCACGCTCGCGCTCAGGCCCTCCGCCCGTGCGCGCCGCTCGTAGTAGCGCCGCCACGGCCCGTCACCGGCCACGGTGAGGACTGCACGCGGATAGCGCGCCAGGATCCGAGGCATGGCTTCGAGCAACGTGCCCAGGCCGTTGCGGGGCTCGATCCGCCCGAGGAACAAGAGCCGCGGATGGTCGGTGAGGGCGTCTGTGGGCCGGCGCCCGTTGGGCTTGAAGAAGGTGGTGTCCACGCCGTTCGGGATGATGTCCCACTGGAGGTCGAAATAGCGGGCGTTTGCCTCGACCACCGGCTGACTCACCGCAATCGTCGCGGCGTGGCGGTCGAGGATCCTCTGGAACGGGCGCCGGAACACCCGGCAGCCGAGCGAGTGCGCGAACCCCCCAACGTGGGGGCAAGGCCGCCGTGGACGTGCACGAGGTCGTAGCGCCCGGCGCGGAACAGCTGCTCCAGCCGCCGACGCAGCCGCCATCCGGTGGTGATGCGCGACACGCCGCCGTTCGCGTAGATCACCCGGCTCCTGCCCACCCGGCGCACGAACGGAGCGTCGCGATGGTCGCCCATCTGGGACGTGACGACCGTGGCGGTGTGGCCCCAGGCATTGAGCTGCAGGGCGAGATTGTGCACGTGCTCCGGGATCCCCCCGAGCTGGGGATAGTAGTCCTCGGCGACCAGGGCGATGCGCATGACCAACCTGTCAGGCGAGTGGTGGACGGGCGAACGGCTTCGTCACTGTGACCCCGGAGCGCGCGTCGCGGTCACGCTCGCCGCGAGCCGGGTGACGGCGGCGAGCACCGCCCGGGGCTGCTCTTCATAGATGAAGTGACCGGCCCCGGGCACCGAGTCGAGGGCGAACGAGCGGAGGGTATGCTCCAGCAGTCGCACCTCCTGATCGCCCACGTCGCCGTCGTGGCGCGCCCCGCCCACGATCAGCCGCACGGGGCAGCGCAGCTCGGCCAGGTGGGGCGCGAGCTTCTCCGGCTCGCGGGCGTCGCCCATGGCCAGATAAGCCCTGAGCGTAGCGTCGAGATCGCGCGCCGCCCCCGCGGTGTACCCCTGGACCACGTCGTCCGTGACCCAGGTCGGGTCCCCCGACGAGTCGATCAACAGGCCGCGGATCTTGCGCCGGATCAACCGGATTCCGCCGAACAGCTTGATCCAGGGGGCGAACCGCAGGGCCCGTTTGAACGCCGGCGTGAGCGCCGACTCCGTCGGCCCCCCCTCTATCGACACCAGCCCCCGCACCAGGTCGGGGCGATGGTAGGCGAGGCGGAACGCCTCCGACCCCCCGATCGAGTGGGCCACGAGCAAGACGCCTCGCACACGCAGGGTATCGAGCACCGCGGCGATGCGGCCGGCCTGAGCCGTAAGGGAGTAATTCGCCTTGCGGGGACGACTGGACGACCCGATGCCCAGCGGCTCGACCACCACGGCCCGGTAGCCGGCGGCGGTGAGCAGGGGAACGAGCTTGCGGAACCCGAACGCGGAGCCAAACAGGCCCGGGACGAGCACCACGGGCGCTCCCACGACCCTGCCGGCCACCTCCACCGCGAGCGATTCGGTGGGGGCGACGGAGACCTTGAACACCCGCGTGGTGGACGCGCTGTCGCTGAGCAGCAGAACCGCGAGCAACCACACGTGCCCGTGATCTCCTCGGGAAAACGTCGCAGGTGAGTGAGCCGGACGCCCACGGCCGCAGGGAGACCCGGTGGAACGGTCCCGCGTCACGCCCGGCGACTGAATATTAATGGATCGTGCCAGCCCGCTGCGCACCCCGCTGGGAAACGCTCGGGGCGCGCAGCGGTGGGGGATTGCTACTTCTTGACCGCCATGACCGCCGCCAGGGCGTCCAGGTAGCCGGTGCCGACCTCCCACAGGGCGAACCCCGGCAGGGGGCGCGCCGTCTGGGTGATCGCCATGGCGACCTGGTCGGGAGTGAGCGTGCCGCCGGCCGCTTCCTGCAACAGCGCCACCACCCCCGCGACGTGCGGCGTCGCCATCGACGTGCCGGACGCGCAGGTGTAGTACGGCAAGTTCGCCTGGCTGATGGCGCAGCTGCTGGTCAGATCGAAGTCATGGGGCGCGTCGGCGGCGTTGAGCACCGTGCCGGTGGACGCGCGGGTCGAGACGATGTGAACGCCGGGCGCAGTGATGTCGGGGTGGTACAGCTTGTCGCCGGGCATGCCGCGCGAGGAGAAGTCGGCGAGGATCGGCGCGCGGTTCTGACCGGTCGGGTCGTCGCAGTGGATGGCCGAGTTGGTCGGATCGGGGCTGACGAGTTTGCACCCCGCGGCCACGCCGATCACCCACGGCGCCACGCTGTACGGGTTGAGCGTGTTCTGATCGGGCCCGTCGTTGCCGGCGGCGAAGACGACCGTGATCCCGTGGTTGTGCACCGTCTTCGACGCCTTGTTGATGGGATCCTTGGGATCGAACGCGCCGCTCGTGCCCCACGAGTTGTTCACGACCTTGATGTTGTAGGCCGCTTGATGGTCCAGGATGTAGTCGAATCCGGCGAGCGCGAAGAAGATGAAGAGCACGTCTCCGGTACCGATGCCCACCAGCTGCGCGCCCGGCGCCACCCCTGTGTAGTAGCCGGCCGAAGCGGTCCCGAGGCCCGCCGTGATTCCGGCGACGTGGGAGCCATGACCCACCGACGTCTCGCTGTTGGGCAGGTTTTCTGCAAAGATGTCGACGCCCTGCTTGAGCGGCTTGGGGGCGGAGTTTCCGAACGTGACGACGTCACTCAAGTTGAAGATGACCTTCACGTTTTGGACGGTGTGGCTGGGGTAGACCAAGTCCGGGTTGTAGAGCCCGTCGATCCCCGAATCGAGGATCGCGATCCCCATCCCTTTTCCCGTGATCCCTAACGCGTGCACGGCGTCGGCACGAATCGTGGGGACGCTCTCGTGCAGCATGAGGGCGTAGAGGCCCCCGCCATGCCCGTAGTACTGGAGCTGGCGGTTCAGGTACACTCCCTGGACGCCGGGTAGGGCGGCGATCGCGCTGATCTGGGCCGGCGTCGCGACCCCCGCGACGAGCTCGAGATGCTTGAACTGCACCACGCCCGCGCCGAGGTTCAGCATCGCGCTGGTGACCGCGTCGCGCGTGGTGACTGTCTCGTCGTAGTTGACGATGATCTCGAGCGTAGCGGTGGGCGCCGCGCCGGCGAGCGCGCTCGTGAGCGCCGGGTCGACCAGGCTAGCCTGCAGGCGCGGCGACGCGGGACGGGCGGGCGCGGCGACCTCGCGCGGCGCCTCGCACCCGGTCACGAAGAGCAAGGATGCGGCGAGAAGAAGTCGTCTCATCGGACCTCCACGGCGACGTTGGGGGGGCGCAACACCGGGAATCGTCCCACCCCATGGTGGCAAAACCGATGCCGATCGTCGACGTGAACGGCCGCGCATGTTCGGCGTCCTCAGGATACGCTCCCGACCCCCGGTCGCCCGCCGTCAGCGTTCATCCTAGCACTTCGACATCGGAGGCGACCATGCAAAGTCTCAGGCACGCGTGCGTGCGTGCGGCCCTGGCGGCGGTATTCGCGTCCGGGGGCTGGTACGGCGGCGCCGCGGCGCAGGACCCCCGCTCCGCGCTCGATCCCATCACGAGCGCGGTGATCGAGCATCCGATCACGACATCCTCGGGCGTCGCCCGGGACCATTTTCTCCGCGGTCAGCGGGAGCTCGATCTGGCGCGGTTCATCGACGCGAACGCGCATTTCAAAGAAGCCGTCGCGGCGGATGCGAACTTCGCCTTCGGCTACCTGAATGTCGCGAACACGGCCAACTCGCTGGCGGAGTTCAAGACCAATCTCGCGCTCGCGGAGCAGCATGCCGCGGGCGCGTCGGATGCGGAACGGCTCCAGATCCAGATGGCCCGCAAAGGGTTCGACCAGGACCTGACCGGCCAGCTCGCGCTGGGGCAAGCGCTCGTCCAGAAGTATCCCGGCAGCCCGCGTGCCTGGCTCGCGCTCGCCGGCGTCCAGGGAGCGTTGAACCGCAACGAGGAAGCTCGTGCGTCGATCGCGAAGGCGCTGGCGCTCGCGCCCCGGATGTTCGTCGCACACACCACCCTCGGTCTGTCGTACGTGTTCGGTGAGCCGCGCGACTTCACGAAGGCACTCGAGCACATGCAGGCGGCGGAGAATCTCGCACCGGAGGAGCCTGGAGCGCACACGTTCCTGGGAGACGTGTACCGTGCGCAACGCCACCTGGAGCAGGCGCGCGACGAGTACGCGCGAGGCCACCAGTTGAACCCGCGGGACGCGATCCTGCTCGTGAAACGCGGCCACGCCAACACGCTGCTGAGCGACTACCCAGCGGCGCGCGCCGACTACGACTCCGCCATCGCCGTGGGCCGGGCGAATGAAAAGGCCGCCTACGCTCCGTTCCGGGCCTATGTCAGCGTGTATGCCGGGGAGCCAGGTGCCGCCATCGACGAGCTCAATCGGCTGGTCGCGTCGGTCGACGGCATGGGCGTCCCGGACCCCAAGGCGGCGAAGGTCGCCGCGTTGAGCAACGTCGCCGTGATCGCGATTCATATTCGCAACCAGCCGGCGGCGGATCAGGCGCTCAAGCAGCTCGCGCCCATACTCATGAAACAGGCCGACGAGGCGGCGAATCCCGCCTTCCGGCGGGGCCAGGAAGCGACCGTCGCCTACTTCGACGGGTGGTGGGCGGCCCGGCGAGGGGACTACGGGTCGGCGCAGCGTCAGGCGGACCGCATCGCACAGCTCCTGGCACCGGACGCGAACCCGCGCAAGCTCGAGCCGATGCACCAGCTCGAGGGGTTCATCGCGCTGTATCAGGGCAAGTACGGCGACGCGGCGGCGCACCTGCGACAGGGCAACCTGCTCGACCCCTACATCAAGTATCAGGTCGCCGTCGCGACCGAAGGGGCGGGGGACGTCGCGCAGGCGAAGCAGCTGTACCGAGAAGTGGCGGAGTACAATTTCAACACTGTGGGTTTCGCCCTGGTGCGCAAAGACGCGCAGCAGAAGGCGGGCGCGAGCACGCCCTAGAGCACCGTCACGCCGGCTTGCCGAGCGCCGCCCGCAGCTCGGCGAGCCGGGCGCCGATCGCTTCCGGCGGGACGGCGACCAGGTCAGGCGGCAGCAGCCGGCGACTGGTGCATTCGAATGCCGCGATGAGACGCTGGTACTCGAGCTCGAGCGGATAGGACGGCGGCTGGAAGTCGTGGATCAGCTCGCGCAGCAGCGTCGTGCCGAGGGTCGTCTGGCCCGCCGCCGCCAGGCGCCGGCTGCCGCGCACCAGAATCGCTTCGAGGTCGGCGGCGGAGAGCGCCTCGCGGCTTTCGCCGAGCAGCGCCGTCGCATCGACCCCGGGCTCGAGCGCGATGCCCAGCCGTTCCCGCAGCAGATCGAATACCCGCGCGCGCTCGGCGACCGTCGCGGGCGGGAACAGCGCCAGGTGCTCCTCGGCCCGCCCCTGACGCTTCAGGTCCACGGGCACGAGGTCCGGGCGGCTGGTCATCAGGAACCAGATCACCTTGCCGCGGCGGCGCGTGTCGCCCATGAAGGCCGCGAGCGAGGCGAACACGCGCTCGGAAACCCCGGAGTCCGCTCCGCCCGTTTCGCGCGTACCGAGCGCCGCGTCGGCTTCGTCCACCACCACCGCGACGGGGCCGATCGCGTCGAGCAGCGCCAGGACGCGCTCTAAATTCGCTTCGGTCTGCCCCTGCCACTTGGAGCGGAAGTTCAAGAGCTCGACGACCGGGATCCCGATCTCCTTCGCGAAGCACTGGACGATGAAGCTCTTGCCGGTCCCCACCGGCCCGCAGATCAGGTAGCCCATCGGCACCACGTCGAGCCGCCCTTGCGACAGCGCCTGCGCCGTCTCGCGCAACTGTGCCTTGGCGCCCTCGTGCCCGGCGACCGCGTCGAGCCCGACCTTGCTGGTCATGAACGTGAGCAGGCCGCCGCTCGCCTCCTCGATCAACCGCTTCTTTTCCCGGGTGAGCGCGTCCTGATCGAGCGGGGCGCCGCCCGCTTCGGCTTCGGCGAGCAGGCTCTCGAGGTGGAGACGCGTGAGGCCCGCGGTGAGGATGGCGACGCGGTGCGCGTCCACGACGGCGAACGTCTCGGGGCGACTGCCGCGCCCCGCGAGGTAAGCATAGCGCTCCTGCTCGTCCGGCACGGGGACCGTGATTTCGAACGTGCGGGCGTCGCTCACCAGGGCGGCCGAGAGTGTCGCCGTCGTCTCCGCGAGCAGGCAGAACGTCACACTGCGCTGCAGGAACAGCGGCTCGCTCGCCCAGCGGCGCAGCGTAACGATGGCGCCGCGATCCTCCGCCGGGAGCTGCCCCGGCTCGCCGGCGGGCGCCACCGTTTCTCCATAGTCGATGATCACTGCAGCCGAGAAGCGCGGATTCCCGGCGAGCTGGTAACGGAGGTACGTCTCGATCAGCTGCAGCGCGCGGTCGGGATCGCGCGGCTGTACTTGCGCCAGATTGGTCCCGCCGAGTTTGTCGTACGCCTTCAGGACCATCTTGAAGTCGTTCTCGACGTCCCGGTCGGAGAACCCGATCCCCGCGCCGCGGTCGTAGGTGACGATCGCCGAGCGGTCGTTCAAGATCACCTGCGCGAGGCAGTCGCCGATCGTGCCGAAGCGCCGGGCGCCGAGCGAGTGCAGGTCGCGCACGCCGGGCCCGGTGAGGATGAAAAAGTCGATGCCGCGCTGGCGAATGCGCCGCTGCAGCGTCTTGGCCCAGGCCGGAAGCGACGGCAGGTCGGTCATCGCGCCGAGACTAGCACGGCGCCCGAGGCTCTGTCAACGACTCGAACCACCTATCCGATGTCCGGAACACGCCGTATTCTTGCGGTCAGCATATGCCGCGTGCCTCCGTCGTGGCGATTCTTGCCAGCCTGCTCGCGAGCCGCTTCGCCGCCGCGCAACGCTGTCAGGGTTTCTTGTCGTTTCAGCGACGACCGGTTCAGGCGTTCGTGCGCGGACAGTTGGGCGACGAGTCGAGATGGTATGCTGCGGGAGTGGCGCTTGGCAGCACCGGCGCGTTCGGGGAACTGGAATTGGGAGCGATCGACGTCGATGCCTTCGCCGCCGCGTCGTCGCGCACCATCAGGGGCGCTGTTGGCTACCAGGTTCCGCTGAACGAACGCGGTACAGCTCAATTATGCCCGATTGCGCAAGCGGTATTCGCGAGCGGCCCCAAGAATGTCAATGGGAGCGGCTTGGACTACAGTGAGACCGATTTCTCGTTCGGTCTGGCGGCCGGTGTCGTGGCAAACGGCACCGCTCCGCAGGTCGAGATCATACCCACCGGGTCCATCGCGCTTGGAAACGCGAACAGCACGTTCACCAATTCGTTGGGCTCGGTTTCAGATTCCCATTCGGGGGCGTTTGGAGTTTTCAGTCTCGGGGTGGGCCTCGTGCTCGGTCAAGAAACAAGCATCACGCCCTCGATCTCGCGTCCCTTTGGAGTGAGCGGTGCTTCGACGACCTTTGCGATCAGAGTTGCGTTCGCCTTCGGGGGCGCTCGCAGCAGGGTCCTGGGCACTCCTGCCACATCATGTGCAAAGCTCGCGAGCACTGATTCCACCGTCTACGACACGACGCAGGTCACCGAGCGCGCCAGTCTGCGGAGCGCTCCCGAGCCTACGTACCCACCGATCGAGCGGGATCTCGGCGTCGAGGGTCGGGTGATCGTGGCCGTGGTCGTCGGGGCCGATGGCACGCCCGATCAGAGCTCCGCGCGCATCGTCCAGAACGCCGATCCAGCCTTTGATCGTGCGGCATTGCGCTGGATCCGGAGCGTGTCCTACTGGCCGGCCTGCCGTGACGCTCAGGCGGTGCGCGCGCGCGTCGCCCAACCGGTTGACTTCTGCGTCTTCGGGTGTCGCCGCGGCAAGTCGTGATGCAACGCCCTGTGCTGAACGACCGCGCAACCTCCCTGCTGATACTCTGCGCCCTCACGCTCGCGGCTGCTCCGCTCAGCGCGCAATCCACGGCACCGAGATCGGGTCCCCTCGATTCACGTCTCCTTTCCGCACTGGTGTGGCGCAACGTCGGCCCGTTCCGCGGGGGCCGGGTGTCCGCCGTGTCGGGGGTGATTGGACAGCCGGGCGTGTTCTACGTCGGCACCCCGAATGGCGGCGTCTGGAAGACGACGAGCGCGGGAGAAACGTGGTATCCGATACGTCGGGACCGGTGACCTCAACTCCTTCTTTGAGGGGCTGGGCGACGGGATGTACAAATCGTCAGACGCGGGGCACACCTGGCGTAGGATCGGCCTCGAGGGCACACAGCAGATCACGTCCATCCTGGTTCACCCGCGCGACCCAAACCTCGTCCTGGTCGGCGCGCTGGGGAACTTCTTCCAGACCCAGAGCGACGCGCGTGGCGTCTTCCGCTCAACCGACGGCGGAGCGACCTGGGTCAAGACGCTGTACATCGACGAAAAGACCGGCATCGGAACGCTGGCGCGCGCGGCGGACGCGCCTGACGTCATTTTCGCCGCAACGAGGTTCCGCTACTTCCCACTGGGTGCCGGCAACCCACCCAACGCGGACACGGCGCAGACGCGTTCGCGTCTCTACAAGTCCACGGACGGCGGCCTCACCTGGCGCGAGATCTTGGGCGGCGGCTTACCGTCTCACATCGTTTACACGTTCCATGTGACGGCATACAAGTCCACCGACGGTGGCAACAGCTTCACCGCATTCAAGGGCGGCCCGCCCGGCGGCGACGATCCGCAGGTGATGTGGATCGACCCCACCGACGGCAAGCGCATGCTAATGGGCTACGACCAGGGCGCGATCGTGTCGTTCGACGGCGGCGACACCTGGAGCTCGTGGTACAATCAGTCCACGGAGCAGGTCTACCACATCGCCACCGACAACGCGTTCCCCTATTGGATCTACGCGACCCAGCAGGACGCGGGCGCGATCGCGACCAACAGTCGCGGCAATCTGGGGACGATCACGCCCATCGACTGGAAGCCCGTGCCGGGCTGGGAGTGGGGCACGATTCTGCCGGATCCGCGTAATCCCAACGTGGTCTACTCGAGCGGGCTCAGCATCTCGAAGATCACGTACCCCGGCGGCGAATGGATCAACGTCGGGCCGGAGCAGGACCCGTCGCTCAAACTGCGCGTGACACTCAACCTACCTATCCTCTTTGCAACGTGGCACGGGAGGCGCGAGCTGCTCGCCGGCTATCAGTATCTCATGGCGACTGCTGACGGAGGCGCGACCTGGTCGAAGCTGAGCCCCGATCTCACCACGCCTCATCCGGGAGTACCCGTGCTCACCGCAAAGCGGGTCCCAGTGCGTGATTCGACGGCGCCGCCCCGCCGCTTGGCCATTTGGTCGATCGCGGCATCGGCCGTGACGCCCGGCGTGATCTGGATCGGGACCACGAACGGCCTGGTCCAGGTATCGCGCGATCATGGCAGGTCATGGACTGACGTTACGAACCCGGGCACCGAGATCGGTGTACGCCCGACGTTCCCGACGGTCGAGGCATCCCCCTTCGACGCGAGCACCGCGTACGTCGCGCTCGACGCGCACTATCGCGGCGACTTCGACCCGTACATCTACCGCACGCGTGACTATGGGAAAACGTGGACAAAGATCGTCACGGGATTGCCGGTCACCGTGACCGGCGGCGCCTTCGTGCACGTCGTGCGAGCCGATCCAAAACGTCGCGGTCTCCTGTTCGCAGGTGCCGAGACCGGAGTGTACGTCTCGTTCGACGACGGCGATCACTGGCAATCGCTGATGGGCAACCTGCCCACCACGGTCGTCAGCGACCTCGCCATCCATGGGAATGACTTGATCGTCGGCACGTATGGTCGCGGGATCTGGATACTCGACGACTTCGCGGTGCTCCGCCAACTCGACCCGGCCGCGGGGGCCGAGCCGGCCCATCTCTATGCGCCGAGTGATGCGGTGCGCGTGCGGCGCAACGTGGACTACAACACGCCCTTCCCGCGCGAGGAGCCGCAGGCACCAAACCCGCCGGAGGGAGCGATCTTGTATTACTCGCTGGCCGTCAAGCCGTCGGCCCACATTGCGGTCGATGTCCTCGATGCGAGGGGCAACGTCGTACGCCACCTGACGAGCGCTCCCACGACGCCCGTGCGCGAAGCGTCGCGTCCCCCGATGGAGAGCTTCTGGCTCGCCCAGCCCAGCGCGCTCCCCGTGAACGTCGGACTCAATCGTGCGACGTGGGACCTGAGATACGACCCACCGCCCGCGTTCGCTCACACCTTCGCATTCAACGGCAATCCCGGCTCGACACCGGCATTGCCCGAAGGGCCGCTGGCGCTGCCCGGCGCGTATACGGTGCGGCTCACGGTCGACGGTCGGCGCTACACCCAGACCATCGCGGTGCGCGCCGACCCGCGCTCACATGTCTCCCCCG
>WNGJ01024276.1_pt1 | contig 11881 bp, 10 predicted proteins | sample 5400611 | NCBI WGS metagenome assembly WNGJ01 (sample SAMN13153375, study PRJNA577476) | soil metagenome | isolation source: 40 cm soil or saprolite under Garry oak tree replicate 1 | place: USA:California | collected 2016-06-15 | reverse complement strand
TACGTGAGCTGCTCGCCGAGCGCGTCCCGACCGAAGTCCGCCCGCAGACCGCGATCGGGGTCGCCGGAACGATCACCTCGATCGCAGCGCTCGATCTCGGCCTGACGGAGTACGACCCCGAGCGCGTACACGGCCACCGCCTCTCGCGCGAGGGCGTCGTGACCCAGCTCGAACGCCTCGCATCGCTGCCGCTCGCGGAGCGCCGCGAGATCCCGGCACTCGATCCCGACCGGGCGCCGGTGATCGTCGCCGGCACCGTGATCCTGCGCGAGGTGCTCGACCACTTCGGCCTCGACGGTCTCGAGGCGAGCGAGCGCGACATCCTCGACGGCGCTGCCCTCGAGGCGGCGGCGCTCCCCGAGCCCGAAGAAGGCCCGGCGCCGCCGGGCGCCTACACCTGCTGCTAGTAAGGGGTTCCGGGGTCCTCGCCCAGAGGCGGTGGCTCGTCCTCGGCCAGGCGACGTTGCAGAGCGCTCCGCGAGAGGACACCGACGAGCCGGCCGTTCTCCGTCACCGGCACGCGCTCGAGATCTTCGTCCTCGAGGAAGCGGAAGGCCTCGTCGAGCGGCAGCTCGGGGTCGAGCGTGTGCCGCGGCGGCTCGGCGATCTCCCGCACCGGCGTCTTCGCCGGGTCCCGCCCCGCGGCAACGACGTCGCGAACGAGCGTCCCGCGCGTGACCACGCCGACGAGCTGCTCGCCCTCGCAAACAAACACGGCCCGGACCTCAGGCCGCGACAGCAGCTCACCCGCTTCCTGCGCGGGCGAGTCGCCGCTGAGCGTGCGCGGCTCCGCCAACATCGCGTCGCGGACCCGGTCGCTCACGGGTAGATGCCGCGAGAGGTCAGAGCCGCGCCGACCTCGCGGATGCCGGCGACGAGGGCGGCGCTGCGCAGCGACAGCCCCTGTTCCTCGGCGAGGCGCCAGACCCGGTCGAAGGCATCGGCGAGCTTGTCGGCCAGCTTGGCGCGAATCTCGTTGCGATCCCAGAACAGCCGGCCGATGTCCTGCACCCACTCGAAGTACGAGACGGTGACGCCGCCCGCGTTGGTGAGCACGTCGGGCAGGACGAGGATGCCCCGCTCGCCAAGGATCGCATCAGCCTCGACGGACGTCGGACCGTTCGCGCCCTCGGCGACCACCCGCGCCTGGATCCGCCCGGCATTCTCGCCGGTCACTTGATCCTCGCGTGCCGCGAGCACGAGGATGTCGCACTGGAGCTCAAGCAGCTCCTCGTTGCTGACCCGCTCCCCGCGGTCGTAGCCGGCAAGCGAGCCGTTCGCCTCGGCGTAGGCGCGGAGCGCCGGGATGTCGAGCCCGCCCTCGTGGTGGACGCCTCCGGACAGGTCCGAGACCGCGACCACGAGAGCGCCGCGGTCGTGCAACTCGCCCGCTGCGATTCCGCCGACGTTGCCGAACCCCTGAACTGCGCAGCGCTGGCCGGCGAGCGGCGTGCCCAGCCTCTGGCAGCAGCGCTCGATCACCATCACGACCCCGGCGCCCGTGGCCTCGTGGCGAAATAGCGAGCCGCCGAGCGAGATCGGCTTGCCGGTGACGATCTCCGGCACGGCGTGACCGACCTGCATCGAGTAGGTGTCCATCATCCACGCCATCGTCTGCTCGTTGGTCGCCATATCCGGCGCAGGGATGTCCTGCTGCGGGCCGAGCACCGGCAGGAGCTCCGAAGTGAAGCGGCGAGTGAGCGCCTGCAGCTCGTTCAGCGACAGCGCGCGCGGGTTGCAGCGGACGCCGCCCTTGGCGCCGCCGTACGGGAGCCGCAGCAGCGCGCATTTCCAGGTCATCCACATCGCGAGCGCCGCACACTCGCCAAGATCGACCTCTGGGTCGTAGCGAACGCCGCCCTTCGTCGGGCCGAGCACGCTCGAGTGCTGGACGCGGTAACCGGGGAAGACTCGCCAGCGGCCGTCATCGAGCCGCACTGGCACGCTGACGATGAGCGAACGCTCCGGATAGCGCAGTCGCTCCGCGACGGCGTCGCCGACGGCGGCGTGCGGAAGCGCCTGCTCGAACTGCGTGATCGCCTGGTTGAAGAGGGGCGTTTCCCACTCCAGGTGCCCAAAATCGTGCGAAACGTCCTGCACTTCGGCCATCGCAAAGAGTCTAGGTGCGGGCAAGATGCGCTGGCGGCGAACCGTTTTGGGCGCCACCACGAAATCCCCTGACGAGACCTTGACGCGATGGACATGCACGCTCGCCGCCGCCGCGGCGCTTTTGGCGGCCGCGGCGGCGGCGCCTCCGGCCTGGGCGCACGCGCGGATCGTGTCGACCACGCCGGGCGACGGCGCCGTCTTGGCGAGCGCTCCCTCGCGGGTGACGATCCGGTTCGACGACACCGTCCGCGTGCTCGGCGGAACGACGGTGGTCGCGAACTCCGGCAAGCGTCCGGTCACGGCCGGAAAGCCGAGCGCGAGCGGCCGTGTGGTCACGATCCCGCTGCGGAAGCTCCGCGACGGCGACTACACCGTGCGTTGGAGCGTGCTCTCCGATGACGGGCACACGGTCGACGGCGTGTTCGCGTTTGCCGTTGGCGCGGGGCGAGCGCCGCCGAGCGCGGCCCTGTCGGCCGGGGGCACGAGCCTCACCCGCAACGTGATCTCGCGCTGGTTCTTCTTCGCCGGACTGCTCGTCGCCGTCGGCGTCGCCCTCTTCGTGCCGCTTGCCTGGCGGCCGGCGCTTCGCGCGGCGGGCGCAGACCAGGACGAAGGCGTCCTCTGGCCGCTTGCGTTCGCCGGCTTCTTCCTGGCGTTCCTGGGCGCCGCTTCGCTGATTCCGCATCACGACGCCGGGACGACGCGCTTCGGGCTCGCGTACGAGGTCGGCGGCATCGTGGCTGTCGTCGGCGCGACGCTGTCGGCGATCGCGCTCGTCGACCGCAGGCTCGGGCGTGGCGCCTTCCTCTGCGCGTTGGCGCTTCTCCCGATTCCGTCGGTCGCCGGCCATGCGCTCGACCCCGGCCAGTGGCCGCGACCGCTGAACGTCGGCGCCGACATCCTGCACGTGGGCGCGGCAGCCGTCTGGATCGGCGGCCTGCTCGCGCTGGCGATCGGGCTGCCCCGCGCGGCGCGCAAGCTTTCGGCCGAGCAGCGTGCCCGATTCACGGCCGCCCTCGTGCCGCGGCTGTCGGCGATCGCGCTCGTCTCGGTCGCGGTGATCGCGGCGACGGGGCTGATCCGGGCGCTCTCGGAGCTCTCCGCCGTGAGCCAGCTCTGGAGCTCGGGCTACGGCCGGGCGCTCCTGGTCAAGACGGGTCTTCTGGGTCTACTGATCTCGCTCGGCTGGATCAACCGCTCCCGGCTCGTGCCGAGGCTGCGTCTCGAGGCGCTGCGCCGGAACGTCGCGGTCGAGCTCGTTCTGCTCGCAGGTCTGGTGATCGCGGTCGCGTTCCTGACTGACCTCGCGCCGGGCCGGCAGCTCGCGCGTGCGGTCGCCAGCCCGCAGGCGCCACAGCCGATCGCCGACCCCCCACCTGGTGCAACCGTGCTCGCCGGGGAATCAGGCGACCGGGCGGTCGGCCTCGCGATCATGCCCGGCGGCAGGCTCCAGGCGACCGTGCTCGGCCCCGACGACAACGGCGTCGACGGCCTCTCGGTCGCCTTCCGCGCCGGGGGAAGGACCTTCGGCGCGACCGCCTGCGGGCCCGGGTGCTACCGGGCCGACGGACGAATCGACGCGCGCCACGTCACCGTCCTCCTCAGCTCAGGCGCGGTGTCCTTTGCGATCCCAGGCCGCACGCAGCCCGCGAGCCCGCTCGTCGCCGAGGCGCGTCGCGCCTTTGCGGGCCTGCGGAGCCTCGTAATCCACGAACGTCTCGCATCCAGCCCGCGCGACAAGCTCACGACGACGTTCCGGATAGTCGCCCCCGATCGTCTGACCTACATCACGTCCGCGGGAGCGCGGGCGGTCGTGATCGGCGCGCAGCGCTGGGACGCCGACGGCAAAGGCCCGCTGGTGCGTTCGGCGCAGACACCGCTCCAGCTCCCCGGCGCGGAGTGGGGCCCGCGCTGGTTGAACGCGAGAGCGCTCGGCTGGGCGAAGGTCGGCGGCCGACGCGCTCGGTTGGTCAGCTTCTTCGATCCCCGGCTCCCCGGATGGTTCGAGTTGGCGGTCGACCCGAGCACACACCGCCCGTTGGAACTGAAGATGACGGCGGCAGCGCATTTCATGCACCACCGCTACACGAACTTCGACCAGCCGATGCAGATCGTGGCGCCCCGCTAGCGCCAGGTGCCGGGGAAGGGACTCGAACCCTTACGCCTCCAAAGGAGACACCTGATTTTAAGTCAGGCGCGTATGACCAGTTTCGCCACCCCGGCGGGGCAAGAATAGCCCCGCACCGGCGTCCGCCCTGGTTACGCTTAGAGGCCCGACGGCCCCCAGTCGTACGTCGACGGGACCTTCTTCGGCGGCTTGCCGTAGACGATCGCGTACTCGTCGTGCTGATGGAGGACGATGTTGTTCGGGTCGCCGAGGAAGCGCTTGCCGTTGACGTAGAACTTGAGCGGCTTGCCGGGCGCTGCGCAATAGCCGCCGATGCACTGCTTCGACAGCCGCACGCCCCAGACACCGACGAACTGGCCGAGGGTGAACACACCCTTCTTCGGCGCCTCCAGGTGAATGATTCCGGAAGTGTCGTGGGTGTGCAGTTCGACGAAGAAGCCGCCCTGAGACGAGTCGCCGTTGGCGTAAATCCCGACCAGGGCCGGAACCGTCGCGGGCTTGCCGTTGACGAAGATGTCGAGGTGCTGATGGATGTGAAGCGTCGTCCCTTGCACGCCGAGTGAGCTGAGCTGGAGCGGCGCCAGACGATCCGGCAGGGAGGCGTACTCGGGCGGCCACGGCGCCTTGCGCTTCTGGAGTCCGGGGAGTGCGGCATAGTCGATTTTCGGCGCCGAGCCGGTGACGTTCTTGGTGCTGGAGCCGTTGCCGCCGACGAAGATCACCAGCAGCACGGCGGCAAGGGCGACAGGCCCGAGCGCTGCGAGACCGTAGAGCATCCACGGCGGCCTCCTTTGAGCGCCGACCGCCGGCACGCGCCGTGGCTTCGAATCTCGCCGCTGCGGTGCCTGGACGGGCCGCGGCGGCAGGGGGGTACGCGCTTTCTTCGCCAAGGCCGTCTGGATGGTAGCCAGAGTTTCGGCGGTTCTGGCGGTTGGCTTTTTCGATCGCGATCTTCGATACTCCGGGTTCTCACTCAAGGAGGGCAAACAATGGGATTCCTGGACAAGCTGCTTGGACGCGATAAGAAGACCGCGGGCGAGATGATGGGCGACAGCCAAATGCAGAGCGAAGGCATGCATCAGGAACAGCAGGGGATGGCCGAGGATCGAGCTGCAAGCGGCGAGGAAATGCCGCCGCCCGAGGGCGAGCACCAAACCGAGAGCGACAATTAGTTCAGGGCGGCTCCGGCCGCCCTCGTGGTTCGAAGGGCGGCTCCGGCCGCCCTTCGTCTGCCGTCCGGCGCGATCTCTAGCGTTCGTGGGCCATGCTCGCAATCGCAATCATGCTGCTCGTTCTCGCCGGCGGAGCCGCGCTCGCGGTCTGGTTGGCCCGCGCTCTACAGAGCTTCAAGGCCGACTCGGATTCGACCTTGGCGGCTCGGAACGCCGAGGTCGGGCGACAGCTCCAGGGGATCACGGCGACCATGGACCGCCGTCTCGGCGAGCTCGACACGAAGGTCGATCGGCGGATGGAGCATGCCTCGAAGCAGACGAACGCGATCCACCAGCAGCTCGGCGACGTCGGCCGGGCGACGACGCTCCTGGCCGAGCACGCGAAGGAGCTCGGCCAGCTGCAGCAGGTCCTGCGGCCGCCGAAAGCGCGCGGCGGCTTCGGGGAGCTGCTGCTCGGCAACCTGCTCCGCGACCGCCTCCCGGCCGAGGCGTACTCGCTGCAGTACGGCTTCAAGAGCGGCGAGCGAGTCGACGCAGTGATCCGGGTCGACCGGCTCGCCCCGATCGACGCCAAGTTCCCGCTCGACAACTTCGAGCGGCTCGTCGACGCCCAGGAAAACTCGGAGCGCGAGCTGCACGAGAAGGCGTTCGCCCGCGACGTCAAGGGACACGTCGACGCGATCTCGTCCAAGTACATCCGGCCCGACGAGGGCACGTACGACTTCGCATTCATGTACCTACCGTCGGAGGCGATCTACTACGAGCTCGTCTGCGGCAAGACAGGTGCCTTGCTGACCTATGCGCACGAGAAGCGGGTGCAGAACGATTTCGGGCGCTTCAAGGCGGACTTCGACCTGGTGGGCAAGCACCTGGGAAACGCCCAGAACAAGTATGTCGACGCGGAGAAGCGGCTCGACAAGTTCGAGACGAAGCTCGAGCAGGCCGCGGACTCGCGGGAGCTGGACGCCGAGGCCGACGTGGTCGCCGAGCTGCCGCGCGCGGCCGACGCTGCCTAGACGTTCGCCGGCTGCTGCGCTTTGAGGTAGCGGATCAACCCGCCGGCGACGACGATCTCGCGCTCGCGCGGCAGGAAGTCGTGCGTGACCTTGAACGCGGGCGCGCCTTCGATCTCGACCTCGAGCTCGTCTTCGCCCTCGGCGATCGCGTGCAGATCGTGGATCTCCCACTTCTGCCCCAGCTCGGCCCGGTCGTAGTCCGCGTCGTCTTTGAAGAGCAGCGGCACGATCCCCTGCGCGATCAGGTTGCGGCGATGAATGCGCGCGAAGCTCTTCGCGATCACGGCGCGGACGCCCAGCTGTGCCGGCGCGAGGGCGGCGTGCTCGCGGCTCGAGCCCTGGCCGTAGTTGTCGCCCGCGACGATGAAGCCTCCGCCCCACTCGTGCGCGCGCTTCGCGAACCCCTTGTCCCGGTGCTGGAAGGTGAACTCCGCGATCGCCGGCACGTTCGAGCGATAGGCCATCACGGTTGCACCGTCGGGCGAGAGATCGCCGGTCGAGATGTCGTCCGGCGCCACGATCAGCACGCGACCGACGAGCACCTCCGGCAGCGGCTTCTGCTCCGGCGGCGGAAAGATGTTGGGGCCGCGTGGAATCTGGATCGAAGCCGCCTCTTCTTCGGGCGCGGGTTCGAGAATGTGCTTCTGGACGACCTCGGGACGAGCCGGCGGCCGCTCCGGCAGCTCTGGCGGGTCGAGCTCGCGCGGGTCGGAGATGACGCCGCTCAGCATCGACGCCGCTGCGATCGCGGGTGAGCAGAGGTAGACCTGGTCGTCGGCCGTCCCGCTCCGGCCCGGGAAGTTCCGGTTGAAGGTGCGCAGGGAGCTTGCTCCCGACGGGGGCGCCTGGCCCATCCCAACGCAAGGGCCGCAGGCTGGCTCGAGCATCCGGACGCCGGCCATCAGCAGGTCGACGTAGGTCCCCGACCGCGTGATCTGGTCGAGAATCTGGCGCGATCCCGGCGTCGCCGTCGCCGAGACGAGCTCCTCCGATAGGCGCTGCCCGCGCATGACCGCGCCACATAGTGCGAGGTCGTGGTATGAAGAATTGACCGAGGAGCCGATGCAGACCTGCTGAATCGGCGTCCCGACGAGCTCGTCGACCGGAACGACGTTGCCCGGGCTCGACGGCTTCGCGACCAGCGGAACGAGCTCGGCGAGGTCGATGTGCTCCTCCTCGTCGAAGTCGCCGGTGTCACCGGTCGGCAGCTCGGTGAAGTCCTCGAGACGCTCCTGCTCCTCGAGCCAGGCACGCGTCTCGTCATCGGCCGGGAAGACCGCACCGGTGGCGCCGAGCTCGGCGATCATGTTCGCGATCGTCCCGCGCTCCGTGTAGCTGAGCGTGTGCACCCCGGGGCCCGTGAACTCGAAGACGCAGCCGCGCCCGCCGCGGACGCCGCGGCGGCGCAGCAGCTCGAGGATCACGTCCTTCGCCTGGATCCACGGCCGGGCGAGCTCGTTCTCGAGGAAGACGCCGACGATCTTCGGACAAGGCAGCTCGAAGGGATGCCCTGCCATGCAGACGGCCACGTCCAGGCCGCCCGCGCCGATCGCGATCATGGCGCACGAGCCCGATTGGGTGGTGTGCGAGTCGGCGCCGATCAGCGTCTGTCCCGGCTTTGCGAACCGCTCGCAGTGAACGTAGTGGCAGATCCCGTTCCCGGGCCGGGAGAACCAGGCGCCGTACTTGGCGGCCATCGCCTGCAGGAAGCGGTGGTCGTCCGGATTCTTGAAATCGATCTGGAGGATGTTGTGGTCGACGTAGACCACCGCCGTCTCGACGCGTACGCGCTCCTCGCCGAAGAGCTCGAACTGCATCATTGCCATCGTCCCGGTCGCGTCCTGCGCGAGCGCCTGGTCGACGCGGAGCGCGATCTCCTGGCCGGGGACGAGCTCTCCGCGCTCGAGGTGCTCTTCGAGGATCGTGCGGGCGAGTGAGACCATCCACTTCTAGCTTAGTTATCGAGCGCCGAATCGGTCCGGCGAGACGTGTCCCGGTGCCAGGCATGCGGACCGGTCCGAACAGGGCGACCGTCCGCTTGTTGAAGCGGCAGGTCGCATCCGGCCCCGGCCGCCAACCCGTCCGCGTTAGGCGTGCCCCGGTGCCAGGCAAGAGGACACGCCTCGAAGGGTCAGTAGCGCAGCAAGGCCCCGATCCCCTCGACGGGCTCGAGATCCTGGTAATGCCGCAGCGCGAGGACGCTCCCGCCGTGCGTGAGCGTCTGGTGGACCGCGAGGTTGAGACCGTCGTCGCGCTCCTCCATCTGCGTTCCGTCGAGCGGGCAGGGCCCTCCCTCAGCGCTTACCCGGCCGCAGTGCGGGCACTGCCAGGCGGAGCGCTCCGCGCCTTCCTGGAAGAGGAGTAGGTCGACTCGCCCGTCCGAGGCCGCCTCGAGGGTGTCGGCCCAGCCTGCCGTCGCCCGGCCGCCGCGGCCCGATTCCTCGCGCCACCGCTCAGCAGCCTCTCGCTCCTGCTTCGCGTGCCACTCCTCGAGGATCGGCCGGGCCGCCTGGAGCAGCTCGGCGGGACCGGCGTGGGCCTCCGCCTGCGTCCAGCCGACGATCGCGTTCTTGACCTCGTGCGAGAGCACCTCCTCGAGCTCGGCGCGCGTCTCCTCGGTGGTCACGACCACGATCCTCGGGCTCTGCAACCGCCGGACCCGCCGGTCGAGTTGTTCCGCGACTTCCTTCAGATGCTCGTGGACGAGTGTCTCGATGTGCCGCTGGTAGCGCGCCTGCGACCAGCCGCCCTGGTCGTGGCGTCCGGGCGTTTCGTCGAACTGGTCGACGAGCTCCTCGAGCTTGCCGGCGCGCAGGATGTAGACGGTTCCGCGCTCCCGGCCGACCACGGCGATCAGCGCTCCGTCCCCACGGCCGACGAGCGGGACGAGCGGCGAAAGGTAGAACTCCCGGCCGACGGCGATCTTGTCGGCGACCGGATCGCCGAGCGGCAGCGTCCGCCAGGCGTTGTCGAGCCCCGCGCAGAAGACCGCGACGCCGCGTGACCCGTCGCGGTCGAACTCGCGCTCGAAGAACTCGCGAATCCTGGCGAGGTCGGCACGGAGGGCTTCCCGCTGCTCGTGCGTCAGCTCGTGGGCGGCCTCCGCCCGCATCTCCCCCTCGTGCATCAGCGAGTTGACCCGGCTGGCAGCGTCACCCGCGGTCGGTGCGACGCTGGGATCGAGATCGACGTAGACGCTGATCGCGCACCCCTTCTCGGCGCGGAAGCTCGCCAGCTCGCGAAGCCCGTCCCAGCTCACTGTTGCTGCCACCTGCGCCTCCTTGCCGGAAAGCGGCGATTCTATTCCGAGCGGGTCAGCCGAACGATTGGGCTATTACTTCCTACACCGTCCGATAGACGTTTCCTAGTCTTCTGAGCTATGGAACTCGAACCACCCAACTTCATCGAGGAAGCAGACCTAGCCGAGGGATGGGGCAAGCAAGAGTGGGATCGGTGGCAGAAGCTTCAGGCGCGCCTGGAGGAGCTAGGCGTGAAGAGGCTTGAGAAGCGTGCTACCGAAGACGGTGGCTCTGGGATGCTGCTCGCCTATACCGAGTTGTTGCAGTCGGCTTTCTACGAACAGGAACCGATCTCGGAAGGGGAACCAATCCTTGGCGCCGTAAACCGCCTGGCGCTCAAGCTCGCGCCTCCTCCAGGCCTCAAGTCCTAGAACAACAAGCGTCGATTCCCATTCCCAACCACACCGGCCTTACGACGAGAGCTCGGTGCGCGGCGGCAAGCTATACCTCTGTGGGGAGCCGGTTGCCTAGCCGTTCTGCCGGGAACGTTCAGGCGGTCCGATCCGTTGAATACTGTGAGGGCCGTTATCCGGCCCAGTTGATTTGGAGGAAATGTGAACGACAATCGAGTGCGCGAGCTGATCATCATCGGCGGAGGCCCCGCCGGCTATACAGCCGCGCTCTATAGCGCCCGCGCGAACCTCGAGCCACTCGTCATCGAGGGCTTTCAGTGGGGCGGGCAGCTGATGATCACGAGTGACGTCGAGAACTATCCCGGCTTCGCCGAGGGCATCATGGGCCCCCAGCTGATGGGCGAGTTCCGGCGCCAGGCCGAGAAGTTCGGGGCCGAGTTCATCGCCGACGACGTCACGCGGGTTGACTTGTCGGAGCGCCCGTTCCGCGTTTGGGTCGGCGACGACGAATACCGCACCGAGAGCGTGATCGTCGCGACCGGCGCGACCGCGCGCCAGCTCAACCTCGAGTCCGAGCGCGCCCTTCACGGTCGCGGTGTCACCTACTGCGCCGTCTGCGACGCCGCGTTCTACCGCGACAAGGAGGTCGTAGTCGTCGGCGGCGGAGACTCCGCGATGGAGGAGGCGATCTTCCTGACGAAGTTCGCTTCGAAGGTCACTGTCCTGCATCGCCGAGACGAGTTTCGCGCCTCGCCGATCATGTTCGACCGCGCCCGCGCCAACGACAAGATCGAGTTCGTGACGCCGGTCGTGGTCGAGGAAGCGCTCGGCGCCGAGGACGGCAAGCTCACCGGTGTCCGGATCCGCAACCTCGAGACGGACGAGATCAGCGAGATCCCGGCAGACGGGCTGTTCGTCGCGATCGGCCACGATCCGACGACGAAGCTCTTCCTCGACCAGCTCGACCACGACGAGGCGGGCTACCTCGTCACCCGGCCGGGCTCGACGGCCACCAATGTCGAGGGCGTCTTCGCAGCCGGCGACGTCGTCGACCACGTCTATCGCCAGGCCGTGACCGCAGCCGGCATGGGCTCGATGGCAGCGCTCGACGCCGAGCGCTGGCTCGCCGCGCGTGAAACCAGCGCGGAGCGATCGGCGCTCACCGCACCCCGGGCTTAACCGTGGCCGAGTGGATCGATCTCCTCGACCCGCGCGAGGAGGAGCTGAAGAAGGTGCTGCCCCCGCAGATTCACGAGCGCGCGCTCGAGCAACTGCTCGAGCCGGCCGTTCACGACGACGAGCCGCGGCCGCGGCTCGAAGGTCACGACCAGTACGTCTTCGGCGTCTTTCTGCTGCCGATCGCGGTCCGGGAGGAGGACCGCGTCTTCTACCAGGAGATCGACGTCATCGCGACCCGCGAGCGTGTCGTGACGGTGCGCAAGACCCCGGAGCGCGGCTTTCCCTGCGACCTCGCTCCCGCTCAGCTGACGATCAAGCAGGAAGCCGACGACCGGGGCGGGATGATCCTCTACCGGATCGTCGACCTGATCGCCGAAGACTTCCTCGACCTGGTCGATGCGCTGAACGAAGAGATCGACGAGTTGGAGGAGGGCATCGAGACGTGGACCTCGACCCAGGTCCGAGGCCGGATCTCGGACCTGAGGCACGATCTGCTTCACGTGCGGAGGACGCTCGCGCCGACGCGAGACGCGATCCGCTCGATCGTCGACCGCCGGATCGATGTCGGCGAGGGCCCGGAGTTGCTGCCGCGCGCGATCGAGCTGAACTTTTCGGACGCCTACGA
>WNGJ01007125.1_pt1 | contig 11881 bp, 8 predicted proteins | sample 5400611 | NCBI WGS metagenome assembly WNGJ01 (sample SAMN13153375, study PRJNA577476) | soil metagenome | isolation source: 40 cm soil or saprolite under Garry oak tree replicate 1 | place: USA:California | collected 2016-06-15 | reverse complement strand
GGGAGATAGGCCATCAACATGTCAGTAGAGTGATTACCTCTGGCCAACGATGGACCGGGGATCTTGAGGTAAGTCTCTCCCACTTCGTACGCCATGTCCTGCACATGCCAGATCTGCATCTGGCGCTCGTCATCGCTGATGACGTATTTTCCCATCATCGTTGTGCCGCCCACCGTCTCAATCGGAGGTGGCCGGCGGCTGATCATGTACATCGGGTTAAAAATTGCCATCCGATCCGGATCCAGCTTTCTCGGAAACGGACTGAACAGGATTTCGACATAATAGTCTTTGTTCGACTGGTGGGTTACGACCGTGGTTCCCTGCGAGAAATACGTGCGGAGACCACCAGCATAACCCATGTGGTGATTTGTATTGACCACGTACCGAATCATTTTACCCGGAACGAGTTTATGAACTTCCTCCATGACCGCCAGCGACCGCGCCTCGTTCTGCGGCGCTTCGACGACTGCGACGAAGTTCTTGAACTCGACGAGCACGCTGTTCATGGGCCCTCCGCCCAGCAGCCAGACATGGTCCGCAAGCTTCTGCGTGTCCACTTTGACGGGATCGAGTTTTGCCGTCCGCACCACTTCAGGAACCGGAATCTTGTTCACAACCACATTGGGCTGAACATCCTTTATGTAGACCTGAAAATAATTTTCCGCGGTGTTGATCCTGGGATCACCCTGATGGACATGGATTAACCCGGGAAACATCACGCCGTTGTAATCCTTGTATTGTGTGTAGCGCATTTCATAGGGCATGTCTCCATAGACAGGGTTCGCAATCCACGTGCCAGTGAATTCGACGAGATTCTTATCGTTGATCGTGCCGTTGACTCTGTACTTTCCATAGCCGAAGGAGACGATCGTCACCCACTGGCCAAACGCCGAGAGGCCGAAGTCCGAGGGACCCACGATGGGTTGCGTGATGGCGGTCGCGTCGGTGGCGGCCAGCGCCGCCTTTATAAATCCGTGTGGAGTGAGCACCATCTCGAGTTGCCGCAGTTCACCGTAGGGCATGCCATCGAGATACAGGCGCGTGAAAGGCACGGGCGTATCACCCTTCATGTCCCAAGCGAAATTGCCGCTCAGGATGTTTGTGACGTGAACCTCCGGCACTGGTGGATAGCCGTTCGAAGGGTAGCTTCCCTGCTTTTGGTTATAGTCCAAGCGCATATATTTGGCGTCGAAGTCGATCGTGCGCGTGTAGTCGGAAACCTCAAAATGCGGCCAGTCCGTCGTCAGCTCGTACTGCTCGCCAACTTTGGATAAAAAACCATCGGAGGTAAATTGAATCGACTTCAGGTTCGTGGTGCCCATTGCCTTTGCAGCAGCCTCTAAGGCCTTCCGGGCATCCACAGCCTGCGCGGACGTCGTTCTGGCGCCTAGTGTAATGAGCGCAACAAAAAGAACCGCAAGAAACCAAAGGTTTCGCGTCATTTGCCTCTCCTCATGGGGAGTAGAAAATCGATTTACGCGCAAGCCGGATCCGCTGGCCGGATTGTATGGGACCACAGAATTGTTCTCCAAGCGAATTTATTGTTGCGCTGCCTGTGAATCAATGCTCAGGGCGGTGTCCCAATCAAAGTGAATGATTCACCATCCGCCCTGCGTGCCAAGTCCTGATAAACAGTGCCCCGAATCGCACCCGCCGGAAAGCCCGATCTTCCGGTAAGTGGACTGCCCGGACATAGTCGACCTGCGATGCGCTGGTGCACGGCTAGTGCGGGGATTTCTCAACATATGTTCAACTCGCGGGGGATTAAACCTCATCGGAGGTTAATCTTGGAGTAGGCAACGATACGCCCGAAAATAAGTGTATATTCGGACGCAGCTTCGAGACCGAAAAGGACATTCCCGCTCAATCTAGGAGGCATCTCATGCGACGATTTTGCTTACCAGTTGTGCTTGCAGTAGGGATTGCGATGTTGGCGTCCCTTGGATTGACTCAACAGGCCTCAACCACGGGCCCCTACAAAGTGCTGAAGACGGTCAAAGTTGGCGGCGATGGCGGCTTTGACTATGTTTACGCGGACGCTGTCGGCCGCCGGTTGTACGTTCCTCGCAGCGGCCCCACGGCCCGAATCACCGTTTTTGATCTGGATACTTTGGAGTCCGCCGGCGAGATCCCCAAGGTCAACGGACATGGAGCTGTTGTCGACCCTAAGACCAATCACGGCTTCGTAACCAGCAAACCCGTCGTGATGTTCGATTCAAAAACTCTTGCGGTCCTCAAGACCATTGATGTGCAGGGTAACCCGGATGGCATTCTGTTCGACCCGTTTAACGAGCGGGTTTATGACCTTAGCCACTCTGCGCCGTACGCAACTGTGATCGATGCAAAAGATGGTTCTATCGTTGGCACTGTCGATCTGGGCGGAGCCCCGGAACAGGCCGCCACCGACGGCAATGGCCACGTGTACGTCGATATCGAGGATAAAGGCAATATCGCGGTGCTCGACGCCAAAACTCTTGCCGTGACTGCCCATTATGATCTTTCCAGCAAAGGCGGCACGTGCGCCGGTCTGGCAATCGATGCCAAGAATCGCGTTCTTTTTGCCGCCTGCCGCGATCCACACGTGATGGTGATTCTCAACGCCGACGACGGCAACATCATCACCACCCTGCCACTCAGCGGCGTCACCGATGGCGTCGTGTTCAACCCCGCTACGATGGAAGCATTCAGCTCGCACGCCGAAGGCACGCTGACCGTGATTAAAGAAAACAGCCCCACCACCTTCGCGGTGGAACAGAACGTGACCACGATGCCCAGCGCCAAGACGCTCACGCTCGACAGCAAGACGAACCGCATCTTGCTGATCGCCGCAGTGTTTGATCCGCCTCCGGCTGGGGCGCCGCCACTCTCAAACGGACGCATTGCTCGCGGCCCCATGGTGCCCGGTTCGTTCTCCATTCTGATGGTGGCCAAGTAGACGGCCCACCGGAAAGTTCACCCTAGGCAGTGACAGCAGCGCTCTCCAGAGCACGCGGGGACACTCTGTCACTGCCGATCCTTACAACATGAGCCGCTACCTCGGATATAGAAAGCCAGTTTCCGATGAGAGGACTTATTAGGACTTGGCCGCAGAGGGCAACGCTCCTCGACTTCTCCAATCAGAATTGTCGGTTAGAATCCATGCATAGGAAAAGTTGCCATGTCCTACCGAAAATATGACATCTGGTCGAGGGAGCTCCCGGACGGGCGAGTTGTGGAATACACCTATGGCACGTTGTTCCAAGCGGAGGGAATAACAAAGTCTTGGGCCGGTGCAAAGGCTGCCGGACTGGCCCTAGCTCCAATCCAGAATTTGGCCTCAGACATAACTCGGCCTCAAATCGAGGCTCTGTTCGACCGCGATATTGTTGGGTAGCAGTACCGCTGAGCGATTTGGCGAACCAAGGTTTGGGCTGCACCCACATTCCGATAAGACTTCATGCGCCCTTGGTGCACCACCAAGCATGAAAATGGGGGCTGCACCGTATCGTGCCGTAAATGGTTTATTTTCAGTCGGAGTTGAGGCCATTTTCATAGCAGCGGACTTCACGGGACTTGGCCCGTAACTGTTGGGGCAGATTGCGTGATAGCGGACACGTCAGAAGTGTTGTGAGGGGTCAGTCGAGAGATTCAGGCGGAGCGCAATCAGCCATGCCGTGAATCTTGCTATCGTTCCCCTGAGATTTCCACCAACGTACCCACCTTTGATGCACGTTGCCTGCGGACTGGGGAGTTGTCACATCAGCCCATTGATTTCCGTCGAATGCGACGCGATGTGTAAGCAACCAAAGGCCACTTACCGCAGCTTGGCGTATTCTTGCATCGGAATCTAGCGTCAATCCGATTAAAATTGGGACGGCTTCGCGTGCGTGGGTGTATTCGAGTCCATTTGCTCCGGCTCGTCGCGTCTGTACATCGGTGCTTGAGAGAAGGACTGTAATTTCTTGAACGGCTGTAGCCCCTCCTAAATTGCCTACAGCTTCGGCAGCAGCGCCTTGAATCTGTATGTCAGCCGACTTCATTAGTTGCAACAATGTTGGAAGATACGTCGCGTCACCGGTGCGGCCCAGATTGCGAATGGCTTCAATGCGAAAAACCTGGTTGCCACTGTCGGTCGCAATCTGAGCCAATGCACTACGAGTATTCTGGGTATCGACCTTTCTCAGCGCGGTCATCGCTGCAAAGCCGTAGTTCGTTTTCGCCAATGCAATCAGCACGTCTTCCAAAAAAGGTGGGGCCGTTTCTATGATTGCCCCTGCTGCCTCCCCACGTCTTTTGAGGTCGGTCCTGGCTAGTTCTTTAACAATGGGTTGAAATGCATCCTGAAGCTGACCCTCAACGCCGAGCTGCACCTCGATGGTCAAATTGTCGGAAACTTTGAACTCGTCAAGAGGGGGAGAAGTGAATAGATTCTGGCTGCGAACAGTGATGGCGGTGTGAACGCGAACGACATATGCCCCTGGGCGCTGCAAACGAAATTCGCGGTTCAACAACTGCCTTACTGCGGTGGTTTTTCCTGGGGCGACTTCCCATAGGCTACTTCCGCAACTCGCAGCAATTCCACAGCCCCATTGCTCACGCGCTGAGTCCGCCCCAGGTACTTCGATAAAAAAGTTTTGACAAAACATATTGGTGGGCCCGAAACCCACCCAAATCGCGTCGTTACTCGTGTTGCTAACCGACAAGACTACGTACACAGGTTCGCCTATGAGGTAAGTTGATTTTTCTGTGGTGAACCGAGCTTTGACGTCTTGCGCGGACAGCGTTGCAGCGGTCAGAAAGGTCAGCAGCAAAAGTGGGAGCGGTTTATTCAGCATAATGCAATCTTCATCTAGTGTGACCTACTGGCTTGGAATACCGCAAGTCTACTAAAGGTTGTCAAGTAATTAGCACATCAGTTCTGAGCAACTGTCGATCGACCAAAGGATTCGCACTAACTAGTTGGCCCAAGTCCCGAGAAACGCGGGGTTCACTTCTTCGCAGTGGGAACTTTTTGCTTCAACTCTTCAAACCAGTTCAACACGACGTTGATTTGTGTCACTGACGCGGCCCGAATTTAGTGTCCGTTTGTCGTTGGTGTCGTTGGTTGACACTGAGGTCTGGCGGGTGTACATCTTTGCCCATCCTGCACGTTCCCCAAAATGCGAGTGAGGAGGCACGCCATGTCATCTCCGTCCAACTCGTTCCCACAGACCCCACCAGTGAAGGAAGATAAGTTCTATCGGGCCCGGATTATTGAGCGAAAGGACTTCTCCTCTGATCTTTGGAGGATTCGCGTTGATCCCGGTGGTGAGTTCCACTACGCACCGGGCCAGTACGCGACGCTGGGCGTCCATAGTCCTTCCAAACATGTTGAGCGCCCCTACTCGATCGTGTCTTCTCCGTACGAAGACTTTTTAGAATTTTTCATCGAGCTTGTCCCGCAGGGCGAGCTCACACCTTTGCTTTATGAACTTCAGGTTGGAGACACATTCACCTGCCGGAGAGTTTCCAAGGGCCGTTTCACACTTGATACGAAGAGCGGGCGCACGAACCACTTGCTGCTCGCGACGGTTACTGGCATCGCTCGCTTTGTCAGTTATGTCCGCTCGCTTCACCGCGATTCGAAGAGGTCCCCAGTCGCGCACAGACTTTTTCCTATAGAAGGCGCCAGCCATTCGTGGGAGTTCGGCTATCGCGAGGAGATGGAACAATTCGCCGCGAAAGTCCCTTGGTTCACCTACATTCCCACAATTAGCCGCCCCTGGGACGAACCCGATTGGCATGGCGAGACCGGTCGCGTAGATGATTTGATCCGCAAGTACACCGACCTGCGGAATCTCATTGACGAGAATAGCACCGCCTATCTGTGCGGACATCCGACGATGATTGAGAATGGGAAGGGCATCCTGCATCGTTGCAGCTGGCAGAATGAAGGCATAAAGGAAGAGGTTTATTTCACTTCTGGCAAACAATCCACCACCGAACGCACGCGGTGGTGGCCATGGTCAAGACACGCAGCCTAGCAATGATCGACGGGTTGCACTTCACCGCGGGGAGATCGGTGCCGCCAGGCGTCATATTCAGATAGGGATACCAGGGCGCTTACTATAAGTTAAGGAGCAAGTTATGCGGCTGAAAATCGCTGTTTCTATTCTAATTACGGGACTAGTAGGGAATTTGTGGCTCGCGGCGCAAGTGCAAAACTTTCGCCCGGTCACCGAGCCCACGCTGCGCAACCCCGCTCCTGGCGATTGGCTCAACTGGAGGCGCACCGACAACGCGTGGGGGTACAGCCCGCTGGATCAGATCAACACGCGGAACGTCGAGCGACTTCAACTTGCCTGGTCGTGGGCGATGGAAAACACGGGCGCTCAGGAGACAACGCCACTCGTCTACGACGGGGTTATGTACCTGCCGAATCCACGCGGCGTCATTCAGGCGTTGGACGCCGCGACGGGAGACTTGCTCTGGGAGTATCGCCCGGAACGGGAGAAGGTGTCCGAGGGGGCTGGCGGCGACGGCAACGGCGTCCAAAGAAACATCGCTATCTACGGAGACAAGATCTTCGGAACGACGAATGACGCCCATATCATCGCCCTGGACGCCCGGTCAGGCAAGCTGACGTGGGACACCGCGGTGGCCGATCCAAAACAGGGGTACCAATACACTTCCGGCCCAATCGTCGTTCGCGGCAAGGTTATCGCGGGTATGACAGGGTGCAGCCGCTACAAAGAGGACGTCTGTTTCATCAGCGGGCATGATGCGGCCACCGGAAAGGAGCTGTGGCGAACATCGACCGTTGCTCGTCCTGGTGAGCCCGGCGGTGACACGTGGGGCGACCTGCCGCTCGCTTTCCGCGCCGGCGGCGACGCGTGGATCCCGGGCAGCTACGATCCGGAAGCGAACCTCATCTATTGGGGCACGGCACAGGCCAAACCGTGGGCCAGAGCGGCCCGCGGAACCGACGGTGACGCGCTCTATACCAACTCGACCCTGGCGCTTGATCCGGACACGGGGAAAATAAAGTGGTACTACCAGCACCTTCCTGGCGAAACGCAAGACATGGATGAGGTGTTCGAGAGCATCCTGATTGACTCCGGCGGACGCAAGTCACTCTTCAAGATGGGCAAGCTGGGCATCCTCTGGCAGCTCGACCGGACCACCGGCGCGTTCATCCGCGCCACCGATCTCGGCTACCAGAACATCGTGGACGTAGATCCGGAAAATGGCAAAGTCGCCTACCGGAAGATCCCACAAATCGGTGTTGAGCTCGATATGTGTCCGAGCACAGCCGGATTCAAGGACTGGCGCGCAATGGCCTTCAGCCCGCAAACCAATGCGTTGTACATCCCGATGGCCCTGAACTGCGAGAAAGCCACCTTCGGCCAAGTGGAGAAGGTGCTCGGCAAGGGCGGCGTTGGTCCGGTGCGGCGCCGGGATTACAAACATCCGCAGTCGGGAGGTAACCTGGGTGAATTCCTGGCCATGGATATCCGATCCGGCAAAGTGTTGTGGCGTCATCGCACAGCTTCACCGTCCAATACAGCCGCACTCGCCACCGGCGGCGGACTCGTGATCGGCGGCGACTGGGATCGTCACATGTACGCGTACGACGCCGCTACCGGAAAGATTCTCTGGCAGACGCGCCTGATAACCTCTGCGCAGGGCTTCCCGATTACGTATCTGGCGAAGGGAAAGCAGTACGTAGCCATGCCCGCTGGGACTGGCGGCGGGAGCTGGTCGACGCTTATTCCATCGGAATTGGCCCCGGAGATTCGACAGCCAAAATCCGGCAACGCGCTGCTCGTTTTCGCTTTGCCGTAGGTTTATTGCGCAGCAAGACTTTTGCTGAATCCCAGACTGAGGCGCATAGGTAATCGCCGATGAGCACGGCGGATTCTAACTTCTTTTACCGAGCGTCAGGCCCTCGAAAGCGAAGTATGCAGCTATCACTTTCCTGGTAGTTCAGCCAGGCCCTGTCCCAAGGGTCGTCGACGCGGCTGGCCAAATCACGAAGGTCTTGCAAAGCTTCTGCATCGTTATTTGCCTCGAATTTACGACATATCTCCTCGAATACCTGCGAATCGTTTTTGGTCACCATAAGGCGCTCGATGATGCACCAATCCGCTTTGCTTTTGGGTATGCGCTCAGCGCCTGCATTTTACCTTGAACCCGGGAAACCGAGCGCGTCTGGTCCGTGAATATTCAGCTCTGTGCGATTGGTCCTGACAAGTCCGCTGCTATGAAAATGGCCTCAACTCCGACTGAAAATAAACCATTTACGGCACGATACGGTGCAGCCCCCATTTTCATGCTTGGTGGTGCACCAAGGGCGCATGAAGTCTTATCAGAATGTGGGATTTTTGCTGGATGCGATTCGGGCCACTTGCCGAGAATCCCATTTCTCGGGAGTTAACCGTTTAAGAGATATCTTTCCAAGTAGACATTTTCTCGACTTTGAATTACCGTCTCCGTAAAGGCGAGGCATTAAGTCTTCACTAGGTGGCTAGGAGCGGAAACCAAACTGGCGATATGTATTCTCAACCGCCTTTTCGACACAGGAGAGACGTTCGTGAATTGAATCCCCATCCCTTCCTGATCCACTGAGTGCCGGACAACCCCCTCAAGCGAGATGTCCTGGTCTCCAACTCGCAGTGTGAACATAACTTCCGAACCAATTGGAAGCGGATCCAAGTTGAAGACAAATACGCCCTCCAAGCTTAAGTCCCGGATGACCGCAGAGGTTTCTCCGTAAGAGATGTGATTCCCTGGTTTGGGTTGAAATCGCGGGGTGGCGCGTCTATCTTTTGGGGACATCGTCTTAGGTCGCCTCCTGCTCCGATGGATTTCGGCTTGATCGTCGAAGGAGACGGTTCCCATGAGTATACGAGCGTGAGTCAGAGATGAGACTGGGCAAGTAGCCCAGTGTGTCTTATCAAAAAAGTGCAGTGGCTTGCCATCGGGAAAGATTTCTCTTGGCAAATTGGAAGGACCTGGCTCAGCGTTTTGATGGGTACCCTTGGCACGCATTTGTCGTCGGCGCAGAGGCCCAAGTTCGCTTCACTATCCCTACGAGGCCGCGAAGCAATGGCGTTTTCTGTTCACGAAAATATTGCTGATTTCTTACGAAGTTCAGTGCCGTCTTGATTCGCATGTTTATGGCCCTAATAGAACGCCGGGCGCATCGTGCGCGCGTCTATTCAAGGGGTTCGACCTTCATCATTCTCGCGGTGCGAGTGTTGACCATCCACAGCGTCAAGCGGCTGGTTGTGGGATCGTAGGTGATCTTCTTCGAATCAAACTCGGTCGGAATCTGATATTCGACGATTTCGCCGGTCTTTGGATCAAGGCGCATGAGGCGTTCCGACATGTTGCTCGTCGCATACACGTAACCGTTTCTGTCGGGAGCCGAGACGGCGTACGGGGTCGTGTACTTGCGCAGCATGGGCCATTCCTGGAACTTTTCCGTGCGTGTGTCGAACATTCCGACCTTGTCCCCGGTGTACTCGGCAAACCAGAAACGGTCCTGCGCGTCCATTCGGCCGCGGCGCGGCGATGACCTGGGCGTCGGGACCTGCCAGAACTTGGCCTGGCCTGTCATGGCGTCGATGCCGATGATGTAAGAGCCGCCGATATCCGGTGCGTATGGATTACCCTTGGAGTTGACCACTGTAAGATCGACGTACTGGCGGTGCGGGCCAGGAGGAATGTTCGGCGATTTCTCCCAGCCGTACGTGGCCTCCACTTTCATAGTCTTCGGATCAATCCGCGTCCAGCCTGCCCAGATTTTGCCTTCAGGTCCGAGCGCCATGAATTGCGTGCCTGCTCCCTCGATGGTGCTCACTTCTTCCGTCTTCGGATTGTACTTCGTCACTACGACTGCGGCGTTGGCGATCCGCCGCGGAAACCAGATGTTGTCGTCACGATCCACTTGAATGTCCCTCGCGCCCGGCAAGTCTCCGGGCGGCACGGGCGGCAGCGCATATTCAGTAAACACGCCGGTTTTCGGATTCATCTTTCCGAAGATCATCCGGCTTTCGTCGGTGTACCACACTGTGCCCGCGGAATCTAGGTCGAGATCGTGTGCCACCGTGTCGGGCCGGGGCATGTCGTATTGGGTGATGATGACGCGCGTGGCTTTGCCCTTCGGACGTGGCAGCGTCTTCAACTCGTAGGGCCACGTTGTCTTGCCGCCGCTAAGGTTCACCGTGGTGAGGTACTCGGCCAGTTCCTTCTTCGGGACCCCGAACGGTTCACGGCCCCATTTCGGGTTTTGCTCGGCAGCGGCAACCTGGTCGGGCGGGCCAATCTGCCCGCGCCCTCGATTGTCCCTGCTGACCGCCGACCCATCTGTGTAGTACTTCTGCATACGGGTAATCAGATCCACAAACTCGTCGGCCGTGTGGTTCGACTTCACGACGCGTTCCCAGGCATGGCAGTAGGCGCAGCTCACAGTTTGATAGATGACCTTGTCCTTCTGTTCGGGCGTGCCGGGGACGCTCATGGCCCACTCGAGTGAACTGAGCTGCGAGGCGAGATCCTTGGTCTTCTCGAGCTTGAGGTCCGCGTTCGAGGTTTTGCCCTCGGCGATCGTCACGGACCCGGGGCCGTTCAGGTCGTACCCCACGGCTCGGATCGTGAGGGCGTATTTCCCGGGCTCCAAGTGGGTCCGGGGGAAGCTGTATTTTCCTTTCGCGTCGCTAACCACCGCCACAGTGAAGTTGGCGCCGTCGCGCCGAGCGCTGACGACAACGCCCTCCATGAGGCCTTCCTGTTGTGAGCTGATGACACCGCTCAGAGCGACGGAGTCTGAGGCCTGTGCTATGAGATCAGGAAGGGCCCAGCCCACCGCGCCGACTGCGATACTCCCCAGAGCGATGGTAAGAAAAAGTTTCGACATGGGCCGACTTGTAGCATACGCATTTGCCGCCGTCAATGAACGGCGATTGCTCATGTCGCAGGTCCCTGAAGCTGCTTGTGAGCGGGTTCGTAGTGCACCTCTTCTAGACCGTAACCAGGGTTTCCATTTTGACTCCTCAGAAGATTGATAATGTACGCCCACCCTGTCAGCATACAATGCTCCCAGCGGGTGTTTGAGCGTAGAGCCTTTTCCGCAGGTGCGGAAACATTCCACGGTTGCCCTGATATCAAGATATTCGAATCCCAAGTCCCGGGAAGTCCGCTTGTCGGAATGTCGGTTTCTGTTCTGCGCTGGTGGGGGGACATTCCGATAATCCGATACATCACTAGGACTGATCGGGAATTGACCGGTCTAAGCTGCAGCGTCCCCTTTGCCGTGTCGAATTATACCGAAGTTGTCCATGTCCCTAAGCGTTGCGCGCCGCCGTCAACCCTGTTGCCCCTTTCGAGAGCGCCCCGTCAACTCACCTCGATCCCTTCTTCGCGGCTTCTTCCGCGGCCTTCTCTTCGGCGCGCGCTCCAGCGAGGATTCCAGTCATGCCGTAATTCCCCTCGTGACACGCGTACTCGTAGATGGGGTCCTCACTCTTCGACATCGGAATCACCGCTGTCCAGGGTCTCGTCCAGATTGTCGGATCGTCGACCATGAATTCGTAGAGAAGCGTGTTAGCGTCGGTGCGCGTGAAGCGTTCGATCAAGTGCGTGTTCGCGCTGGAGCCTTCGAGGCTCGTCTCGCGTTTGAAATTCGTCGTGTCGACAACCAGAGTATCACCCTCCCAGCGGCCGCGCGAGTCTCCTTTCCACTGACGAATGCTCCCATGCGGACGCCCATCCAACGGGACAATGCGAGCGCTGTGGACCATCTCATTGAGAATCACCACGTATCTCGCAGTCTGGACCAGTTGAAAATTATTGTTGTAGGCGCCTGGAGTCATTGGCGGTCCGGCGTTGAGGCCCACAATGCAACGTTCCTGCAGAGGTC
>WNGJ01026785.1_pt1 | contig 11883 bp, 12 predicted proteins | sample 5400611 | NCBI WGS metagenome assembly WNGJ01 (sample SAMN13153375, study PRJNA577476) | soil metagenome | isolation source: 40 cm soil or saprolite under Garry oak tree replicate 1 | place: USA:California | collected 2016-06-15 | reverse complement strand
GTGTACAGCGACACGGTGGACGGGCCGACGATGCCGCGGCCCGGCTCGACGGTCAGCCGCGGCCGGGCCAGCCCGGCGGCCCGGCACTGCCCGTCCACGATCTCGCGCAGGCTCTGCGCGAGATCCTTGACCTCGGGAGCGTCGTCCTCGTCGGTGTAGGCGATGCCGAACCCGCCGCCCAGGTCGAGCTCGGCGATCTCGATGCCGTGCTCGTCCCTGATCCGGACGGCCAGCCCGACCACCCGGTGCGCGGCCACCTCGAAGCCGGCCGTGTCGAAGATCTGCGAGCCGATGTGCGAGTGCAGCCCGGCGAAGTACAGGCCCGGGCAGGCGATGACCCGCCGGACCGCCTCGTCCGCGGCTCCCGAGGCCAGCGAGAAGCCGAACTTCTGGTCGTCGTGCGCGGTCGCCATGAACTCGTGAGTGTGCGCCTCCACCCCGGTGGTGACCCGGACCAGCACGTTCGGCCTGGTCGTCACGTCTTCGGTCAGGTAGGCGAGCCGGGCGATCTCCTCGAAGGAGTCCACCACGATGTGGCCCACCCCGGCCGCTACCGCGCGGGACAGCTCGTCCGGCGTCTTGTTGTTGCCGTGCATGGTGATCTGCTCCGGCTGCACCCCGGCGGACAGCGCCACCTCGAGCTCGCCGCCGGTGCACACGTCGACGCCGAGGCCCTCCTCGCTCACCCAGCGCAGCACCGCCCGGGAGCAGAACGCCTTGGCCGCGTAGAACACCCGTCCTTCGGGTGCGAACGCCTCCACGTACTCGCGGCAGCGCGACCGGACGTCCTCCTCGTCGCAGACGTAGAGCGGGGTGCCGAAGTCGGCAGCCAGGTCCCGCACGTCCACCCCGCCCAGCGTGAGCACCCCGCCGGAACGGCGGGCACCGCGCGGCCAGACCTCCTCGTACAGCTCGTTCAGGTCCTCCGGCGCGGCGGGCGGGTGGTCGGCGGGCAGCACGTCGCCGTGGCGTGGCCCGGCCGGGTGCGCGACACGGCTCATGGAGTTCCCTTTCTACAGTCGGCAGTGTTTCTACAGGCGGGAGGGCGCATCGATGCCGAGCAGCCCGAGGCCGGCCGCGAGACCGGTCCGCGCCGCGTCCGCCAGCCACAGCCGTTCGCTGCTGATGTCCGGTATCTTCCTGAAACTGCTCGTGCTCATGGTGTCAATCGTGCACGCTGCCAGCTCCGCCAGGTACCCGGCGAACTCGTCGGGTCGGCGGCGGCGCGCCGCCACGGCCACCCGTTCCGGGAGCCAGGACAGCGCGTCGAGCAGCGCCAGCTCCCCTGGTTCGGCGAGCAGGCGCGGCGTGAACCCGGCTGGCCTGGTCCCCAGCGCGGCGGCCCAGCGCAGCACGGCGGCAGCGGCGGCATGCGCGTACCGAACAGCATAGGCCGGATTGGCCAGCACATGCCGCGCGATGACGGCCGCCTCCGGCGGCTGGCCACCGGGCGGCATCCGGGCCAGGGCGAAGCGCACGGCGTCGGGGCCGGCGTAGGCGATGGCTTCGGCCACGGGGCCGCGTGGTGAGGATGCGGGGGCGGGAACCAGGGCCCGTTCGGGATCAATGATGGCACCTGCGGCGGCGGCGAGCCGGGCGGTCAGTTCGGCGGCGAGGGCCGCCCGCGCCTGCGGCCAGTCCGCTACGGCAGCGGCCGGGCCGGGCCGGGGGACGGTGCGGCCGGCCAGCGCGTCGCTGGCGGCGCAGGCCGGGCCGGCGTTCGCGATCCTGATCGCCAGGCGGGCCAGGGTGGCGTGGGTGACGGTCACGGTGACGAAGCCAGGCCCGGTGACCTCGGCTTCGGCGACCCACAGCTGCTCGCGGAGCCGGGCGGCGAGGCCCTCGGCGGCGGTGCGGGGGTCGCCGGGGTCGAGCCGGAACGGCAGGCTGGACGTGTAGCTGCCCGGCGCCGGGCCCGGCCGGAGCTGTGGGTCGTCCGCACCGATCGCCTGCCGCAGCCCGGCGGTGATCATCTAGGGCGGGCTTGGGGGAGCAAGCGGGGCGGCGCTGGCCAGTTCGCGAATGACGCGGATCATCTCGTTCGGGTCGAACGGCTTGGTCAGGTAGGCGTCGGCGCCCACCCGGCTGCCGTGGTTCTTGTCATCCTCCTGGGCGCGGGCGGTGATCAGCACCACCTTGATGTGCGCGGTCTCCGGGGATTTGCGCAGCTGGACCGCTGTCTCCCAGCCGTCGAGCCGCGGCATCATCACGTCCAGCGTGATGACGTCAGGGTCGATCTCGGCCACCCTCTCCAGGCAGTCCTGCCCGTCCACCGCCGTCTCGACGTCAAAGCCCTCCAGCTGGAGGTTCACCGCAATCAGTCGCCTGATCACCTCGTCGTCGTCGACGACGAGCACCCGTCCCAATCCGTGCGTCACGCCCGTGAGGGTAGCGTCTTCCGGGCTGTGATCGCGCACTATCTCGCCGCGTGTCCGGGGAGGGCTGGTTCACTGGTACTCTTTCCCACGTCGCGTAGCCCCCATAGCTCAGGGGATAGAGCATCGGCCTCCGGAGCCGGGAGCGTAGGTTCGAATCCTACTGGGGGCGCTTATCTGTTGCGTTGATCTTCCTCATCTGAGGTAGATCACCAGGCACCGTATCCCGGACGCGACTACACAGCGCCGGGATCGAACAAGCGCCGCATCGGCTGGCCGGTCACCTCGGCGATCAGGTCATAATCGCTATCGACATGCAGCACCTCGGCTCCGTGCAGTTCGGCGGTGGCGGCGATGATCAGGTCCGGGATCGGGCGTCGGTGCCTGTTGCCGCTGGGTTTGGCGAGCTGCCGCTGGACCTCCAGTGCCCGGTCCATGACCGCCTCGCTGACCGGCAACCACTCCAGTGCCCGCTGGCCCGCGAGCAGTGCCTCCAAGTCATCCTGGTTCCGTGCGGAGTAGCAGATCTCCAGGGCTGTCACGTGACACGCGGCGATGACGTGCGCGGTGCGCAGGCTCAAGAACGCGGCCCGCGCGCGGCTGTCCCGCCTGGCCCACTCCAGCGCGGACTTGTCGGCGAGCAGCACGCTCAACCGCGCCCTCCGTTCCGCCACGCCCCGCGCAGCGCCTCATCGGACAGATCAGTGCCGGTCTCTTCGAGGAGCTCGAGCATCCGGGCCGCGGCTCTCTGGTTGGCCACCCGACGCAGGGCAGCGTTCACGGTCGCCACCTTGCTCTTCGTACCGAGTTCCTCACTCGCCAGCGACAGCGCCTCGTCATCCAGATCAACCATCGTTCTCGACATCATATCCTCCATAAAAATGATGTCTATTTCCGACCTGATTATATATCAGATAGTGTCAGAGACGCCCTCGTCAAGGCAGCTCAATCGTTGAGGTTATGCAGATCACGAGGAGGATCGGTGTCACACGTTGCGATCGTCGCCCGCGTCACTGTGAGGGACGGCAAGGCCGACGCCTACGTCGCCGCGTGTGCGGCCTTGCTCGAACAAGCAGAGAAGGAACCGGGCACGCTCCTCTACGCCGTGCACCGATCCACAGACGATCCGAACGTGTTCTGGACCACCGAGGTCTACGCCGACGATGCTGCCTTCGCAGCCCACGGCGCGAGCGACGTACATGCCGCGGCCGCACCGGTGTTCACCGAGCTGATCGCCGCGGCTGACGTCATAGTCGGCGAGACCGTGATGGCCAAGGGCCTGGGCGGCTAACCGCGTCAACGCGGCCCTCATATATTGCCGTGGGTGGCGGGCGCGGTGATGGTCACGTCCAGCGAGCCGGGGTACGCCGCTGTTCGCCGACGCCGGCGCATCATCTAGGGTCGGACGGTCAGCTTAGGGACGGCGGGCTCCGGCGGAGCCTGCCCCAAGAGGAGGGAACTGACCATGGCGGTTGCGGTAACCCTGGACAAGGCGCTGGACAAGGCCTACGAGAACAAGAGCCTGGCGGAGATCCTGGACGCGCCGGTGGCGGCGCTGGCCGGGGTCAGCGACGGGGACGCCGAGCACCTGGCGGCCGCGTTCGGCATCAAGACCGTGCGTGACCTGGGCAGCAGCAAGTACTTCGCGGTGGCCCAGGCGCTGGTCGCGCTGGGCGCCCACAGCGGCTGAACCAGATAAAAGCGGGGACGGCCCGGCGCCGGGCCGTCCCCGTTCGCTGGCCGGCTGAGCCGGCACGTTAAACCGGCGGTCGCCAGTCCGCCGCCCACTTGGCCATCAGCAGGACGACCTCGGCCAGCTCCGCTCCGCGCGCGGACAGCCGGTACCCGTCGGCGGCGCGTTCCACGATGCCCGCCTCGCGCAGCTCGGTCAGCCGGTCGGCGAGCACGCTGGACGACACGCCGCCGCACCGGCTCTGCAGCTCCCGGAAGCTGGGTACCGGCCCGGATCGCAGCTCCCAGAGCACGCGTAGCGCCCACCGCCGCCCCAGCAGGTCGAGCAGCGCCATGATGGGCCGGCCGGTGCCGGACCCTCGTACCGGCCGCCCCGGCAGCGGCGTGCCCGCCCGCTCCATCCGCGCCTCCCATCGCCGTCCGCTTCTATTTCCGAAGCAACCATGCTACGGTAGCAGCCATGCTTCGGAATCCGAACCAGAATACCCAGCCCCGGGTCGCGCCGGTGACACCGCCGTACGACGCGGACACGACCGCCGCGCTCGAGGTGCTCGGGCCGCCGATCGGGATCTTCCGGGTGTTCGCCCGCCGCCCGGACCGGGCGCACGGCCTGGCCGGCTGGGGCCGGTACTACCTGTCTCGCCGGTGCGCCCTGAGCCTGCGTCACCGGGAGCTGCTCATCCTGCGCACCACCGCGCGGTGCGGCGCCGAGTACGAGTGGGGCGTGCACGTCCAGGTGTTCGCCGGTAAGGCCGGCCTGTCCGGCGAGCAGATCCGATCGGTGACCGCCGGGCAGCCGGACGACCCGTGCTGGACCGACCCGGCCGACCGGGCCGTGCTCCGCGCCGCCGACGCGCTGGACCGCGACAGCGACCTGTCCGACGCCGACTGGTCGAGCCTGGTCGCCGCGGCCGGCGAGGAGGGCGCCGTGGACGCCCTGCTGATCTGCGGCTGGTACCGCGCGATCTCGTACGTCGCCCGGGCGACCCGGCTCGCGCCGGAACCGGGCGCGCCCCTGTTCGCCGACGTCAGCGCGGCGGTCTGACCCACATGATCCGCCGTAGCCGGCTACTTCCGGAGATTCGGTCCGCAATTCTCCGACGAAATCGACAACGGTAATTCCGCGATCGATAAAAGAATCCGGAGAGAATTCCGGAGGCACGATCGAGGCGGCCGGGACCGTGACCGGCTCATGGCTTAGCGCGCCCATTTCAATTAGCTGCCGCAAGATTACTGCCAAGCCCGGAATTGCGGAAGGGTGCTGGCACGCCCTGGGCAGGTGGTAGTAGGCCGCAATTTCCTGGCGGGTGAACCGCATGGGCGCGATAAAAGACCTGTCACCTATACCGCAGGCGCCCCGGGCGGTAACCGCACCAGGTTGCGCAGGAGCAGGGCCTCGGCCAGGCAGGCCCGCTCGAAGGTGGCCAGGTGCAGGCTCTCGTTGCTGCCGTGCGCCCGCGTACCGGGGTCTTCCACCCCGGTGATCAGGATCTCCGCGTCGGGGAACAGGCCGGCGTAGGCGGTGACGAACGGGATGGACCCGCCCGCGCCCGCGTCCACGGCCGGCCTCCCCCAGGCCTCGTCCAGGGCCGAATGGGCCGCCTGATAGGCGTGCCCGCCGGGCCGGGCGCTGAACGGGGCGGCGACCGCGCCCGGCTGCACGCTCACCTGCGCACCCCAGGGCGCGTGTGCCGTCAGGTGCGCGGCGAGCGCGTCGCAGGCCGCGGCCGCGTCATCGCCGGGCGCCACCCGCATGCTCACCTTGGCCCGCGCCACCGGGACGAGCGTGTTCGAGGCCGCCGCCACCGACGGCGCGTCGATGCCGATGACGGCGATGGCCGGGCCGGCCCAGAGCCGGGCGGTCAGGCCGCCCGAGCCGGTCAGCCGCACCCCGTCGAGCATCCCCGCCTCGGCGCGGAACAGCATCCGGCACAGCGCGGTCAGCGCGTCCGGGGCCGGGCCGCCGTACATGCCGCTGTGCACGCCGTGGCGCAGCGTGCGCACCTCCACCACGACGCTGGTCCCGCCGCGCAGCGAGGTGGTCAGCGCCGGGATGTCCGTGGTCCAGTTGCCGGCGTCGGCGAACACCACCACGTCGGCCCGCAGCGCGTCCCTGAAGGCGTCCAGGAAGCCGGGCAAGGCCGGCGAGCCGATCTCCTCCTCGCCCTCGACCAGCACGGTGACCCCGACCGGGAGCCGCCCCCCGGAGATACTGCCGTATGCGCGCAGCGCGGCCAAGTGCACCGCGACGCCGGCCTTGTCGTCGGCGGTGCCGCGCCCGTAGAGCCGGCCGTCCCGCTCGGCCGGCTCGAACGGGTCGCCGTCCCAGTCCGCGGCCTCGCCCGGCGGCTGGACGTCATGGTGAGCGTACAGCAGCACGGTGGGGGCGCCCGGCGGGCCCGGGCTGCGGCCGAGCACGGCGGGCCTGCTGTCCGCGGCGGTTACCACGTCGACCTCGGGCAGGCCCGCCTCGCGCAGCAGCGTGGCGACCTCGCCGGCGCTGGCCCAGACATCCCGGGCGGCGTCCGGGTCCGCCGACACCGACGGGATCCGCACCAGCCGTTCCAGGTCGGCGCGGACGGACGGCAGGACCACCCGGATGGCGTCGCCGAGGTCTTCGGTCATGACCTGGACGCTACCGTCCACGTCAGCCGGTGAACAGGTGCAGTCGGACCGTAGCGCCCCCCTTGACATCCAGATAGGCGGAGAGTATGACTTCCCTCCTCCGAGCGGACAAGTGTGCGCATTGCGAACATTAGGAGCCACCGCTATGCCGAACCAACTCAGCAGGTCAGCACGGCACTGGCTGGTCGCCGCGGTTTCCGTGCTCCTCGCCCTGGGCGTGTTCGTCGGCGTGGCCCAGGCCGGCACCTCGTCCGGCGGCCAGGCCGCCGGAAGGGCGGTGCCGCGGGCGGCGGCCGCGGTAATAGCCCCGGCGGAGTCCTGCGCCGCGATCGGTCAGGCGGACCTCAGCGCCCTGCCCGGCGCGTCGACCACGATCTTGTCCGCGACCTCGGTCCCGGCCGGCCGCAATTCGCTGGGCAACTACGCTGGCTGCCAGGTCACCGGCCTGATCGCGCCGCAGATCCAGTTCCAGCTGATGCTGCCCACGCAGAACTACCAGGGCAAGTACCTGCAGCTCGGCTGCGGGGGGAGGGGCACGTGGGCGCGGTCTTCAGCGGGGCCTTCGCCGCCGACCAGAACCTGCGCGTGGACTTCGGCTACGCCTCGGAGCACGCGCTGGCCGTCGCGGCCAAGGCCATCATCACCGCCTTCTACGGCCACAGGCCGGCCGAGTCGTACTACGACGGCTGTTCGCAAGGCGGTCACGAGGGGCTGCTCGAGGCGCAGCGCTATCCGGCCGACTTCAACGGCATCATCGCCGGCGCCCCGGCCTCGATCCTGGTCCCGCTCAACATCTTCTTCCAGGCCTGGAACACCGACGCCAACACCGGGCCGAACGGGCAGCCGATCCTGACCGCGGCCGACCTCGGCCCGCTGCACGCGGCGGTGGTCAAGGCCTGCGATGCACTGGACGGCACCACGGACGGGCTGATCGCCGACCCGTTCGCCTGCAGATGGCAGCCGAAGAATATTGAGTGCGCCCCGGGCCAGACGTCGACCGCGGCGAGCTTCTGCCTGACCGCCGAGCAGGTGAGCACGGTCAGCAAGCTCTACAGCGGACCGGCGGACAGCCACGGCCGGCTGCTCTACCCCGGTTGGCAACTACGCGGCTCCGAGGCCAACTGGCTCGCCTGGATCGTCCCGCCGAGCGGGCCCATCTCCGGCTCCATCGACTGGGGCATCGCCACCCAGACGATCAAGTACGTGGTCAACTCCGGCGCCGAGCCGGCCCTGACCATCAACGACATCCGGTTCACCACCGCGTACTTCGACAAGCTGATGAAGCAGACGGCCGGCATCTACGACGCGACCGACCCGGACCTGAGGGCGTTCAAGGCCGACGGCGGGAAGCTGCTGCTGTGGCAAGGGCTGGCCGATCCCGCCATCTCCCCGGTCGGCACGATCGCTTACTACCAGGCGGTGCAGAACTTCATGGGCGGCGCGGCGCACACGACGGACTTCGCCCGGCTGTTCATGCTGCCGGGGGTCAGCCACTGCGGCGGCGGAGACGGCCCGGATTCCTTCAACGGCCTTGGCGCGCTGGTGAACTGGGTCGAGCAGGGGCAGGCCCCGGCGAGCCTGCTCACCAGCAAGGTGGTCAACGGCCAGGTGACGCAGACCCGGCCGGTGTACCAGTACCCGCTGATCGCGGTCGACACCACCGGCGGCCCGGTCACCCAGGCCTCCAGCTACGCAGCGCAGCAGCCGCCGGTCTCGTTCGACGCCAACGTGAAGTGGGCGGGCACGTTCAGCCCCGGCTACGAGCAGGTCTGCAGCTGGGCCGGCGGCCGGTGGGTCTGCCGCCCCGGCCAGGCCGGCCCGCCCTAGCTCGCGAACAGGTGCAGTTCGGCCGCGAAACGCTGGGCCATCTCCATGGCCTGGGGCAGGTCGGGGTGGCGGACGATCACCATGCCGTCCGCGATCAGGGTTGCCCGCCAGTCCCGCCGCGGCGCGCCCAGCGGGAGCAGGTCGATCGCGGCGACGTGGTCGCCGTACTCGGCCAGCAGCATGTCCAGGCCCTCGTAGCGGGTGATCCGGCCGGCCCCCTGGGCCCGCTTGAAGATGCTGGCCGCGTTGTACCGCCGCTCGACCGGGTACGGGATGCTCCCGTGCGTCACCGCGTGCGCCCAGCCGGAGAACAGGTCGGCGTCGGTGGCGTAGTTCATCACGTCGACCGTGCGCGCGCCGGGCGGCCGGGCGCCGATCTCGCCGAACACCACCTCGCCGTCGGCCTTGCGGTACCACTCCATGTGGGTGAACCCGTCGGTGAAGCCGAGCGCCCGCAGCACGGCGCGGCCGAGGTCGCGGCCGCCCTGCAGGCCGGGCTCGTCCAGGTCGCGCAGGGCCATCGTGACCGGGCTGACCCACTCGTGGATCTTGGTCAGCAGGGGCCGCGGGTGGTACTGGCAGATGTTCTCGACCAGGACGTTGCCGCCCGCGCAGATGGTGTCGTAGGTGAACTCCTCGGCGTCGACGAACTCCTCCACGCTGACCTGCGGCACGTGCCTGATCGCCGGGAGGATGGCGTCGAGCTCGGCGGAGGAGTCGGCCCGGTAGGTGTCTGCCGAGCCCGCCCCGTCGATAGGCTTGACGATGAGGGGATAGCCGACCCGTTCGGCCGCCGCCCAGACCTCCGCGACCGTGCGCGCGGCGACGTGCCAGGGGGTGCGCAGGCCGGCCGCGTCGAGCAGCTGCTTCATCCGCTCCTTGTCCCGGAACGGCACGGTCTGCTCCACCGTCAGCCCGGGCAGCCCCAGCTCCTCGCGCAACCGCGCGGCCAGCACCATGTACGGCTCCCACAGGCACTCGACCTGGTCGATGCGGATGCGCCGGGCCAGCCCGCGGACCAGCTCGACGACGTGGTCCTCGGCCGCCAGCGAGCCGGTGTGCACGTAGTGGTCCAGGGCTGCCCTGGCCTCGGCCGGGAGCGCGTCCGGCGCCTGGTCGCCCAGGCCGATGACCCGGACCTCGGCCTGGCCGAGGCCGCGGGTGAAGAACGCCATCTCCGCCGGGTAGCCCGGCGAGATCATCAATACCGTCATCCCAGCTCCACGCGGACGGTGCTGACCAGCGTCTTCAGCGCGGCGGTGACGACCTCTGTCTCCGGGTGCCTGATCGTGATGTAGCCGTCGCCCTCGTAGCTGCCGGAGGACGGCTGGCCGACCCGGGGCAGCCGCGAGTCGACGACCAGGGAGGCCACCTCGGGCGGCAGCGCGTCCAGGCCGTGGATGGCGATGACCTGCCCGGCGCCCTGACCGCGCAGGTAGACCGTGCCCGCGGACCACTTCCGCTCCGGCGGGTCGAAGCCGCCGTCCACCATGAGCCGGGCCCACGCGGTGTACAGGTCGAAATCGTGCGCAAAGCAGAGCATCGAGGTGATCTGGGCCCCGGGCGGGCGGGCGCCGACCTCGGACACGGCCACCGAGCCGTCCGGTCGGCGGAACCACTCCATGTGGCTGAGCCCGGTAGTGAGCCCGAGCGCCTTCAGCGCCTGCGGCGCCACCTGCCTGATGCCGGCGTACTCCGGACCGCCGATGTCGCGCGGCAGCAGCACCACCCACTGCATCCACGGGTTGCGCAGCACTTCGAGCGGGGTCGGCAGGTAGTTCGAGACCGAATCCCAGACGACCTGCCCGTCTACCATCACGCTGTCATAGGAGCCCTCGTCGCCGGTGAGGAACTCCTCCATCTGCGCGGGCCGGTCCGGCGTGGGCGGCACGGTATCGAGCCAGGCCCTCAGGTCCGCGTGGTCGTCGAGCCGGAAGGTGCTCTTCGCCCCGGCCCCGGCAGGCGGCTTGACGACGAGGGGGAAGCCGACCCGTTCGGAAAATTCGAGGGCGTCAGCGGCGGATACGGCCAGCTTGTGCCGGGCGCACGGGACGCCGGCCGCCCGCAGCACCGTCTTCATCTGCGCCTTGTCCCTGAAGTTGTTCGCCGTGACCGGGTCCATGCCGGAGATGCCGAGGTGCTCCCGCACCTGGGCCAGCGGGACCTGCAGCTGCTCCAGCACGGCCAGCAGCCGCTCCACCGGGCCGAGCTGGCGGGACAGGCCCTGCACCGCCGCGGCGATCTGGCCCGGGTCGAGCGGGTCGTCGATCCGCCAGTGCCCGGCCAGGTGCTGCCCGAGCTGGGGCGGCAGCCGGTCCTCCGGCTCGCAGGTGATCAGGGCCGTGCGCACGCCGGGCAGGCGCGCCGCGGCCTCCACGAACCGCGTCGTGGTGTCGAGCAGGTACGGGGCGACGAACCCGGCGGTCACCATGGGATGAACGTACCCTCCGGTTACCATGCCAGACATGAACGTTGTGTTCGTCGAGCCGTTCTTCCCGTCCAACCAGCGGCAGTTCGCCCGGGCGCTGGCCGAGGCCGGCGCCACCGTGATCGGCATCGGCGAGTACGGGGTCGAGTCGTTCGACGACGACCTGAAGGGCTGGCTGGACCACTACGAGCGGGTGCCGTCGGTCACCGACGCCCAGGCGTTGACCCAGGCGGTCCGCTGGGTGCAGGACAAGCTGTGGGTGGACCGGCTCGAGGCCACGATCGAGGCGCACACCATGGCCGCGGCGCAGGTCCGCGAGGCGTGCACGATCCCGGGCACGTCGGTGCGGACGGCCTGGCTGTGCCGGGACAAGCCGTCGATGAAGGAGGCGCTGCGGGAGGCGGGGGTCCCGACGGCGGCCTCGGCCGCGGTGTCGTCCGCGGCTTCGGCCCACGAATTTGCCGAACGGGCCGGGTTCCCGCTCATCCTGAAGCCGCGGAGCGGTGCCGGGGCATCGGGCACCGTGCGGGTCGATTCAGTGGCCGAGCTGGATGAGACCCTCGGGGTGTTCGGCGGGCAGGGCGTGGAGTCGATCGCGGTGGAGGAGTTCGTCGAGGGACACGAGGGGTTCTACGACACGATCGCCGTGGACGGCCGGGTGGTCCTGGACTTCGTCTCGCACTACTACCCGAACGTGCTCGAGGCGATGCGCACCCGGTGGATCTCGCCGCAGTTCGTCTCCACCAACCGTCTGGATACCGCGCCGGAGTACGGGGAGCTGCGCGAGATGGGCCAGCGGGTCATCACCGCGCTGGGCATCGGCACCTCGGCCACGCACATGGAGTGGTTCTTCGGGCCGAAGGGGCTGCGGTTCTCCGAGATCGGCTGCCGGCCGCCCGGCGTGGGCGCCTGGGATCTGTACTCGGCCGGCAACGA
>WNGJ01018344.1_pt2 | contig 11883 bp, 10 predicted proteins | sample 5400611 | NCBI WGS metagenome assembly WNGJ01 (sample SAMN13153375, study PRJNA577476) | soil metagenome | isolation source: 40 cm soil or saprolite under Garry oak tree replicate 1 | place: USA:California | collected 2016-06-15 | reverse complement strand
GATAATGCCAGCGTCACGGCCGCTGCGCGTGAGTTCTCGAAAAGCGCGAATCATCGGGAAAATTCTTGCGTGATCGGAAGGAAATTCCGTGGTGATTGCATTTCTGTAGCCGCTTTGCTGTGCGAAGCGTCAGTGGTCAGCGAAACAGATTAATGCGGCGTCGCCCACAGGGCGACGGCTACAGGCGATGAGGAATCGATTGCGAGCATGAGCAGGAGCAAGAGCAATATTAGAGGACTTCGTCCCATTTGCTCTGGCCCTTGAGCATGATCTCGCGGAGGAAACGAATGGGTGGCATGCCGTGGTTGAGCAGCTCGTTGTGGAATTTTTGCAGTGAGAAATCGTCGCCTTCTTGCGTTTTGTAGTCGTCCCGCAATTTGAGGATCTGCAGTTTTCCCAGGGTGTAATTGAGATAACCGGGATCGAAAGTGCCGCGGATCGCTTCCTTGCGCGCTGGTTTTTCCTCGTAGTAGCAATTGTCGCGGAAAAATTTGGTTGCCTCATCAAGCGACATGTTTTGGGTGTGCATTTTGATCGACGCACATAACCGGCATAAGCGCAGCAGCGCTTCGTCGGCTTGAGCCATGCAATATTTGGCCGCGCGTTTCGCGTCCTCTTCGCTGGGGCTCGAACTCGTCGGGCTGCCGTAGCCTTCGTCGAGCATCATTTTCTCGCAGTAATGCGCCCAGCCTTCGATGAACGCGTAGCTGCCGAAAATTTTTTCGACCTTGCTAGCGGGCGACGCGTTCAAGTGCAGGAATTGGACGTAGTGACCGGGGTAGGCTTCGTGGATCGACGTAATGTCCGACGTGTAATAATTGAAAGCGGTGAGCCATTCCTGCTTTTGTTTGTCCGGCCAATCGTTCTCCGTGGGAGTGACGTAGTAATACGCTTCAGTGGCCCGCTTCTCGAACGGACCGGGCGTGTCCATCGATGCAAAAGACGTGGCGCGCAGATATTGCGGAGTCTCTTTAGCTTTCGCGCGAATATCCGAGGGGATACTGACCAAATGATGGCTCAGAACGTACTTCCGGATTTTGTCCAGATCTTTGGCTACGTCAGGGATGAGATTTTGCGGTGTCGGATGTTCCCCCTGGATTTGCTTGAAGACTTCAATCGGCGACTTGTTTGGATCGATCTTTTTCGCGGCTTCGGCGAACGCGTCCTGTTCGGCTTTTAATTGTGCCATTCCGATCTCGAGAATTTTTTGCGGCGGAAGATCCACCAGCTCGGTCTGGGCAAGGAAGCGTCTGAATTTTTCTTCGCCCAAGGCAAAATCGAGCGAAGCCTTCGGGAGTTTCTCACGCTGCAGCCACGCAGCATAATCGTTGAGCGCGTTTGCAGCCTTGCGGTTGGCGTCCAAAAACGCTGCGCGAAGCTGTTCGTCCTTAAGGCCGCTGACGGCCGATACCAGATCTTTTTTCAGAAAATCGGCGGAACCTTTCGCGATCTGAATGGCCAGTTCCACATACGGTTTGGGAAGCACGTCATTGAGGTTTGTCCGGCCTGCAATCAGGATATTTGGGATTTGCGATTCGATGGCGACCAGGCTGCGAACGCGATCCTCAAGGGGCGCAAAATTTCTTTTGATGTAAACGTTCACGTCGGCCGCGCCCGCATAGACCATGGGATTTCGCTCGAAGACCGACATGTCCTGCATTTCAAAGAGGTTCTTCTTCACTGCCGCCTGCAGAATTCGCAGGTCAATGGATTGGCGTGCACTCAATTTGGCCGGATCGAACTTGGCCAAGCGATCGTCAAACCGCCGGAGCCGGGAAAGCTCAGCATCCAGCGCCAGACGGCTGTAATCGCTGATTTTGCCGTCGTATTCGTGGAGACCGAGGGCAGTTCCCTCAAGCGGGTGGGCTGCGAGATACGTTTTAATGTATTCCTCGGCTACCGCTTCGTACTCGGTATCGTCTGTTTGCGCAGCGAAACCTGCGGCGGGAAGGGAAAGCGCCAGTGAAATGAGGACGAGCGATAAAAGGTTCGCGGCAAGCTGCCGCGAACTGCAGGCTGGCAGCCTGCGCTTCCCGGAGTCTCCAGAGAATCGGTTACTCATCTTTGCGGGTCTCATTTAAGACAACGCTTTGTGTTGGGCGTTGCCAAAATTTCCGCATGCGCGATGGTTAGGTTGTTCCGAATTTTAGGTTGAAATATGAGGCGCTTGGTGATCATCCCGTTGCTGGCTTGTCTTGTGCTTGGCGCTTTCGCAGGCGTGTTCGCGCAAGAAGCGCAGCCCGGAAAGAGCGAAGAAGATAACGGCTACGCGCAGATTTCCATTTTCGCAAAGACTCTGGAATTGCTCCGGCAAGATTACGTGGATGAGAACAAGACGAGCTATCACGATCTCGTCACTGCGGCAATGAAGGGCATGCTTTCTTCGCTGGACCCACATAGTCAGTTCATGGACCCGAGTGATTTTCGAGACATGCAAGATGACACGCGCAGCCGCTTCAACGGCCTCGGGATCGAGGTGTCCATGAAAAACGGCCTGCCTACGGTCATCACAGCGATGGAGGACACACCTGCCGCCAAGGCGGGCGTTCTCTCCGGCGACCAAATCTTGCGCATCAACGGCATTTCCACAGAGAGAATGGATCTTCAGGACGCGATCAATGTTTTGCGTGGGCCTGCTGGCGCAAAAGTGACCCTTACTTTACTGCGGCCTGCAACCAATGAAATCAAGGAATACACGCTGCAACGGGCAGAGATCAAAATTCAAAGTGTCAAAGGAGCGAGGCTGCTCGATGCGGAGCTTACCGGTCCGTTCAAGATCGGTTATATCCGGCTGATCCAGTTTAACGAACCTACAGCCGAGGAACTTTCGAGGTCGCTCGACGACTTGCAGAAGCAAGGCATGCAAGCGCTCATTCTCGATCTTCGGAACAATCCAGGGGGACTGTTGAATAGCGCCGTGGACGTGTGCGCACAATTCTTGCCGCCCAACACAAAGGTGGTCTCAACCCAGGGACGGGTCGTTTCCCAGCAGCATGATTACTCGACTTCCGGCGCGAAAAAAGAGCGTCCGAACTTCCCGATGGTGTTGCTGATCAACGAAGGAAGCGCAAGCGGGGCGGAGATCGTTGCTGGAGCGCTCAAGGATTTGCGCCGGGCCGTGCTTGTGGGCGAAACCACCTTTGGAAAAGGTTCCGTGCAGAATGTCATGCAATTGCCGGACGGTTCGGCGGTGCGTTTTACCACTGCAAAATATTATACGCCAAGCAAACAGGTTATTCAGGGCAATGGCGTGACTCCGAATATTCGTGTTGCCATGACCGCCGATCAGGAGCGCGCTCTTTTTGCATTGCGCAATGCGGGAAACATGAAACCCGAGGACGAGACCAAGATTATCAAGACGAAAGATGCCCAGATGTTGCGCGCGATCGACGCGCTCAAGGGCGTCATGACTTATGCGCAGCAGAGCGCGCCTAAAGCGGAAGCGGTAAAGAAATAGGCGGCGGGGTCATCCCGAGCCGCGCAGACGGCGAGGGACCTCCCACAAGCAGAGAGGATCACGCAATGTATGCGGTGTGATTCATCGGCCTTTGTGAGATCCTTCGCTCCGCTCAGGATGACCGGGTATTGTGTTCGTCGTGAAAATAGTGTTGGCCCTTGAAACCTCCTGCGATGAGACCGCCGTGGCGGTCTTGCGCGTACGCGACGATCACTCCAGGCACGAATTGCTTGCCAGTGAAGTCGCGTCGCAAGTTGCCGCGCACGAAAAATTCGGCGGGATCGTGCCGGAGGTCGCATCGCGCAACCATCTGATCTATGCACCTCAGTTGCTCGATCGCACTACAAGCGCGGCTCGGATCGCTGTGTCACAAGTCGATGCATTTGCAGCAACCAGCGGACCCGGTCTGGCGAGTTCGCTCATGGTCGGCGCGTCCATCGCCAAAGGACTGGCAATCGGGTTTGGCAAACCTTACCTCGCAATCAATCATCTCGAAGGCCATTTGCTGTCTCCCTTTTTCGGTGACGCGGATGGCGACGAGGAAATCACGCCGAATGTTTCACTGATCGTAAGCGGTGGCCACACGATGTCGGTCCTCGTTCGTGGCCTGGCGGATTATCAACTAATTGGGCGCACGGTGGATGATGCTGCGGGCGAAGCGTTCGACAAAGTCGCGAAGATGCTCGGGCTCGGCTACCCAGGCGGTCCGGAAATTGAAAAGCGCGCGCGGGGCGGTGATCCGAATCGTTTTGATCTTCCGCGTAGCATGCTCGGCTCGGAGAATTTCAGTTTCAGCGGGTTGAAAACAGCAGTGCGATACTTGCTGCCCAAAATTGGGGTCATCCCGAACGAAAGTGAGGGATCTCGCACTCGAAGCTTGGATCACCGAGGGCCGAAGCGTGATCAATCAGCCTATGAGAGATCCTTCGCCCCGAAAACATTCGGGGCTCAGGATGACAAGCTGCTAAGTGATCTCTGCGCGTCATTTCAACAAGCAGTTATCGACGTCCTGGTGACAAAGGCGATCGCGGCAGCGCAGAAAAACCGTGTCGACCTGATTACGGTCAGCGGCGGCGTCAGTTGCAATCAGGAACTGCGCCGGCAATTGCGGGAAGCGTGCAACCGCAAAGGATTTGAATTCAAGAGTGCCGAGCCGTGGTTGTGCACGGACAATGCGCCCATGATCGCATTTGCAGCATTGCTCCGACTAAAAGCCGGATTTGAATCCAAAGTAACCGAAGAGATCGACCCGAATCTCGCGCTGGTTCTGTAGCCGTTTCCCTGTGCGAAACGTCTGCAGAATTGTGATCGCCACTCACGCGCCGCGTCGCCCACAGGGCGACGGCTACAGTCAGTACTCGCGCTCCAGAAGATAATTTGCCAGTGCGTGCAACGGTTCAGCATCGCTGCTGCGCAACACCGATAGCGCTTTGTGCGCCTGACGCGTGAGCCGTCTGGCTTCGGCGCGGGATTTCTCCAGACCGATCACTGCGGGATAGGTTGCTTTCTTTGCGGCGATATCTTTGCCGGCGCTCTTTCCCAATATCTCAGAGGTCTGCGTTACATCGAGAATGTCGTCGATGATTTGGAATGCGAGACCAAGCCGCTGCCCGAAGCGTGTGACAGCAGAAAGTTTTCTGGCGTCTGCGTTCGCGCTCATCGCACCGAGCCGTACCGAGCTTTTCAAAATGGCTGCGGTCTTGTTCTCGTGAATAAATTGCAATTGATCGCGTTTAACGTTCTTGCCTTCAGCTTCGAGATCTGCCACCTGGCCAGCAATCAGTCTTTGGCTTCCTGCCGCAACTGCAATCTCGCGCAACAAGATCGATGTGTCGTAACGCGATGTCGGCTTTGCGTTGGAGACAATTTCAAACGCGATTGTCAGTAGCGCGTCGCCGGCCAGGATCGCAATGCCGTCGCCGAAGACTTTGTGGCAAGTAGGACGGCCGCGGCGAAAATCGTCGTCGTCCATGCTCGGTAGATCGTCGTGCACCAGCGAATAGGTGTGGATGCATTCCAGGGCGCAAGCGAGAGGAAGCGCGTTGGGGATCTTTCCACCGCAAGCTTCGGCTGTCGCGAGACAAAGAATCGGTCGCAACCGTTTGCCGCCTGCAAAAAGACTGTAGCGCATCGCTCTGTGGAGGGTCGCGGGTTTCGCATCCGCTTTCGGCAAGTAGCGATCGAGCGCGCGTTCGATCAACTTCTGGCGAGAGACGAGATAAGTTTTGATGTTCACGGTTCTGGCACTCGATAGTAGCTACTGGACGTTGCGCGCGGCTGATTATCCAGTATCGAGCATTCAGAATCCAGCATCGAGTGTCGGACGCAATGCGTTGCTGCTTCAACAACGAAGACTCCACTCGAAGCTTGGTAACGGTCTGGAGCGCTAGTCCACGGTGCTAAGTTTTTAGAGCGTGCGGTGTTCTTCTAATGAGAAGACAATGCAATGAACACTGCGCTGTACAGACCAAGTCGGCGCTGGCCAGTGTGGGCTGCATTTGCATGCGCAACTGGGATTCACATTGCGGCAATCGTCGTCGCACAGGGCAAATCCGACAAGAGTGCCGCGCAAGATTTCAAACCGGCTGGAGTTGACATAGAGGTAGTGAATAAAGACCCGGAAGAGACACCACCGGAGGATGTCTCGATGCCTCCACCTCCCGAACGGATTCCTCCCGACCTGGAGGCATTCCCGGAGGAGAATCGAACGCCGCTACCGGTTCGCCCTCGCAAGAAAACGCGGGTTGCGTCTTTTGTGAGAGGCACAGCGACTCCGCTCGGAGGCGTGAGAGCGTTGGTCACGTATGCGCCGCGCCCGGTTTATCCGTACGAGGCGCGACGTCAGCGAATAACCGGGTCTGGTCTGGCGCTGCTGACGGTCGCTTCGGCCGACGGCAACGTGGTCGATGTTCGTATGGCGCAGAGTTGTGGAAGCGTCATTCTTGATAATGCAACCCTCGATGCGTTCCGAAGATGGCATTTCAAGCCGGGGACTGTGGAGCGGGTTCAGGTGCCGATTACATACACCCTTACCGGTGCATCTTATTAGCGTTGAGTTTCACGGCTGTGATATCCTCTCATGGGCCAAAATCGATGCGAAGCGAGAAAATAGAGACAGGACAAAAGTTTGAAGAGATTCTCCAACGTTTTGAAATTCCGCTTCTGCAATATGCCGTGCGCATAACCGGGGACAGGGAAAGGGCAAGGGATGTGGTTCAGGAAACATTCGTAAAATTCCAACGCAACGGCGCGATAAACCGAGATGATGAACCAACAACATGGCTATTCACCGTTTGCCGCAATGCAGCGCTTAACGTTTGCCGCAAAGAAAGGCGAATGATGTATCTCGGTGAAGAAGCGATGGAATTGCGCGAAGCGGAACAACCGATGCCTTTTGACCGACTCGAACAAAAGGAGGCAGCGGGATTTTTGTTGCGCATCGTCGCCACACTGCCAGCGCGACAGCAGGAAGTAATTCAACTTAAATTCCAAAACGATCTTAGTTATCAGCAGATTGCCAAGATCATGAAGACAACCGCCAACAATGTCGGGGTTTTGCTTCACACTGCATTAAAGACACTACGGCAGCGGTACGGAGAGATCGCGCGAGATTTTATTCCATTTAAACCGAGAACCACCGAATGAAAATGAACTTGGATGATCCGAAACTGACCGCATATGCCCTAGGCGAATTAGAGGAACCGGAAAGATCGGCAATCGCCCGTGCGATTGCTGATTCGCCGGAAGCGCAGCGTGTTGTGCTCGAGACACAGCAAGTGGCGCAAGCCTTAAGATTGCAATACTAGCGCGCTGCATTTAGCCGGCTCCTCTCCGCGCGAACAAGCGGAATCGGGTCGATTTTCCGCTGTTGAAGGCGAGGAAGCCATGCAGTTCGCCCCAACCCCGAGCCGCGATTTCGGCGCCGCTCCGTACAATTATGTCGGTGAACACCCGTTCGTCTCCGTCTCGAGCAACCCTCGTTCGAGCTTTCCAATCGTCGTGACCTCAGCGTCCTATTCGGAAGTCTTGCAGTCGATCAATGCCGGCATCCTTCCGCCCAAGAACACTGTGCACATCGAGCAGATGATAAACTATTTCAATTACGATTATCCAGGGCCCTCGGCGGACGAGCCATTTTCGGTCAATGTGGATGTTGTGAGTTGCCCATGGGAACAGTCGCACCGGCTCGTGCGGATTGGATTGAAGGGGCGCAAGGCATCGAGCGACGTTCATGGCGCAAATATCATCGCCAGAGACACAAAGATTGATATTGAGTTCAATCCAGTGCGCGTCGGGTCGTATCGATTAATCGGTTACGACAGACGATCGCTGCAAGGAGAGAATTCAAATAGGGCAGGTGTGCGCGACCATGGGATCGCTGCTGGTTACACGGTCACGGCTTTGTATGAACTTGTGCCAGTCGCGCAACAATTCATTACACGGCAGGAGGCGCAAACGCTCCTCAGCGCAAAACTGCGATTTAAGAAACCAGATGGCAACGGGGAGGTACAAAGCATCGAGCGCAGTGTTACTGATGATTGGGTCGATTTCGCACAAGCGCATCCGGATTTGAAGTTCGCTGCTGCGGTGGCGGAGTTTGGAATGATTCTTTGCGATTCCGGTTACAAAGGCAGTGGAACGCTGGGCGCGGTGCTGAAATGGGCGCAGGAAGGAAAAGGCGCCGACGCGAATGGCTACCGTGCGGGATTTATTGAACTAGTGCGCAAAGCGCAGGCATTGAAGAAAAGCTAAACGGCGCGGGTCAACAAGCAGAGCGCTTGCACTGCCAACACGGAGAACGCGCTAGATATTCTCTGCCGCCTCAGTGGTGGCGATGGGCTTGGTGCGCATGGCCAGGAACGCGCCGAGGAGAAGGATGGCCGCACTCCAGATCTGGGCGTGAGTGAGACGTTCGCCGTAAATCCACGCTGAAAGAGCCATTGCGCCGGCAGGGCAGAGAAGTTGCAGCGATTGTGCGAGGGCCACGCCGATCTCTCGGATGGCCACATAGTAAAGGACATGCGCGAGTGTGATGCAGCTCACGGCGGAGACGATCAGGATCAAATTAACTTGCGATCCTGTATGAAGCGGGGTGCCAATTTTTCCAAATGCAATTGTGAGCGGAAACAACAGCGCGGACGTGATCAGGCTGATCACTCCGAAGCTGCGGATCGACCCGAGTTCCCGCGAAGGCCGTTTCACAAGGATGCCGTAGAGCGCCCAGCAAAATGTGGCGGTAAATGCAACGAATAATCCCGGGAGGGCGATGTGTCCTGATTTCCAGCCCGGTTGAAACCAAACAACCCCGAATGCGCCAATCAATCCCAGGCCGGTGCCCAATTGAAATTGCCATTGCCTGATGACGTGGCGTTCCTCAGGAAAAAATGCGAGCGCAAGCAACGCAGTGAAAATCACCGAGGCACGCGTGAAGATCGTGTAAACGCCCGGGCCCATGTAGAAAAGAGCGATCACCTGCGTGACCTGATGGACAACGTTCGGCAGACAGGGCACGATGCAGATTGATACGGCGCGCCAGTCGATGGGCCGGTACCACATCCCATAAATCAGGAGCGGCGCGATGGAAACGCAGGCCACCAGATAACGATAAAAATTCTGGGCCCACGGATCGTAGTAACGGTTCAGGTAGTATTGAAAAAGCGATGGCGTGGACCAGATCAAAATGGTTGCCAAGACTGCGGCATAACCTTCCGAGGTGCTCGTGCGGCTGCGCATACCGATAATCTCCGGGGTGGAATCTAGTTGGTTCATCGCTATTCTTTTTTTGGCGCGTTAATTTGCTGGCCTATAAGCGAGAAATCCCTCAAAAAGTGGGCTGGAAGGAGAACACAATTATGATGATTACGAGTCGAATCACAATATACCTGATCGCCGCCTGCCTTTTCGGCACGGCCAGTTTTGCTTCAGCCAAAGAGAAAGCGGCACCCAAAGAAAAAGCGGGAGCTGGGACGAGTGAGTACACAAAGGGCGTCCAATTGCTCGATAGTCAGCAGTACGACCAAGCGGTGATGGAGTTTACAAGAGCGATTCTGGCAAACGATAAGCAGCCTGCATTTTATGAGGGTCGTGGTTTTGCCAATTTCGCGCTCCAGCGATTCCCAGAGGCGGGTGACGATTTTTCAAAGGCCATCGAGCTGTCGCCTAAAGACATGCGGGCTTTCGTCGGCAGAGCGCAGGTTCTCCTGCAGCAAAAGAATTATCAGCAAGCGCTGGCTGACACCGAGAAAGCACTCGAAATCAAACCCGATGAAATCGCTGCAATCAAGCTCCGCGGCTTCGCCGAGCTCGGACTCAGTCAATGGGACAAGGCGATAGCCGATTTCACCAATGTGATCCAAAAAAAGCCGGACGACCTGCAGACCTATGATCGGCGCGCACTGGCGTATCGGGGATTGAAGAACTTTGATGCGGCCATTGCCGATTACACATTTCTTCTGGAGAAAAACCCGAACGATACCGAGGCCCTCACGAAGCGCGGGTACACCTACAGTTTGATGGGACAGTACGAAAAGGCTATCCCTGATTATGAAGCGGCGTTAAAACTTAACCCGCAAGACAATGATACTTTTTCGCGCCTGCAGTGGACCCAGGGACAGCTTGCCGCAAAAAATGCGACGCCTCGTACGGCAACAACGACGGCGCCCACGGCAACTCCAGAAAAACCCAGCCTGATTACTCAGATCAATCCGCTTTATATCGTGATCGGCATCGTCGTGCTGATTCTGATTGTTGTAATCGTGCGCCTGATCACGCGGGGCAAAGCAGAGGAGACAAGTCACATAATCCGCTGAAGGTAGGGACATCGCGCTGCGCCGTCCCTACCGACGCCAGAATTTTTTTGACACGACGGTGGCCGCGGTTAGCTTGCGGACGCTTTTTGCTGGAACGAGGTGGTCCCATGGTCGTTCAAATTGCAAATTTGACGCGGCTTTGGGACTTTTGAGTCTCTGGTAGAGAGCGAAACCGGTTTGCCGCTCGGCTTGCAGCGGAGGCGCTGGGCTGGCGAAAAGCAGGCCCATGTAGCTCAGTTGGTAGAGCACGTCCTTGGTAAGGACGAGGTCACCGGTTCAATCCCGGTCATGGGCTCCAGAAGGAACTCGTGACCGGCAGTGGAATAATTAAAAGAAAAGACGAAGTTTAGTTAAACAGGAGAATTGAAATGGCTAAGGAAGCTTTTAAACGCGACAAGCCGCACGTGAACGTCGGCACAATCGGTCACGTGGACCACGGCAAAACGACCCTGACAGCGGCAATCACAATGGTGCTGAACAAAAAGGGCATGGCCGAAGTGCGGGCATACGAATCAATCGATAACGCGCCGGAGGAGAAAGAGCGCGGAATCACCATCAACACGGCGCACGTCGAATATTCGAGTGAGAAACGGCACTACGCCCACGTCGATTGCCCTGGCCACGCTGATTACGTCAAGAACATGATCACCGGCGCGGCGCAAATGGACGGCGCCATCCTGGTTGTCTCCGCTGCAGACGGGCCGATGCCGCAGACGCGTGAACACATTCTACTAGCCCGCCAAGTAGGCGTGCCCTCCATCGTTGTGTTCCTGAACAAGGTGGACATGGTCGATGACCCCGAGCTCCTCGATCTCGTAGAGATGGAAGTGCGCGATCTATTGACGCAATATGAATTTCCCGGCGACAAGATCCCGATCGTCAGAGGCAGCGCGCTCAAGGCGCTTAATGGCGATGCGGACGCCGAAAAGCAGGTGCTCGCGCTCGTGGAGGCGGTTGACGATTACGTCCCTGTGCCCGACCGGCCGGTCGATCAGCCGTTCCTGATGCCGATCGAAGACGTATTCAACATTGAAGGCCGCGGCACCGTGGCCACGGGTCGTGTCGAGCGCGGCGTGCTCAAGAAAATGGGGGAAGTCGAGCTAGTCGGAATTCGTCCGACCGCCAAGACCGTGGCGACCGACATCGAGATGTTCCGTAAACTTCTCGATGAAGCACGCGCGGGCGATAACGTCGGGGTCCTGTTGCGAGGCTTGAAGAAGGAGGAGGTAGAGCGTGGCCAAGTCATTGCGAAGCCGGGCTCCATTACGCCGCACAAGAAGTTTAAGGCGGAAGTTTACGTGCTGAGCAAAGAGGAAGGCGGACGTCACACTCCGTTCTTCAGCAATTACCGGCCACAGTTTTACTTCCGCACCACGGACGTTACCGGCACAGTGAAACTGCCTGAAGGCGTGGAAATGGTCATGCCCGGCGACAACATCTCAATCGAAGTGGAGTTGATCACGCCGATTGCGATGGAAAAGACGATTCGCTTCGCCATTCGCGAAGGCGGCAAAACCGTCGGCGCGGGTCGCGTGAGCGAGATTCTGGATTAAATTGTTGTCACATGTCGAGCGAAGTCGCCTGCCAAGCCGTAGCTTTATGCGAAGGTCTGGAGAT
>WNGJ01007123.1_pt1 | contig 11883 bp, 9 predicted proteins | sample 5400611 | NCBI WGS metagenome assembly WNGJ01 (sample SAMN13153375, study PRJNA577476) | soil metagenome | isolation source: 40 cm soil or saprolite under Garry oak tree replicate 1 | place: USA:California | collected 2016-06-15 | reverse complement strand
GTCTCACATCCACCCCATCAACCAGTAGTTCTCCACTCGTCGCCTGGTCCAGCCCGCCCAGGACATAGAGCAAGGTCGACTTTCCTGATCCGCTAGGACCTATGATGCTGACAAATTGACCTTCGGTAAAGGTAAAGCTCACTCCATCGACTGCCTTAATGATCTCGCCCTTATGCGTGAAGTATTTGCTCAACCCCTGGGCGACAATCGTTACTGGCTTCCCGTCCTGCACAGACACCGGCTGGAACGGCAACGGCGTTTCTTCAAATTCCTCGTCGTCTCGCTCATCTACTGGGGTCAGATCCGTATCCATATTCTCTCCTCTCTGCTTTCATCTGACTCATCCCCTGCGCAACACTTCTGCCGGCTTGATGCGTGCGACATACCAGGCCGGGATCGCGCTCGTTAGCACAGCCAGCCCCATCCCCAGACCCACAATGATCAACAACGCCTGGGCGTTCAGCGTGGCGGAAGATAGATGCACATTGAGATTCGCAACAGGGGATGCGAACAGCGCGCGACCCGCGCCAAATGGTCCGCCCCCAAAGCGGCCCGGCGTTGTCGTCGTGTTGGTTGGTGTGGAAACGTTGAATGCATTGGAGATCACCGGTCCCAGCGTCGCGAGCAAGCCCACCGCGATAAGTGCAGCAACGACGCTTATCGCCAGGACTTCGCCCCAGAACTGGCGGATCACCTGCCAGTGCGACGCCCCAATCGCTTTGAGCGTACCAATTTCTATCGTTCTCTCGCGTACTGTGATAAAGACCGCAAAAATAATCACCAGCGTGGCGGTCACAATCGCCACGATCAGCGCCAGCTTGATACTATTTTGCGCAGTATTGAGCCCGTTAATCGTATTGGCATAGGTAGAAGCTTCCGTCACGACATCGTAGGCTTTGCCCAGCGTGTTACGCAGCCTGGCTGCCAGCGCGTCTACCTGCTCGTAGCTCTGCGCGTAGACGGTGATCGAATCCACGCCACTTAGTGAGAAGACGCTCTGCATCGTTGCCAGTGGCACAACCAGCGAGTTGTTGGCAAACTCCTGATCAGTGGTATAGAGACCAATGATGGTAAAGGTTTTCCCTTTCAAGGTGAAGGTTGAGCCGACCGTCAGGCTATTGTTCTCTGCCAGCGTCTGGCTCATCATCGCGACATAGGAAGTGGCGTCGCTCGCCTGGAAGGTTCGCCCCGCTACAAGGGTGGGTGTACTTCCGCCCGCCAGGGTAAAATGCGCCGCGCCCGTTGAAATACCGTTGACCGTGGGCGGGATTGAGATCGAGCGCCCAGCGGGCGTTTGAATAGTGCTGGTCTTGAGTGTGCTCGCCGTGTCAGAGCGTCTCAAGCTCTCCTCGATGCTGGCAACGCCTGGCAGATTCTTCACTTTCGCAGCTGTACTGTTGGGGACAGGGGTAACAGTTTGCTGGAGAAAGAAACCTCTGCCACTTTGTTGCCCTCCGCCCGGTGTTCCTGCATTCGCTGTACTCTGTCCGGCGCTCTGGCTATCGTTGGTCGCATAATTGATAGTGATCGCCGTCCCCACCTCTTGATGCACATTCGCCAGTTGTTGCTGCGCGCTACTATTCAGGCTGACCATCGCAGCCACAAGCATTAAACTCGCTCCCAGCAGGAAAACCACCAGGAGCAATCGCAGCGGGTTGCGCAGCACATTCCTCATGCCGCCTATTACAATGTCCATGTACTCTGCTTCCTTCTTTCTAGTTGTGAGAACGCCAATCAGGCCTTCCCGGTGAGAAATAAAAGAAAGCCCCTTGGGTTCCTAAACAGGAGTATACAAGGCATCTATCAGAAATGATTAGGCAATTTGTAAAAGAGTTGTAAAATTTGTCTGGACATATCCTTTAAACTGTAAGCGAAGCGTTTTCTAGCTGAGGAGCTAATTCACAATGTATACGAAGGAGAATATCCGGTGTACTGTCGAGGCATCAGAGGGGCAACCACTGTGGAGCATAACGATCGAGAGGAAATACTGGCAGCAACCGCAGAATTATTACAATTGATGATAAGTCAGAATGAGCTGCTTGCTGAAGATGTTGCAAGTGCCATCTTCACCGTCACCGCTGACCTGGACGCTGAATTTCCGGCACTTGCCGCCCGCCGGTTGGGCTGGACGGAGGTAGCCTTGATGTGCGCACAAGAGATTCCCGTGCCCGGCAGCCTGGACATGTGTATCCGTATTTTGCTGCATGTCAATACTACACGCAGCGCCGCAGAAATACAGCATGTCTACATCCGTGGAGCAGTTAATCTGCGCCCGGCGTTTGCCATGAGTCAAGACGGATGACTCCCTGGGACCCGCGCGGGGTCCCATATTTGCACAAACGAGAAGCGCTCATGCAGTATCTGTTCCATCAGCGGCAGGGCTGACCCATTGGCTCAGATATGGTCGAGAGCGCCAACAAGCTCAGCATGCAGGTCCGACCCAAAGGTCCCGGCATGCATTGGGCTCCCCGATACGTCAATCCCATGCTCGCCTTGCGCGCGGCGGCCTGCAATGAACGCTGGGGGAGGCGTGGCAGGAGCTGAAGCTCACCCCCTAGGTACTAATACTCATTACTTTTCAAATAAAACATGCTATGCTAGCTCAGCATTTATAATTCATGCAGGAAAGGATATTTCCCGCTAGAGGAGCAAACGGGAATACTCTGTTTGATAGGAATTAAGCGTGTATGAAGAAAATCGTAAAGCTGATAAATCTCGCATGGCGCAAGGAGCTTTACCCGGCGCCGAAACCACTACCCCGTACCCGCTCATTCTGGATGAGTCTGGCCCTGGTGGCCCTGGCGGTCCTGGCGTACAGCATCTACTTCAGTATTTTCCTCACGACGAAGCAGGACGCTTTTAAGACGAATGGCGAAGACCTGGGCATTATGGACCAGGCCATCTGGAGCTTGCTGCATGGGTCGCTGTTTCACCAGACCGTCTGCAATGTGCTCACCGATACCAATTGCTACGGGCTCAACGGCATTCCCCGCTTTGCCATCCACTTTGAACCAATCCTTTTTCCCACCGCGCTGCTCTACCTGCTCTGGCCCGACCCGAGAGCCTTGATGATCTTGCAGGTGCTCGTCGTGGCAAGCGGCGCGTTTCCCGCCTTTTGGCTGGCGCGTTTGCGCCTGCGCACTGCCTGGGCGGCGGTGCTTTTCGCCCTGCTCTACCTGCTCTATCCGGCCCAGCAATATGCCGTCAACTTCGATTTTCATGCCGAGACCCTGGCGAGCGCGCTGCTGCTCTTTGCCCTCTATTTCCTCTATACGCGCAAGACGCCCTGGTTCTTTGTTTTCGTGATCCTCTGCCTGGCCTGTAAGGAAGAGATCGCAGGCATCATCGTCATGCTCGGCCTCTGGACGCTACTTCTGCAGGGACGTTGGCGCCTTGGCCTGGCGATGATCGCGCTGGCCGTCGGCTGGACCGGCATCGGCTTGCTCGTGGTTCACTTCTCCAGTCCCATAGGGCACTCCCCGCTCGCCTCGCGCTACGCCTATCTGGGGAACAGCCCCGTGCAGGCCGCCCTCACCATCCTTATGCACCCGCTCAGTATCGTCAAGGGGCATGTGCTAGAGCCGAGCCATATGCTGTACCTGCGCAAGCTCCTGGCACCGGCGGGCTATCTGCCGCTGCTGGCTCCCTGGGTGCTGGTGCTGGCTACGCCAACGTTCGCCCTGAACCTGCTCAGTTCCACGCCCAATATGTATAGTGGCGACTTCCAGTATAACGCAGAGATCGTCCCCATTCTGATTTTCGCCAGCATCGAGGCGACGGTGCTGATTGTCTGGATGGTACGCCGGCTTCTAGCGAGCATGAGCGTGCAGCACGAGAGCTGGAAGCCGGAGCCGAGCACCGGACCAATCCCTCGGCGGGCACCCGTGCTTTCGCCTGTGCAGCTCGTGCTGGTTGGCGTTCTCGCGCTGGTCGTCTGCTATACGCTGGCAAACGTCTTCAACAGCACGACCCAATACAACGTCTACAGCGCGATGCCCTACGCCAATGGCTTCATTTGGCCCAAGGTGACACCGCACAACAGGCTGGCGTCCCATTTTCTTGCCGAGATCCCGGCTGGTGCCTCCGTCTCGACCCAGACCAGTCTGGTGCCCCACCTGAGCCAACGTAAGAGCATCTACCTCTTCCCCTACGCGGTTGGCCACGCCGATTATATCCTACTGGATGCCACTGGCTACACCTATCCCTTCAAGGACTATCGCACCTTCTCCACGGCGGCGAAAGCAACCTTGCAGCGTGGCGATTACGGTGTTGTGGACATGGATGATGGCTATCTCCTGCTCAAGTTAGGCTACCCGGCAGCGGATATTACGCCTGCGCTCCAGATGATCGACGATGACGCACACACCAACTGAATCAAAGGTGGATGCATACACGCGCAGAGAAGCGTTACGTTGACAGGATTACAACTCGCATGATATGATTTCACCACGACAATGGGCTGTTCTATTGTCATGTCTTTCTGTTCAATTTATTATCCCCGATCGCCCGAGGTCGCGTGATCTGGTTAGTGCGCGGCCATAGCCGTCCCGCAATATATGTAACCGGTCCAACCTGGGCCGGGTGCGAGTGTGTAGTCTAATGAATCGTCAGTATCATCATTGGTTTAGTCCTTCCCTGGAGCGTGACATGGAGTTGTTGGTTTTCGGCCATGCAGGCGCCAGGATACTAGTTTTTCCGACTTCAATGGGCCGGTTCTTCCAGTGGGAAGACTCAGGCATGATCGCAGAGCTTAGTGAGCATTTGGAACGTGGCTGGATTCAGCTGTTTTGCGTGGATAGCGTCGATGAAGAGAGTTGGTACGCTAAATGGAAGCCACCGGCTGAACGGGCAAGGAGACAGGTGCAGTATGATCAGTACCTGCTGAACGAAGTCCTGCCGTTCACCAGGCAGCTTAACTCCGATCCCTTCCTGATTTCTACCGGTACAAGCTTCGGCGCTTATCACGCCGTCAATTTTGCTTTCCGCCATCCCGAACTGGTTGACCGGGTTATTGGGCTGAGCGGCTTCTACGATATTAAGAGATTTACGAATAGCTATTCAGACGACAATGTCTACTTTAATAATCCCTGTGACTTCATCAAGAACGAGCATGACCAGGGCCGCCTGGAGGCCCTGCGGCACATAGACGTTATCCTTGCCGTTGGCCGTGATGACACCTCGTGCTCTAATAACGAGTACTTTTCGAGCATCCTGTGGAGCAAACAGATCTGGCATGCCCTGCGTATCTGGGATGGCTGGGTTCACGACTGGCCGTATTGGAAACAGATGATCCGTATGTACATCGGTGGTCACGATTGAGAGGGGAGCATTGTATGACTTTGAAAGTCGGCTTGTTGGTCGGGCGGGAATGGTCTTTTCCTCCCGCCTTCATTGAAGAAGTTAACCGTCGCGATGAAGGCGTCGTCGCCGAGTTCGTCAAGCTCGGCGGTACGCGCATGGACGAACCGTGTCCTTATGCAGTCATTATCGACCGTATCTCACACGAGGTGCCATATTATCGCCTCTATCTCAAGTACGCTGTCCTGCAAGGTGTGACGGTGGTCAATAATCCTTTCATGTGGACCGCGGACGACAAGTTCTTCGAGGCATCCCTGGCCACAAAGCTGGGTGTCGCCAGTCCAAAAACCGTCGTCCTGCCAAACAAAGAGTACGTTCCCGGTATCGTCCACGAGGAGAGCCTGCGCAACCTGGTCTACCCGCTGGACTGGCATGGCATCATTAACTATGTTGGCCTCCCCTGCGTGCTGAAAGACGCCCTGGGAGGTGGCTGGAAGGACGTGTTCATCTGCCACTCCCTGGAAGAATTGCTTTTTCACTATAACCAGTTTGGCCTGCGCACAACAATCGTCCAGGAATTCATCGAGTGGGAACAGTACGTCCGCTGCATCGCCCTGGGGCAGGAAGAAGTCATGCCCATCAAGTACAACCCGGGCGAGCGCAAATATTATGTTGAACACGAGCATCTCAGCCCCGAACTCGGCCGTCGCATCGTGGACGACACGCTCAAGCTCGTGCGCGCGCTGGGTTACGATATGAATTCTCTCGAGTGGGCTGTACGCGATGGCATTCCCTATGCCATCGATTTCATGAATCCCGCGCCCGACATGGATATCTACTCGCTGACTCCATTTTATTTCGATTGGGTGGTCAAGCGCATGGCTGATATGGCTATTCGTTTAGCCAAACAGCCACATCCCCAACAACGCGACTTGCGCTGGGACACCTTTCTGACTGCAAACCGCGATGTAGGTGTAGACCTCCCAAATTCAGAAGCTATGGCTTCATCGCCAGCACGTCCACGCAAAGCAAAGGGAGTGCAGGGGGCGTAGCCCTTGCTCACCACCCGCGGCGACGCATATGAAAGAACAGAGAGCGGCTACACCCGCAAACTGGAGGTATATCTTATGTCACTGCGAGAAGCGATTGAAAGCTATCACGACCTGCTAACCGATGAGTTAGCCGGGGCATCCCAGGCCCAGCTTGATGACCAGCAGCAGCGGCGTGGACTCTTCTTCAATCAACGACCGCTGTGCACCGTACTGCGGCCACGTTTCATGACACCTGAACAGTATCGCTTCCTGCAGACGCGGGTGCGACTGCTGCTGCACACCTTGGATAAGGTTTATCATGTCGCCTTGGAAGATGCAAACTTTCGTGCCCAGTTCGGCCTGCTCGACTGGGAGGAGCAGCTTCTGCGGCACGATCCCGGCTTTCGCGCTCCCAGTCCGACATCCCGTGTGGATACGTTCTTCGTCACGGGTCGCGGCGGGCTGCGCCTGACAGAGTACAATGCTGAGACACCCGCAAGCCCGGCCTACAATGATATGCTGGCAGAGGCATTTCTGGGCTTGCCGGTGATGCGCGAGTTCCTGCGCCACTACGAGGTGCGTACCTTGCCCGCCCGCCACAGCGTCCTCTATGCGCTCCTCGATGCCTACGAGCAATGGGCTGGACACCGGGAAGCACCACGTATCGCCATCCTCGACTGGCGCGAGGTGCCGAGCTACAACGAATTCGTAATGTTCGCGGACTACTTCAAATCGCAAGGCCTGGACTGTATCATCGCCGACCCGCGCGAAGTAGAATACCGCAATGGACAACTTGTTGCCGGTGATTTCCACATCACATTGATCTATAAACGCGTGCTCATCAGTGAACTGATCGAACGCGGCGGCATCGATCAACCGATCGTACAAGCAGTGCTCGACGGTGCCGCTTGTATGGTCAACCCATTCCGCTGTAAAATTTTGCATAAGAAGGCCAGCCTGGCCGTCCTGAGCGATGAGCGCAACGCCAACCTTTTTACTGAAGAAGAGCTTGAGGCTATTGAAGCCCACATCCCCTGGACATGCCGCGTCGAGGAGCGCTATGCCAGCTATCATGGACAGGCGGTTGACCTGGTCCCGTTTATTCTCGAGCACCGCGAGCGCCTGGTGCTCAAACCGAACGATGAGTACGGCGGCAAGGGGATCATCCTGGGCTGGGAGACCGACTCCAGCGGCTGGGCGCAGGCACTGCAGATAGCGTTGACCGAACCTTATATCGTACAGGAGCGGGTGACCATCCCCAGCGAACCTTACCCCAGCGTGATCGATGGCCACCTTGAGTTGATTGACCGGATGCTGGATACCAACCCATTCGTCTTCTACGGCGACTACATGGACGGCTGCCTCTCGCGCCTCTCAACCCAGGCGTTGTTGAACGTCACAGCCGGCTCAGGCTCTGCCGTAGCAACATTTGTAGTGGAAAAGCGTTAAACCGAGAGGAGATGGTATGAAAGCACCTTCACTCACCATCGGCATCGAGGAAGAATACCAGATCGTCGACCCGCAGACGCGGGAACTGCGATCCTACATCACCCAGATCCTGGAGGAGGGCCGGCTCATCTTGCGCGAGCAGGTCAAGCCCGAGCTACACCAGGCCATGGTCGAGATCGGTTCCTCGGTCTGCCAGACACCGGCTGAACTGCGCAACGAACTGATACGGCTGCGGGGCGCCATCATGGAACTGGCCGGGAAGAACGGCCTGAAGATCGTCGCAGCGGGCACCCATCCTTTTTCCTCGTGGTTGACCCAGGAGATTACACCTCAGGAGCGCTACATGGGAGTGAAGCAGGACATGCAGGAGCTCGCCCAGCGCTTGTTGATCTTCGGCACGCATGTACATGTGGGTATTGAAGACCGCGAGTTTCTCATCGATGCCATGAATGTCGTCCGTTACCTGCTGCCCCACGTGCTCTGCCTGTCCAGCAGTTCGCCATTCTGGATGGGACGCAACACCGGCTTAAAGTCTTACCGCAGCATCATCTTCCGCAACTTCCCCCGCAGCGGTGTTCCACGCACGTTCCAGTCCTGGGAGGACTTCGCCTACCTGGTGGAGACGCTGGTGCGTACAAATACCATCCCTGATGGAAGCAAAATCTGGTGGGATGTACGCCCGAACTGGTCGTATCCCACGCTGGAATTCCGCATCTGCGATGTCTGCACGCGCGTGGATGAAGCGGTGTGCATAGCAGCCATTTTCCAGGCCATTATAGCCAAGCTCTGGAAGCTGCGCCGCGACAATCTGACTTTCCGCATCTACCCTGCTGAGCTGATCGAAGAGAACAAGTGGCGTGCCGTGCGCTACGGCCTGGACGGAAAGTTGATCGACTTCGGCAAGCAGCAGGAGCTACCGGCCCGTGACCTGATTCGCGAGTTAATCGAGTGGTTCATCGGCGATGTCATAGACGAGCTGGGCAGCCGCCACGAAATAGAGTACGTCTACCGCATCCTGCAGGAAGGCTCGAGCGCCGACCGCCAGCTGGCCACCTTCAATCGGACAGGTGACCTGCATGCGGTGGTAGATCAGTTGATTCAAGAAACAAGCGAAGGAGTTGAGTAGTATACATTGTCACGTTCAATCACAATCGAAGACCTCTATAAAATCAAATTTCTCAGCAGGCCACGCGTCTCGCCGGATGGCCAGCGCGTCGCTTTCGTCGCCACAACTATAGACGAGCGTAAGCATGCCTATCATGCATCGATCTGTGTCGCCCCAACCGGGGGTGGTGAAGCGAGACGCTTCACCAGTGGCTCCGCCAACGCGCATAGCCCGGCCTGGTCCCCTGATGGACGCTGGCTAGCCTTTGTATCCGATCGCGAAGGCGAGTCCACGGGCAAAAACGCTAGAGAGCATGGCAAGGGCAAACCGCAGGTGTGGCTCATCCCAGGCGATGGAGGCGAAGCTCATCAACTCACCTTCATGCCGCATGGAGTCTCTAATCCTACCTGGTCACCGGATAGCCAGCACCTTGTGTTTAGTGCAGCAGTTGGCCCACTGGATGAAGAGACCGAGGACGGCAAACCTCTGCCCAGGGTGCGAGTAATCGATAGACTGCTCTACCGGCTCGACGGTGTCGGTTTTATTCATGATAAGCGTCAACACCTGTTCCTGGTTGATCTTGCCGGTGGTGAACCCCAACAACTTACAGATGGAGATTGGGACGACAAAGACCCTGCATGGTCTCCCGATGGGACACATATCGCTTTCACTTCGAGCCGGGGCGAAGACCGCTGGCGGCTGCCTTGTCCAGATATCTACACACTGCCCATACAGAACAACCAGGCAGGCAAGCTGCGATGCCTGACTGATGGAACGCGTTCCTGTTATTCACCATCATGGTCTCCCGAAGGCAAAACAATTGCGTTTATAGCTAAACCCAAGCTGCGCTCGGCCAACCACACCGAACTTTTCATCATCGCTGCCGGGTCAAAGCCAGGTGCGGTCCGCTGTTTGACGGGCGAGTTTGAAGGCAGTTGCTCCGATTGGACGAACAGCGATATGACCAATGAGCAGTTGCTGCCTGCGCCCCAATGGTCATCAGACAGCAAGATGCTCTATATACTCGCGTCACAAAGAGGGGCCACGCGTGTGTACGCCATCTCCAGCGAAGGCGCGGGAAAGCAGCCGCCAGTACTCACACCAGGTAATGTGCACGCGATGGATTTTAGCACCGATCGCGCTAAGAGCACCATTGCAGTGCTCATCGAAGACTCTACGCACCTGGCTGAGATCTTCGTGTGCCCGGTAGCAACGCCGGGCGAGTTACGCCAGCTTACCAGTTTTAACGACGCTCTGCTCGACGAGTTGGCATTAGCGGCACCCGAGTATATGCCCTACACCGGCGCAGATGGTTGGCCGATGGACGGCTGGATTCTCAAACCACGAGACTTCGATGCGGGGCGGAAATATCCGCTGGTTGTAGAAATCCACGGCGGCCCAAACACCCAGTATGGCTACGGCTTCATGCACGAAATGCAGGTGCTTGCTGCGGCCGGCTACGTTGTGCTCTACACCAACCCGCGTGGCAGTCTCGGCTACGGGCGAGATTTCGCGTTGGCCGTGCGCGGCGCCTGGGCGGTAAAAGATTCGCTGGATATTATGGCCGGTGTGGATGCCCTGCTACAAAAAGGCTACATCGACGAGCAGCGTATGGGTGTGATTGGTGGCAGCTACGGCGGCTTTATGACCAGCTGGCTGGTCGGTCACACGGATCGCTTCAAAGCAGCGGTAGCAGACCGCAGTGTGACCAATCGCTTCTCCTTCTTTGGCAGCAGCGACATCGGCTGGGACTTTACCGACGATGACATGGAGACGCCGCCCTGGGATGACTCCGAACGCTATATGCGCATGTCTCCTATCACCTATGTGAAGCACATACACACCCCGCTGCTGATCATTCACAGCGAAAGCGACCTGCGCTGCAACATAGAGCAGTCTGAGCAGCTTTTTGCCGCCCTGAAATACCTGGATCGTGAGGTGCTGTTCGTGCGCTTCGAAGGCCAGAATCACGGCCTCTCGCGCAGCGGGCACCCCAAATCGCGCCTGGAGCGCCTGGGGCATATAAAAACATGGTTTGAGAAGCATCTATAACTGTGCATTGTACGGTTATACTTTTCCTCTTAATGGTTTCTACCCAAAACCCAGGGTTGGGTTAGGGAAAAGCGCGCACCCGCTGAGGGAGAAGCCAATCCGCGTTGAGCAGATCGGTGCGCAAGGCGACCACAGCAGTAGCATTGGGCCGACACCAGCGCATGCCGCGCTTTTTCATGCGGCGGTTGATGACCAGGGCCACGGCGCGCTCGATCATGCCGCTGCCCACCGGATAGCCCAGTTTGCGCCAGTGTTCATACGAACCAATCCACGCACGTTGGTGCTCCAGATAGGTGATCGCTTGGTTCATGATCTCAAGCGGCTCGGCATCGAGTCCCTGCCCCAGCTTGCGCAATCCCTGCAGCGCTTGCTCGACGCTGCCATGCCAGAGCCAGGACCGGTGCAAGTACAGCTGGTAGTCTCGTTCGCGCTGCGCGAGGGACTTGGCTCGTGCCGCCACTACGATGGCATACCTGACCTCGCGCCAGAGATGAGCCCAGTCCAGCATGCAGGTCGCCTGCGGGAAGTGGCGCCCCTGTTCCTTCTTAATCCAATTGGCCCCATCTGCGATGACCACCACGGGACGCGATGGGTCGTCACAGAGCGCCTGTGCCGCGGCTTTGGCCTGCTGGCCAAGCTGCCGCGCTGGGCCAAAGGTGGCCACGTAGCGCCGTTGGACCAAGCGATGCCGTTGGCGCGGTGGCTGTCTGGGACCTCCGCGCTGGCTCCAGGAAAAGGTCGTGGAGTGAGTAGGCATGGGCAGATCCTCAACCTGGGAACAGACTACCGCCACTTTCCCTTCCATCCCTCCGCGCTGCTCCCGGCTCCCCACCCAGCCGCCATCCAACCCCGTGAAGTAGGCAGCCAGCGAGTTACTGTTGTTCCTTCGGACCTTCTTGAAATTCCTTCAAGTGGTATCATGAAGACAGCACTTTTCCAACTGCCCCT
>WNGJ01007122.1_pt1 | contig 11883 bp, 7 predicted proteins | sample 5400611 | NCBI WGS metagenome assembly WNGJ01 (sample SAMN13153375, study PRJNA577476) | soil metagenome | isolation source: 40 cm soil or saprolite under Garry oak tree replicate 1 | place: USA:California | collected 2016-06-15 | reverse complement strand
TGGGGACCCTCCTTCTCATGCCGAGCTTCCAAGGCGGCTTAGCGTGGGCCTTTTGGCTCGCGATGTACGAGGCTCGGCTCCTCGCTTGGGATCCGGCACCCCCTCTCGCGAACGCACTGTACGTTCTCGCACTCGCATTCTACGCTCTCTCAACAGTGACGTGGTACAGTAAGTATCGTGCGTGGCGTGATCTAAACGACGCAGAGCTCCTTTACGACAGGAAAGCGCGGCGGACCGCTCCGGAGGCACGCCTGTACCTCGGGACGCTGCACGCCTTGGGGTTTCTCGGCTGGGCGCTCTACACCCGAGACTTCGCCGCGGCACTCGGTGGCCTCCCTACGTTTGCACAGCTGCTGTTGGGTGCTAGCTGGATGATTCGCCGTCAAGCTGAAGTAACGTCCTCGGTGGGGACGCAGCTCAGCTACTTCGGATGGATAGCGATCGCGCTGACGTGTTATGAATACTGGCGCGGGCGGGTCAGTCGGCTGTGGCTGGCGGTGGCCGCGCTGCAGTTCTTGGCCAACTTTCTATACATCGCTCGCACCGGCCCCACCACGATTCTCTTCACGACGGGGATGCTTGCTTTGATTGCGGTGCCCGTCGCAAAGACAAAGGCGCTGGCGTTGCGCGTTGTGGGTCTCGCAGTCGTGTTGGGCATCATCTTTCTCGTCATTGCCTCATGGACTGGCAAGGTCGCACTACAAGGTCAGTATGGGGCAACAATTCTGCCGCTCTGGGCGCAGAATCTTTACTTCTACGGCACTGGTAGCTTCGGGTATTTCAGCCACCTGGTCGACGTTCAGGAACCAATTGCGTATGTCCCTGAGCGCGCCTTGTACCCCGCCCTGAAGGCACTCGCGGCGGTCGGCATCGTTCCGTCCCCACCAAGCCAGATCAACGAGTACTTTTCCATGCCATTCACGACAAATGTTGGCACTTTCCTCGAGCCCTTCTATCGTGATGGCGGCTTCACATTCGCGTTCGCCGCAATCCTGGTGCATTCGTTCGGTTTAGATTGGTTGGGGTTGGCACTTCTCCGAAGCGGTCGGCGGCTTGCCCTGTTTGCGTGGGCGAACCTGTGTTTCGTCACATTCATCAGTTTCTTCACGCCCAAGCTGACCGGTTTTCCAACGTGGCTGTTCACAGCACTCGCCATCGCGGCTGGCCTGTTGAAAGGGAATCATCGCCGGTCGACGCTGCCGGCAAGTACCGTGACCGCGCGCACTGGAGGACAAGATGGCGCCTACTGACGACGCCCAACCTGGGCCAACGAGCGGAGGGGGAGCTCTCTACAGCTTGGCAGTGCTGGTCGAAGGTTGGAGGGTGATAACTATTTGCACAGTCGCTGCTGCTCTCCTCGCAGTGTTGATCGCAAGCATCTTGCGGGCTCGCTATGAGGCATCACTAACGGTGTCGACCGTGACGAGCTCGCGTTCTCTCCCATTTGGAATAAGCGGAGGCGTCGCGGCGCAACTGCTCAACATCAGCGGTGGCAGCGGACTGCAGCCGACGCCTGCCTTGGTCGCACGTCTCACACAACTTCAGTCGGTGCAGCTCGCAGTGGCAGCGTACCAGCCGCCCGGGGACTCGGTGACCATCATTGAACGTCTCACCGATCGTGCTGGCGAGCGACTGCCGAACACGACCATTCTACGGAAAATGGGCCATACCATCACGACGTCCTGGGACCGAGAGACTGGCCTTGTCACGATTCGGGTCGTGCATAGGGACAGTTCCCTCGCTCGCGCCATTGCCGAACGGACCGTTGCAGAGATCACGCGCGTCTTCCGGCAGGCCTCCCGTGCGCAAGCGACGGAGCTTCGAGAGGCGCAGCAAGCCCGTCTCGACAGTGCGGACAGCCAGCTTCGACACGCCGAACAGCACCTGGTCGACTTCCTCTCCGCAAACCGCGTAATCACGCCCCACTCAGCTCTCCAGGCCCGGCTCCAGAGCATGCAGCGCGCGGTGGACATCGCGCAGTCCGTCTATATCCAAGTGCGGACAGAACGAGAGGCCGCAGTCGGTAGAGAGCTCGAGGAAACCCCTGCGGTTGTGGTGATCGACAGTCTGCCTGCAACGCTCCCGCGTGTTTCGATCGGACTGGGCAGGCTCGTAGCGTTTGCGATCGTGATGGGCTTGACCCTGGGTGCCACCATCATTTTGCTCCGCGAACGATCTCGTGATGAACTCACTTCGGATCCGGCCGTGTACCGTCGGCTCGTCCGGGGGCTCTCTTCGTTGCCCCTTGTCGGCATTGCTGTCGGGCGACGCGTTGCCGATCGAGATCCCGGCAACTAGAGGCGGCCCAGTTCCGCGGCCGGGCCACCGACCAGGGCGGTCAACGAACCTCCTGAACTCGGGGGTCGTACCGGCGCGATTGCGTGTCGTGCCCGCGGGTCAGCCGGGGCGATTCACGGTCTCTTCGTGAGGGTCCTCCTCCTGACGCGGTACGGTCCGCTCGGAGCAAGCAGCCGCCTTCGCGCGTACCAATACCTCCCCTACTTGAGGTCCCAGGACATTCAGGCCACACCAGTGCCACTCTTGGGATCTTACTATCAGGAGGACCTGTACTCGGGACACCGTCGTCGCTGGGGCAGGATCGCAGGAGCGTACCTCCAGCGATTATTGCAACTCGTTCGCTCGCCCGCCTTCGATCTCGTGTGGATCGAGTACGAACTCTTCCCCTGGCTTCCCGCTACCATCGAGCGATTGCTGGCCCGTCTCGGCATTCCGTTTCTGGTGGATTATGACGACGCCATATTTCATCGGTACGACCTCCATGCCAACCAGCTGGTGCGCGGCGTCTTGGGCAAGAAAATCGATGCCATCATGCGCCGAGCAAAGACGGTCATCGTGGGCAACGACTACCTCGCAGAGCGGGCTCGTGCCGCGGGCGCCCGATCTGTGGAATACCTGCCCACAGTTGTGGACTTTAAGCGGTACCCACTGGCGCCTTCACCACCCAAGGCTGCGTTCACAGTCGGGTGGATAGGATCGTCGTCGACCGTCAAGTACCTCTATTCCATAGCACCCGCGCTCGCAGGCTTTTGCCGCGCCGCCAACGCTCGGCTCGTCGTCGTGGGCGCGCGCGACGTCGCACTTGACGGAGTGCCTGCCGATGTCAAACCGTGGTCGGAGGCGACGGAGGTGTCGGATGTTCAGAGTTTCGATGTTGGAATCATGCCGCTCCCGGACGACCCGTGGGAAAGGGGTAAGTGTGGCTACAAGCTTATCCAGTACATGGCGTGCTCCCGTCCGGTCATTGCCTCCCCTGTTGGAGTGAATCGTCAGATCGTCGAGCATGGGGTCAATGGTTTCCTGGCGTCCACCCAGGCGGAGTGGCGCTCGGCGCTCGATTCCCTTTATCAGACACCGGAACTTGGAGTGCGGCTAGGAATCGCCGGTCGCAAGAAAGTGGAAACCAGCTATACCATAGACGTGACTGGACCGCGCCTAGCGGCGATACTGAGACGAGCCGCGTCCAGAACCGATCTTGGCGATTGAATCACGCCGGCCCTGAAATGGCGTTCGCACTACGCCAACTAGTTCCCGCAAAAACCTTCTCGCGTCGCGATCCGCACTCAGATCTTGGGGACCGACTGCGCAAGGTATGGCGACGGTGCTGCGGCGCTTCTATGATTGCACCCGTGGCAAGTGCTGATTTCGCACGGCGATTCGACCCGCGCAGCTCGCGACCGGGTCCCGTAAAATTCTCCGAGGCCTCGGTGTGCCCGGTATGCACCCTCGGACCGGATGGTCAGACCTTCTTGTTCGTCAAGCAACAAGCAACGTTCGTGAAGTGCCAGAAGTGCTCTTTTGTCTTCATAAACCCGCGACCAAGTCCCGCCTGGCTCGCCAGCAGGTACGACTACTTCGGAGAGGAGTACTTTACCGAGCCGTCGAAGCTCACCAGCGACTTCAGATCGACTCGGCATGACTCCGAGCTGAGCCTGCTGAATGGAGCATTCGGCAAGCTCCTCGACGTTGGTTGCGCGACCGGATCATTTGTGGCGGCGGCGAGAGCGGCTGGATTCGACGCGCGTGGAATCGACATATCCACTGAGTCAACCCGCTATGGGCGGGAGGTGTTGGGATTGCCGCTGGACGTGGGAGATCTTTACGAGCGGTGTTATCACAAGGAGATGTTCGACTGGGTCACCTTGTGGGCAACACTCGAACACCTTCCAGACCCCAATCGCTTTCTTTCGGAAGCGTTACGCCTGCTCGTTCCCGGCGGAAGGCTGGCGGTCAGTGTTCCTAATTACGCTTCGTTTACACAGAGGGTGCTCGGCCGGAGGGATCGGTACGTTGGTATTGATCACTTGAACTACTTCACGGTCACCACAATCAAGCGTCTGCTCGAGCGTCACGGCTTCCAAGTCGAGACGGTTCGAACCGACCGATTCAGTCCCGTCGTGTTCTGGCAGGATCTGAAGGGTGTAACCCCTGACGGCGCATCGCTCGAGCAACAGCTCGCCGACATGACCGTAACCGACCGGTTCAAGTATGGACGGGGGGGGTTTGCGGCAGTGCGCCTGGCACACAGAGCGGTCAAGAGTGTGCTAGCCGCTGTGGGTCTCGGTGACTTGCTGTGTGTCGTTGCACGGAAGTCGCACACCGGCTGAAGGTTGAGAGGGAGGAACAAAGGGGACCAAATGGAGCGGCAACAGTGTGCGGGATAGCTGGGTTCCTCGACCTGTCTCGGACTCCGGACGTTCGAGAGCTTGAAGCCATAGCTCTCCGGATGGCGGATCGGCTTGCTCACCGTGGCCCGGATGCTCGCGGCAGTTGGGTTGACGCCGATGCAGGCGTCGCCCTCGGGCACCGGCGTTTATCGGTGCTTGATCTCTCTCCATTAGGCCGACAGCCCATGGAATCCGCGAGTGGTCGTCACGTAGTCGCGTTCAACGGGGAGATCTACAATTTTCGTTCGCTCCGGGGCGAACTCGAGTCACACGGTCACGCCTTCCGAAGTCGCTCCGATACAGAGGTCATACTCGCCGCGGTCACGCAGTGGGGTGTTAACGAGGCACTCCGACGCTTCAACGGGATGTTTGCGCTTGCCCTGTGGGATCGGCGGGATCATGTACTCCACCTGGCTCGAGATCGCTTCGGCGAGAAGCCGTTGTACTATGGGTGGTTCGACGAGACGCTTGTCTTTGCATCGGAGCTCAAGGCGCTACATGCCCATCCACAGTTCGACGGCGAGATCGATCGAGACGCTCTCGGTTTGTACATGCGCTACGGCTATGTGCCAACGCCGTTCTGCATTTATAAGCGACTTCACAAGCTACCGCCCGGAACCGTACTCAACGTGACTAGTGGCAACCCCGACTCTCGGGAGTCTTTCGAGCAGTATTGGTCCGTGACCGACGCGTTTCTTGCCTCCAGAGAATCCGGGTTCGGGGGCTCTGCAGTCGAAGCAGCGACTGAGCTAGAGCGTCTGTTGGAAGACGCCGTGCGGCTCCGGCTCGAGGCTGACGTGCCCCTGGGCGCGTTCTTGTCGGGCGGGATCGACTCATCGACGATTGTGGCGCTCATGCAGCACCAAGTCTCGCGTCCGGTCAAGACATTTACGGTCGGTTTTGAAGAGGCACCCTACAATGAGGCCCAGGACGCGAAGCGGGTCGCCGCGCACCTCGGTACCGATCATACCGAATTATACGTGTCTTCTTCCGACGCGATGGCCGTAATTCCACGCCTACCGACTCTCTACGACGAGCCCTTTGCTGACGCCTCACAGATTCCTACGTTCCTAATCTCCGAGCTGGCACGTCGCCACGTCACGGTGAGCCTATCCGGTGATGGGGGGGACGAGTTGTTGGCGGGATACAATCGGTACCTGCTCACCTCCGGTCTTGCACGTAGTGTGCTGCATAGCCCATTGCCAGTGCGCAAGGTGATTGGCCGTGCTCTTCAGGCGGTGTCTCGCGCGACCTGGGATCGGGTCTTTGCAGTCGTCCGGAAGGTCACACCGTCCGCAATGGGCCAGCGCCGCATAGGCAACAAGCTGCACCGACTAGGGCGATTTGTCGCCAACGGTAATGGTGATGACGCCTACCTCGCAATCATGTCCGCTTGGGATGGACCTAGGTCCGTCGTGCTGGGGACGACGGACGTGGTCGACTGGACGCCCGCTCCGAGCGTGAGTGCGAAGCACCTTAATGCAACGGAGCAAATGATGTTGTTGGACGCGCTGACCTATCTCCCAGATGACATTCTGGTGAAGGTGGACCGGGCGAGCATGGGAGTCAGCCTCGAGACTCGCGTCCCGTTTCTCGACCATCGTGTGGCAGCCCTGTGTTGGAGTCTCCCGTTGTCAATGAAGGTCAGGAACGGCCAGCAAAAATGGTTGCTACGCCAAGTGCTCGCGAGGCACCTACCTCAACGATTTTTCGAACGCCCCAAGTCGGGGTTCGCCGTACCGCTTGCCACATGGTTATGCGGGCCATTGAGGAGCTGGGCCGAGGATCTCCTCAGTGCGGACAGGCTCCGGAGGCAGGGCTACCTCGTGCCAGATGAGATCCGCCGAGTGTGGACGCGTCACCTCTCTGAACGGGAGAATTGGGAGGAACGTCTCTGGTGTGCGCTCATGTTCGAGAGCTGGCTTGACGAGCAGCGTCAGTACTCAGTGGCTCGGCCCTGATTGAAATACGCTGTGAGATCAATCCACGAGACCTTGCCGGTGCGTGACACTACGAACAAAAGAGCCCGCCTACTCTTTGTCGTCAATGCCGACTGGTTCTTTCTTTCCCACCGAGTTCGCTTGGCGCTGGCGGCGCGGGACGCCGGAGCCGAGGTCATCGTCGTAGCTGGCGATACAGGCAAGTCCGGCGTCATCCGAAGCCATGGCCTCGATTATATTCGCCTCCCGCTCTCGCGAAGTAGCAGCAACCCATTCAAAGACGCCCGGACGCTGATTTTTCTTTTCAATCTCTATCGCCAACTTCGTCCCGACCTCGTGCATCATGTCACCGTCAAACCCATTGTCTACGGGTCACTCGCGGCGAGGATCGTAGGAGGAATTGCCGTCGTAAATGCGATCAGCGGTCTCGCGTACACCTTTTCCTCCGACAGGCTGCATGCACGCATTCTGCGGCCTCTGGTGACAGTCTTGTATCGCGTTGCCCTGCGCGATCGGCACAGTCGCACAATATTTCAAAACCCCGACGATCGTGACCTACTCGTGGGACTTCGAATCGTCAGACCTGAGCAGGCCGTACTCATACGCGGCTCTGGTGTTGATTGTGACGTCTTTCGACAGACGACCGAACGGGGCGGTGTTCCCCTCGTCATGCTCCCCGCCCGGATGTTGCAGGACAAGGGGGTACGAGAGTTCGTCGAGGCGGCGCGCCAACTTCGCATTTCCAAACACGAGGCGAGATTCGTCTTGGTCGGCGACGTGGACCTCGGAAATCCTGGCTCGATTCAGCCGGGTCAGCTTGCAGAGTGGGAGCAGGAAGGCGTTGTAGAGTGGTGGGGGCATCACACCGATATGCCCGCGATTCTTGCGCAGGCCAATATCGTAGTGCTTCCATCCTACCGCGAAGGGTTGCCCCGCGCGTTACTGGAGGCGGCCGCCTGTGGCAGAGCGATCGTCACTACCGACGTACCGGGATGCAGGGAGATCGTGAAGGCGGGAGTCAACGGCCTGTTGGTCCCCCCTCGGGACTCCCGCAACCTCGCGGCAGCGATTGAGCGACTCCTGAACTCACCAGAGCTCCGGCAGAGGCTGGGACAAGCGGGTCGACAACTCGCCATCCGCGAATTCAGTGAGGAGATTGTGTTGACCAGCACGTTAGCCCTCTATCAAAGTCTGCTCGGCAGCAAGTGGCCAGCCAGCAACAATCGTCCGCTCGCTCGGCTCGATTACGAGAACCCTTAGGGGAGCACCATGCGAATACTGGTAACCGGAGCCGCAGGGTTCATCGGATTTCACGTTGCGAAGCGTTTGCTCGACGACGGACATGAAGTGATCGGCCTCGACTCAGTGAATCATTACTACGACGTGCGTCTGAAAGAAGCACGTCTGGCTATTCTGCAGCGTCAACCAGCGTTCGAGTTCGTTCGAGCGGCGCTGTCCGATCCGGAAGCTATGAATCTGCTCTTTGACCGCAGCGAGTTCGATCGCGTGATACACCTCGCGGCACAGGCAGGCGTGCGCTATTCACTAGAACGGCCGGATGCGTACATCGCGTCAAACGTCCTTGGTTTTCTCCAAGTCCTGGAAGAGTGCCGCTATCGCAAGGTCCCCCATTTAGTGTACGCCAGCTCCAGCTCCGTTTACGGAGCAAGCACGCGAATGCCATTTTCAGTGAGCGATCACGCCGCTCATCCGTTGTCCATGTACGGAGTGACCAAACGAACCAACGAATTGATGGCGCACAGCTACTCCTACCTCTTTAGCCTCCCGACGACGGGGTTGCGTCTGTTCACCGTCTACGGGCCATGGGGCCGGCCAGACATGGTGCTGTTCAAATTCACGAAAGCGATTCTGGAAGGTCGCGTGATCGACGTATTCAACAATGGACAGATGAAGCGTGATTTTACCTACATTAATGACGTGGTCGAATGCATTGTTCGTATCATGGACGTCGTCCCCGAGCCCGACCCGCGGTGGACTGGCGACAATCCTGACCCAAGCAGCAGCCTCGCACCGTTTCGCGTTTATAACGTCGGAAACCACGACCCCGTGGAGTTGATCGAAGTCATCAGCCTGTTGGAGGAGGCGCTCGGCAAGAAGGCAAAGAAGCGACTCCTACCCATTCAGCCTGGTGACGTCCCAGCGACCTATGCCGACGTTCAAGGTCTACAGCGGGATATCGGCTTCACACCGTCTACGACAATGGAAGAGGGGATTCGGAGGTTTGTCGACTGGTATCGGGAGTTCTACGCCGTCAAAGACTAGAATCCCTGGACGTTTCTTTTCTCGCTCATCGGCCCTGCAGGATTGAACCTTGGACCAGGTTCCGCCGCACATCGGCGGCAGGAAGGAGCGTCACAAACAGATCGCATCCTGCAACGGCGGAGTTAGGAGGCTGGAACCGCGACGTCGTCCGCGCGAAAGGAGGCCCTCGGGGCATCTCCCTGAATACCGGGACTGATTACAATCCCATTGGCGTTCCACCGATCTGATACCAGGAGCCTTGGACTGGGTCGTACGCGAAGACCCACACGCATTGCGCCCCATTCGCCGGATTACAGGAACCGACGAATTTAAACCCGCCAGCAGCTCCGCTGAATGTGGGCGGAGTCCCCAAGGCGCCACCCGATGAATTCCGCAAAGCAATTGTTAACACTTCACTCTTGCCCGATGCTGGGGCGCTCCTCGGGGGCTGGACGACAACGCGTACATTGGACGTTATGTTGCAGGCAAAATAATTGCCGAACGCTGAATTGACTCCGGGTGCGGTGGTACTACCACACGACATCGCCGATGCTCCGGTTTGGATGCTGTTGGAGAGAATCGTCTGGGCAGCTGTCACCAAGAGCCCGGTACCAGACCCACCGTTGCCAGAGGTAAGGGAGAGATTCCCGCCACCGTCAACATTTATCTGCGCCTGTTGGGAAACATTGCTGCCATCTCGATAATGCAGAACGATCGGCTGGCCGCCCGCCGATGCAGTTTTGCCTGTCGACCCAAGCTCCAGACCATGAACCGCGCTCGAATCACCGGTGGAATAGGCTGTCAACCATCGCGCAATACCAGGTCGATTGACTGCTAAAAACGCAATTCCAATATCACCGGAGCCACTACTCACGATCGACGACTGGACGCCGATTGGTCGTGAATTCGCTCCGCTATAGCTCTCGGTCGCGTTCCATAGGGCGACAGCAACATCGAGTCCGTTGAGAATGCCATGGGCGCCCGCCGTGTCACTCGCAACAATAGTGGCACCCCAACATTGAGCATTCTCGGTAATAGAGCGACACGTTTCTAGTCCACCGCTCGCATTGAGCTTACCGTATCCCTGCCCCGATGCGTTGCGAACATGGCTCGCCGTGCCATTGACTTGCAGCGCATTTCTTGAGCCGAACACTCCGCCTAGCGCCGGTATGTAAACTGCCTGGCAGCTGCCATTGGTAATGCCTTTGTTCTTAACGGTGGCCCACTGTTCTTTCCAGCAAGCGTCGAACAGGCCGGGCACGCCCATGTTGCTGATGAGTGTATTCTTGGAGATCGCACCAGTCGTGCTCGTATCGAATGAGAAATCTGTTAAGGGGACTTGCGCGCTGAGGCTAGAGCAGGTTGCGGCCAGCGACAGCGAGATGAGCGGCGAGCGTAACGAGATCAAAGGGAGCCTCCTCGGTTCGTGCCGACGATTCTCGCCGCGCTGGGGCTGACGCTTGCCTAGCTGCAACTCGTTGATTGACTCCGAAGACTGCCCAACGGCGCGGCTTGAACAAAACTCTGGCCCCGTGGGACCCAGACATCCAGGATGGTGCTCGCGCTGACAGAACCCACGAGGTCCACACTTCTGTACTCGACTTTACATGCACCGACTGGAAGGATGTTGACTGCGCCGACCACCTCCCAACCTTGTCCCTCGACTCGTCGTTCGAACCGCCCATGGTCTGGAAACGTCGAAGAAAGGTGGACAACGAATACCGAGTCTTCCAGCGCAGTCGAGTCAACGACAACTCCCAATGACGGGAAAGCGACGTCGGCGCTCACCCGAGGGTAAGCAGTCGGATTGCTGAACGGCAGTGGGGCCGTTTCAATTCCTGGTCCGTCGATCTGAACACTGCGGCTTGGCCAGCCCCCGACTCCAACGACATCGCTATTGAGCTGACTGCCCATGATTACGAAGCCAACGGGGTGCTCTGCGATGTAGGTGGCGCTCGGGATATAGATCTCCGGATCGAACGAGGGACCGGGGAACTTAATTGCCTGAAGCCGGCCGACCTCACCGACAGTTGTGTGCGTGAGCAAGTCGGCAGAGGAGAGCGGATTCCCAACACCATCCAAGCGGTATTCCTCGTTGAATGTTGGGTCTTCGTAGACCCACTCGTCCAGCTCAGGAATGAAAACCGCTGCCGGATCGTGCCCGACGGTCGAGGTGAGCATCCCCTGGAGCCCCGCGGCCGCCCAAAGGGCGTTGAGCATGATCACTTGAAACGTGCAGATCGGATATCGGTAAGTCTGGAGGTCCCGAATCTGATAACGCACGCCTTCGACGTGAACCATCATTCCGTCGTCCGCGCGCAGCCCCGTCGTAGGATCCAACGTCCCTAGGAGTCGATCGAGCATCGCGTAACCGTCGTACCCGACGCTCCACCAATACTGGTTATTCGCATCAAACATCGAATCCAGGAACGTGCGTCGGTAGAGATCGTTGACGTCAGCCCACGTCTTTCCCGGTGGCAGCACCGAGAGGTTGGCCGTACTCCCATCTGGATGAAGTCTCGAGTGAGGGTGAATAGCCGTGCGCGCGATCCAGTCCCGTAACGCGCGCGCTCGACCGAGATCGCTAGGGGGATTGCCGTACGCGGTGAGAATCTCTTGCACGAGTGGTCGCAGTGCAACAATGGCTGGCTTCGACAGATCCTCACCTACGTACCGGATACGCGCAACCGTGGTGAGCGGCTGAGCCGCGGTCAGCACTCCTACCGAGTCTGCGACCGTCGCAACGATAATGGGAATGCGACTCTCGATGCCGCCCGAAGCGAACACGAGCGTGTCGTAACCGGACCGCACTACTCGAGCATCTGCACATCCGGACCCAGTTACCGTCCCCTTGCGACTCCCTACCTGAACGGGACCGCGAGCGATGGCGTACCCGTTTCTGTCGACCGCCTGGCAGAAGAGTGGGACAGGCGCGCCGGCAGGAAGCGTCATCACCGGGCTTCCAAACGTCGAGCTAACGTTCAACGTCCTCGGAA
>WNGJ01007121.1_pt1 | contig 11883 bp, 9 predicted proteins | sample 5400611 | NCBI WGS metagenome assembly WNGJ01 (sample SAMN13153375, study PRJNA577476) | soil metagenome | isolation source: 40 cm soil or saprolite under Garry oak tree replicate 1 | place: USA:California | collected 2016-06-15 | reverse complement strand
GCTTCGCCGCCGCGGCTACCAGGTCGACTGCTACGCGCCGACCGTCGACGCCTCGCGCTGCTACCCCGACCTGCTCGCCGACCTGCAGGTGCGCACCTTCCTGCCTCAGCTGCCGCGCTGGTTTCCGCTTCGCGAGGCGGTGCAGATGGCGGCGACCTCGCTTCTCATGCCGCTGTATGCGTGGCGGTTCCGCGGCGTCGACGCGATCATTGGATGCAACCAACCGAGCGCGTGGATCGCCTGGTGGGCGGCGCGCCTCATCGACGTGCCGTACGTCGTGTACCTCAACCAGCCGAATCGACTCGTCTACCCGCGCAGCATCGACCGCCAGACGGGTTGGTTCGTCAACTCCGATTACCGTCTGCTGGCCGCGATCGTGCTGCGCGCTACGAGATTCGTTGCGTGGGCCGATCGCAGGTCGGTTCAGGAGGCCGACCAGCTGCTGGTCAACGGCGACTACATCGGCGACATCATCCGCGGCATCTACAAGCGCGACGCGATCGACTGCCCGGCTGGGTGCCACGTCGTCAGCTCGGGCTATCCGCTTTCTCTCCAGTCGCGGTTCTCGGGCGGGCTCACCATCAACGGCTACCCGATCCGCCGGCCATACGTGCTTCTGACCAACCGGCATTACCCGCAGAAGCGTTTCGACCTCGCGATTCGCGCGATGGCGCTGGTGCGCGAGAAGCATCCGCGCGCGCAGCTCGTGGTGCCTGGCCCGGCCACTGCGCACACAGCGGAGCTGCACGCGCTCGTGAAGGAGCAAGGGCTTGGCGACGCGGTGCTGTTCCTGGGCACGATCACGGAAGACGAGCTTCAGCGCCTGTATGAGGGGGCCGGGGTGTACGTCTATCCCGCGCCAGAGGAAGACTTCGGCATGGGCGTGATCGAGTCGATGGCCAAGGGAGTGCCGGTCGTGGCGTGGAACCAGGCGGGCCCGACCGTGACGGTGGGCGAGGGCACAGGGCACCTGGCCGAGCCGCTGGTGGTCGAGGACTACGCGGCCGGGATCATCGCGCTGCTCGACGACCCGGAGGAGAACCAGGCCACTGGCGAGCGTGCCTTCGAATGGGCACGGCGATTTGACTGGGAGCGGCACACCGACGTCCTGGAGCGGGCGATCCTCGAGGTTGCGCGCTCGCACGAGCGGGTCGCGGCGGAAGCGGCCACCGCGTGAAGCTGCGGCTCCCTCGGATCCTCGCCGACGAGGACGAGCTCGATCGGGAGCAGCCGCCCGCGCCGCCACGCGTCGAAGAGGCTGCGCACATCTTCCCGTCCGCGCCGCCATGGTCCTGGCTCGCTTCGGTGGCCGCGGTCGCGCTCATCCCGAGGCTCGGCTACCTCTTCTTTGTCGCCGATCCGGAAAACGCCGGGGACGGCTTCACCGATGCGTACCACCACTGGCAGATCGCTTACCTCACCAAAGAGATCGGGCTCGCGCACGGCCCGCGGCTGTGGGACCTGCGGGGATGGGAGTACTACTGGGGCCTACTGCATCCGGCGCTGATGAGCGCTGTTTTCTTCATCACCGGCTCGCCTGACATCGTGCTCGCCCGCCTGGTGAGCGTCGTGTTCGGCACGCTGACGGTGGTCCTGGTCTTCCTTCTGTGCCATCGCTACTGGGGCACGCAGGTTGCGGTTGCGTCTGCGGCCTTCGCCGCGTTCGCGCCCGCTGCGGTGTTCAACGACACGGCGGGCATGCCTGAGCCGGTGGCCGTCGCGCTGGTGCTGTTCGGCATCTGGCTGACGCCGCGCCGAGGGTTCTGGGCAGGCGTCGCGTGGGGCCTCGCGGCGATGGCGCGCGTCGAGGCGTGGCTGTTCGGCGCAGGCCTCGTGATCGCGTACGTGCTTGGCCGGCGGTCACGCGCGCTTTGGCTTGTCGCGGGGTGGCTGCTGACGATGGGGCTCTACATGAAGTTCATGTGGGACCAGACAGGCAACCCGATCTACCCGTTCTACTGGGGCTTTCTGTTCGTCGGATTCGGGGCCTTCAACTCGGCGCCGGTGGTGACCACGGCGCAGCAATCGCTGGGGCCGTTGATGGCGGCGTCCACCCTGGCTTCCGTCGCCGGCGTGGCCTGGTCGTTGTGGAAGCGCCCGGCCTCATACCTGCTGCTCGTTTACGGCTTCGGCTATTCGGCGTACAGCTTCGCGACCTACCTGATCGTCGACGCCTGGAAGGAGCGCCGCTTCGAGCTTCCGATGGACTTCGCCGCGATCCTGGTGGCGGTCGCGCTGTTCAAAGCGCTGCCACGCCGCCTGCCTAGCTTGCGTCTGGTTCCCATCGGCGTCGCGGTCGGCGCGGTGCTGCTCATGCAGGTCTGGTGGGCTCCTATCCAGTCCGCTTATGCGGCCACCGAGCCGACCTATCGGGATCACGTAGGGCTCGGCATCCTGATCGGCTCCGTCTACAACCGCGCCGAGTACCGCGGCGGCGTGATCGCGGTCCCCGGCGACGAGCCGACGCTCGTGTACACGATGGTCAACTACGGCGGCGTGCCCGGGGATCGGATCACGAGCGAGTTCTACGACCCGTTCTACTACCTGCCGGCCGGTTACCACTACGCGGACCACAAGGGCACGGCCGGTGGCCTCATCCAGTGCTGGCTTGCGAGCACCCACACCAGGCTGCTGCTGATCCCTCCGAGCAGCGACTTCAATCACTCGGTGCCCGACTACCTGGCGTTCATGGCGGACCATCCCGACTGGCTCTCCGACACTCGCGCCGGCCTGGGCCATGGACTGCAGTTGATTGCCGTCCATGTGCCCGCCACCGGCGGGCGGTGCTCGAGCTAGGCGGCCGAGGCGGCCCAGCGCACGAGGTCGCGCAATCCCTGGTCGAATCCGATCCGCGGCTCCCAGCCCAGCTGCTCGCGGAGCTTGGAGATGTCGCTCACGTAGTAGGCCTGGTCGCCCTCGCGCCAGTCCGCGAACGTGTACGCGGGCTTCTTCTCGGTGAGGAGGCCGATGTGCTCGATCACCTGCAGGAGGTTGCGCTGGTTCTCAGGACCTCCGCCGGCGTTGTAGATCTCGCCGCGCGCGTCGTCGATGCGTTCGATCACCAGCTCATATAGCCGCGAGAGGTCGCGAGCATCCAGCAGGTCGCGGACCTGCGTGCCGTCGCCGTAGATCGTCAGCGGCCTGTCCTTGAGGATCGAGTGCACGAAATGCGCGACCCAGCCCTGGTCCTCTGTGCCGTACTGGTGCGCGCCGTAGATGCAGCTCTGCCGCAGCACGACAGTGTTCATGTGGAAGCAGCGCGCGTAGTCGCGCACGTACTGGTCGGCCGCGCCCTTGCTGCACCCGTATGGGCTGTGGAAGTCGATGGGCTGCGTCTCTTTACAGGCGACGTTGTTTTTCGGCAGCTGGCCGTACACCTTGTTCGTCGATGCGAAGACGAATGCCGCCTTTGGGCTGTTCAGGCGCGTGGCCTCGAGGAGGTTGAGCGTGCCGCGCGCATTGATCTCGAAATCCGCGATCGGATCCACAAGCGATGTGGTCACGGCCACCTGGCCCGCCAGGTGCACGACCGCGTCCTGGCCTTTCACGTGAGCGTCCAGGCCTGCGTAGTGGCGGAGGTCGTGTTCCACGAACTCGACGCTGGCGCCGTGGTTTTCCTGCAGCCATGCGAGGTTGCGGTCGGTGCCGGCGCGGCTGAGGTTGTCGAGCACAGTCACGTGCCAGCCCTGGCCGGCCATGTGCGCGGCGGCGTTCACTCCGAGGAAGCCGGCGCCTCCGCTGATGAGCACTCGACGCGCCATGAGGGGCCCTACCTTAGCCGGTCGCGAACCCTCTCAGGTACGCGATGGCGACAATCCAGGAAGCTCCTGCCAGGATCACGGCTTCGCGGCGCTTGGTGCCGTTCTGCGCGTAGAGGAACACCCCCGGCAGAAAGAGGACCGCGAACGCGCCGTACACGACGTGCAGCAGCGCGGCCGGGCGCTGGCCGGCTATGAACACCCCCAGGCCGGCGAGGCCCTGCACCGCGGTGAGCCCGGCCATGATGAGAAAGCTCGATCGGAACCCGCCGCTAACGGCTTCGCGGCGGAAGTACAGGTACGCGCCCCAAATGCCCAGCACCACGGCGAACGCGACGAGCGCGCGTGCGCCGACCTGGTGCACAAAAAGCAGCGCGTCCGTCATGCAGGGGAGGCGGCGACGCGCTGCCGGAAGTAGTCGACGGTGGAGGAGAGACCCTCCTCCAGCGACACAGCCGGCTGCCATCCCAGCTCCCGCTGGGCGCGGGTGTTGTCCAGCGCGATGCGGTACACGTCGCCCTTGCGGCGCGGACCATGCGATGGCTGCTCTTTGTAGTCGGTGAGGATGGCGAGCTTGCGGAACAGCTCGTTGACGGTGACGTCGACGCCGCTGCTGACGTGGTAGGTGCCGATGGATCCTCGGTCGAGAGCGGCGAGGTTCGCGGTGGCGGCGTCGCCGACATAGAGCATGTCGCGCGACTGCTCGCCGTCTCCGTCGATGGTCATGGGCTTGCCGGCGATCATCCGGCTGGCGAAGATCGCGATCACGCGGCCCTCCTCGCTCTGGAAGTCCTGGCGCGGGCCGTAGATGTTCGCGTAACGCAGCACCGTGTACTCGAGCCCGAAAGTGCGCTTGAAGGTGCCGAGGTACTGCTCGAAGCAGAACTTGCTGGTGCCGTACGGCGACAGCGGCCGCACCGGATGGTCCTCGTCGCACGGCACGACGTCCGGCTCGCCGTAGAGCGCGCCGCCGGTGGAGATGAAGATGAGCTTCCGCACGCCGTTGTCGACTGAGGCTTTCAGCAGGTTTATCCCTCCTATGAGGTTCACCTGCGCGTCAAACGCCGGGTCGGCGACCGACTTCGGCACCTCGGCCTGCGCGGCGTGGTGGTTGACGACCTCGGGCTTGAAGGACGACACGACCGCCGCGATCTCGGCCGGATCGCGCAGGTCGAGGCGATGCATCTGCGCGTCACGATTGAGGTTGTGCTCGTTCCCTGTGGCGAGGTTGTCGACGACGGCGACCTCGTGCCCGGCCGCGAGGTAGGCATCGACGACGTGCGATCCGATGAAACCTGCGCCTCCGGTGACGAGAATCTTCATCGGCCGTGACTCTAATCCAAGTCGATGTGGTGAAGGCAGCAGCGTCGCCGGTGGCGCCGGCGTTCGTCCGCGGCGTCATCGAACGAGCGGCGGGTGTGGCTGAGGTGGCCGCGCGCATGCCTGCGGGTGAGGCTTCGGTCGCTGTGCGGATCATGGGCGATGCCGAGATGCGGCGGCTCAACCGGACGTTCGCGGCCGAGGATCACGCCACCGACGTCCTGTCATTCAGCGGCTCGGGCGATCATCTCGGCGACGTCGCTGTCTCCTGGCCGGCGGTGGTCCGCCAGGCGCGGCAGTACCGCCATCCGCAGAAGACCGAGCTCGCGCTGCTGTGCGTGCACGGGCTGCTGCACCTCCTTGGCTGGGATCATGCGACCGCCGCCCAGACCCGGGAGATGACCCGCCTCACCATCGCGGCGCTCGCGCTCTCGGGTTTGAAGCCGGCGGCGCGTAGACTCTGACCCTCGCCACCGGCGCTTAACCCCACGAAATCAGAGGCTGCGGCCGTGATTTCGTGGGGGCCCCATCAAGTCGCCGGCGGCCTTTTCGCGTCCGCATGGAGAAACGAGAAGAGCACCTGATCGTCGGGCTCGGCAACCCGGACGCCGAGTACTCGGACACCAGGCACAACCTGGGGTTCGCGTGCGTCCGCATGCTCGCCGAGCGACTCGGGGCGAAGGTCGAACGCAAGCGGTGGAGGTCGCTGGTCGGTCGCTCGGAGGCACATGGCGTCTGGTTTGTGCTTCCGCAGACGTACATGAACCTCTCCGGTGAGGCGGTGAAGGCGGCGATGCGCGACACCGGCGTTGCGGCATCGCAAGTCTGGGTGGTGCACGACGAGCTGGACCTTCCGCTGTGCCGGCTGCGCATCCAGAGCGGTCGCTCGGGGGCGGGCCACAACGGCGTGCTGTCGATCATCAGCGCGCTGGGCACCAAGGATTTCGCGCGCTTCCGCGTGGGCATCGGCAAGCCCTCGCACCGGTCGTCGGACGTTGGCGTGCGTTACGTGCTGGGGCGATTCACGAAGGCGGAGTCGGAAAAGCTGCAGAAGGTGGTCTCAGGGGTGGCCGGCGCGCTGGAGCTGGCGCTCGAGTCCGGGCTCGAGCGCGCGGCGGACAAATACAACCGCGCCGGCGCACTGGGCTGCGAAGAACCGCAATGACCGCCCTATGGCAGGCGGCGGTCGAGGCCTCGCCGCCGCTGGCTCGCTGGCTCGAGCGTCCTGATGAGCGCCTGCGCGTCGGCAGGGTCCCGCGCGCGGCGTGGCCCATCGTCGCGGCGTCGATCGCGCGCGACCTGGCGGCGCGAGGGCGCACGCTTCTCGTGCTCGTTCCGGCACCCGAGCGATTCGCGGGCGACCTGCGTCCGTGGCTCGCAGGGCGGCCGCCGGTTCACGTTTTCGCCGAGGTGGCGGTCTCGTTTCTCGACAGGCCGCCGGCCTTCGACGAGGCGGTGAGCCTGCGCCTCGAGGCGCTCGCGGCGCTGACCGCGGCCGGTGGCGAGCCGGTGGTCGTCGTCTCTTCGCGGCGGGCTGCCTTGCGCGCGACCATCTCGCCTGCCGACCTCGCGGCGGGCATGGTCGAGCTCGAGCCCGGCGCCGGACCCGATCCTGTCACGGTGGCCGCGCGGCTGACCGAGCTGGGCTACTCGCGCGAGGCGCTGGTGGAGGAGGCGGGCCAGTTCTCGCTGCGCGGCGGCATCCTCGACGTGTTTCCGGCCGGAGCGGACGCGCCCGCCCGCGCGGAGTGGCTCGGCGACACCATCGACACTCTGCGTGTGTTCGACCCAACCAACCAGCGGTCGGTTATGGGCCTGGGTCGGGTTGTCATCCGCACCGGCCGCGAGCTGACGATCGGGCCTGAGCGGGGAGCGCTGGCCGCCCATCGGATCCGGACCGAGCTGGACATCCTGGCGCTTCGCGCCGACGTGCGCGCGGAGTGGGACGACGACCTGTCGCGGCTGGAGGCTGGCGCGACATTCCCAGGTGTCGAGTTCTACGCCGCCTACCTGGAAAGGGGCAGGCCATCGCTTTTCGACCACCTGCCCGCGCAGGTAGTGGTTCTCGACTTCGAGCCGCAGCGGCAGCTGGCCGACGCGCGCTCCATCACCGAGGACACCACCATGCTGGCCGCAGCCGAGGCCGAGAACGGCGAGCTTCCCGCGCGATTCGAGCTTCCGGCGGTAGAGCTCTCGCGCCTGGAGCTGGACCCGGCGCGTCCGGCCATCGAGATGTCGGCCGGCGAGCTGGACGGTGAGGCGCTTGACATCGGCTGGACTGACGCCGAACCGCTGGTCGGCCGCAAGAAGGCGCTGGCCGCGCTCGCGAAGCAGGCCGAAGGTTCGACAGTGGTCGTGGCCACCGAGCAGAACGACCGCTTCAGGGAGCTTCTTGAGGCCGACGCCGTGCGTGCGTCGGTGAAGAAGGCCGACCTCGACGTCGACATCGAGCTGGACGGGGGCCTGCACCTGGCGGAGCAAGACCTGCCGGCGGGGTGCTCGCAGTCCACTATCGCGTTCAACCTGCTCACCGACGCAGAGCTGTTCGGCCGCGTGCGCCGACCATCGCCGCGAAGGGGATCCTCGACCCGCGCGCGTGCCGAAGAGCTGACGCGAGAGTTCACCCTTGAGTTCGCCCCGGGCGAGCTGGTCGTTCACGTCGACCACGGCATCGCGCGGTTCGGCGGCATGCGGCTCATCGACACGGATGGCGTGCACCGCGAGTACCTCGAGCTCGAGTACGCCGAGGCCGACCGCCTGTTCGTGCCGGTCGAGAACCTGGATCGCATCCAGAAGTTCCTTGGCGGCGAGCAGCAGCCCACGCTGCACCGCCTCGGCACCGGCGACTGGACGCGGGCGCGCAGCCGCGCGAGGAAGGTCGTGCAGGACGTGGCCGAAGACCTGCTCAAGATCTATTCGCAGCGCGAGGCGCGGCCGGGCATCGCGTTCGCTCCCGACACCGCCTGGCAGCAGGAGCTGGAGTCGTCCTTTCAATATGAGGAGACGCCGGACCAGCTCAACGCGCTGGCGGAGATCAAGGCGGACATGGAGTCCGACCGGCCGATGGACCGCCTGCTGTGCGGCGACGTCGGCTTCGGCAAGACCGAGCTCGCGCTGCGGGCCGCGTTCAAGGCGGCCATGAGCGGCAAGCAGGCCGCGCTGCTGGCGCCGACCACGGTGCTGGCGCAGCAGCACTTCCACGTTTTCCGCGAGCGGCTGGCGAACTTCCCTGTGACGGTGGAGATGCTGTCGCGGTTCGTCGACGACGAAACGCAAGCGCGGACGATCGAGGGCTTGAAGGCGGGGCAGGTCGACATCGTGATCGGCACTCATCGCCTTCTGCAGAAGGACGTGAGGTTCAAGCGCCTCGGCCTGCTGGTCGTCGACGAGGAGCACCGGTTCGGTGTCATGCAGAAGGAGCGGCTGAAGAAGCTGCGGACGCAGCTCGACGTGCTGTCGCTGTCGGCCACGCCCATCCCGCGCACGCTGCACATGGCCGTCGGCGGCATCCGCGACATGAGCGTGATCCAGACGCCGCCCGAGGAGAGGCAGCCAATCAAGACGTTCGTCACGGCGGATGAGGACAACCTCGTGACCGAGGTGCTTTCGCGGGAGCTCGAGCGAAGAGGCCAGGTCTTCTACCTGCACAACCGCGTGCGCACGATCCAGAAAGCCGCCGAGCGAGTGCGCAGGCTCGTGCCCAACGCGCGGGTTGCGATCGGCCACGGGCAGATGGCCGAGGACGAGCTGGCGCACGTGATGGTGGACTTCGAGGCGGGGAAGTACGACGTGCTGGTATGCACGACGATCATCGAGTCGGGCCTCGACATCCCGAACGTCAACACGATAGTGGTCGAGCGAGCCGACCGGTTCGGGCTGGCCCAGCTGTATCAGCTGAGAGGCCGGGTCGGGCGCAGCGGGCGCCGCGCATACGCGTATTTCCTCTACGACCCGCGCCGATCGCTCACCGAGGGAGCCGACAAACGCCTCGACGTCATCTCCGGCCTGCACGAGCTGGGCCAGGGTTTCAAGATCGCGCTCCGCGACCTCGAGATTCGCGGCGCCGGCAATCTGCTCGGAACCGAGCAGCACGGCGCGATCGCCGCGGTCGGATTCGAGATGTACCTGCAGATGCTGCAGAGCGCGGTCAACAAGCTGCGCACCGGAGCCGACGAGAGCGCCGTCACCGACGTGCTGTCGACGGCGGAGATGAACCTCGAGCTTCCTCTCGACCACTTCATACCGCGCTCCTACATCCGCGACGAGAAGCTGCGCCTCGGCGCGTATCGCCAGCTCGCCGGGACGGAGGACGAGCCGGAGCTCGACGCCGTGCTGCGCTCGCTGATCGATCGCTATGGCCCCGGGCCCGACCAGCTGGACAACCTGGTCTACTCGCTGCGCGTGAAGCTGCGCGGGATGAGGATGGGCCTTCGCGGCGTGGTCGCGGAGGGCCACGACATCGTCATCCGCGTCGATCCGAAGCGCCTGCTCGACGTTGACGAGCTCAACCGGCGCATGGCGGGACGGCTGTCGATCGGCGTGAACCGAATCAAGATGCGGCGCCAGGGAGACGGCTGGCAGAAGGACCTCCTGACCCTGCTGGAAGAGATGACCGACCTTTACAGGTCCGCCAACCTGGCCGTGACAGAATCGCGAAGTGGCTGACGAAAAGCCTTACCCGCCCGGCATCACCTCGCTGTTCGAGGTCGTGGCACGGCTGCGCGCGCCGGACGGCTGCCCATGGGACCGCGAGCAGACGCACGAGTCGCTGCGCCCCTACCTGCTCGAGGAGACGTACGAGCTTCTCGAGGCGATCGACGCGGGCGACGACGCGAAGATGAAGGAAGAGCTGGGCGATCTGCTCCTGCAGGTGGCGATGCACGCGGAGATCGCTGCGCAGGAGGGGCGCTTCGACGCCGCGCAGGTCTCTGAGGCGGCGGCGGCAAAGATGGTCGCGCGACATCCCCACGTGTTCGGCGACGTGTCGGTCGCCAACTCCGACGAGGTGCTGCGCAACTGGGAGCACAACAAGGAGCGCGAGGCGCGCAAGGCCGGTCGCGAGGATGAATCAGTGGTCGACCGCGTGCCCCCGACGCTGCCGGCGCTCGCCTGGACGCTCGGCCTGCAGAAGCGCGCGGCGCGCGTGGGCTTCGAGTACGCGTCGACGGCCGACAGCGCAGAGGCGGTCGCAGAGGAGGCGCGCGAGCTCGCCGAGGCGAAGGATCCGGCCGCGGCGTTCGACGAGCTTGGCGACCTGCTGTTCGCCGTGGTGTCGCTGTCGCGCCGGCTGAAGGTCAACCCTGAGGACGCGCTGCGGGTCGCGGGCCGGCGTTTCCGAAAACGGTTCGCGGCGATGGAATCTCAGCTGGTCAGCGAAGGAAAGTCTTTCCGCGACCTCGACACTGCAGAGCTGGCGAGTCGGTGGGACGAGGCACGCTGACCCGACAAACGCGAAACCGTTTGCTATAGTCGGCTCCCGCTCGCACGCCGAACGTCGCAGCCAACGATTCAGCATGAGACAGACCACCATCGCGCTCCCCCAGCCCGGCGTACCACGCCCCCGCCTTGTTGCCGCGAGGCGCACCATCGTCCTTGGTGTCCTGCTGTGCGCGGCCGCGTGGGCCGCGCTCGCTTACGCCCAGGAGGCGTTCCTGGGGCACAGACTGAGCCAGCAGGTGAGCGACCTGCGCCATCAGAACGAGGTGCTGGCGGCGCAGAACCAGGGGTATCACCGCGACATCTCCGCCATCAACTCGGGCGCCGCCGACGAGGAGGAGGCGCGTCGCAACGGTTACTCCAAGCCGTACGAGCATGTCTACCTCGTGACGGGCACACCAAGCCCCGCACCACCATCGCCGAAAGCGACTCCGAGTCCATGACCTGGAATAACTGACGTCTCAGAGGCTCCAAAAAGACGCGGGTATAATCGGACTCGCGGAGTGGAGCAGCGGCAGCTCGTCGGGCTCATAACCCGAAGGTCCTTGGTTCGAATCCAAGCTCCGCAACCACCTTCTCAGGTGCTGGTCGAAGTCCACCGGCTTCGCACATCCGGCGACGTGGTTCCCTTTCTGCCAGCTCGTCCCTCGCTTCCTGGGCACCAGGAAGCGGCAGCTATACTCCGCGAGGGTAACGAGTGAACAAGAGAAAGAAGGTCGCGCTGGCCAAGCGCAGGCTCAAGAAAAGGAAGCTGAAGGCGCGGGCCGGGGCGGCGCGCTAGGATTCCACGGCCCTGGTGCCGTAGCTCAGGTGGTAGAGCGCGCGACTCATAATCGCGTTGTCGCTGGTTCGAGTCCAGCCGGCACCACCATGCCCGACGCAGTCATCGGCGCGATCCGTGCCACCGACCTCATCGCGAAGGGCGAGCACTTGCTGGTCGCTTTCTCGGGCGGGCACGACTCCACAGCGCTTCTACTTGCCCTCCGCGAGGAGGGCCACGACATCGTGGCCGCGCACTACGACCACGCACTGCAGGAGGGCTCGGCGCTGGTGGTCGACCACGTACGCCATCTCTGCGAGATGCTCGGCGTGCGTCTGATCATCGAGCGGCGCAGCTCCCCACTGGCCAGGGGCTCGGTGCAGGCCGCGGCGCGCACGCTGCGGTATGAGTTTCTCGAGCGCGCGGCGGCCGATGTGCCCGCCGCGAAGATCGCGCTGGCGCACACCGCCGACGACCTGATTGAAGGCGCGGCCATGCACCTGCTGCGCGGGTGCGGCCTTGCCGGTATGCGCGGGATGCCGGCGATGCGCGGCCGTTTCGTGCGGCCGCTGCTGAGCGTCTGGCGGAGCGACGTCATGGCTTACCTCG
>WNGJ01008701.1_pt1 | contig 11884 bp, 11 predicted proteins | sample 5400611 | NCBI WGS metagenome assembly WNGJ01 (sample SAMN13153375, study PRJNA577476) | soil metagenome | isolation source: 40 cm soil or saprolite under Garry oak tree replicate 1 | place: USA:California | collected 2016-06-15 | reverse complement strand
CGCGCGCCGAGGCGTTCCCGCTCGGGCTCGGCGTGCTGGCCCGCGGCGGCGTCACCGCCTGGCGGCATGCCCTGGCCGGCCTGGCCCCCGCTGGCCAGGGAACAGCAGTACCGCCCGGCACGGGCCGCGCCCCGTCCGCCAGGCTCCCGGTCCCGGTGGCCGCCGAGCTCATCAGCGCGCTAGCCGCCGTCGCGCTCGCCGGAGCCACCACCGGCCCGCTCCCGTAGCCGGCCGCCCCACACCGAAGGAGGACCCCGATGCTCCCCGATACCGCGGTGGCGAAGGTGACCGCCGCCCACCTTTCACGGCGGGCCTTGCTCTACGTCCGCCAGTCCAGCCTCAAGCAGGTCATCCGCAACACCGAGTCCGCGATCCGCCAGTACGACCTGCGCGGCAAGGCGGTAGCGCTGGGCTGGGACGCCAGCCAGGTCACCGTGATCGACATCGACCAGGGCCAGTCAGGCTCATCGGCCGCGGACCGGGAAGGCTTCCAGCAGCTGGTCGCCGAGGTGTCCCTGGGCCGGGCCGGGATCGTGCTCGGCCTGGAGTGCTCCCGGCTGGCCCGCAACAACGCCGACTGGCATCAGCTCCTGGAGATCTGCGCCATGACCGGCACCCTGATCTGCGACGAAGACGGGCTCTACGACCCGAGGAACTTCAACGACCGCCTGCTCCTGGGCATGAAGGGGCAAATGTCGGAAGCTGAGCTCCATTTCATCCGGGCCCGGCTGCGCGGCGGGATCCTGTCCAAGGCCCGCCGCGGCGAGCTGATCATGCCGCTGCCCATCGGGCTCATCTACGATGCCGCCGGGCACGTCATCCTCGACCCCGACACCGCCATCCAGGGCGCGGTCCGGCACCTGCTCGCCACGTTCGAGGCCACCGGGTCGGCCACCGCCGTGGTCAAAGCATTCCGCGCCGCCGGACTGACCTTCCCCTGGCGGCACCGCAAAGGACCCCGCAAGGGCGAGACCGACTGGCAGCCGCTGCGGCACTCCACCGTGCTGCACGTGCTGCACAACCCGCGCTACGCCGGCGCGTTCACCTACGGCCGGCACCGAGAGCAGCCGCGGCCCCGCTACGCCGGCGCGTTCACCTACGGCCGGCACCGAGAGCAGCCGCGGCCCGGCAGGAAACGAGGCAGCAGCATCACAGTGCCCCGCCAGGAATGGATCTCCTTCATCCCCGGCGCCCACCCCGGATACATCACCCTGGACCAGTGGGAGGCCAACATCGCCAGGCTCGCGGCCAACGCCGCCGCGCACGGCCGCGACCGCGCCGCCGGGCCGCCCCGCGAAGGCCCCGCCCTGCTGCAGGGCATCATCATCTGCGGCCGCTGCGGCAACCGGATGACCGTCCGCTACCACGCCCGCGGCGGGAAAGACCTGCCCACCTACCTCTGCCAGCGCGACGGCATCAGCAACGCCCGCCCGATCTGCGCCGCGATCCCCGGCCACACCCTCGACGAGCACGTCGGCCAGCTCCTCATCGACACGCTCACCCCGCTGGCCGTCGAGGCCGCCCTCCAGGTCTCCGCCGAACTCCGGCAACGAGCCGCCGACGCCGACGCGCTGCGCGCCGCGCACGTCGAGCGCGCCCGCTACCACGCCGACCTGGCCCGCCGCCGCTACCTGGCCGTCGACCCCGCCAACCGGCTCGTCGCCGGCACCCTCGAAGCCGACTGGAACACCGCCCTCCGCGCGCTCAACGACACGCAAGCCGCCTACGACCAGGCCCGCACCCAGCACGACGGGCAGCTCACCGACGCCCAGAAAGCCCGGATCAGCCAGCTCGTCACCGACCTGCCCGGCATCTGGAACGACCCCGCTACCCCGATGCGCGAGCGCAAGCGCATCGCCCGGCTGCTGCTCACCGACGTCACCGTGACCAGAACCAGCGACACCATCACTGCGCACGTCCGCCTGGCCGGCGGCCAGGCCCGCGCCCTCACCCTGCCAGTCCCCGAGCCGGCCTGGAAGATCCGGCAGGCCAAGCCCGCCACTATCACTGAGATCGACCGGCTGCTGGACCACCACACCACCGCCGAGATCGCCGCCATCCTCCAAAGCCGCGGCCTGGCCAACGGCGAGGGACGACCCTACAACCTCACCATGGTCCAGCGCGTCATCCGCACCTACCACCTACGCAGCCGCCGCCAGCGGCTGCTCGACGCCGGGCTGATCCCGCTCAGCCAGATGGCCCAGCTGCTCGGCGTGTCCACCTCCACCGTCAAGATCTGGTACCACGCCGGAATTGTCAGCGGGCAGCGGTATAACGACAAAGGCGAAATCCTCTACAACCCGCCCGGACCCAACCCGCCAGCCCGCCACCAAGGACGCCGGCACGACACCCTGCGACCTGCATGAACGCCACCTACCCGCCAATCGCTCCGAAGAGGTGCAGTATGCAACCCGAGGTTTCATCTGCGGCGCCTGGACCGCGGAGCGGATCACCCTGACGCCGGCGGCCTGGAACACCGCGTCGAAGGTGGCGGTGAAGCTGGAGTCCCTGTCGTGCAGGACGAACTTGACCCGCGTCCCGGCGTCTTCCAGGTCCATGGGCAGGTTCCGTGCCTGCTGCACCACCCAGGACTGGGCCGGGTGCTCGGTGGCGCCGAGGATCCGGATGCGGCGGGTGCCGTGCTCGATGACGGCCAGGACATACACCTTGGCGCCGTTGAGCAGGTCGGCGGTGAAGAAGTCCAGCGCCAGGATCCCCTGCGCCTGGGACCGCAGGAATTCGGCCCACCCTGGGCCGTCCCGGCGGGGCGCCGGTTCGATCCCGGCGCTCTTGAGGATCCGCCACACCGTCGATGGCGCCACGGTGATGCCGAGCCCGGCCAGCTCGCCGTGGATCCGGCGGTAACCCCACGACTCGTTCTCCCGGGCCAGCCGCAGCACCACCGACCGGACATTACGGTGCGTCGCCGGGCGGCCGGACCGGCCCTGGCGCGACAAGCGCGCCCAGCGACGGCGGACGATGTCGCGGTGCCACCGCACGATGGTGCCCGGAGTCACGATCAGCCGCATCCCGGCCAGGCGCTCGATGGGCAGCGTCCCGGCCAGCAGGGCCAGCCACGCCCGGTCCGGCCACGTCAATCGCGCATGCACCCGCGGCCGCTCACGCTGCGCGACGGCGAGCTGATGGCGCAGCATCAAGATCTCGGCGTCCTTCCACCACGCCTCCCGGCGCGACAACCTGAGCAGCGACATGGCACGGGAGACGATCAGGAAGGTCAGCTTCAAGCCCACAAGCCGAAGATCATCGCACCTCCGGACGGACCAAGACCTGCCCGCCCAGCGCCGGAACGCGTGACTGAGCCGACCGTGATCTTCAGAGCACCTGCCCAGGTGACGCAGGTTTTCGGCACCCACAGGCTGATCTGGCGGCGCAGCACCGCGTTCTCGTGCCGGAGCACCAGCAGCTCGGAATCCTTGGACGCCTGGCGCCGGGTCAGCACCATCAGGCAGCCGAGCAGACAGCGCACGGCCAGGTAGAGGACCGAAAAGATCACTCAGCGATGATCCCAACCCGCCAGGCCGTCCAGGCCAGATCCAGTAATCGAGCCCCACGGGGTGACGGCCTACATGCTGACCCTCGTCACCGACCGGTATCCCCCCGTTCCGGCTGGTCCCCTAAGATCCGCCACGCGGGGCGTCCCGCCGTTGGCGTGAGCACCAAACTGTTCAGGCCCTGTTGGCGCGGCGCGGGTTGGGTCAGAGGCTCCCTTTTGCCTGACTTCGCTCTCCGGAACCGGCTTGCTGGCGGTTGCCCGGCGCCGAGTTGCGCGGCGTGCCGGTGAGATGGCCGGCCAGTCGCCGGGCGCTGGGGGCGACGAGGATCGCCGTGGGTATCGCCACGGCCGCGCCGATGGCGAAGGAGGTGAGCCAGGCTGATGCCAGGTTCGGCGCGAATCCCAGCCTGGCGATCGTCTGGACAAGGGACATGACGAATGACACCGCGATGGCCATGATCGCGGGGACCAGGAAAGGGGTGTACTTGGGGTCGAAGCGGCGGCCTGCGGGCCTGGCTTTTGCCTGAGGGGCTGGGTTCATGTGCTCGCTTCTTCCGCGATCTGGCTGGCGTTGCTGTTGATGGCCCCGGCGGTGGCGGCTGTCTGCGCTAGGCGGGCTCCAGCGGGCGTGCGGGCTTGCGGGCGGCCGGGGCGGTGCCGGCCGGGGTGATGCCGAGCTGCGCCGCCCACCGCCGGACGGACTCGGCGAAGTACGCCTCGCGGTCGCCGGGCTGCTCGCCGACGATGCCGTGCAGCTGGCCGAACAGCTCAAACGACACGGTGCCGAACAGCGCCGCCCAGGCCATCAGGCCCTGGTGCAGCAGGACGCTGGGCACCTCGGGCCCGACGATGGAGCGGGCCGGCGCCAGCGCCTCCCGGTCATCGGGGGGCACGTCGTCTTCCGCCGTCGCCGGTGCCAGGCTCCCGGCGGCGACGTCGCCGAGGATGCCCAGGAGCACGCTGGAGACACGGGCGGCGGGCGCGATGGTCGCGACCGGGGCGACGTAACCCGGCACCGGCGTGCCGTAGATCAGGGCGTACTCGTTGGGATTGGCCAGGGCCCACCCCCGGACGGCGCCGCAGGCCGCCGCCCAGCGGCCAGCGAGGTCCTCGCGGTCCACCGCTGCCTCCTGGATCTCGGCGGCACTGCCCAGCGCGTCGTAGGCGGCGACGATAAGCCTGGTCAGCAGCTCATCACGGCTCGCCACGTAGCCGTACACCGCCGAGGACGACACGCCGAGCTCGCGCGCGATGGCACGCAGGCTGAGCCCAGAGGCCCCGTCGGTCGCCAGGTGCCGCCGGGCGGCGGCGAGGATCTCGCGGGTGATCTCGGCGCGGGTCCGCTCGCGGGCGGCCCGCAGCACTGACGGCCGGTCCCGCTCGGTCTGACTCATGATCACATCCTGTCGCAGCGCGATCATTAGCAACTTTTACGAGCAGTGCTCTTGACAGCGAGACTAGCATTAAATACAAAGCGTTGCTCTCAGATGAGTGCGTGAGTCGCCGAGGTGGGGGCGAGATGAACCAGGCCAAAGCGGACGCAAGCGACGATCTGTTCACGACCGAGACGGCGGGACTGCCGGAGGTGCAGGGCGCGGAGGTGACCCGGCTTGCCGACGGGGACCGGCTTGACCTGCGGATCGGCCCGGTGCGCAAGAACATCGACGGCGCCGAGCTGCGCATGCTCGCCTACAACGGGTCGATCCCCGGCCCGGTCCTGCACGTCGATCAGGGCTCGGAGATCACCGTGCAAGTGCGGAACGACGGCGATGTCGAGGCGACCGTGCACTGGCACGGGCTGCGGCTGGAGAACCGGTACGACGGGGTCCCGGATGAGACCCAGGTACCGATCCCGATCGGCGGGACGTATACCTGCAAGGTCCGCTTCCCTGACGCCGGGTTCTACTGGTACCACCCGCACATCCGCGAAGACTTCGGCCTGGAGATGGGCCTGTACGGCACGATCGTGGTCGAGCCCGCCGACCCGTCCTACTGGCCCGCCGCGGACCGGGAGCTGACCCTGACGCTGGATGACCTGCTGGTCGAGGACGGGCACATCGCGCCGTTCAGCCGGTCCGGGCCGACCTTCGTCGCGATGGGCCGGTACGGCAACGTGATGCTGATCAACGGCGAGACCCAGTTCTCCGGCCAGGCGGCAGCGGGCGAGGTCGTGCGCCTGTATGTGGTCAACACCGCGAACACGCGGATCTTCAACTTCGCCATCCGCGGCGCCCGCGCCAAGCTCGTCGGCGGCGACAGCGGCCGGTACGAGCGCGAGACGATCACCGACGAGGTGCTGCTCGCGCCGTCGGAGCGCGCGGTCATCGACGTGCTGTTCGACGCCCCCGGCGAGGTGCGGCTGGAGCACCGCACCCCCGATCACACCTACGACCTCGGCGCGTTCACGGTCACCGACGGCGCGCCCGGCGCGGCCGCCGGGTCGTTCGAGACGCTGCGCGCCGACCCCGAGCTCACCGCCGAGCATCAGGCGATCGGCCACGACACCGAACGTCCGCCGGACAAGGTGCTCGCGTTCTACTCCTTGATGCCGCTGCTGTACGGCGGGGACGCCACGCCGGCATCCTCCTACGCCTGCCCGATGCACCCCGAGGTCACCGCCACCGAACCGGAGACCTGCCCCAAGTGCGGGATGAAGCTGGTGGCCGTGCCGGCCGGGACACCGGCGTCCTACGCCTGCCCGATGCACCCTGACGTCACCGCGACCGAGCCGGGGACCTGCCCCAGGTGCGGGATGAAGCTGGTGGCGGTACAGGCCGACGCGGCGCCGACAGCCTACGCGTGCCCGATGCACCCGGAGGTCACCGCGACCGAGCCGGGGACCTGCCCGCAGTGCGGGATGAAGCTGATGCCCTCCAATGCCCCGCTGGCCCCCGCTTCGGAGCCGCACCAGGACGCGGCGCACAGCCACGACCACGGTGACGGCCTGGAATGGGAGGACCTGATGCCGGAGATCAACCGGGTGTCAGACTCCGGCAACATGATCTGGCAGCTGATCGACCGGCAGACCGGGGCGGTGAACGGGGACATCAGCTGGTCGTTCACCGTGGGTGACCGGGTGAAGATCCGGCTGGTCAACGAGATGGACTCCGACCACCCGATGCACCACCCGTTCCACGTCCACGGCGCCGGCCGGTTCCTCATCCTGTCCCGCGACGGTAAGCCCGAGCCTAACCTGGTGTGGAAGGACACCGTGCTGCTGCGCGCGGGCGAGACCGTGGACATCCTGCTGGACGTCTCCAACCCCGGGCTGTGGATGGCCCACTGCCACATCGCCGAGCACAACCAGAGCGGCATGATGTTCAGCTTCAACGTGGCCCGCCGCACGGAGCCGGCCCGATGACCACCGGGCCCGCGGGCGCGCCCCTGGACGTGCTGGTGATCGGCGGCGGCCAGGCCGGCCTGGCCATGGGCTACCACCTGGCACAGTCCGGACGGTCTTTCGAGATCGTGGACGCCGGCGCCGAGATCGGCCACGTGTGGCGTTCGCGGTGGGAATCCCTGCGGCTGTTCACCCCAGCCCAGTACGACAACCTGCCGGGCCTGCCTTTCCCCGCTTCGCCCGACATCTACCCGGGTAAGGATGACGTCGCCGACTACCTGCAGGCCTACGCGGCCAAGTTCGAGCTGCCGGTGCGACCCGACACCATGGTGACCTCACTCACCCGAAGCAACGGCGTCTACGTGGCCACGGCGGGCGGCGAGGCGCTGGAGGCCCGGCAGGTGGTGGTCGCCACCGGGCCCTTCCAGGTGCCGTTCATCCCGCCCATCGCCAAGGAGCTTGACCCCGGCGTACGCCAGCTCCACAGCGTCGAGTACCGCAACCCGGCAACCATGCCGCCCGGAACGGTCCTGGTCGTCGGCGCCGCGAACTCCGGCTGCCAGATCGCCCGGGAGCTCTCGGCGACCCACGCCGTGGAACTCTCGGCCGGCCAGCGGCTCCCCGCCATCCCGCAGCGGCCGCTGGGCCGCGACGTGTGGTGGTGGGCGAGCACGCTGGGGCTGGACCGGGTGACGGCCGGCTCGCGGCTAGGAAGGCGCCTGGCCGGGCGCGACCAGGTAATCGGTCCCGGGCCGCGGCGGCTCGCCCGCCGCCACGGCATCCGCCTGCGGCCCCGCGCCACGAGGGCGGCCGGACGGACGGTGACCTTCGCCGATGGCGACGCCGCGAAATATGACGCCGTGGTGTGGGCAACCGGATTCACGACCGACCACACGTGGATCGACATCCCCGGCGTCACCGGCAAGCAGGGACGCATCCTGCACACACGTGGCGTCACGCCCTCACCCGGCCTCTACATGCTCGGCCACACGTGGCAGCACACCAGAACCTCGGCGCTGCTCGGCTGGGTGCGGAACGACGCGGCCTTCCTCGCCGAGCGGATCGCGGCCCGCACAGATGAAGGCGCGGACCCAGGCCCGGCTGCCCGCACCTCCGCGGCATCGCCGGGCGTGCAGGCAGCCAGCTGATGCGGGCCTGTCCCGTGCCGGAGCAGGGCATGACGATGGCCGCGGGCACCCGCGGAACGCGCTGACGTGACCGCAACTGAGCTGCCCGGCCGGGGTCCCGCCCTGCCGGGCCGCCTCGCCCGCAGCCTGCGCGGGGCAGCGCTGGCCGGTGCCTCGGTGGCCGGAGTCAGTGCCGCCGGGGCGCTGGTATCGGTGCGGGCCGCCTACCCGCGGCCGCCACGCGCCGCCCCACCGGAGGGCTGGCCGCCGCCGAAGCCGGTGCCGCGGGGCCGTCTGGCCGTCGCGGTGGTGCTCGGCGCCAGCGGCTCGGTCATCACCGATGCGCTCGGGCCGTATGAGGTCTTCGCCCGCTCTCCCGAATTCTTCGTGTACACGGTGTCCGCCCGCCCGACCGCGATGCTCTCGGGTGCGCTGGCCGTGGTGCCCGACTATTCGCTCAGCGACGTGGACGCGGGCACGGCACCCGAACCCGCCGTGATCGTGATCCCGGCCGTGGTCTCCCCGGCCGGCAGGAAAGAGAGGCCGCTGCGCGAGTGGCTCGCCCGCCGGGCCGCCCGTGGCGCGCACCTGCTCGGCGTCTGCGCCGGGTCGCGGCTGCTGGCCGCCGCGGGCCTGCTCGACGGCCACCGGGCCACCACCCACTGGTCGAGGATCAGGGGCCTGGAACGCAGCCGCCCGCAGGTGGACTGGGTGCGCGGCCAGCGCTACATCCAGGACGGCACGATCACCACCACCGCCGGGGTGACCTCGGGCGTGTTCGGCGCCCTGCGGCTGGTCCAGCAGCTCGCAGGCGCCGCCGAGGCGCAGCGGGTGGGCCGCGAACTGGCCTACCCGGGCTGGTCGCTGGACGGCCCCACCGGCATCCCCGCGCAGCGGCTGGCGCCACGTGACCTCACCAACCTCCTCGCCGCCCTCGCCCCATGGCGCCGGCCGGCGCTCGGCGTCGGGCTCGTCGAAGGCGCGGGCGAGATAGACGTCGCCGCCCCGTTCGAGGTCTACGCCAGCTCGTTCGCCGCCCGCACGGTGCCGATCGCCGCAGGGCGCACCGTCATGACCCGCCACGGGCTGCGCCTGGTCACAGCACCCGCCGACGCCGCCGCACCCCGCGTCGACCGGCTGATCGTGCCCGGCGTCCACCGCGCCGACCAGGTCGACCCGCGGCTCGCCGGCTGGGCGGCCGGGCGTGGCCTCGACATCGAACTCCCACAGGCGGACGGCGAGTTCAGCTTCGACGCGATGCTGCGCGACCTCGCCGCCCACGCCGACCGGTCCACCGCCAGCATCACCGCCAAATCCATCGAATACCCCACCAGCCACCTCCGGCTAGCCGGCCCGGCGTGGCCGCGGCGGCCCACCACCCTGGCCGCCCTCACCCTCGCAGCCGCCATCGGCGCCGGGTTCCTCCCGGCGGCCGCCGTCCACCGGAACCGGCAATGACGCCCATACCCGCACCCACGCCTACCCCGCAGCGGGAGCAGTCGATACGTGTACCGGTTCTGTGGGGATTGGTATTCGGCGCCCTGCAGGCTGCATCGCCGCTCGCCCTGCGGTGGCTCGATCAGGCAACCGTCCAGGCTCTCCTGCTAGCCCTGATCGCAGCGGTCTACATCGGGTTCGCGGTGGCAGACGGAAGACCCAAGGTGATCGCCGTCGAGTGCACCATCGCTGGCGCCTTTGTCTTGCTGGCCGCGGCGGGCGTCACCGGATCGGCCTGGCTCCTGGTCCTGGGTTACGCAGGCCATGGTCTCAAGGACTTCTGGCAGGAGCGCAGCCACTATGTCGCCGGGACACGGTGGTGGCCGCCGTTCTGCGCCGCCGTCGACTGGCTCGTCGCCGTGGTTCTCGCCATCGAGATCATTGCGGGAGCCGGATTTCATCACTAGCCAGGCGGCAGGCCAGCGGCAGAGCCGCGTAGGTTTCGAAACCGGGATCTGACCTGGACCCCCGCATCGGCTACTTGCGGCACACCCTGATCGCCTGCGCACCTAGCGGCCCAGTTGCAGGCGATCGCTTCGCCCGGCCCGGCTCGCGGCGCGCAGATTACCCGGATCTGGGCGGCCAGCGTCTTGACCGCCGGGCAGGCTCGTCCCGAACGGCCGGGGTGGACGGGGCAGCGGCCATGCGCGCCCGGGGGAACGTCGCGGCCGGTCAGGACGAATCCACCATCGTTCAGCTTGACGAGGTCGCGGAGTCATCGTGTGCGCGGCCCGGCGCCGATCATGACGAAGACGGCCGCGGCGGGGACCTGTTCACGCTGGCCGGTCCGGACGTCCTCGAGCGTCAGGGCTTCCAGGCGGGATTGGCCGTGGCCGTCCGCAGTTCGGCTGCGGAGCCGGACTCCGATGTCGGGGTCGCTTTCAGCTGGGTGATGAGGTAGTCGGACATGCTGGCGGCCAGCGACTCGCCCCGTACGAGCAGCGTGACCCGGGTGGCGAATGGGGCCTGGTGCAGGGCGGCCTGACCGGCTGAGTTTGCCCCGCCAACGACGCACACCTGCTCTCCGGCCATGGCGGGGGCTTCGACGCCCGCCGCACCGGGCCCGGTAGCTAGGGCAGGTCGTGCGGGCCTGTACGCCGTGCATCTCAGCGTGGACCCGCTATGCAGCACAGATCACGGGGCCCGGCTCATTGGAGGCGCCGGCTCGTGACTGCTGCGATAATTGCTCCCTGGCCATCGCCTGAAAGCTGGTGGGACTACGAGTAGCGGCGAGAACGCGAGACCCGGGGCAGACGGCGCGGCTCCGCGGCCGAGCGCAGTCGCGTTCGTGACCACCGAGCATTTCACCCTGCAGGGAGCACGGGCCGCGGCGATCACCGAATCGACCAGCCGGGCATCGATCTTCATCGGCTCGGTATCCGCCGGGCTTGTTGCCTTGGGGCTGATCGCCACGGCCACTCGCATCGGCACCGCGTTCTATGCCTTCGGCCTGATACTGCTGTGGACGCTGTCCTTCCTTGGCTTGGTCACCTTCGACCGCGTGCTCCAGTCCGCGATCGAAGAGCTTCATTACGCCGAACGGATCGCGCGGCTCAGGGCCTACTACTTCGACTTCGCGCCGGAACTGACTCACTACCTGGTCAGCGTCCCGCCATCGCGGCGGCTTGCCCTCCTGGGCTTGCGCAGCGGGTACTGGCCAGTCTTCCGGACGACCGCCGGAATGATCGGCATGGTCACCGCGGTCCTGACCGGCTCGGCCGCGGGCCTGCTCGCCACCCTCGCCGCTGGCCACTCGGCGGTCGCCGGGTTCGTCACCGGCGGGGTGGTCAGCGTCGCTGTCTTGGTGGCACTGATGTGGTTCCAGTATTCGGCCTTTGCGCAGGCCCACCAGCTGCGGCTCTTTGAGGATGAGCAAGAAAGGCCAGACGCGGGGTAAATGTTTAGGAGGCGGCGCATCCGCTTCCGGATACGCAGCGACGATCTAGCCGGGGATCCTCTGGCCGCTCCGCAAGGAGACCAGTGACTAATGGGACTGAAAGCATCTTTTGCGACCCCTGGTAATACTGCCTATGGCAGATGTAGCGCAATTCACCGATGGTTATTCGGCTTGCAGCGGATGACGGACCAGGAAGGACAGCGGTTATGGACCCGCATTTACAGCCGCGCCTTCCCGCGTCCCGATCGTCACATGTTCATGGGGGCGCCGCCGATGCCGATGTTGTGGTGGACGGCGACCCACCAGTCCCACACGTTCGTGTGCACGGGGCCGGCCACGTAGCCCATCATGCGGCCGTCGTTCTGGGTCCAGACCATGTACTCCAGGCCCTGGGTGTAGTTGCAGAACACCCGGCCCGCGGCCTGGTCGTCCTTGACCATGCCCATGGTCATCTGGTCGACCGAATAGGCCTTGGTGTGCTGGAACAGGTGGTTCCAGCCGACCTCGCC
>WNGJ01007119.1_pt1 | contig 11884 bp, 7 predicted proteins | sample 5400611 | NCBI WGS metagenome assembly WNGJ01 (sample SAMN13153375, study PRJNA577476) | soil metagenome | isolation source: 40 cm soil or saprolite under Garry oak tree replicate 1 | place: USA:California | collected 2016-06-15 | reverse complement strand
GACTTTGCCGAAGCGCTCGAGCAGGCCAGCCAGCGAGCATCGTCCCCACCAGGGCTTCTTCCTTCCGTCCAGCCCTCTCCAGGTCCTGCTATCGTGCCCAGCTACACCACTGCCGCTGTTGTACCAAGTCACATGGGAGATGCTACAGAGGTGGACGAAGCCTCCGATCAGCGCCCCGTGCCAACACCGATGGCCGTGTCACCGGGCTCCTCACCATCGCCAAAGGAACTGGCCATACCACCTGGCCAGGCGTCTTTCCCCACGACGAAGGAGGCCTCAGAACCACCATCTCCTGTTGGCCAGCTCGAGCGCCGTCTGGTCACGGTGCTCTTCTGCGACCTGGTCGGCTTTACCCCCCTGTCCGAGCAGCTGGACCCAGAAGACGTGCGTGAAATCCAGGGGGTATACTTTGGACGCATGAGCCAGGAAATCAGGCGGTTTGGAGGCAGCATCGAGAAGTACGCCGGCGATGCCGTGCTGGCGCTGTTTGGTGTTCCCGTGGCACACGAGGATGACGCGGCACGAGCCGTCCGGTGCGGACTGAGCATGCAAGCGGTCATCAAGGAAGTCGCTGCAGGGGTAGGCAAGCGCTGGGGCGTTGAGCTGGGCTTGCGGGTCGGCGTGAACACCGGGGAGGTGGTCAGTGGCATCTGGGATATCGGGGGCCGTAAGGATTATGCTGTCTCAGGGGATGCGGTAAATACAGCTGCCCGCCTGCAAGCCGTGGCAGAACCGGGAGAGGTGCTCGTCGGGGAGGAGACGATGTGGCTCGCCAGACGGACGATCCGCTTCGGTGAGCGACGAGCAGTGGTGCTCAAGGGCAAAGCCGGGGTTGTGCCAGTGTATTCGGCAATAGAGGAGAGGCAGCGCCCGAGTGGTTGGGGAGAAAGAGGACAACCCATACCGTTAGTAGGGCGCAACCACGAACTGACCTTTCTCTCCAGCATTTGGACGAAGGTCGTGCAGGAGGTCCATCCGCACCTCGTCACCGTCCTCGGTGAACCGGGCATCGGCAAGTCCCGTCTCGTTGCCGCATTTGAGGGGAATCTCGTCAATCAAGCGCGCATCCTCCACGGGCGCTGCCTGCCCTATGGGGAAGTGCGCGGCTACTGGGCCCTGGCAGAAGTCGTGCGAGAAGCGGCGGGGATCACGCTGGCCGACGACATGCAGATGGCCTCACGCAAACTTGGTGAGCTAGTTGCAGGAGTGCTGAGTCAGACCGCGGCCGCAGGGGACCCCAGAGAACTCACTCAGCACCTGGCGGGGCTTTGCGGACTGGATGTCGACGGTGAGCGGCCTGCAACGCTGGCTGACCAACGCACGCTGCATACATCGGTGTGCCGCTTCATCGAAGCACTGGCACGCAGCCAGCCGTTGTGCCTCTTGTTCGAGGACCTGCACTGGGCCGACGAGGCGCTGCTGGACCTGATTGAGTTCATCACAGCACATGTCCGTGAGGCCCCCTTGCTCACGATAACGCAAGCCCGACCGGAACTGTTGGAGCAGCGACCCGCTTGGGGCAGAGGTCTGCGCAACTGCACTTCTCTCGCCTTGGAGCCGCTCGACGAGCGGCATGGACGCGACTTTGCCCTGCTCCTCTGTCGGGAGCACGGGCTTGCAGCGGAAGCGGCCGAGCAGGTTGTCCGCGGAGCCGCAGGTAACCCGCTGTTCGCTGAGGAATTGGTCGCGACAATCGCCGAGCGGGGCGGAACCGCAGGCATCCCAGCGGCCATCAAAGCCCTGATCGCAGCGAGATTAGACCGGTTGCCACCCCAAGAGCGCAGAGCCCTGCAACTGGCGGCGGTCATCGGCAAAGTGTTCTGGGAAGGCGGACTGCGTGCACTTGGGGCGGCAGGCGAGGTGACGGAGCACCTGGAGGCACTGAAGCAGAAGGAGCTGCTACGAACTCATCCCCGTTCGCAGATGCACGATGACCGCCAGTATGCCTTCAAGCATGACCTCATCCGCGATGTGGCCTATGAGACGCTCACGCGGGCCGACCGGCGCTTGCTCCACCGTCGCCTGGTTGGCTGGATTGAGCTCATCAGTGGTGAGCGGGTCGGGGAGTATCTGGATCTGCTGGCGCATCACGCCTTTCAAGCAGGGGCCTGGGAGCAAGCCCTGGCGTATGCGCAGCGCGCCGGAGAACAGGCACAACGCCTGTACGCCCCGCGTGCGGCCATCGAACAGTTTACGCGGGCGTTAGAGGCAACACACCACCTGGCGCTCGCACCTTTACCGGCGTTGTACCATGCACGTGGACAGGCCTATGAAACGCTCGGCAGTTTCGAACAGGCACGTCATGATTACGAGCAGGCCTTAGAGGCTGCCCACCAAGCTCACGACGGCGTCGCGGAATGGCAGAGTCTCCTTGATCTCGGCTCCCTGTGGGCAGAACGCGATTACCAACACACGGGTGCCTACTTCCGCCAGGCCATTGACCGTGCGCGCAAGCTTGCCGACCCGAAACTGCTTGCCCACAGCCTCAACCGCCTGGGCAACTGGCACGCGAACGTCGAGCAACCGCTCGAGGCGCTGCGCTGCCACCAGGAGGCGCTGGCCATCTTCCAGCAGGTGCAGGATCAGCATGGAGTCGCTGAGACGCTGGATCTGCTGGGCATGGTAGGCTCGCTCAGTGGCGATCCGGTGCAAAGCGCGGCCTATTACTGGCAAGTCGTAGAACTCTTCCAAGAGATGGACAACCGGGAAGGGCTGGTTTCCAGCCTGGCGACGCTGCTGTTGTGTGGAGACACGTATTTCAGCGCGACGCTGGTCACGGTTGCGACAAGTGTGACCGAAGTGAGGCGTGTGGGCGAGAGAGCGCTCACGCTCGCGCGCGAGATCGGCCAGCGCTCCGGGGAAGCCTACACCTGCAACTGCATGGCACATTGCCTGGGTACACGCGGCGAGTACGCCCACGCCCTGGAGCTGGCACACGACGGCCTCCGCATTGCAGAGGAGATCGAACATCGCCAGTGGATGACCGCCACACACTGGGCACTGGGCGCGCTGTGTTTCGACCTGCTCGAACTACCGATGGCACGCCAGCACCTCGAACAAGCGCTGCGACTTTCGCAGGAGATTGGTTCACTGTACTGGATCTACCACTCATCAGCGCTCCTGGCCTCGGTGTATATTGGACTCAAGGGCTTCACGCGGGCCAAATCGCTTCTCACTGCCGCGCTCGCTTCGGATGCCCCTCCCCAAACGCAGGCACAGCGGTTGATCTGGTATGGGCGTGCGCACCTCGCACTGGCCCAGGGGAAACCGGACCGTACGCTCGCCATCGCCGAGCTGTTGCTTACGTCTGCGGCGCATATTGCCGGTGAGCAAAGCATTCCTCACCTGGCGCACCTGCGTGGAAAGGCACTCATCCTGCTGAATCGGCCAGCGGAGGCCGAGACGGCACTGCAAGCCGCACACACGGGAGCGTTGACGCGAGGCCTCCAGCCGCTGTTGTGGCGCATCGCCATCGACCTCGGGAACCTCTATCGGGCTCAGCGGCGTGATGAGGAGGCGGAGCAAGCCAAGGCCTTCGCCCAGGAACTGATCGAGGCACTTGCCGCCACTCTTCCAGATCCCTCTCTTCGCACTCATTTCCTGCAGCAGGCGAGCGCGCTGCTTCCTCGTGATGAGCCGCTCTCGCCGCGCCGGGCCGCTAAGGGAGCTTTTGGCGGCCTTACCGAGCGCGAGCGCGAGGTGGCTACCCTGATTGCGCAGGGAAAAGCGAATCGGGAGATCGCCGACAGCTTGGTCGTCACCTATCGGACGGTTGAGAAGCACATCGAGAACATCCTGTCCAAATTAGGCTTTGCCTCGCGTACACAGATCGCGGTATGGGCAACCGAAAAAGGGTTGGGGGGAAAAGAGCAGTAGGAACTTGCCAGCGATCCCACACAAGAACGATACCGTAAAAACAAAGGAGGTAATGAGAGGTCACTAGAGGCAAATAAGGCGCTTGTGGAGGTAGGACCAGGATCCTGGCAAAAATCTATCGGAGCGCACATTGTTCAAAACCGCGTCCGGGAAACGGTAGAGGAGAGGAAGCAAAAGGAGTCTTATTCTCTGCCGAATGTTGCGGTCCCATACAATATGAAGTCTCTCTTTCATGAACTAACTCCCTGCCTGAGGATCTGATCTGTACCCGGCACTGTCCTTTCTGGATGTCCATTGGCACTCTCCTCTCCCAGCGCCTGATCGACTGCATGTGGCGCGAAGATATGGTCTCCCAGCATGAGTGCGAGCCCCGTCACACCGGCGCGCTCGTCCAGACGGCTCGTAGTGATTTGCAAGTCGCGGGTTGCCAGAGGCAGTGATCGGCGATAGACGACCTCTCGAATGCCCGCGAGCAATGGCTCGTCAGCATGCGCCAGCTGACCCCCGATCACCACCAGAGAGGGGTTGATTAAGCTGACAGCGTCCGAGATTGCCTGGCCGATAACGCGCCCTGCCTGTCGAACGAGCCGCACCGCATCTGGTTGGCCGATACGGATGAGGCGGACTACGTCGAAGGTAGACTGTACATCGTGCCCTAGAGCACGTAAATCGCGAAGGATCGCCCAGCCCCCGGCGTATGCCTCGAAGCAGCCCATGTTGCCACAACGGCAGATTGGCCCAGTTTCGCCGCTGTATGGGATGTGCCCCAGGTCGCCAGCGGCACCCTGCGCTCCGCGGTGAATCTCACCGTTCGCGATAATGCCGCAGCCAATGCCAGTGCCTACCTTGATCATGAGCATGTGGAGATGCTGGGGCCAACATGTACGCTGCTCGCCGAATGCCATCGCGTTCACATCGTTTTCCACAAGTGTTGGACAGTCAAAATGTTCTGCGAAGTAGCCGGGAATGTCGAACTCGTCCCAGCCAGTCATAATCGGCGGGCTGATGACTCGTCCAGTTGCCAACTCCACCGGTCCTGGCACATCGACACCGACACCGCGTACATCTTTGGCGAAGCGCCCACCTTTTGCGAGGAGCGTTTTGAAAGCCGCCGTCGCCTGATCAAGTACCGGGTGCGGTCCAGCCGCCACGTCTAACTCGCTGGCCTCCTCGGCAAGCACCACCCCCGCCAGGTCAGTAACAGCACAGCGCAGGTGGCTCGCGCCAATGTCGGCAATAAGCAAGACTCCCCCGGAAGCATTGAATTTGAACTGGGTCGGCGGTCGCCCCCCCGTCGATGTGCTCTCTCCGTCTGGGATGAGTAAGCCTCCTGCAAGCAACGTGTCCAATCGTTGTGTGACCGTCGATCTGGCCAGCCCCGTCAAACGTACAAGCTCGGCGCGTGTACGGGATTGTCCACGGCGAAATAGGGCAAGGACTGCTCCGGGCCCAAAGGCTTCGCCGCTATCAATACCGTTATTCATCAGTCTGTCTCCTCCTGACATCTACGCATAACTCGCCTCCCTGGGAGGCAAACAAAAGGAAGGAGAAGGCCTCACTTTTGTCTTGTGAGCATGACAATTTAATGGTACTCCCGTACATAATTGTCGAGAGCCATTATAGCATAGAAAATACTTTTGGTCAATATAATACAAAAGTAAGCCAACTTTTGCTTGACATTAGTCATAAGTTAGGTTATACTTCTTTGTAGTTAGTGTTTCACCCTATTTAGACCCATCTATTCACCGGTGGGATCTCAGCAAAGGAGACAAAACCGTGAGCAAGAAGCTCCGCGGATCCGGGATCGCCCTGGCGCTCCTGGCAGTCATGATGATCGTTGCGGCCTGCGGCGGATCTCAAGGCAGTAGCAACGGGAGTGGCCAGGTGGCCGCTATCATCAAGGGCCTGGACAACCCGTTCTTCCAGGCAATGCAACAAGGCATCCAGGACCAGGCAAAGGCCCAGGGTATCAACGTCAGCGTACAGGCAGCCACAAGCATCACCGACACCACTGGCCAGGCAGACAAGCTCCAGGCCCTGGCCGGGCAGAACTATGGCTGCTTCATCGTGAATCCTATTAGCGGAACCAATCTTATCCAGTCACTCGTTCCCATTGCACAGTCCGGCAAGCCCATTGTCAACATCGACAACCCGATTAGTGCCGATGCAGCACAGAGTGCCAATCTGAAGATCTCGACCTACATCGGCACCGACAATGTCAGTGCTGGCAAGATGGGCGCTTCGGAAATGGCCAAGCTGCTGCCGAACGGTGGTGATGTCGCCCTCATCGGCGGTATCGCAGGTGATGTCACGAGCCAGGCTCGCCTGACCGGCTTCCAACAGGGCGTGCCGAGCAACATTCACCTCGTTCAAACTGTGGCCGCCGACTGGGATCGAGAGAAGGCCTTGACCGCCGCCGGTACCATCCTCCGGGCGCGACCCAATTTGAAGGGATTCTTTGTCGCCAACGACGACATGGGGCTGGGTGTGAGCCGCGCCATCGCCGATGCAGGCAAGCAGGGTCAAGTGCAGGTCGTAAGCGTGGATGGCATCCAGGACGCGCTGAAGGCAGTACAGGCCGGCACGCTGTCGGCGACGGTCTCCCAATACCCATACACGATTGGGGCGATGGGCATAGAGGCCTGCAAAGCCGCCATGGCTGGCAAGACGCTTCCAGCGAACGTCACGGCTCCGGTCCTGGTAGTGACAAAGGACAACGCAACCCAGGCGCTTGCGAGTTTTCCCAAACCGTTCTCCAGCTACACTGATCCCTTCACCTCGTTGATCAGCAGCACGTAAAGCATTGAGTCCAGCAAAGGAGATTGTGATATGAGTAGAATAACCACTCCGGCGCAGGCAGGGCAGGCACGATTCGTGTCTGCCCTGGAGCGGGTACGCGACCCCGGGTTCTGGGCTGATTGGACGGCAGTCGTCGCACTGGTGGTACTCGTGGTCGTATTCGGCGTTGCCTCACCGACCTTCCTGTCCTTCGGAAATATCCAGGCAGTGCTGGTCGCCGCGGCGATCCTCGTCATGCTCACGGTTGGCCAGACCTACGTCATCATTACTGCAGGCATTGACCTTTCCGTTGCTTCTGCCCTCACATTAGGGAGCGTCGTCCTCGGGCAAGCAGTTAGCCGCGGGTGGAGCATAGCCATCGCCTGCGTGCTCGCGGTCATTGCAGGCACATTGGTGGGCCTTATCAACGGGTTCATCATCGCCAAGGGGAAGATCACGGACTTCATTGTCACACTCGGTACCCTGAGTGCTGCCGCGGGTGCTGCACTCGTCCTCGCCAATGGCGAGCCTGTCACGGTCACCAGTAATTTCCTGCTCCGGTTAGCCACTGGCTCGCTGGGGCCTATTCCCTACTTCGTCGTCGTAGCTCTGGTCATCGCCGTCATTGGGCATATTGTGCTCTTCCACACCCGGTTCGGCACCCACCTGCTTGCCACGGGCGGAGATCCGGAAGCGGCACGCGCCATGGGGATCAACACCGACCGGGTTAAGATCGCAGCCTATACCATCTCTGGCTTCCTCGCAGGTCTGGCCAGCATTTTGCTTACCGCACGCATCGGTGCCGCAGAACCGGCTGCCAATACCAGCTACCTGCTGAACTCTGTGGCTGCAGTCGTGCTCGGGGGGGTAAGCCTCTTCGGCGGCCGCGGCAGTATGGTCGGACCAGTGGTGGGTGCACTGTTGCTCACTGCTCTCGTCAATGGGCTGACCCTGCTGGGGGTTTCCCAGTTCTATCAGCAGCTGGCCATCGGCATTGTGGTGGTCCTCGCTGCCTTGCTTATGAGGTATCAACGATGAGTACAACTGATCCTTACACTACACCCCCTGCAGACAAGCCACCATCGTCAGCGTTGTCAAAAGACACGTCAAATGGCGCAACGCCACCGGACGCTGCGGATGTCCTCTTGCTCATCGATAAGGTGAGCAAGTGGTTCGGTGCGGTACATGCCATCACCGATGTCACCATCTGGGCACGTAGAGGCGAGATCACGGCGATTGTCGGAGACAACGGTGCAGGGAAGTCGACCCTGATCAAGTGCGTCTCAGGCGTCCACACTCCAACCTCCGGTCGCATCATGTTCGGTGGCGAACCGGTGCATTTCTCCTCTCCAGAGGATGCGCGGCGAGCTGGCATCGAGACGGTCTACCAAACCCTTGCGCTCGTCGACGATCTAACGATCTGGCAGAATCTGTTTCTGAACCGTGAGCGCGTCAAGCATTTTGGTCCGCTCTCCTTCCTTGACCGCCGTGCAATGCAGCGCGAGTCGGGCAACATGCTCAGTCGGCTCCAGGTGAACATTCCCAACATCAACGCACGGGTCCGACGAATGTCCGGCGGTCAGCGTCAGGCCATCGCCATTTCTCGGGCCGCGAGCTGGGGCTCGCGCCTGGTCATCATGGATGAGCCTACAGCGGCTCTGGGCGTTCGCGAGACGGCTCGCGTCGAAGAACTCATCCTGCGGTTGCGCGAGGACGGTATGGCCGTATTGATCATCAGTCACAACTTCGACCAGGTGATGCGACTGTCAAATCAGGTCTGGGTGATGCGTAGTGGACAGCTCGTTGGCGGACGCCGCACCAAGGAGACAACTGGAACGGAACTCGTTGCCATGATCACTGGAGCGAGTGAGCAAGTGATAAGTGAGGAGCTGCAATCATGAATCGTGTTGGAGTCCATGCTCTTGTCTGGGTGGGTGGCTGGACCGAAGCGGAATGCCGCAGAGCGCTCGAGAACAGCCGGGCCGCTGGCTACGACCTTATCGAGATTCCGGTGCTCGACCCCACTGCAATAGATGTCGGGCTGACCCGCAAGGCGCTCGACGACGCGGGCCTGGGAGCGGCTTGCTCGCTCGGTCTCAGCCTGGACACCGATATCTCAAGCCCAGACCCCGAGGTGGTTGCACGTGGCGAGCATCTGCTGCATGACGCGCTCGCGGTCGCTCGCGACCTGGGGGCGGAGTATCTCGGTGGGGTGATCTTCAGCGCGCTCGCCAGATACACGCACCCACCGAGTGTCGAGGGCCGCGCCAACTGCGTGAGGGTGCTCCACGGACTCGCAGAACAAGCGGCTGCCAGTGGCATCACCCTTGGCCTTGAGGTCGTCAACCGCTACGAAAGCAACCTGCTCAACACTGCGAAGCAGGCGCTTGAACTCATTGCAGACATCAGTGCCGACAACCTCAAAGTGCACCTGGACACGTACCACATGAACATTGAGGAATCGGACTTCACGAAGCCGGTGTTGGCGTGCGGAGACCGCCTGGGCTACGTGCATGTCGGGGAAAGCCACCGTGGCTATCTCGGCACCGGCACGGTCGACTTTCCTGCGTTCTTCGGTGCCCTGGCAGCAGTCAACTATCAGGGCACCGTGACGTTTGAAAGCTTTTCGTCCGCGGTAGTTGCGCCCGGCCTCTCAACAACGCTCGCCATCTGGCGCAATACCTGGACGGATAGTGCTGACCTTGCGCGACGTGCGCGTGAGTTCATCGATGCCGGCCTGCGTGGTGCGCAAGTCGCACCGACTGAAGCTTGAGGAGGCAAACAGATGGCAATCCTGGGCATCGATCTGGGCACAAGCTCGGTCAAGGTCATCGTCCTGGACACACAGGGACAGACCCTGAGCGTGAGCAAAGCGGACTACGAGGTCATGTCCCTGCTGCCTGGATGGGCTGAAAGTAATCCCAGCGAGTGGTGGCATGCCACGATATCCGCCGTACAAGGGGCGGTGGCACAGGCTCCACACGCCAGCATCACCGCGGTCGGTCTCTCTGGACAGATGCATGGGGTCGTCCCGACCGATGAGGAGGGACAGCCGACACGAGCGGCATTGCTGTGGGCTGACACCCGAGCAGAGGCGGAGCTTAAACGATATCAGGAACTGCCCCCGTCTATGCTGCAACGCCTAGCGAACCCACTCGTACCTGGTATGGCCGGCCCACTCTTGTGCTGGCTGGTGGATCACGAAGCGTCCTCCTACCAAGGGGCCCGCTGGGCGTTGCAACCAAAGGACTGGCTGCGGCTGTGCCTGACTGATTCCATCGCGACGGACCCCAGCGATGCCTCGGCCACCCTGCTCTACGACCTGCCAGCGGATCATTGGGCCGACGACGTGATTGTTGCTCTTGGTTTAAAGCGGGACCTGTTTGCACCGCTCATCCCATCTGGCGCGCTCGCTGGGACCCTCTCTGCACGAGCTGCCAAAGCGTTCGGCCTCTCACCAGGGTTGCCCGTGGCAACAGGCGCAGGAGATACTGCGGCAGCAGCACTCGGCACCGGCTTGCTTGCTCCTGGCTCTATCCAGTTGTCTCTGGGAACCGGCGCGCAGCTGGTGCAGCTCTGCTCGGAACCCAGAGCCGACCCAACAGGGCGTACTCATCTCTATCGTGCTGCCGACGGAGTCAACTGGTATACAATGGCGGCGGTGCAAAACGCTGGACTCGCGCTCGACTGGGTACGCCGGACACTTGGTGCCAGTTGGGACGACGTCTACAAGAGCGTTGACGCGGTGGCTCCTGGTGCCGAAGGCCTGATGTTCCTCCCCTACCTGACGAGGGAGCGTGCACACCATCGGAATCCCCACAGCAGCGGAGCCTTCCTCGGTATGCGTATCGATCATCAGCGTGAGCACCTGCTACATGCCGCGCTCGAAGGGGTGGCCCTGGGCATTCGCGTTGCCCTGGAGGCACTCCCCGGAGCGAGCAAGGCAAGCGCCTTGCGTCTGGCTGGGGGAGGGAGTGTAGATCCCGCCTGGCGTCAGATGCTCGCCGATGTCCTGAGCCGAGAACTGTTGGCGGTCGATGTCTCGACCGCCTCCGCACAGGGGGCTGCCTTGCTCGGTGGCATTGCCAGTGGCATCTGGGCTGATGCTGCAGCAACTGCATCGGTGGCCCCTCGCACGCATGTCGTCGCAATCCCGAACACCAAACAAGCCTCGGCCTATGATGAGGTGTACGCAAGGTACCTGAGGCTCTCGGGTGCTACCGATGCCTCGACTTGAACGCGGGAAGGGTTCAGTAAACTGGAGGACAAACGCATACAGCCTACCAGAGACGGACGCTCCTCTCTCACAACAACAGCCAAGAGAGAGGAGAAGTTAGGATGAAACAATGCATTATCAGCAGTGTTATTCGGTCTAGACTGCTGATAATACGCTTTTTTACCAGTGAAAACAGAGCAAGAAGACTGCTGATAGTACGAAGCCAGTCCTTACCGTTGCTGTTTGTCCACCCGCTACGGAAAACCCAAAAAGGAAATCGGCTGGTTTTGTGGCCCCTGAAGCCCAGAAATTTGAACAAATGTGCGCTCTGATAGATTTTTGCCAGGATCCTGGTCCTACCTCTTGTGCGCCGCCATATATGAGGAAGCCTTTAATTACAAGCACCTGGATGTCATCAACGCAGGAGACATTCAACGCCATCGGATGCTGAAGAAAGTACGATAAAGAGAAAAAGTTCTGAAAGTGATAGGTAGCTCTGCCAGAAGAAGCTGACTTTATTTTCAATAGGATGATTGAATCAATAGCTTTGCCACTTCCTTATCTTTGATTCAATTCGGCAAACCTTTCTGGCAAAGCACATCACTTCCCACTGTGCTGCTGGAGTGCAGGGAACCCCTGCTGGGGAGCTCTCGCTCAGGTGACGGGAGACCGACCGAGCAGCGCTTCGTAGATGTCGGCCAGCTGCGCTCCCACGATGGGCCAACCGTAGCGCGCGCGCACGGCGGCATACGCGGCCGTGCCACGTCGGCGGCGCTCGGGGGCGTCGTTGACCGCCATCACCAGTGCCGCCGCCAGCGCCTCCTCGTCGTCAGGTGGCACGAGCCAGCCCGTGTGTCCGTCTGCGACGATCTCGCCGGGTCCATGAGCGGCGACGGCGATGGCTGGCAGTCCACAGGCCATGCCCTCGACGAGGACCTGCCCGAACTGCTCTCGCACCGAAGGCAGCACCACGACATCGGAGGCGGCAAAGATGTCCGGCAGCTCGTCGTGGTC
>WNGJ01007116.1_pt1 | contig 11885 bp, 11 predicted proteins | sample 5400611 | NCBI WGS metagenome assembly WNGJ01 (sample SAMN13153375, study PRJNA577476) | soil metagenome | isolation source: 40 cm soil or saprolite under Garry oak tree replicate 1 | place: USA:California | collected 2016-06-15 | reverse complement strand
CCTGAGCGGATCACGATCGTCGACGGGCACGAGTCCTCACTGATCGCCGACCGCCGCGAGCGCGCCCCGCAGACGCTCGGCCTCTTCAACCACGTCCTCTGCGACATCCGCGAGCCCGGGCGGCTCGAGCGGGAGCTCGCGGACGCGAAGCCCGAGATCGTCTTCCATCTCGCCGCGTACAAGCACGTCGACTGGGCCGAGATCTTCCCGGAGGAGTTCGTCGACACGAACCTGCACGGCTCCTGGAACGTGCTGCGCGCCGCGGAGGCCGCGGGCGTCGAGACCGTGGTCGTCGCCTCGACCGACAAGGCCGCGCTCGCGCAGAGCTTCTACGGACGAACGAAGCGGTTCATGGAGCAGCTGACGGCGTTCGCGGCCCACGCCACCTCATTGCAACGGACGGCCGTTCGGCTCGTGAACGTGCTGGGGTCGGCCGGCGCCGCCTCCGAGATCTTCCTCTCACAGGCCCGCGCCGGAGTTCCGCTGACGGTCACGGACACGGGCATGGTGCGCTACTGGATCACGATGCCGCACGCCGCGTGCCTCGTGGCGCAGGCCACCTTGCTGGCGGGCGACGGCGTGCCGCTCTGCAGCCCCCACGACCCGGTCATGCTCACGGTGGGTGAGCTGGCGGAGCGGATCTGGCGGCTGGCCGGTCCCGGCGGCGAGACGGAGATCGAGCTGCTCGGCATCCGGCGCGGGGAGACGCTCAGCGAGGTGCTCACCGGTCCCGGCGAGGAGCTAGGCGAGGAGCGCCACCAGGGCATCTGCGCGATCGAGGGCGAGATCCCGACCGCGGGTGCGGCCTGGGTGAGCGAGCGCTTGGCGAGCAGCGCCGGCCGCGAGGAAGCGCGGGCGATCTGGCTCGAGGCGATGCAGCGGCCGGGCCTGCTCGCGCCGACTCGCAGCGGAGCCGAAGCGGCGGGCGAGTGACCGCGCGGCGAGAGGAGCTGCCGCGGCTCGATGAGGTGCTCTGGCGGCTCAGCCCGGTGTGGCTTCTGCTTCTGATCGCCGGCGCCTACGGCGCAGTGCTCACGCGGTGGCGGACCGGCGCATTCCTGATGCTTGCCGGTGCCGTCGGCGAGATCGGCACGCATCTCTTCGTCGGCGTCCGGGCTTACCGCCGAGTCATGGGTCGCCCCTGGCCGCAGGTCCGCGCCCTCGACGACTGGGACTAAGCGTGTCGTCAGTTCGGGACGTGTTCCGGTGCCAGGCATAGGGACCGGTCCGAATTGAGCTACGTCCGGCTTGGTTAGCGCGTTCGAGCGGGCGGGGCCTTCTTGGCGCGACGCTTCTTCTGGGACGTGTCCCGGTGCCAGGCACAGGGTCACGTCCCGAACAGACAGAGCGCGCGTGTTTGCGCGGGGCGGTCTAGCGAGTGCCGTATAGCCGGTCGCCGGCGTCGCCGAGGCCCGGGACGATGAAGCCTCGCTCGTCGAGGCCGCGGTCGACGGCGGCCGTAACGATGTGGACGTCGGGGTGCTCGGCGTGCACATGCTCGATCCCCTCCGGGGCCGAGACGAGACAGACCAGGATCACGGAACGCGCTCCCGCGTTCTTCACGATCGCGAGTGCCGCCACGCTCGAGTTGCCGGTCGCGAGCATCGGATCGAGCACGATCGCGTCGCGCTGGTCGAGGTCGCCGGGCAGCTTCACGTAGTACTCGACCGGCTGGAGCGTCTCCTCGTCGCGGTACATGCCCAGGAAGCCGACGCGGGCGCTCGAGACGAGCGACAGCACCCCGTCGAGCATCCCGAGCCCGGCCCGCAGCACGGGGCAGACCGCCACCTTCTTGCCCGAGATCCGCTCCGCGACCATCCGCTCGAGCGGCGTCTCGATCTCGACCGGCTCGGTCGGAAAGTCCTTCGTCGCCTCGTACGTCAAGAGCAGCGTGACCTCGTTCGCGAGCTTGCGGAAGTGGACCGTCGGCGTCTCCTGGTCGCGCAGGTACGACAGCTTGTGCTGCACCAGCGGGTGCGAGACGACGGTGAGCTTGCCGCTCACGCGACGTACGTCGTGAAGCCCCGGAACCCTGGATACAAGGGCCGCTTCTCGCACAGCGCCGCGCTTCGCGCCGCGAGCGCAGGTAGATCCGGGCTCGCGCCGAGCGCCTCGACGATCACCTGCCCAACCTCGCGAAAGTCCGACTCGTCGAAACCGCGCATCGTCGCCGCGGGCGTGCCGATTCGAACCCCCGACGCGACCGTCGGCGGGCGCTCGTCGAAGGGAACCGTGTTGCGGTTGACGGTCAGCTTTACCTCGGCCAGCCGCTCTTCCGCTTCCTTGCCCGTCCACTCGGTAGAGCGCAGGTCGAGCTGGAGCAGATGCGTGTCGGTGCCGCCGGTGAGTACGTCAAGCCCGCCTTCCTGCAGCGTGTCGGCGAGCACGTCGGCGTTCTTGCGGATCTGGCCCTGGTACTCGCGGAAGGCCTCGGTCGACGCGATCTTGAAGCACGCCGCCTTGGCCGCGATCGTGTGCATCAGCGGGCCGCCCTGGATGCCCGGGAAGACGGCGCGGTCGACCGCCTGCGCGTGTTCCTCGTCGCAGAGGATGAAACCTGCCCGAGGCCCGGCCAGCGTCTTGTGTGTGGTCGAGGTGACGAAGTGGGAGTGCTGGACGGGATTCGGGTGCAGGCCCGCCGCGACGAGCCCGGCGAAATGGGCCATGTCACAGAGCAGCAGCGCGTCCACCTCGTCCGCGATCTCGCGAAACTTGTCGGCCTCCACGGTGCGCGGGTACGCGGAGCCGCCACAGACGATCAGCTTCGGCCGGTGCTCCTTGGCCAGGCGGAGCACCTCGTCATAGTCGACCACGTTCGTCTCTCGCGAGACGCCGTAGTGGACGATCGTGTACAGCCGACCCGAGAAGTTGACCTTCAACCCGTGCGTCAGATGCCCGCCGTGTGAGAGCTCGAGCGAGAGGATCGTGTCGCCCGGCTGCAGCGCCGCCATGTAGACCGCCATGTTCGTCTGCGCGCCCGCGTGCGGCTGCACGTTCGCGTGCTCGGCGCCGAAGAGCTCCTTCGCCCGGTCGATCGCGAGCTGCTCGATCTCGTCGACGATCTCGCAGCCGCCGTAGTACCGCTTGCCGGGATAGCCCTCGGCGTACTTGTTCGTCGGCACGCTGCCGACCGCCTCGAAGACGCTCGGCCAGGTGAAGTTCTCCGACGCAATCAGCTCGATCTGATTGCGCTCGCGCTCGAGCTCGCGGCCGAGGAGCTCGGCGATCTCGGGGTCGACGTCGGTCAGTCCGGCGGTGCGCAGGTGCTGGAAGGTTTCCTCGGCGACGGCCATGCGGGCGCTCCCTGGGTCGGTTAGCCGGATGCTACTCGGCGACCAGGCCGGCGAGCCGCTCCAGCGCCTCCTCCGCGGAGACCGCGCCCTCGCGCAGCACCCTCGGCTCGTCGCCGGTGAGGTCGATCACGGTCGAGGGAACGCCCGGGAGCTCGCCGGCATCGATCGCCGCGGCGCAGCCTTCGAGGATCGCATCCGGGACTTGCTCCAGCCGCGCGGGGTCCGACCCACCGGCGATGTTCGCGCTCGTCGCCATCACCAGCCCGGAGCGGGACAACACCGCGTCGGCAGGCGCCGGCAGCTCCGGCACCCGGACCCCGATCGTGTCCGCTCGCGCGCCCGTCAGCCAGCGGAAGCGCCTCGCCGGGTTCGGGACGACGAGCGTGAGCGGGCCGGGCAGCAGGGCCCGCAAGACCGGCCCAACCCGGCTTCGAAGCTCGGGCAGGCACTCGAGCAGCATGTCGACGCCGCTCGCGAGCAGGGCACTCGGCTGCGTCGGGTCGCGGCCCTTCAGCTCGTAGGCGCGCCGGACCGGTTCCTCGCTATAGGGATTTGCGCAGAGGCCGTAGACGGTGTCGGTCGGCAGCACGACCGGGAGGCCGGCACGAACAGCCGCGACCGCGGCTTCGACCTCGCCGTTGCCGTCTTTCAGCGACTCCATTGCGCCTCGATCACCCGGTCGCGCCCCGCCATGTCGGGTGAAACCCTGAGGTGCTCGTAGCCCAGCTCCCGCAGCAGAGCGGCGACGTTCGCCGCCTGATTCTCGGCGATCTCCAGGACGACCCAGCCGCCGGGACGCAGGGCCTCCGTCGCCGCGCGGGCGACCGCCTCGGTCGCGCCGTGCGCGACGAGAGCGATCCGCGGCTCCCAGTCGCGCACCTCGGGCTGGAGCGTCTCGATGTCCTCCGGCTCGACGTACGGCGGGTTGGAGACGACGAGATCGAACGCGTCATGGCCGAGGCCTTTGGTCAGGTCATGCTCGACGAGCCTGACGCGGCCGTTGATCCCAAGCAGGTCGAGGTTCTCGCGTGCGAGCGCAAGCGCGTCCTCCGAGGCGTCGATCGCCGTCACCTGCGCCCCCGGATGTTCGTCGACAATCGCGAACGCGATCGCCCCCGTCCCGGTGCCGACGTCGAGCACGGCCGGCTCCCCCCCGTCCAGGTGCTCGAGCGCCCGTTCGACGACGATCTCGGTCTCCGGCCGCGGGATCAAGGCCCGCCTGTCCGTCTTCAGCGTCAGCCGCCGGAAGCCCCAGTGGCCGAGGATGTACGCGAGCGGCTCCCGCCGGGCCCGCCGCGTGAGCAGCGCCTCGTAGCCCTCTTCGGCCTCGGGCGAGAGCTCACGCCGCAGCTCCATGTAGAGCAGCGCGCGCGCACAGTCGTCGCAGGCCTTCGCGAGCAGCAACTCGGCCTCGAGGCGCGCCGTGTCGATGCCCGCTTCCGCGAGCACGTGCGTTCCGTGCGCGAGGGCTTCGCCAACGGTCACGTCAGACTGCTGCGGTTTCCAGCGCCTGGCGCCGCTCTTCGGCCTGCAGCGCCTCGGTGAACTCGTCCAGCTCGCCCTCGAGGACGCGGTCGAGGTTGTGCACGGTCAGCTTTACGCGGTGGTCGGTGACCCGGTTTTCCGGATAGTTGTAGGTCCGGATCTTCTCGGCGCGCTCGCCTGAGCCGATCTGCGAGCGGCGCGTCGCGGCCTGCTCGGCCGCCTGCTTCTCGCGCTCGAGCTCGTAGAGCCGCGCCCGGAGCACGCGCAGCGCCTTCGTCTTGTTCTGAAGCTGCGACTTCTCGTCCTGCATGGCGACCACCGTGCCGGTCGGCAGGTGCGTGATTCGCACGGCTGAATCCGTCGTGTTGACGCTCTGACCGCCAGGCCCCGTCGAGCGGTAGACGTCGATCTTGAGATCGTTGTCGTTGAGCTCGACGTCGACGCCCTCGGCCTCCGGCATCACGGCGACGGTTGCGGTCGAGGTGTGGATCCGCCCTTGCGACTCGGTCACCGGGACGCGCTGAACGCGGTGGGTGCCGCCCTCCCACTTGAAGATCGAGTAGGCGCCGTCGCCCTTGACCGCGAAGCTGATGCTCTGGAAGCCGCCGGTCGGGTTCGGGCTCGCTTCGAGCTGCTCCCACTTGAAGCCGCGCCGCTCCGCGTAGCGGGTCAGCATCCGGAAGACGTCGCCTGCCCAGAGCGCCGCCTCGTCGCCGCCGGCGGCCTGGCGGATCTCGACGATCACGTCCTTGCGGTCGGCCGGATCCGTCTCGACGAGCGCGAGCTTGAGCTCGTCTTCCAGCTGCGCCACCCGTTCCGCGAGCTCGGGAACGAGCTCGCGGAGATCGCCGTCCGCGCGCGCCGCTTCGAGGTCGGAGGAGGCCAGGCGCCACGCCTTTGCAAGTTCATTCGCGGCCTGGAGCTCCTTCGCGCGCCGGCCGACCTCCGCCGCTTCGCGGTGGTCGTTGTAGACGGAGGGATCGGACAAACGCTCCTGAGTCTCGGCGAAGGAGCGCTCGACCTCCTCGACGAGGTCCTGCATCGCAGCCATGACGGAGAGGTTAGCCGTGCTGCCCGCGAAGAGACCCGAGCGCAACAGACGTCGTGTTCCCAGAGGAATCAGCCGCGAAGAGCGTCGCGCTCCAGACTCCTTGGGGCGGGGAGAGCAGCGCCGAGCCTCGAAACGTCTGCTTGCCCAGCCAGAGCGTGCGCACCGCGCCCGGCCGCCTGATCACGACCTTGAGCGCCAGCCACGGTGAGGCGTCGTCGCTGCCGCGCCAATAGAGCCTGCGGGCCGCCAGCGAGGCGTTGACCTTAGGCGCCTGCGTGTCTCGGCGAACCTCCACCGGCGGCAGGTCCGTGTCGGAGGCGTTGCCGACGACGTCGACCGCATGCAGGTTCGGCGTGTACACGCCCGGCTGGATCCGCCCCGGGTTCCAGACGATCGCGTGCCAGCCGCGCGAGACGACCACCGGCGAGCCGGCATGGTCGATCTGCAGCCGGACGGTCGAGCGCTTGGAGACCCAGAAGACGTAGCGCGCGTAATCGCGGTAACCGTCCTGCGGCCACGGATAAATCGCACCGGGCGCCGCCCCCTCCTTGACGACCGGCGGCTGGCGCAGGTCGTCGCCGAAGCGCTGCGCGTAGGTCGTCAGCGTCGGATCCTGCGTCCGCTTCGACAGGATCCCGAGCAGCCGCACGACGTACTGGTGGTAGTCGAGCGGCGCCTCCGTGCCACCGAGCGAGTAGAGCGACCAGTAGCCGGTGTCGAAGCGCGGCAGCATGCCGACGGCCGCGGCCTGCAGCTGGGAGGCCAGGTCGGTGGCGGCCTGGTCGGCCGTCTGCGCCGCGTAATCCTGAAGGGAAATGATCGTCTGGAGCTGGGCGTTCAGGACGGTGTCGTTGTTGAAGGCGTACAGCCGGATCCACGGCCCCGTCTGGACTAAGCGGGTCAACGAGGGCACCGTCTTGTAGACCCGCTGCGACGCCGAGGTGAGCGTCGCGTCGGTCAGCAGCGTCCCCGCACCCGACATCGCCTGCGCCGCGACCGCCTGGGCCATTCCGGAGATCCACGGCGGCTGTCCACCTTCGAAGCGGAAGTAGTACTCCCAGGCGAGGCCCCCAGAGCGGACGACGCTGCGGTCCAGCAGCGACTGCGCGAGCTGCTCGGCCCGCGTGGTGTTCTTCTGCGCGACGAAGTTGTTCAGCTTCCCGAAGTTCTCCAGCGGGTGGAACTGGAAGCCGATCCCAGGAAAGGCGCGGTACCAGATGCCGTCCGAGGTGTCGAAGACGTCCTTGCCCGGCTTCTGGTCCCAGTGGCTTGCAAACCAGCGCGTGTTGAAAGCGAGCATGGCGAAGAGCGTCAGCCCGCGAGGCGAGTCATAGCCCTTCCAGAAGCCAGCGACCTGGTGGACGACCGCCGCGAGGTTCCTATAACGGCTGCTCGGCAGTTTCGGCAGGACGTCGGCCGCGGCGCTCGCATCGCTGCGGTAGTCGGCCGCTTCCGTGCTGTCGATTCGGTTCAGCGCGAGCGCGCGATCGATCCCCTTGTTGATCAACGCGAGGTCCGTCGACCACGGCGGCTTCGCGGAAGCCGACCCCGAAAGAAGCATGGCCGCGAGCGCAAGCACGGCGGCCAGACCTGCCGCGCGCGTCTCCATGAAGGGTCAGACGCTATCGATATGCAGGAGTTTGCGTTTTCTCGGCCACTAGCCGCTGTCGTGAGAACTGGTAACGCCGGGCCGGAGCCGGGCTACGCCCGACGGAAGGCCAAGCAAGGGCTGCACCTAGGCCGACAAAAAGACGTGGGCTCGTGGGGGAAACATGGTTTCCCCCACGCTCACGCCATCACTTCGACGCGCTCAGCCTGAGGCGTCGCGCTCCGGCCCTCGCGCTCGAGCACCTCGCGCAGGGCGCGGATCGAGACCTCGAGCTGGTCGAGCGTCGGCTCGCGCGTGGTCAGGCGCTGCAGCCAGAGGCCAGGAGCCAGCAGCGTCATCAGGATTCGGTTGCCCGTGTGCCTGCCGGCGAAGCGGATCAGCTCGTAGGCGATCCCGGCGATCACGGGCAAGAGCAGGATCCGCGTCGCGATCAGCCAGTACCACACCGGGCGGCCGAAGAAGGCGAAGACGAAGATCGCGATCACCATCACCCAGAGCAGGAACGCCGTCCCGCAGCGGGGATGGATCAGCGAAAACTTCTGCACACGCGCCGGCTCGAGCTCCTCGCCGGCCTCGTAGGCGTTGATCGCCTTGTGCTCGGCTGCGTGGTACTGGAAGACGCGCCGCAGGTCGGGCAGCAGCGAGATCAGCGCCAGGTAGAGCACGAAGACCGTGACGCGGATCAGGCCCTCGACGATCACGAACCAGCCGGCCTGGATCCCGATCCAATCCGTCAGCAGCGCCGGCCCGACCTTGAACAGCAAAACGGCGAAGCCGATCGCGATCGCGAAGGCGAAGATCAGCTGTCCGCGCGTCAGCTCGGTCGTGACCTCTCCGTCCTCGTCTTCCTCCTGGGCCGCGTAGTTCGCCGAGATCGCGAGCGCGCGGAAGCCGATGGCGAGCGACTCGCCGAGCGCGACGACGCCGCGGACGACCGGCAGACGCAGCGCCCAGTGCCGGGTCATCGGCGAGACGATCGGCTTCGAGACCTGGGCGATCTCGCCGTCGGGCTTGCGGACCGCGACCGACCAGTTCGAGGGGCCGCGCATCATCACGCCCTCGAGGACGGCCTGTCCTCCGATTAACGAGCTCATGCTCTCAGCTAAGTCGACTTGGCGGCCTGCGCCCGCTCGAGGCGGCGCTGGAAGCGCTCGACCCGGCCGCCGGTGTCGACGAGCTTCTGCTTGCCCGTGTAGAACGGGTGGCAGTTCGAGCAGATCTCGACGTGCAGCTCCGGCTTCGTCGAGCGGGTCTGAAACTCGTTCCCGCAGGCGCAACGCACGGTCGCGAGCACATATTCGGGATGGATGCCAGCCTTCATCGCCCGGCCAGGATAGCAGCCGCCGTCTCACCCACTACGTTGCCTCCTGAGACGACAGCGGTCACCGCGGTTGCGCCGTTCAGCGGGACTTTTCCGGCCAGGAGCGCCGCAACTGTGACCGCTCCGGCCGGTTCGCAGGCGAGCTTGGCGCGCCCGTAGAGGAAGCGGAAGCCGGCCTCGATCTCGTCCTCGCTGACGAGCACCGACTCGACCCCTCGAGCCTGACAAACTGCGATGCAGTTCTCGCCCGCAAAGGGCGCGCTGAGACCGTCCGCGATCGACTGCGGGTGCACGGTCACGGGATGCCCGGCGCGCAAACCCTCGTGCAGTGCGCGGGAGCCCTCGGGCTCGACCGCGACCACGCGGCCCTGGGCGGCCGCTGCGATCCCGCTGACGAGGCCGCCGCCTCCTGCCGGGACGACGATCGCGTCGGCGTCGGGGGCGTCTTCCTCCAGCTCGAGCGCGATCGTCCCGTGCCCGGCGATCACGTCCGGATCGTCGAATCCGTGAACGAGCGTGCGACCTGTCTCAGCGACCAGCACGTCGAGGCGCTCGAACGCGGAGAACGGGTCGGAGGCTTCGAGGTCGACGGTGCCGCCGTAGGCCCTCGTCGCCTCGAGCTTCTGCTCGCTGACGCCTTGCCACATCACGATCAAGGCGTCGACGCCCTCGAGCCCGGCGCCGTAGGCGAGCGCCTGCGCGTGGTTCCCGGCCGAGATCCCGATCACGCCCCGCGCCTTCTCCTCGGCCGACAGCGAGGCGAGCTTGTTCAGCACGCCGCGCGGCTTGAACGAGCCCGTGCGCTGGAAGAGCTCGGCCTTCAGGTAGACGGGCACTCCGAGCTCGCGCTCGAGCGACGCCGAGGTCAGCGTCGGCGTCCGGTGGACGCGCCCCGCGATCGTCTCGCGCGCGGCGAGCACGTCGTCGCGCGAGACCGGCATGGGCGCGAGTTTACGCGCGCGGCCTCAAGACATTTGCTTCGGGAGCCGAGCAGAATGGGACATGCGTCGTTTTTCGTTGCTCGCCACCGCTGTCGCCGCGATCGGCCTTGCCGCCGGTGCGTCCGGCGCCTCCGCCTCCTCGCGAGTTCAGTACGGCGTCCAGGACGACGCGTGGCTCCAAGTCGGGTCGACGAAGATGTGGTCACTCGACGAGCGCCTGGCGATGCTCGATCAGCTCGGCGTGGACGTCGTCCGCTACACGCTCCGGTGGGACCACATCGCCCTTTCTCGGCCGAAGAACCCGGCGAACCCCGACGACCCGGCCTACGACTGGAGCCCGAGCGACGCCCTCCTCGCAGGCCTGCAAGCCCATAGAATCGACATCGTCCTGACGGTCTGGGGCACGCCCGGCTGGGCGAGCGGCCGGCAGAAGCCGAACTGGGCGCCGAAGAGCCCGTCGGCGCTGGCCCTCTTCACGACCGCCGCCGCGAAGCGCTACCCGTGGGTGCACAAGTGGGAGATCTGGAACGAGCCGAATCAGCGCGGCGGCCTCTACCCGAACTCGCCGAGGCTGTACGTCCAGCGGCTGTTGAATCCGGCCGTCGCTGCACTGCACGCGGTCGACCCGCGCAACCTCGTCGCCGGCGGCGCGACCTCGCCGCGTGCGACGCGCACCGCGCTCTCCGCGGTCGCCTTCATGAGCGGGATGCGCCGCGCCGGCGCCCGCTTCGACGTTTACTCACATCACCCCTACCCGCGCTGGTTTGGCCGCGGCCGGCCGGAGACGCCGCTGCAGACACTGCCCTGCACGCGCTGGCTGACCATGGCCACCCTCCAGTGCCTGCGCGCGACCGTAACGGAGAACTTCGGGCCGAAGCACATCTGGCTGACCGAGTACGCGTACAAGACGGATCCTCCTGATCGCTACCGGGGCGTAGCGCCTGCTCTCCAGGCGCGCTATCTGGTCGAGGCGGCCCGGCGCGTCTACCAGGCGCCAGGGGTCGATCTGCTGATCAATTTCCTGATCGTCGACGAGCCCGTCGTCGGCCGCTGGTCGAGCGGCTTCTTCACCGCACGCGAGGTGGTCAAGCCCTCGTTCTTCTCCTTCATGCTCCCGCTCGCGGAGGTGAGCCGCCACGGGGGCGCGACGAGGCTCTGGGGGCAGGTTCGTCCGCGCTCCGGCCCGCAGCCCTACCTGCTGCAGCGCCTGTGGCGAGGCCGCTGGCTGCCGATGGGCGGCGTCGCCATCACCAGCGACGCGGGCTTCTTTGCGCGTCAGGTCTCCGCCGGCGCAGGCTCGAGGTTCCGGATCTGGTCGTTGCTGGACGACACCTTCAGCCCAGCGCTCGTGGTCAGGTAAGCGTGTACTCGGGGCCGGAGCCGCCCTCCGGCGGAGTGAGTCGACCGCCCTTGGCCGTGATCGCCCCGCACTGGACACAGTTCGAAGCGGTGACCTCGACTCCGCCCTCCTTCGGCTCGTAGACCTGGGCGGGGCACATGCGCGTCCACAGCTCGGCGAGCTCGGGCGGTACCTCCGTCTGGACGCGGATGTGATTCGGCGCGTCGTCGCGGGTCTTGTTCCCGCTCAGGAAGACCGACGAGAGCTTGTCGAAGGTGAGCTTGCCGTCCGGTGCGGGATAGCTGCGGGCCCGGTCGGTGCGGATCAGCTCCTGGTCGGCATCGAGCTCGACGGGCGCATCGCCTGGCGGGAACTTGCCGCGGCTCGCGGTCATCGCGCCCGCGAGCGCCCCGCCGAGCCAGAAGCCCCGGCCGAAGGCCTGGCGCATGTTCCGGACCTCCACCAGATCGCGCCAGACAAAGCTCTGTCTGACCGCATCGTCGTAGGACGCGAGCGCGCCCCGACGGCCCACGGCCTCCCCGCGCTGCAGCGCCGCGAACGCGGCCTCCGCCGCGAGCGCGCCGGTCTCGATCGCGTAGTGGATCCCCTTCAACGCCGGCACGTTGACGAAGCCGGGGCCGTCGCCGGCAAGCAGGAGGCCGGGCGCATGCAGCCGTTTCGGGAGCGACAGAAAGCCGCCCTCCGGGATCGTCTTCGCGCCCCAGGCGATTCGCTCGCCACCCTCGAGCAGCCTGCGGACGAGCCGGTGCATCTTCAGCTCCTGAAGCAGGTCGTGGACGGAGAGCTCGACGTCGCGGTAGTCGAGCCCGACCACCATCCCGAGCG
>WNGJ01010274.1_pt1 | contig 11886 bp, 13 predicted proteins | sample 5400611 | NCBI WGS metagenome assembly WNGJ01 (sample SAMN13153375, study PRJNA577476) | soil metagenome | isolation source: 40 cm soil or saprolite under Garry oak tree replicate 1 | place: USA:California | collected 2016-06-15 | reverse complement strand
CACGCGTACGCGGCCGACGGAACCTATGAAGTCGTCCTCAACGTGAACGACGGAAAGGGAGGTACCGCGGGCCAAGCGACGTTCGTAACGGTCTCCGTGGCGGGCCTCCTGCGCGTGACGACGAACCCTGCATTGCCGGGCAAAATCCTGGTAGACGGCGTGCCGGCCGACGAGTGGGGACTGACCTGGATGAAGATCGCGCCGGGCACCCATACCGTGTCGTTCGGCGGCCTGAACGGGTTGGCGACCCCGGCGGACCAGACCGTCACGGTGACGTCCGGCGCGACGACGACGGCCCAAGGGAACTATGGGGTGAATGGATACCTCAGGGTGCTCACGAGCCCCGCCGTGGTGTCGACGATCTCCGTGAACGGCGTGCCACGCGATGACTGGGGCATGTGGACCGCGTTCGCGCCGGGTACGTACACGGTGCACTTCGGCCTCGTCGCCGGATACAATCCGCCGGCGGACCAGACCGCGATCGTGACGGCGGGGGCGACGACGACGATCACGGGGACCTTCACCTCGAATCCGACAGCGCCGGGACCCGATCCGACGACGTTCGGCTACTTGCGCGTGACGACGAACCCCGCGACCGCAGCGCAGATCCTCGTGAACGGCGTGGCGGCCGACGACTGGGGTCTCACGTGGGTCAAGCTGGCCCCGGGCACGTACACCGTGTCGTTCGGCCAAGGCTATGGCTACACGCCGCCCGCGCCGAAGACGGTCTCCGTCGCCGCGGGCGCGACGACGACGTGGGACGCGCCGTTCGTCCGGCACGGATCCCTCCGGGTGACGACGGACGCCCCCTCGGCCGCGACGGTCTTCGTGAACGGCGTACCACGCGATGATTGGGGCATGTGGCAGTCGATGCCGCCCGGGACGTACAAGGTCTCGTTCGGCCCCGTGCCCGGATATGTGACGCCCCTGCCGCAGACCGCGACGGTCACCGTGGGCGTGACGACGCCAATCACGGGCCACTACATTGCGGCGGCAATCGCGACACCGCTAGGGACGGCGACAGACTCCGCGTCCCCGTCGACGCTAAGCGCGGCTGCCCCGTCGATCTCTGGCGCAGCAATGCCATCCGTGAACAGCGTGGCGTCCTCGACGCCGCGGGCCACCTCCGAGCCGTACGCTGCGGATGGACGCGTGGCGGTGAGGAGACTCGAGTCGACGTAGGAGCGCAACGCGAAACGGTCCCGCTCCGGCGGGACCGTCTCTCCCTTTGTCTTGATACCGCAGCGCTCTGCTAGTTGTGGCCATTCAGGTCGACGGCACGAAAGCCGTGAGACCCGACGCCTTACATATGGACTCCAGGACGGCAATCGTCCGACGCCCTTCCTCTGCTGGTACCGGGACGGGAGCCCCCGCTACCACCGCGTTTACGAAATGCTCGACCAGCTCGCCGTGCCCGTAGAGCTGGTGACGTGCGGCATAGAGAGCCCCGGATTTCACCGAGCCCGCGATTATCTGGGCAATCCCTCCGATCGTCTGACTGAGGACTTCGCCCGGAGTGTGAGCTCCGCCGTGGCCGAGCACCACGAGCTGGTCTCGGAAGAGGTCGATGAGGTAGCTCTCCTCCGATCCGACGATTCCGAATCCCCACTCCGCGCGGGATGCGTTGAACGTCATCGTGAGCACGCCGATACCGGCGTTCCCCCGGAGGATTGCCACCACGTTCTGCGTCCGCTGAACCGCCGCGACATCCGCAACGAGAGATTCGGCGTGCACGACCTGCGGCTCCCGAGGGCCGAGGAATCGGCGACTCAAGTACGTGAGGTGCGGTGCTTCATCGAAGAACAGTTGGCCGGGGAGGGACTCGTACCAGTCCGGGAGCCGGCGACGCGGGGTGCTCATTTGGAATCCGATGACGGACTCGACCCGGCCGGCGCGTCCGGAATCGACACGTCGGGACGCCTCCGCCACCGCGCGACTGAACAGGAAGTTGTGGGAGACGCAGAGCTGCCGTCCGCTGCGCTCTGCGGCGTTGCACATCGCGCGGCAGTCTGCCTCGGACATTGCCATCGGCTTCTCGACGAGTACGTTCGCGCCGGCTTCGAGCGCCAGGATTGTCTGAGAGGCATGGAGCCACGGTGGGGTGCACACGCTGACGACATCGAGCCGCTCTTTCGACAGCATCTCGTCGAGTTCTCGGGAGTACGATCGAGCGTGAGCGTACTTCGCAAGCGCCTCGGCTCGTTCGGACTTTCGGTCATACACCGCGGCAATTTCCGCGACCCCGGAGCGTCGATACGCGGGCACATGACGATGCCGAGAAACCCAACCGCAGCCGACGATCCCAACCCGGAGCCGCCTCAGGAGGCGACCTCCTCGTACACCCGCTGGTACATGCGGCTGACGCGCTCCCAGGTCATTTGACGTTCCGCCCATTCTCGCGCACGCCGTCCCATCGCTGCGGCCTGCCCTCGATTCGTAAGCATATGGATGAGCCCGTCCTCGAGCGCTTCGACGTCCCCGGGCCCCATAAGTATTCCCGTTTCACCGTCGGCGATGAGATCCGTGGTTCCCCCAACGCGGGTCGCCAGGATCGGCCTCCCGCACGCCATCGCCTCCATGACCGCCAGTGGCATCCCTTCGGTCAGCGACGGGCGCACTACGACGCCGGCCCGCTGGATCATGGGCACCACGTCGGGAACTTTCCCGAGAATTCGCACGCTCCCATTCAGTCCCAGTTCGCGCATCCGACGTGCCATCGAAGCTCGAAGAGGCCCCTCACCGACGAAAGCAAACGTGGCCTCCGGGATTTCCGACATTACTCGCGGAATCGCCTCGATGAGGTATTGAGGACCTTTGTTCCTCGACAGACGCCCGAGGAACAAGACGGATCGATCGGTCTCCGGCTCTCCCTCCAACGCGGCGGCGGGACGAAATCGCTCGACGTCAACCGAATTCGGAATGATTTGAATCGGCGCGTTGGCTCCGAGGTCCGCTGCGTGTTCCGCGACGGATGGCGAGACGACGGTGACCGCCTTTGATTTCCGTAGAATGAACCGTCCGACGGTCCGCTCGTACAAGCGCCCGACGGCACCCGTCAATCCGCTGAGATTGGCGAGGGACCCAACATGCATCGTGGTGATGATCGGTGCCTTCGGACGACTCAGTGCGGTCAGAAAACTCAGAAGGAAAAAGATGTTATGCGTATGGATTACGTCTGCATCCTCAAAAAAACGGCGAATGCCCAGGCCCGCGTTCACGGCCGCGGGAACCCCGACCATCGGCTGGAGATTAACGGATGGGATGCGGACGATTTCGATTCCATCGGTCACTTCCTCCGAGGGCCAGCCATCCGGATTGAAGGTCACTACTCGGACTTCGTGGCCGAACTTCAGCAGATTGTGGGCGAGTTCTTCGACGACACGTTCGACGCCGCCGCCGACATGCGGGAAATAGTAGTCACTCACGAGGACGATCCTCAAGGGCTCCTCCTCCGTGCGACGCGGCATCGTTGCATGACGAATCGGCGCGCTGAGTGTTCCGTGCGCTCGGAAGTACTGAGTGAAACTTCGAGGCACACCGACAAGGCGAACCGAGGGAAGACGCCGCGAATCGATGGCGGATTCGGCTCCGCTGTCTCACCGGGTAAAGCTCGCGCCTCGATCGAACACCGCCCAAGCCCACTCCTCCCTCATCCTCCTTGATGAGACGCACTATTTGGGCAGAATCGGAGTAGCTGACGACGTATTAAATCATTCGCCGCGTCCTCCGAAATGTTCCTGCAAATGATAACGCGCAGGTGATCGGACGATGGAAAACTCTCTGTACGCAGGTGAGGCCGCCTACATCGGAAGCGAGCGAACCGGGGCAACTCCACACGGTCAGGAGTGTCCGATTGACGAAAATCTCGGCAACGTTTCATCCGAGACATTTCGTCGGAAGGTTCACGTTAGCGAGGGCGCGTGCCCTCGAGATGCGATGGGAGTTGCGAAAGGTTGCTCGAAAGATCCGTGAGTCGCCTCCCGCTCCCCTTGCATCCCTTGGTTCGGAGCCTTGTATCACTTTTGCAAATAAGCAGGGCGAAGCAGAATCGTTAAAAATATGGAACCCATACGCGTGCTCGGGAAGGAGGAGGCATCAATGGCATTTAAATCTTCCAAGGTGGCCTGGGTCGTGGTAGCCGTCAGCCTCATCGCCGTTTCAAGTTTCGCGTTCCTTCCTTCGTCGGGAGATCCCACAACATTCAAGGTCAGCGCGGCCGGGGACGCCTACGTGTCGACGGCAAACCCGACCGCCGCGTATGGGAAAGACGTCGACGTCTGGGTCTCAAAAGTTGGATCCGTCGAGAACTGGGGGTATCTCTCCTTTGATATCGCGTCTAAGCTACCCGCCGGCGTCGTCGTCGTAAAGGCTCGGCTCAAACTGCTCGTGGACCAAAGCTACGGGGTCTTTCCGGCGCAGACGGTGGCCGGTCGGCTTCTCGCTGACTTCAACGAGGCAACCCTGACATACAATACCGCCCCTGCGGCGTCTTTCGACATATCCACGAACACCCTTTTCGCTAAGCGGCCGATGCTTGGCTTCACGGTCTTCATCGACGTGACTGGGCAGCTCATGACGTGGCGGAACAGCGGGCAGAGGACGCTCTTCGGACTCGTGTTGACCATGGACCACGCGACCGCCAATGCGGGGATTGCCTTCGCGAGTCGCGAAAACACACTGCTAGAGGGGCCCGTTCTCCAGGTATTCACGCTGCCACCGGGGCAGTACGGATATAGCATTTCGCCGGGCGAAATCTTGGCCGTCCGAACGTCGAACTAAAGCGGAAACGCCCGGCTCGGCGGCTGGCCGTAGATCCAGTTCGCGCAGGTTAGCTCGCCGAGTTGCGGAAAAAGAATTGCGCGAACCCTTGGTGGTTCGCTCCCCGGTCCGACCGCGATCGATCTAGCCTTCCCAATTGCACCGCGAATCGATGCATTAGCACACGGCTCGTCGGTGCCGCCGGCGAGCAGGTTCATATCTTGTTTCCTCTTTACGTAAATAAGGCCCGTTTGTTCGAGTTTCATATGGAGAATCTGCAGCGAGACAGCCATCACTGGTTACTGCCCCCGATGTCCTCAGTCGACCCGGGCGACACTGGACATCGGAGCCGACTTCTGGTCGCGCTCGATGACCGCACGGCGCTGTTGGCCATTCTCTTCGTCGCTACAGCTGTCGCGGCCGGGACCCTGTGGATTGTGTCGCAGACGATCGATCTCTATTTCCCTGCGGATGCGGGAGAATATGTTGCAGATGCGAGGGCCCTCCTCGGTGGGGGTGTTCGGGAGATACGCCACGCCCCGCTGTTCCCGCTACTCGTCGCGCTCTCCCTTGGACCGCTTGGCCCTGTGTTGTCTACGCAACTCAGCATGGCAATCGCGATATTCCTGCTTCCGGTCGGTCTGTTTCTCATGCTCCGTCAATGGCTTCCGGTTGTCCCGAGCTTGACTGCCGCCTCCGTCGCCGCCCTTACGCCAATGACCGCAGATCTGGTGGGATGGGGCGGCGGGGCCACATTCATCGGATTGGACATGATGGTGTTGGCCATTGCGACGATGGAGGCTTGGCTGCGCGAGACAGGAAAGCAAGGGCCCTACGTCGGAGTTTTCGCGGGGCTTGCCGTGATGGCGCACCCGTTCATGGCTGCGGGGATGTTTCTCGTCCTCGCCGTCCGATGGCTTGAGCATGCGCTATCGCGCCGACACTTTTCGACCGACTGGAGCGCCCTGGGACTTCGGGGTTTCACTTCCTTCTTCGTCGTTGTCACACTCTTGTTCGGCACCGCTGCTGGGTATTATCTCAGTCTGCGAGGGACAGTCGCGAGTGTTTCTCTCGACATTCTCCGGGCCTGGGACGTTCTCGTCTGGGGAACACGTGGCAACCTTGCGATCCTTTTCTTCATCTTGCTCGCCTTGGCCCTTCCACTGCAGGTCGTCCGGTCCGTCATGTTCTTGGTGACAGTCCCGCTTGGCGCAATTGCGTTTCTAATCCCTCTCCTGCTATCATGGGATATTACCTACAATCTCAGAGTTGTCTACTTTCTTCCGATCTTGGTGGCTGTGGGGGTTGGCCTCCTTTCGCAGCTGACGCTCGAGACGTTCCAGGACCGTGGCGTTTCGAGAACACTCCTATCCATCGGTGCGGCCGTCCTCCTAGTTGCCGCGCCGATTGCCGCGACGTACGGCTTCGGTTACATCGAGTGGACACAGGTCGATTCCAGTTACTATCAGCGAATCCATTCGGACGACCTCCCGGCGTTCGAATATCTGCGCACGGGGCAAGGGACGGTTGCCACTTCTTGGTCTGAAGGGCTCTATGACGAGGGGAAAGTCAACGGATGGTTCGTGGAAGGCCTGAGCAATCGGCCCGCGATAGGACCGGGTGCTCCATGGACATGGACGCTCGCGAACGTTGGAGAATCGGAACTGGATCTTCAGCGTTTCTTTTCCGGGACCGCGGGAATCGAGAACGGAGCTATCCAAGCTTCGGTGTCCCCCACCGGGCATCTAGCGGACCCCGCAATCCAGGTCGATGTGGCGGGCTTCTACTATCCGCTGGCGTACCTCAACAGCTTGAGCAACGGTTATCCAACGACGGTCACTCCGGGTGTTGTTCCGACGGTGGGCTCCGACACAATTGAATTCAGGCAACCTTCGACGAACTCGAGCGGAGTGGTCACCGAGCGCATTCAACTGAATGAAACCCGTGTGATCGTGAGGTTCAGCTTGACAGGAGGCTCGCCGAGTCTTGGCGACTGGGAGGTGTGGATTTGGCCCGCGTACTTCGTCGACTGGGCGATCATCGATGTCGGCTTGACCAGCGTCACAACTCACGTCGATTACCGGACGGGCTCGATCTCCGCGAACTATTCCGTTCTGGATTCGGGATCAACGTTGAGGTACTACGAGTCACATCCGATTTGGGGAATCCCGGCGATCGCGGTTCGGCGTTCCCAAGCCACGTCGGTCTCCTTCGAAATCACGGTAGCAGGTACCGATCCTGTGAGAACCTCTCGTCAATTTGATGAGAAAAACATCACCAAGCAGTTGTCCATTACAACCGTCCTCCTGTGGATGGACACCGGCTGGATGTTTCGGTTTGACAATCAGGCATGCTATCGACGCTCGTTCGTGACTCCGAATCTTGTCGTGTACGAAGTCGAGCCGGCGTGTCGGATTTGAGCAAGGGACTATCGATCCGTCGCCTAGACACATGGAAGGCGCATGCTGGCCACGATCCTATGTGGCCGCCACGCGCTTTCGACCAAATATGTGAATGTATGCGGCGTACTTCGACAATCCCGGGAGCGCGCGCAACAGCCGTCGGTCAAACTCATCGAAATGACGAAGCGCTGTTTCACTCGCAAGCCTCGAAATTCGTACGCGCGGGACAATGAATGGAACTGCGTACGTTAAGAGGAAATGTGGGCTGACCTCGGAGAGATCCCAATAGTCCTGCACAGAACGCCGATACTCCTCCCATCTCAGAGGCCGTTCGTTTGCATCGTGCCACGTCGTCGGAAACAGTCTTCGGGCCATCGCGTACACCGGATTTCCGGCGAGTGGTTCCTGAAGTAACAGAAGACCCGCTGGCCTCAGGATCCGACTGATCTCGGCCAACGCCTCGCGGAGGTCATCGGGCACGTGGTGCAGGGTAGCGCGGGCCGCGGCCCCGTCGAAGACTCCGTCTTTGAACGGAAGGCGGCGGACGTCGGCTCGAACAGGATTCGCTTCTGAAGGGACGAGCCTCAGAGCATCGCGATTGATGTCCAAGACGACCACCCGACAGCCTTTCTCGGCAAGTGGAGCTGTAAGATTCCCGTCATCCCCGCCGACATCGAGGATTGTTGGCCTCGGAGCGCTCTCGAGAAATTTCAGCGTCTTGCTGTCCAACACCGCCCAGAACAGCGCGTGGGCTTGCTTATCCCGCATCCACTCGAGTTTCACCGCATCAGCATCCCATATGCAACGCGTCTTCTCCTTTTATCCATCGCCCCCGTGAAAGCCATCTGGCACGGTGGAAGGCAGGAGTGTCGTCGTCCGACATCTTCTCCAAGATCAGAGCGATGAGACCCCGGGCACAGGATTCGGGCTTTAGGGACTCACGAGGTTTCAGGCCAAGACTCAAGTATTCAGAAACCCCTAGCACGACCGCGGTGGGGGAGACGTTACGTTCGCCTTCGGCAATCGCCCTTTGGCTTGGATCCTCGTCGCGGCAAGCGTAGCGACCGTCTTCGCGATTGGCGTGGTACCGGCGCTACAATCAACATCTAAGACGTTCAACGCGCCGGCCTCGGGTGATACCTACCTCTCGAGTTATGCGTCGTCGAGCACGTATGGGACTGCGCCGGTCCTGTGGGTGTCGCGGGGCGGGGGCCACGAGAACTGGACGCTGATTCAGTTCGACATTGCTGGAAAGCTCCGTCCTGGCGATCTCGTCGTACAAGCGAGGATGCGGCTTGCCGTCAGCGATGCGAATGCCCCCAGTTGGCCCGTCGTCGTCACGACCGGACGGTCCCTGACGGCCTGGCAGGAAAATGCTACGACGTTCGGGACGGCTCCCCACCTCTCCTTCGACACGAGCACCGCGTCCGTCGTTGGCACTGGAGGGACGCCATCCCGGGGAACCACCGTCTGGATTGATGTTACGAAACAACTGCGGCGCTGGCACTCGTACGCCGGACCTTCGAACTTCGGGACCGTGCTCATGATGGGCCCGACGGTGGTGAACGGGGCAGTCGGGTTTGCAAGCCGAGACAACGTCAATCTTGAGAAGCCGTTGATTGAGGTGACCTTTCAGCCAGGCCCAAGGACCTACGGGTATGCCTTAGAATTCGGATTCGTCGCGGTTGCCACAGCTCGGCCTGAGTAAAATCCTTGGCGACGTGCGAAAGGGTTTAGCGCTCGAAACAGCTGTGCTGTCCGGATGGAGCGTGTCAAGGCGGCCCGCGGCACGTCGTTGCGCTGCCGGGGATGGCGGCAAGAGGCGGTCCTGCGAATGCTCGAGAACAACCTGGAGAACGCGGAGAAGCCGGACGAGCTGATCATCTACGGTGGGACCGGAAAGGCAGCTCGGAACTGGGAGTCCTTCCATCGGATCGTCGAGGTCCTCCACACCCTCGGCGACGACGAGACCCTGATCATCCAGAGTGGCAAGCCGGTCGCGGTGTTCACGACCCATCGGGATGCCCCCCGCGTCTTGATCGCAAACGCCCACCTCGTGCCGAAGTGGTCGAACTGGGAGACGTTCTACGAGCTCGAGAAGCTCGGCCTCACGATGTACGGGCAAATGACCGCCGGCGGTTGGTCGTACATCGGATCCCAAGGGATCGTCCAAGGGACGTACGAGACGTTCGCGGCATGCGCGCGAAAGCACTTCGGCGGTTCCCTGAAAAGTCGACTCGTCCTGACGGGCGGGATGGGCGGCATGGGTGGCGCGCAGCCTCTCGCCATCAAGATGAATGAAGGCGTGTGCCTCGATGTGGAAGTCGACGAAACCCGAATCCGACGTCGGGTGTCGAACGGATATTGCGATCGAATCGTGTTCGAACTCGACGAGGCTTTGGAAATGGCCCTCGATGCGAAAGCGAGCGGGACCCCGCTCTCCATCGGCCTCGTCGGGAATTGCGCCGACGTTCATCCCGAGTTGGTGCAGCGCCGGATCCGTCCGGACATCGTGACGGACCAGACCAGCGCGCACGACCCGCTCGGGGGATACATCCCGCGCGGCCTGTCGGTTTCGGAGGCTACCGCCCTGCGTTCCAAGGATCCCAAGGAGTACGTGCGATTACGGGAACAACATCCGCGGTCAGGCGAAAGAGGCCGGGGTCGAAGACGCCTTCGCCTTCCAAGGCTTCGTGCCGCTGTTCATCCGCCCGCTCTTCGCGGAGGGCCGCGGTCCGTTCCGGTGGGTCGCGGTGACCGGCAATCCGGACGACATCATCAAGACGGACAGCGTCGTGCTGCGGGAGTTCCCGCGAGACGAGACGCTCGCACGGTGGATCCGCCTCGCGGAGAAGTACCTCCCCTGGGAAGGCCTCCCCGCGCGGGTGTGTTGGCTCGCCTACGGGGAGCGGGCGCAATTCGGGAAGGCGATCAACCGGATGGTGGCGTCGGGCGAGCTGAGCGGGCCGATCGTGATCACGCGGGACCACCTTGACGCGGGGTCGGTGGCCTCCCCGTACCGCGAGACGGAAGGGATGCGCGACGGCTCCGACGCGATCGCCGACTGGCCGTTGCTGAACGCGCTCCTGAACACCGCGGCGGGCGCGGACCTGGTCGCCATCCACAATGGCGGCGGCGTCGGCATCGGGTATTCGACCCATGCGGGCGCCCTGGTCGTGTGCGACGGCACGGAGGACGCGGAACGCCGGATCGGACGCGTCCTGACGACGGACCCGGGGATGGGCGTGGTCCGCCATGCGGACGCGGGCTACGAGGACGCCATCCGATTCGCGGACGAGCACGGCATCCGGATGCCCTCCCGCGAGTGATGCCATGGTGGCGGGCGCCCATCCCTCGGTGGCGGTGGACGGGATCGTCCTCCAAGGCGGCAAGCTCGTCGCGGTCCGTCGCAAGAACGAACCGTATCGGGGGATCCCCGCCCTTCCAGGAGGCTTCGTCGAACTCGGCGAGACGACGGTCGAAGCGGTCGTCCGCGAGGTCCGCGAGGAGACCGGTCTCGAGACGCGCGTGAAGCGGCTCGTCGGGGTCTTCTCGGATCCGAATCGCGACCCGCGGGGCCACGTCATCTCGATCGTGTATGAGCTCGAGGCCACCGGCGGGCGCCTGAAAGCCGGCAGCGACGCCGCAGCGATTGAACGGGTGAATCTGTCCGCGGTCCCCGTGATGGCGTTCGATCACAACGAGATCGTGCGGGTGTGGCGCGGGCTCTAGAGCTCCGCCCGCGGCGCGGACCATGCCTTTTTCGCGGTGCCGGGAATCCATCCGAGGAGCATGAGCATCACGGACGCGGACACGAGCAGCGCCAGGCCGGCTTGGCTCGTCTCAGCACCGGCGAGCGTTGCCACCACGACGCCGAAGGCCGCGAACCGCGAGATCATCGCGGCGACGCCGGCCAGGATCCCGGCCCGCGATCCGGCCGCCACGCTCACCCACAGAATCCAGACGGCCACGACGATGAGGAAGAGGATCGACAAGGCATACGGGGAAACGCTCTCGGGGCCGGCGGCGAGCACCGGCACGGACGGGATCGCCAGCACGAACGCGATGATTCCGAACAGGATCTTGTACAACCGGCCAAAGCCGTACAGTTCGCGGTAGCGACGGCCGACCTCGTCCGGTGAGCCGATCGACCCGAGGGAGGCGGTCACGTTCCCGCCGTTCGCGGCTGTGGATTCCGCGATGTGACTCCGGAGTTCGAGGAGGATGTCGTCCCGCACCTTCGGCTCCATCCCCGCCATGGCGCGTCGGACCTGACCGAGGTACTCATCTGGCGCGGTCATCGGGCGTCCTCCAGCACGCGCTCGGCGCCCGCCGTCATCGCGTCCCAGATTGCGAGCGCCTCCCTCAGCGCGGTCCGCCCGCGGTCCGTGAGCCGGTAGTACTTCCGAGGCATGCCGCTCTCCGGCTCCTGCCACCGGCTCTGGACGAACCGCCGCTCCTCGAGCCGTCGAAGCGCCGGATACAGCGTCCCCTCCTTGAGGTCGAAGAAGCCGTTCGACTTGTCGCGCAGCTCGTGGAGGATCTGGAACCCGTACTTCTCCCCCTTCGCCAGGAGGGCCAACAGGCACAGTTGGATCGACCCTTTCTTCAGTTCCGCGGTCCACTCGGGGGAGACTTCCGCCATCGGACTCGCCTCGTATCCGGGACGCGCTATATGGCCGTTCGGGGCCCGGCGGCTTCGGGAGGTCGGACATCGTTCACCCGG
>WNGJ01013564.1_pt1 | contig 11887 bp, 12 predicted proteins | sample 5400611 | NCBI WGS metagenome assembly WNGJ01 (sample SAMN13153375, study PRJNA577476) | soil metagenome | isolation source: 40 cm soil or saprolite under Garry oak tree replicate 1 | place: USA:California | collected 2016-06-15 | reverse complement strand
CAGCCGGGACGGTCAACCGCACTCACGCAACGTCATCAGATCGCAACCAGATCCCGATTAACTTCGAAGAGCCCGAAAAGGGTACTTCTGCGGGGAAGAAAAGGGGTACTTGTACGGGGAAGCTGCCCGACCAGCAGCGCACCGCCACCATCCGAATCGGCCGGCGGGAACTTCCCGGCCCGCGCCAGCGCCGATCCCAGCGCGGCGGTCAGCCCGGCCTGGTCGGCCAGCTTGCGCAGCAGCACCGCCCCGGCCTGCCCGGCCAGGCCCTCGCCGTCGCTGGTCACCTTCAGCGCATGGTCCCACCGCGTATCGTCTGTCATGAAGAGCGCTCCTGCCTGAGAAAATCACGTGAGTGTGGTTACCGCGTAATCTCCCAGAGCCGGGGCGCTCTTCGCACGCCGGACCGGTCACGCTGGCGGCGCGCGCGTGGCCTCCTCGGCAGTCATCACGCCTATCGATCCGAGGTGGCTAGAGGCCATGCGCCACGGGAGGGGTCACGATGAGCGCATCCATTGATGAGGCGGAGCTGCACGCCCGGGTCCGCGAGGTCCTCTGCAACTGGCCGGTCGTCGGCCTGGCGGTGGGTGTGATCAAGAACGGATCTCTGGCCTGGTTTTACGGTCACGGCGTAGCCGACGTCGAGTCAGGCACGCCCATCGATCAGGACACGGTCTTCCGGATCGCCTCGGTAACCAAGACGATGACGGCGATCGCCACCATGCAGTTGCGGGAGCGGGGGCAAGTCGATCTCGACGCGCCGGCCAGCGATTACTTGCGCGCCTACCGGCTGATCCCGGCACGAGCTGGCTTCCGCCCCCCGACGCTGCGGCACCTGCTGACCCACACCGCCGGGGTCCGGGCAGTGCGCAAGCCCTCCGACCTGCTCCGGCCGGCCCTCGGCTGGGGCGTTCCGGCTGGGCAGCCGATCCCCACTCTTGCCGAGTACTACCAGGACGGCCTGCACGTCGATACCGAGCCGGGAACGAAATGGGCCTACTCCAACAACGGATTCGCCACACTCGGCCAGATCGCCGAGGACGTCAGCGGCCTTCCGCTTGACCGCTATCTGCGGGAGCACGTATTCGGGCCGCTCGGCATGAACAGCTCCGATCTGGTCCGGTCCGAGCGGGTCCGGCCGCGCCTCGCCGCCGGATACCAGATTCGCTCACGCGGAGCCACGGCGGTCCGGGACCTCGAGATGGTGCAAGCTGGAGGCGGCGCGGTTTACTCGACCACGGGTGACATGGCCCGCTATGTCGCCGCGCTGCTCGGCGGCGGGGCTAACTCCTGCGGCGCGGCGCTGAGGCCGCAGACGCTCGCCGAGATGTTCGAGCCGCAGTACCAGCCCGATCCCCGGATACCAGGCATGGGCCTGGGCTTCTTCCGCGGCCAGGCAGGCGGCTACCGCACTGTTGGCCACGATGGGATCTGGCTCGGCTTCCACTCTGCGGTCGCGCTCGTTCCCGATGAGGGGATCGGCGTCGTCGCGTTGACCAACACCGGGCCGTTCAGTCCGTTCGCCGCCACCGGTCCGGTGGCCGACGCCGTCCTGCGGAGCCTGCTCGGCCTTCCCGAGGACGTTCCGGCCACCGGCGTCCCGGAGCGACCATGGGATTGGGATGAACTGTGCGGCTCCTACTCGTTCGGTCCGGGGATCCTCACCGACCCCCAGCCCAGGATGCTCGGTCCCGCGGTGCAGGTGGTCGCCCGCCGTGACCACCTCGTCGTGCGCGGGCAGCTCCCCGTGCCGGCCATCCGGAGAGGGCTGCGCCTCTACCCCGACGCCGGTGATCCGGACGTGTTCCGAGTCATCCTGCCCGGCTTTGGGCCGGGCACGTCTCTGATCGTGTTCAGCCGCGATTCAGCGGGCGAAGTGGCCGGGATGCACCTTGGCATGCAGCCAATGTCCTTCCGCAAGCGTCCCTGCCCGACGCAGCGGCCAGGACGATCGCGACGTCAAACCGTATGGGCCGGGTAACCTGTGCAGACCGTTACCCAAAGCCAGCCAGTCATGGTCACCGCACCCATCGGGTGCGCGCCCGAACCCAGCAGCAGCCAGCTGGCCTGAACAAAAGCACAGCTCGCAGGCACAAAGAATCCACCATGTCCCGGTCAGCGGGTCAAATGCTGAATCCGGGAGGTCGACCTGATCCTCGGACAGGGGATGCTCGCGGCCGGATGGCAGGCACACACCACCCTCAACGCACCGGGCAAGTTCCTTATCTCCGTACCCGAGCACGACACTCCGCGCCGCGCCCGCGCCTACCTGGTCACCGACAAGGCCGTGGGCGAGACGGCCAGCCGACACGCGCCGCTGCGCCCGCAGTTGGACGAGGTATCGCTGCGGGCCCTGGCCGAGCGCCCGCCCGGCCACCCGGAGCCCGCAGGAGAGGATTCCAGCCCCGGACTCGGCCCGGACACCGCCCATCTCCATCGTCAGCAGGTGGGCAGAGCACTACGACGCCGCGTTCACGATGAAGACCTACTTCCACGCGAGCGACGACGACCTGGCCCAAGGCCGTCAGGCATTCGCCAGGATTCACAAGATCGCTTAGGTCTTGTGAGAGCGCGGCCGACGCGGCCGACGCGGCGCGGCCGACGATGCGGGTAAGGCCAAAATAAGGCCAGATGACGAAGACAACGATCCGGCCGCTGAGGAACCAATGCGATGACCTGCGGAGACAGTGGCGCGCTCGGAGGGACTCGAACCCCAACCTTCTGATCCGTAGCAAGATCAAGGATGTCCGGTGCCGTCCACCATCGTCCCGCCTACCTGGCCACACCGCTCGGGGTGGACAACCCATTCCAGCAGTATCCAAGCTCATCCAGATCCGTTGTTAGCATCCGTGTTAGCAAGATCAACCTGGCTCCGCGTGCCGTGATCCCTTGCAAAGCCCCTCCCCGTTGTCCAGCACCGTCTCTGGGCTGGCCTGGAGCACCCAGAGCGCCCGCCCAGGTCCGGCCGTGTCCACACTCGTTGGTGTCGGCCGTGGGTGTCAGGTGGCGCGGCTACCCATCCCTGCCGGGTGAGGTAATGCGGCCCTCCGCGCGTCATGCTTGCCATGAGAGCGGGGTTTGGCTGCATGGCCTGGATCAGGCGGAGCCCACCACGGTTACGGCAAAAGGAAGCTGGCCGACAATGCGAGACGAGCAGACGCCACGTACGGACCGCCCGGCCGAAGGTGCTGACCTTCCGCTGCCTGGCATCCAGACAGCTCACGATATCGAGGATGCCCAAGAACATCTCTTGAGTCCCGACGCGGATCTCGAAGGCAACGAGCTGCACGGCAGCGGGCAGACTTGTGCGCGTTGCGGGCGCGTCATAGGTCCGGAAGACGATGTGCGGCGCACCGCGAGTGGCGCTTATCAGCATGAGTTCTGCAAGGTGCGCTGAACCTGGTTGCCCAAGTATGGGCGTCAAAGGCCAGGCCCCTTCCGCAACCGGGAGGGGCCTTTGACCTGGGCGCGCTCGGAGGTGTGCGCGCGCTCGGAGGGACTCGAACCCCCAACCTTCTGATCCGTAGTCAGATGCTCTATCCGTTGAGCTACGAGCGCTCGAATTAAGTTGTCTACCTGCGGTTTTGCAGGCACGTGCTACGATACCACAGAAGCACAGCGGTGATAGAGCATCTGATTCCGTCTCCAGAGATGCCCTGATGCATCCCTCAAGGGTAGGGCACTCGGGAGATAGCTGCACCGGTCGGCGGGAGGTCACACCATGTCCGTCACCAGCATGCAGGAAGCCCGGCGCAGCCGGGGCCGCCGCACCGCCGCAGCCGCAGGAGTGGACCTGGCCGCGTTCGTCACCTCATGGCAGCTCGCGCTCGAAGCAGCCGGCAAGAGCCCGCGGACCGTCCGCTCCTACACCGACTCGGTGCGAGCACTTCAGAAGTTCCTCGTCGCCCTGGGAATGACCGCCGACGTGGAAGAGGTCGACCCCGAGCACCTGCGGGCGTTCCTCTTGGCCGAGGAGCGCCGCACGTCCGCGACATCCGCTGCCGTGCACTTCCGCAACCTGCGCGTGTTCTTCGGCTGGCTGGCCCGCGAAGGTGAGCGGACGAACCCGAACCCGATGGACCGCGTCGACCGGCCCAAGGTCACCAAGCAGGCCAAGCCGTTCTTCGAGGACGAGGAGTTTGCCGCACTGCTCAAGACGTGTGAGGGGGCGAGCTTCCAGGACCGCCGCGACACCGCGATCATGCGCATCCTGATCGATACCGGGATGCGTGTCTCCGGGCTGGCCAACCTGCGCTATGACCCGGACAAGGACGCCGCCAACGACGTGTTCTTGACCCAGCGGAGGCTGCGCATCCGGCTCAAGGGCGGAGACGAGACCTGGGTGCCGATCGGGAAGAAGGCAGCTTCAGCCCTGGACCGGTACCTGCGCGCCCGCGCTCGCCACCCGGAAGCATCTTCCCCGTGGCTGTGGCTCGGCCACCAGGGGCACAATCGCGCCCACATGACCGACTCCGGGATCCGCGTCATGCTCGGCCGACGAGGCAAGCAGGCCGGAATCCAGAACGTGCATCCGCACCGCTTCCGGCGTTCCTTCGCGGACAAGTGGCTGGCGGCCGGCGGCTCCACCGATGACCTCATGCACATCACCGGCTGGAAGACGTACGACATGGTGCGGGAGTACACAGAAGCCCGCGGCATCGCCCGCGCCCACGACGCACATACGCGTCTCAGCCCAGGCGACCGAATCTAGCCTCTCTACCTCTTCCTGACCAGGAACATTAGCTCCCGTCCCAGGCTCCCTGCCTGCGGCTTGAACACTTGCTTGCAAACAGAGCCCGCTCCGTCCGCCGACCAGGCTGAATTGCAAAGGACCAGGCAGGGCTCTCTCTTCAACACAGTTGGAAGCGATTCGGACAGAGTCACACGAGATGCGATCTCCCAAATTCCTCCCATTTGATCAAGGAGGAACCCGGTGCGGGTCGCGCCGCGTTACGCCAGGCTCCGTTATTGGCCGTTGCCGGGTTCGGAGCGGGCTGCCGCAGCTTGGGCCGACGGTGCCCAGCGGTGGTCTAGCTTGGCCAGCTTCCAGTAGGCGACTGCGGCGGCCCAGACGACTACGAAGAGCCCGGCGATGGCGAAGCCTGCCTTGTTGATGTCGAAGTTCGCTATGAAATCCCAGAAGCCGCCGTTGATGCGCAGCTCACCGGCAAGCAGGCCGATGATCTCGATGGTCCCGATCAGGAACGCCACGGCGATGGACAGGCCGGTGATGATCAGGTTGTAGTAGACCTTGCGCACCGGCCGGGCGAACGCCCAGCCGTAGGCGAAGTTCATGAAGCACCCGTCGAGGGTGTCGAACAGGGTCATGCCCCCGGCGAACAGCAGCGGCAGGGCCGCCACGGCATACCAGGGCAGGCCCTGGCCCGCGGCCGCGGCGGTGGCGGCCAGCAGCAATACCTCGGTGGCGGTATCGAACCCGATCCCGAAGACCAGCCCCACGAAGAACATGTGCGGGGTCTTGGTGATCGATCTCATGAACCTGCCGAAGAACCGCCACATCATGCCCCGCGCCTGGAGCTGGCGTTCCAGTTCGGCCTCGTCGAGCCGGCCCGCGCGCAGACCGCGGAACACCTTGATGATCCCGGCCAGCACCACCGCGTTCAACGCCGCGATGAGGTAGAGGAACCCGGCAGCCATGGAGGTCCCCACCACTCCACCGACGCTCTCATAACCCGAGTTCGGGTCGACCACCGCGCCGAACACGGCCCGGGCAGCGATGCCCAGCCCGAATCCGACTACCACGATGGCCGCGGAGTGGCCCAGAGCGAAGAAGAACCCGGTGCCCAGCGGACGCTTCCCGTCGGACATGAGCTTGCGGGTGGTGTTGTCGATCGCCGAGATGTGGTCGGCGTCAAAGGCATGGCGGGCGCCCAGCGTCCAGGCCGTGAGCGCCACCCCCAGCCCGACGCCCAGGCCCTGGTAGTGAAAGTGATGGGGCTGGACGGCGAGCAGGAAGATCCCCCACCCCAGTGCGTTGATCCCCACGATGGCCGACATCATGACGGCGAAGCGGCGCCACTCGGCCGGGGTCAGCGCCACGCGCACCGCCCGTATACGCGCGCTAAATTGCCGCAGGCGCTTGGCTTCGGCACAGCCGGAGGATGGCGAAAGCTGTCCTGGGCTTGCGCCGGTCATCCGCAGAACCGCCCTTCCTCCGAGGACTGGTCTTGCGGCACGTACAGCCCAGGCGACCGGACTTATCCCTGCGCAGAGGGCTTCACCGTTGCGGGACAGTGCCGGATTCTCACCGGCTTCGCTGTGCTGCCTGCCACCCGGGCACTGGCCAGGGCAGACAGCAACCTAACGAGCCTGCGGGCTACTGGTCAAGTCTGATTGGATGATCAGATCTTCAGCAATGGCAGACTGGGGCCGTGCACCTCATTCCTGCCGACCGCGCAGACCAGCGCATCATCGACGGCGAACAGGTCTGCCAGGCCATCGCTGCTCTCGGTAACCCTGGATCGGCGCGCGCGCTGGCGCAGCACTTCGCCGTGCTGGCCGATCCGACCCGGCTCATGCTGCTCATCTGCATCCGCGCCGCCGGGCCGATCAGTGTCTCCGATCTGGCCGTCGCCACCGGCCTGCAGGACGCCACGGTCTCCCAAGCGCTGCGCTACCTGCGCGCCAGCCAGATCGTCACCCCGCAGCGCCACGGCCGGGTCATCCGCTACCAGCTCGCCGATCACCCCGTCAGCGCGCTGCTCGCCAGCCATCAGGCCGCACCAAGCCACCCGGCGCCATAACGGCCCCCGTCGCGCCTGCTGACGCCCAGCGCCCGGGCCCGGCGCCGCGCCAGGCGAGAGTGTTGGTGCATGCGGCACGGTCAGCCGGCCTGATTTCACCGGACCCGGAGTCAGAACGGATGGCTGCCCCAGTGGAGGAAGATGCCTGCGGCGGCGCCGAGGCCGACGAGGTACGGCTCCTTGACTTTCCATTTCAGCGATAGGGCGAGCGCCGCGGCGGCGAGGAGCACGGTTTTCCAGTCGGGGATGGCCTGGCGGGCCAGGACGGTGACGGCCCCGGCGATGGCACCCGCGGCGGCTGCGGTCGCGCCCCGGACGAAGGCCTTGACCTGCTGGTTGCCGCGATGGCGGACGAACCAGCGGCCGGGAATGACCACCCCGAGGTAGATCGGCGTGAAGATCGCCACGGTGGCCACGACGGCTCCAGCCAGCCCGCCGACCAGGTAGCCGATGAACGTGGCCGTGATCACCACCGGCCCGGGGGTGATCAGCCCCATGGCGATCGCGTCCAGGAACTGGCCAGAGGTCAGCCAGTGATGCTGGACGACCACACCCTCACGAAGGAACGGCACGATCGCCAGGCCACTGCCAAAGATGAACGCCCCGGCCTTGGCGAAGAACAGCCCGAGCGCCACGAGGGTTCCGCCTGTGGCGGACAGGACGACCCAGGAGTGTTTCGCGGCGCCGAGCGCGGCGGGCGCGGCGAGCGCGCTAACGGCGGGCGGGTCGCCGGGGCGACTGGAGGTGCGGCCGCGGCGTGGCAGCAGGCGCCGGGGCGGTGCATCCCACAGCAGCATCAGCAGGCCCGCGGCGATGAACAGGTAGGCAATTTCGGCACCGGTTATCGCGGTGACCAGCATGAGCGCGAGCGAGATCGCCCACAGCCGCCGGTCGGCCTTGTTGGTGAGCTTGGCTAGCTTCCAGGCGGCTACCGCGATGATGGCAACGACGACCGGGGCGATGCCGTAGAACAGCGACTGCACGATCGGCAGCCCGCTGTAGCGCCTGTAGATGGCCGCCACGGTGAAGACCAGGAAGAACGACGGTGCGATGAACGCCGCCGCGACGGCCAGGGCACCGAGGGTGCCGCGGCGCAGGTAGCCGACCCACATGGCGACCTGGGCGGCGAGTGGGCCGGGCATGGTCTGGCCAAGTGCGACGCCGTCGAGGAAGTCGGCGCGGGTCATCCAGTTCCGCCGCTCCACAAGGTCGCGTTGCATGTAGCCGACGGTGGCGATCGGGCCGCCGAACCCCCAGGTGCCCAGGCCCAGGAAGTACCGCACGAACGACCCGAAGCCCGGCGGGTGAGCAATGGCGGGTTCCTGCCCGGCGTCATCCGCTCCGGTGCCCGCCTGTGTTCCGGCATTCGGCGGCGAATCCGCGCTTGTGCGGTCCGCCATCTGGCCCGGGGGCTCGGTCATGCCCCTGGCCCGGCCGGGACGGCCACCTGGCGGGCGCACCAGGCATACAAGGCGTCGTACACGAACATGCCCCGGGCCAGCAGCGCCTGGTCGTCGGCTTCCACGTCCAGGCCGCCGGTGCCGATGGCCAGCAGCCCCGGGCCGAGCGGGTCGGTGCCCAGGTCCGCGGCGACGTCGGCGGCGTGGACGATCCGCGCGAGCCGGGCCAGCGCCGGGTCGTCCAGGTGGTGTTCGGCGATCAGGGTTTCGAACGTGCACCATTCCCCCCGCCCGCCCGGGGCGGGCCGGTGGGTGAATCGGGTGATCCACTTCATGACGCCTCCTCAGGCGTGGTCAGCAGGTGGCGGGGACGGGTCTTGCACGGTGAGCCCGGGCAGGTTGAGGTAGCCGCCGGTCACCTCGTACCGGGTGATCGGCCGGTAGGTGACCGCCCGGTGGACTTCGCTGGCGGTGAGGGCATCCCGGTGCGGGGTGGCGATCCACGCGTCGAAGACCTCATGACTGGGCCACACCGTGATCACCACGGTGTCGCCGGCCGGGTCGGCGGGTTCGCAGACGAGTTCGGCGAGGATGCCGTGTTGCTGGCGGATCGCGCGCCCGGCGGCGATCCAGGCCAGGTAACGGTCCCGCCATTCCGGCGGAACCACTACCGTGCGCAAGCAGACGATCATGACGGTCCTTCTGTCTCGGAGCGGGCCGACATTCCCGCGGCATCCGCAGGCCGATCCTGGTCGCGAAATCGAAGCGGCAGGTGCCGGGCCCAGCCCCACAGCGCGAGGTCGTACCCGCCCTTGACCGCCCCGGCGACGACCAGCGGCGCGCCTAGCGCGAACTGCTGGACAGCCCCGGCGACCAGTGGCCCGATCGGCCGCACGGTGTAGCGGGCGGCGTTGGTCGCCGCCGCCGCAGCGGTGCGCTCTTCGGGCGTGACGACAGTCATCACCAGCGCCTGCCGGGTGGGCACGTCCATCTGCGAGAGCGTGGTGCGCGCCAGCAGCAGCGCGGCGGCGGCGGGGAATGTCGGCGCGAATGCGACCGCCGCCAGCAGCAGGTTGCTCGGCAGGTGCGTGCCGACCATGGTGGCGACCAGGCCGAACCGGCGGGCCAGCAGTGGCGCCAGCGCCACCGACACCGCCTGCACAACGGACACGGCGAAGAACAGCCAGCCCAGCGCGGCGACTGGGACGTGGTAGCGCTCCGCGAAGTAATACGACAAGAACCCGGTGGTGACCAGGCCGCCACCAGCGGCGTCGACCGCGAACAGTCCCGCCAGCCGCCGCACCACCGGCCGCGACTCCGCAAGCCGCGCTCGGGCCCGAAGCGTCTGTCCCGGTCCGGCGGCCCCAGGCAGACTGGCCTCCACCGCGGGCGACAGCCGCGCCGCGATCAGGACACCAGCTAGCCCCACCGGGACCAGCACCGCGAACAGCCACGAATGCGAGGCGACGGTCGCGGTGGAACGGCCAAGACCAGGAAGCGCCACGGCGAGCGCGCCCAGCGCACCCGCCGCCGCACCGGCCATGTTGTACCAGCCATACACCGTGGCCGTGCCCGCGTCCTCAGCGGCGAGCATCGCCTGCTCCAGCGTGGTCGCCGGGCCGTTATCGACAACATCGGTCGACAGGGTGCCGGTGAGCGCAACCAAGAGCAGCACCCACAACGGCGCGCCCGACGCGACCACCACGCCCGCCGCCGCGATGCCGGCGAAGAACACCGCATAACAACGGCGCCTGCCCAGGCGGTCGGCATAGGCGCCGACGGCAAGGCTGGCCAGCGCTGTCCCCGCGATCAGCGCCGTCAGCACCACCCCGACCTGCACAGGGGTGTAACCGCGGGCCGCCAGCAGCGCCCCGAGCAGCACCGCGGTGAACCCATACCCGGCCGCCCGCGCGCCCTGCCCCGCAACCAGCAGCCTCGCATCCCGGCTCAGCCCGGGTCGGCCGGTCCTCACCAGATCACCGCCGCCTAGCCGCCGACCAAACAACCGCCGAAACTTGCACCCAGTTATTCTGCGACCATGGTCGCAGAAATGCAACCGTGGTGGCCTCCCAGTTAAACTCGCTTGGGGAATGCGGGCGGCTGCAGGCCGGAGGTGATGCCCATGAGCGCGGCCGAGGACTGGGTGCTGCTGTTCTACCGGCTGCCCCGCGTGCCGTCCACGCCCCGTTCGGCGGTGTGGCGCAAACTCAAACGGCTCGGCGCCGCCCAACTGGGCGACGGGCTGGTGGCCTTGCCCGCCGACGCCCGGACCCGCGAGCAACTGGAATGGATCGCCGAGGAAGTCACCGACCACGGCGGGGACGCGGCGGTCTGGCTGGGCCGCCCGCTCGACCCCGACGCCAGGACGGCGCTTGTCAGCCGGATGACCGCCGCGGTCGCGGCCGAGTACGACGCGGTGACAGCCGAAGCGGTCGTTGCCTGCGACGCCGACGCGGTTACCCGCCGCCGGGCGCTGGTGCGGCTGCGCCGCGAACTACGCCGCATCGCTGGGCGCGACTTCTTCCCCCCACCGCAGCGCGACGCCGCCCGCGCCGCGGTCGAAGACCTGGCCACCGCGTCTCGCCAGGCCGAGGTGCGGGCATGAAATGGGCGACCCGCGCCAATGTCCACGTCGACCGGGCCGCCTGCGCATGGCTGATCCGCCGCTTCATCGACCCCGGCGCGGAATTCGTCTTCCTCGACAACCTCGCCGAGGTATCCCCGGGCGCAACGCCGTTCGACATGCGCGGGGCTGCTCTCGGCCATCACCAGGACCGGTGCTCCTTCGAAACCGCGCTGGCATCCTTCGACCTGATCGCCGACCCGGCGCTAGAGGAAATCGGCCGCATCGTCCACGAAGCTGACCTGGCCGATGACCGCTACGACGCCCCCGCAGCCGCGGGCCTGGACATCTTGATCCGCGGCCTGACCCTGACCAGCCAATCCGACGACGCCACCCTCGCCATCACCGGCCGGCTCTTCGACGGGCTGTATGAGCACACCCGGCGCCAGCTCATCACCGGCCGCACCCCCGCCTAACCAGCTCCATGACTGGGCCGACGCCGACGGTTCGGGCCCTACCAGACGGGCCGCAATCCGTGACGGGCGAGTAGGCGCTGGGCGGCGCGGGGCAGCGGGGTGAATGTGGTCGGGGTCTGGACGCCGAACACCGGTCCCCGGTCGACGATCATCGCGTACCGGAGGTGTTCACCCACCACACGCCCGTGGAGGCTTCCTCGGTGCCGGTCCGCCGCTGGTATCGGACCTGTACGGGCTTTCCGGTGCGCACCGAGAACTCGGTGATCGTGAAACCAAATACCTTGGGCGGGGCAGATAGATGGAAGAACGGGGCGACGAGTTTGGTGCCGTCGCCGGTGATGAGCGGAATCCCGATGATGCGGTGCCCGGCATTGTTATGCTGCCAGCCGACTTCGGTGGCCGGGGGGGGATCCGCGTGCTGGATGCCAGCAGGCTCCCGCCGGGGGCGGCAGTGTCCAGCAGGCGGAGCTGCCCTGGCGTATTCCCGGTTCTGTTGCGGGTAGTCACCTCGAACAGCAGCGTCCGGTTATCCGCCTCCCACGAGTTTGAGCCGCTGCCGCCCACCCCGAGGGAGATCTGGCCGATCATTCCACGGCCAGGCCACACCCACTCCCGCCCGGCCCCGGTCGCGAGCGAGAAGTGACCGAGGCCGTGGTCAGCCTTGAGCCAGTCGACGAGGGCTTT
>WNGJ01008557.1_pt1 | contig 11887 bp, 13 predicted proteins | sample 5400611 | NCBI WGS metagenome assembly WNGJ01 (sample SAMN13153375, study PRJNA577476) | soil metagenome | isolation source: 40 cm soil or saprolite under Garry oak tree replicate 1 | place: USA:California | collected 2016-06-15 | reverse complement strand
CCGGAGGCCTTCGTCATCCGCGCACTTCGTGCGTCTTCGACTCTGGCGCGTAGAAACGAACGAGCTTTTCGCCTTCCTCTACGAGCGCGGTGCGATCGGCCCTTGCCAGAGGCTTGAACGGCTTGAGCTCCAAAACCGATTCCTTCGGCCGAACCGCGACCGTCCAGCGGCCGGCGACGAAACCGTCGACGAGGAAGGTCGGCCAGACCTCGGCGGAGAAGATGACCTGCTTGCGGAACGCTTCAGGCAGGATGCGGGTGCGCTCGGGCGCGGCGTGGCCGAGGATCGCGGCGTCGAAGCGGGCGAGGAATCGTGGCGGAGCGACGACGTCGGCTGATGGGCGTGGAGCTCTCGCGAGGTCGACGAGCTCGCGGCCGCGCTCGTCCGTGAATCGCCGCAGGTCCTTCATCACCGTGAGCGCCGCGCGGATGTGCGGGACGCGGACGCTGCTCCAGGTCGCGATATCGGCGACGCTCGCCGGACCGAACGCAGCCAGATGCCGTCGCACGACGAGCTCGTACGCGATCTGGGGCTTGGGCAACTTGCGCAGCCTCGCCGGTGGCGCGACGTGCCGCGCGAGCTGCCGGTGCTCGAAATGCGCGCCCGCGGCCTCCCAGACGAGCCCGCTTGTCGCGACGGCCGCCCAGCTGAACCAGTTGCGGAGGCGCTCGTTCTTCGCCGCACTCGGTGGGAGGTGAGCCGCGACGAATTCCTGGATTTCGGGGCGCGTGCGCGGGGTCTTCGCGGCGAACGCCACGACCGAACGATGAACCTTCTCGAGATCCGCGAGCGCCGGCCCGCCGGGCGGTCGCCACGCCCCGAATCGACCTTCCATGGTCGCGAGCGAGTAGGCGGCGTACTCGCGCGCCGAGACGAGGTGCAGCGTCGCGCGCATCAGAGTCGCCTTCACGATCTCGCCGCGATCGATCGCTCGGGTGAGCTGCTCGCGCTCGAATCCCGAAAGTCGGGACCAGAGCGCGACGTATGGGGATGGGGCCCACTGACCCTGGAGGCAAGCGAGACGCTCGACCGCGTCGAGCACGCTGAGCCTCTGGCGTTTCAGCAGGAACTGCCGCGCCAGGAGCGCGCGATTCAGCTCACGAAGGGTGAGCGAGGGGATGCTGGTCGGCATCGAGAAGCTAGGACAGTTTGCGGATTACGCCGATGACCTTCCCTTGGATCTCCACATCCCGCGCGTAGATGGGGGACATCGTGCCGTTCGCGGGCTGCAGACGGATGCGGTCCTTCTCTTTGTAGAAGCGCTTTAGCGTTGCGACGTTGTCCTCGAGCACGGCGACGACGATGTCACCATCGCGGGCGGTGTTCTGCTCCTGCACCACGACGAAGTCGCCGTCGTCGATGTGGTCGTCGATCATCGACTTGCCACGAACGCGCAGGACGAAGGTCTCGCGGCCGCGGCCCGCGGCGAGCTCGCTCGGGAGACCGATCGTTTCGGAGCGCTCCTCGTATGCGTGGATCGGCTGGCCGGCTGCGATCTCGCCGATTACGGGCGCGTGCACGACGCGGCCGGCGTTCATGCCGGGCAGGCTGAGGGCCCTCGACCGGGTGGCCGCCTTGTTGAGGCGGCCATCCTTTTCGAGCTTGGTGAGGTGATGGTGGACAGCTGACGTCGACGCGAGCCCAACCGCCTCCGCGATCTCGCGGACGCTCGGGGGATAGCCCCGCTCGTCGACGGCCTCGCGGATGAACGCCAGGATGCGGTCCGCCCGCTGCTGGTCTTGCTTTGTCACGCTTGGCTGTCAGGCTAACCGAACGGATGTTCAGTTGTCAAGCGCGCTCGTATTCTGCGCCGGATGCCGCTCGATCCGGCCTCCATTCGGGACAACGTTCTCGACTACGGCGCGCGGACGTTCTGGGCGCTCGTCGTGGCCGTGTTCGCGCTGCTCGTCGCCCGCGCTGTCCGTGGGGTGACGATGCGGGCTCTTGCCCGAAACCGCGCGCAGGCCAACGTCACGGTGCTGCTCGGGAATCTCGCGCAGCTCGGAGTGATCGTTCTTGCCGGCCTCGGGATCCTCGCCATCTACACGCGAGACGCGTTCGGCTGGATCCTGACCTCCTTCAGCGTCGTCGGTCTGGTGATCGGACTCTCGCTCCAGGACATCCTGAAGAACTTTTTCGCGGGGGTGTGGGTCCTCGTCGAGCGACCGTTCCGGATCGGTGATGCCATTGAGGTCACCGGTTATGTCGGAACCGTTGACGAGATTTCGTTCCGGACGACGCAGCTTCGCACCGACGATGGTCGCGAGGTCATCGTGCCGAACGGAACGTTCATGACCTCTCCCGTCGTCAACATCACGCGCTTTCCGACGCGCCGCGTCGCAGCGTGGCTCGTGGTGCCGGCCGATGACAAGCCGATCGCGGCGGACGAAGTTCGTTCGGCCCTCGCGAAGACGGAGGGACTATCCCCGACGCCCGTTCCGTCGGTCGACCTGCGTAGCGTCGCGAATGGGAAGGCCCGTTATCTGGTCACGTTCTGGGCCGCCGACCGCGACGCTGCGCTCGCTCGTGCCCTCACGGCGCTGCGGGCACGCTTCCCGCAGGGAGAGGTCGAGGGTGGCTAGCGGTATCCGCGCGCCGAAGGACGTGACCGAAGTGGTGGACCTCATCCGCCGCCTTCCGACGTACATCCGTCTGGTATGGGCGCTCCTTCGCGATGGCCGGGTCCCCGCGCAGCAGAAGCTCATCCTCGTGGGGATCGGCGGATACCTCTTCTTCCCGATCGATCTCATACCGGACTTCGTGCCGGTGCTCGGGCAACTCGATGACCTGGCGGTCGTGCTCCTCGGTCTCGATCTCTTCATCCGCAGCGCGCCCGCCGACATCGTCGACGAGCATCTCGCGAAGATCTCTCAGGACAAGGATCAGCTCCGGCGCGACATCGCTACGGCCGAGCGGGTCCTCGGGGACCGCCTCGGGCTGGTCCGCGATACTGTGGAGAAGCTCCGCATGCGTGACCGCAAAACGACAGGGCGGAAGAGGGAAATACATGAGCGACCGTGACTCCGGCCCCGGTTTCTTCGGCGTAATCGAGGCACTGCTCGCGATCGTGGGCGCTCTCACTGTGATGGGCGTGGTCGCCGTCGCGGCGTCGGTGCTCGCCTGGGAAATGGAGTTGCGGCGCAGCGAGCAGGACACGGCACTCGACGAGGCGCCCACCTCCTCCTAGCCCCGCGTGCGCGTCATCCTCAAGGCGGAAGTCCGTGGCCTGGGACGGACCGGTGAGATCAAAGACGTCGCCGACGGCTACGCGCGCAACTATCTCCTGCCCAAAGGCCTCGCAATCGAGGCGACCGGCGGCGAACTGAAGGTTCTCGCGCAGGAACGGCAGACCGAGAAGACGAGGAAGGATCGCGCGCATCAGGACGCCGAAGAGCTCGCGAAGCGCCTCGGTCAGATCACGCTCGTGTTCAAGCTCAAGGCGGGCGACCAGGGCAAGACCTTTGGCAGTGTTACCGCGAAGGAAGTGGCGGACTCCCTTGAGAAAGAAGCGAAGGCCGAGATCGACAAGACGAAGATCGTCCTGCACGAGCCCCTTCGCTCGCTCGGCATCCACAAAGTCGAGGTGCGCCTGCTCTCCGACGTCCGCGCGAACGTGACCGTCGCAATCGAGCCGGCGTAAGGCGTGCTTCAGGCCCTCCGCCGGCCGGATGTGCGCCTGGTCCTGACCAGCGGAACGCTGCTCTTCGTCGAGCTGGTCCTCATTCGTTGGATCCCCGCAAACGTCACCTACATCGGGTTCTTCTCGAACTTCCTCTTGATGGCGAGCTTCCTTGGGATCGGGGCCGGCATCCTGCTCGGCCGCCGCTTCGCGGACATCGCATGGTCTCCATTTCCCGGTCTGCTGTTCGCCGTGGTCGGGCTCATCCTTGGCGCGAAACTCGACGTGCAGCTCCGCGCGACGAACGAGATCTTCTTCGGTCTCTCCGAAAGCCATGCGGCGGACGTCAACTTCGTCGTCCTGCCGCTCGTGTTCGTACTCGTCGCAGCGGTCATGGGCGCGCTCGCGCTCCCGCTCGGACCGCTGCTCCGCTCGATGCCGCCCCTTCGCGCGTATGCGCTCGATATCGTCGGATCGATCGGCGGCATAGCGCTCTTCACCAGTCTTTCGGTACTGAGCACGGAGCCGCCGGTCTGGTTCGGCGTTCTCGCGCTCCTCCTGGCTGGGCTCGCGCTTGCAGGTCGCCTGACCCGCTTTCGGGTGATCAGCGCCACATTCGTCGTAGCGACGTGCGGCCTGGTGGTCGTCGCCGCGACCACCGGGGACCTCTGGTCCCCCTATTACCGCATCACGGTGCGGCGGCCCGCCGGGTCGGACGCGACGATCTCCGTCAACGGCATCCCCCATCAGACGATGCGCACGGTCCAAGGCCAGCCCACGGCCGAGCCCTTCTACGACCAGATCTATCAATGGTTCCCGGGGCGAAGCTTCGGGCGTGCCCTGGTGATCGGCGCGGGCAGTGGAACGGATACGGCGTACGCGCTCGCCAACCACGTGCCGGCGATCGATGCGGTGGAGATCGACCCGCGCATCCTCCAGCTCGGCGAACGCGAGCATCCCAATCATCCGTACTCGGACCCGCGCGTCCACGAGTACGTCGACGACGGGCGCGCCTTTCTGCGCTCGAGCTCCGACCGGTACGACTTGATCGTGTTCGCGCTACCCGATTCGCTGACGCTCGTGAGCACGAGCGCGAACATCCGCCTCGAATCGTTCCTCTTCACGCGTGAGGCGTTCGCGAGCGCTCGCGACCATCTCGTCCCGAATGGCGTGTTCGTTCTCTACAACTACTACCGGCAGCCGTGGCTTCTCGCCAAGATCGAGGGCATGCTCGCCGACGTCTTTCAGGCGGAGCCGCTGGTGCGCCGGTACGACTCAGTCGTTGGTTCCGGAGCGGTGCTCGCCGCGAGCGTGACCGCATTTCCGGTGTCCACCCAGGACGCGCTGGTGAGCGCGGCAAGCCTGAGCGACGCGCCGGCGGCCGCGACCGACGATTGGCCATTCCTCTATCTACGCGATCGCGCGATCGCCCCCTACTACCTCATCGCGCTCGCGTTCATCCTTCTTGTCGCGGGAGTTGCGACGGTGCTCAGCGCCCGCCTGGTTGGGGCCCCTCTCGCGGCATTCAGCCCGCACTTCTTCCTCCTCGGCGCGGCGTTCCTCCTGCTCGAGACACGGAGCCTCACGATCTTCAGCCTCCTCTTCGGGACGACCTGGACGGTCAACGCGATGGCCTTCGCGGCGATCCTGGTGAGCGTCCTGCTCGCGATCGGGGTGAACGCGGTCACCAGGCCGCCACGCCCGGTCCTGTATTCCGGGCTCGCGGTCGCCCTCGTCATCGCGTACTTGCTGCCGCCGTCGGCGCTCCTCTTCGAGCCAGCGTGGCTGCGCTATCTCGCGGCGGCCGTCATCGCGTTCGCTCCGGTGTTCTTCGCGAACCTCGTCTTCACCTCGTCGTTCCGAGACACGAAGACCGCCGACATGGCCTTCGCCTCGAACCTCATAGGGGCCATGGTGGGAGGCGTGCTCGAGTACGCCGCGCTCGTGACCGGGTACCAGGCCCTCTTGATCCTCGTCGCCGCGCTCTACGCCGCGGCCTACCTCGCAGGGTCTCGCGTTCGCGTCTTCGCGGATCGCCGCCTGGGCGTCGCCGAGACGGCCTAAGGTCCCTCGCGCGTCTCGCCGAGATCGCGGAACCGCGTGAGGTCGGACTGGAAATGCAGGTCGAAGTCTCCGGTGGGTCCGTTGCGGTGTTTCGCCAGCTTGAGGCGGACGACACCTTCCTCGCGGTCCTTGCGGTCCTTCTGCCATAGGAAGAGGACGAGATCGGCGTCTGCCTCCAAGGCTCCGCTCTCTCTCAAATCTGAAAGCATCGGCTCGGTGCCGCGCTGCTCGATTTGCCGCGAGAGCTGCGACACGGCGATCACAGGCAACTCGAGCTCGCGGGCGATCGCCTTCAACGAGCGGCTGATGCGCGCGACCTCGAGCACGCGGCTCTCCTCGTCCGCGATGCCTTCGATGAGCTGCAGGTAGTCGATCACCACGAGGTCGAGGCCGCGCTCGGCCTGAAGGCGTCGCGACTTCGCCAGGATGTCGGTCACCGTCAGGCGGCTCGACTCCTCGACGAAGATCGGCGCCTGTTGCAGCTCGCTCGATGCGGCGGAGATCGCGGTGAACTCCTGCGTGGAGAGGCGGCCGCGGCGCATCCGGTTGCCGTCGATCTCGGCGAGCATCGAGACCAGGCGCTGGACGACCTGCATCTCGCTCATTTCCATCGAGAAGAACGCGCACGTCTTGTGCTGCACGACGGCCGCGTGCTCGACGACGTTGAGGGCGAGACTCGTCTTGCCGAGGCCGGGCCGTCCGGCGATCAAGATGAGGTCGGAAGGCTGGAGACCGCCCGTCTTCTTGTCGAGCGACTCGAGCCCTGTGCGGATGCCGACGCGAAGGTCGCCGCGCGCGTCGATCTGCTCGGCGTAGCGACGGAGCGCGACGTCGAGCGGAACGATGTCGCGATGGAGCGTCGATTCGCTGACCGCGAAGAGCAGCTCCTGGGCATCCGTGACCGCGGCCGTTGAATCCTCGCGCGTGAGGGCGAGGCGCGCGATCTCGTTCGCCACGCCGATCAGCCGCCGGAGGAGCGCGGTGCGCTCGACGATCGCGGCGTAGCTCGACGCATGGGCCACCGTCGGCACGTTCTGCATGAGGCCGACGAGGAACTGCGAACCACCGATCGCGTCGAGCTCGCCGTGCGCCACGAGCTCCGACTGCACGCTCGCGAAACCGACCTGCTCGCTGCGCTCCGCGACGCGCGCGATGGCTCCGAGCACGATGCGGTGCTGCTCGCGCGAGAGATCGGCCGGCGTGAGGCGCCCGCGGGCGACCTCGTTGTAGAGCGCTCCGTCCATGAGCATCGCGCCCAGGAGCGACGCCTCGGCTTCGGGCTTCTCGGGCGGCGGTTTGACGCCGCGGTCGGTCTGCACCGTCATGCCGGCGGCCCACCGTCGTCGGACGCCTTCGAGAAGAACTTCGCCTGCTCGCTCTCGAAGAGGAGCTGGAAGCCGCCGGTCGGACCATTCCGGTTCTTCGCCACAGACCCGTTGATGAGGCGCGGTGCGCCCGCCGGCGTCTCCTCGCGGTCGCGCCAGAGCATGATCACGATGTCGCTGTCTTGCTCCAAGCTACCGCCCTCGCGAAGAGTGGAGAGCTTCGGCTCGCCGCCGGAGTCGCCGGCGGCACGCGAAAGCTGAGAGAGCCCGATTACGACGACGCCGAGCTCGCGCGCGAGCGATTTGAGGTTGCGCGTGATCGTCGCGATCTCCTGCACGCGGTTCTCATCGTCCTCGCCGGTGCGGATGAGCTGGATGTAGTCGACGATGATCACTTCGATCTTCTCGTGCGTGCTCGCACGGCGTGCCTTCGTTCGCAGCTCCATGATCGAGATACCCGGCGTGTCGTCGATGAACACGGGCAGCCCGTGCAGCGCGGCGGCCGCGTCGGTGTCGATGATGTTCCCGGTCCGGAGCGCGAGCAGGTCCATGCGCGAGTTCAGGGCGAGGTACCGGGAGACGATCTGCTTGGCGTCCATCTCGAGGGTGAAGAGCAGCACGGGGTGACCGCGCCGCGCGATGTTGAAGCTCATCCCGAGGGCCAGGCTGGTCTTTCCGACCGATGGCCGCGCCGCCAGGACGATGAGGTCCCCGACGGTGAAGCCTTCGGTGTAGTAGTCGACCTCGCGGAAGCCCGACGGGATCCCGCTTACCTCGAACGGGCGCTCCATGCGGTCGGTGAGATGCTCGTAGTTGGATTGCAGCGAGGCCGTGATGTGACGCAGCTGCGTGTTTGCCGATTCGTCGCGGAGTGCGAAGAGCCGCTGCTCGGCGCGGTCGAGCGCGAGCGGGATGTCGGTCGGCTCGTCGTACGCGTCCGCGGCGATCGACGTGGCCGCGCCCAGGAGGCGCCGCAATATGGCCCGGTCGCGGACGACGCGGCCGTTTCGCTCGATCTCGGCGGCGGTCGGAACGATTTCGGCGAGTGTGCGGAGGTAGGCCTGGCCTCCGACTCGATCGAGCTCCTCGCGCCGTGCGAGCTCCATCTGAATGGTGAGCGGATCGATCCGCTCCCGCCGCTCGAGGAGCGCCTGCGCCGCGTCGTAGATGCGCTGATGGCGCGGGACGTAGAAGTCGTCGACGCGGAGGAGATCCGCCACCTTGAAGATGGCGTCGCGATCGATGAGCAGGCTCCCGAGCACCTGCTGCTCGGCTCCCTCGTCGAAGGGGACCTGCCGGTCGGGTGCGCGGGTCTCGAGCGTCACGAATGCGAGTCTAGAACATGTGTTCGAGTGGTCATGGGGGCCTCCGCCGTGATGGCTTTGCGGCGGAAGCCCACCGCTGCTCTCGAAACGCTAGCTTCGACGAGCGGTGGAGGGAACGCGCTTTGTCCACCATCTCCTCCACCAGTTCGTCCACAACGACGAACGCGGCACATGAAACAAGGAGCGACTCCGACTTGCGTGTTCTGGTGACCGGTGGCGCGGGCTTTCTCGGCAGCCACATCGTCGACGCGCTCGTCGCGCGCGGCGACGAGGTGGTCGTGGTCGACGATCTCTCCACGGGAGATCGCGCGAACCTCGATCGGCACGCGGATCTCGCTGTCGCGGACGTCGCCGACCTCTCGGCGCTCCAGCGTGCGATCGGGAGCCGACGGATCGATGCGGTCGTCCACTGCGCCGCGAAGACGAAGGTCGTCGAGTCCATGCAGAAGAAAGACCTCTACGAGCGCGTGATCGTCGGCGGGACCCGCAACGTGGTCGAGACATCGCGTCGTCTCGGTGCCTCGATCTTCGTGAACATCTCCACGGGAGGCGCGATCTACGGCGAGACCCCGGTATGCGCGGACGAGACCGTCGCGGTGGATCCGCAATCGAACTACGGCAAGTTCAAGGCAAAAGCCGAGAAGCTCGTCGAATCCTCAGATCTTCGGGCCGTGACGCTGCGCCTTGCGAACATCTACGGCCCGCGCCAGCGCAAGGATCTCGAGGGAGGAGTGGTCGCGATCTTCATCGGCTGCTGGAAGCGCGGCGAGCCGATCACTCTGTTCGGCGACGGGAGCTACCAGCGCGACTACGTATACATCGCCGACGTCGTCGAGTCCGTTCTGGGCGCGCTCGGTGGAACGCACGCGGGCACCTACAACATCGGCACCGGTATCGCGACCGGCGTAAACGAGCTCGTGTCCGCGCTCACCTCCGTCCTCGGTCCTCCGCCGGGTATCCGCAACGCACCGCCGCGACCAGGCGAGGTATTGCGTGGCTGCGTCGATCCATCGAAGGCCGGCCGCGAGGGGCTCTGGCGCCCGAAGACGGCGCTCGCCGAAGGCTTGCGGCGCACCGCGGCCGCCGAAGGTGCTTTGTTGCGATAACGGCGTGATCCATTTCCGCCGCCACCCGAAGTACAGAGGGGAGAAATGGAGGCGGAGCATGAATACAGGCTGGCCAAGAATTTTCACGCTGGCTCTCGCGCTGGTTCTTTCGATGGGGCTTCAGGCCGCGCCAGCGGCGGCGGTAGCAGACAAGGAATACACCGTCCACCCGCTCGCCTCGAACGTCGCGGGCACGGCGCCGACGACAGATCCGAATCTCGTCAACGCGTGGGGCCTCACCGCATCAGCAACATCACCGTGGTGGGTCGCCGACAACGGCACGAGCCTCTCGACCCTCTATCGAGCCAACGGGTCGATCGTCCCGCTCGTGGTCCAGGTCCCCGTCCACCCGACCGGTGCGGTCTTCTGGGCCACCGGGTCGTCCCGATTCGTCTTCGACACGGAAGCGGGACAGGTCCGCGGCTGGCCCGGTTCAGGGAATCAGACCGTGGTCCTGGCCGACCGCTCCGCGGTCGGCGCGATCTACAAGGGGCTCGCGCTCGCGACGACGACGGCAGGCGACCGGTTCTACGCGACGGACTTCCACAACGGTCGTGTCGATGTGTTCGACTCGACCTTCAACCTCGTGACGAGCGTGGGGGCGTTCGTCGACGCGGACCTGCCATCCGGCTACGCGCCCTTCGGGATACAGACGATCGGATCGCGCATCTTCGTCACCTACGCCAAACAGGACGCTGATGCGGTCGACGAGATCCACGGACAAGGTCGGGGGTTCGTGGACGTGTACGACACCTCCGGCTCGCTGCTCGCGCGGGTCGCGCAGCATGGACAGCTCGACGCACCCTGGGGACTTGCCCTCGCTCCAGCGAACTTCGGAGGCTTCGGCGGCGATCTCCTCGTTGGCAACTTCGGCGATGGGCAGATCAACGCTTACGCCGAAACGGCCCCCGGAAAGTTCGAGCACCGCGGGGAGCTTCGGGGCACCGACGGAAAGTCGATCTCGATCGAGGGCCTGTGGGCGCTGCAGTTCGGGCACGGCTCAGCCAACAACGGCCCGACGAACACGCTCTTCTTCACGGCCGGTCCTAACGACGAGTCGGACGGACTCTTCGGTTCCATCACCGCGCCCTAAAGGAGTGGCGGCGTGGCGGCGCTCGGGCAGCGCGCCGCCAGGCCGCCAGCCGAAGCGACGCTTGACTACTCGGCATAGGATTCCGCCGGGGGAGCGCGCTAATGGCGATGGCGTTGACCGACAAAGACATGGTCTGCCGCGAGTGCGGAAATTCCTTCGTGTGGACCGCCGGCGAGCAGGAGTTCTACGCGCAGAAAGGCCTGCTCCATGAGCCACAGCGCTGCCCCGATTGCCGGCGTCGCGCCAAGGCCGAGCGTGCCGCGGTCGCCACGAACTGATCGACCGGCTCCTTTCCTGCATCCTCACGTGCTGTGAGGCGTTTTCTCCTCGGTTTTCTCCTTGGCGCGATCTCGATCGTCGCGGTCCTCGTCGGGGTCGGGCACTGGCTCGACGTCTCGGATCCGCTCGCGAAGGCCGACGCCATCGTCGCTATCTCGGGTGACACCGGGGCCCGGGCCGAGACCGCGATCGGGCTCTGGAAACAGGGCTACGCACCGCTCCTCATCTTCTCGGGCGGCTCGAGCGACCCCGAATCGGTGGCCTCGGCCGAGCTCATGAAGCGCACCGCCGTTGCTGCCGGCGTTCCGGCGAACGCGATCGTCGTGGAAGGGACGTCCGCGACAACCGAGGAGAACGCGCAGCGCGTCGCTGAGCTCATGAAGAGCCACGGGCTGCGGTCGGCGATCCTCGTGACCAGCCCGTACCACCAGCGCCGCGCCGCGATCCTGTTCGAGCGGGAGTTCGGCCGGGCGTCACTCAGCTTCCGCAATCACCCCGCGGACGATCCCGACTGGGACGCGAGCCTGTGGTGGACGAGCGAGCCATCGCGCAGCCTCACCCTCGTCGAGCTCGCGAAGCTCGGCGCGCTGGTCGCGGCGCAGCGCCCGGGATAGCATCCGAATACGTGCCGGTGACGGCCATCGTCGGTGCTCAGTGGGGCGACGAGGGCAAAGGGAAGATCACGGACCTCCTGGCGCAGGAGGCGGATGTGGTAATCCGATTCCAGGGCGGCAACAACGCCGGCCACACCGTCGTCAATCAGCACGGCACCTTCAAGCTTCATCTCGTGCCGAGCGGCATCTTCAACCCCGACGCGCTCTGCGTCCTCGGTCCGGGGTGCGTCGTCGATCTGGCGTTCCTCTGCCGCGAGCTCGCCGACCTCGAGCGAAGCGGGATCTCCACCGCGAACCTCCGCGTGAGCGACCGGGCGCACCTACTCATGCCGTGGCACATCGCGCTCGACCGTCTCGACGAGCGCGAGCGCGGACGCAAGAAGCTCGGCACGACCGGCATGGGCGTGGGGCCGGCGTACTCCGACAAGGTCGGCCGCCACGGCATCCAGGTCTACGAGGTCC
>WNGJ01022364.1_pt1 | contig 11888 bp, 10 predicted proteins | sample 5400611 | NCBI WGS metagenome assembly WNGJ01 (sample SAMN13153375, study PRJNA577476) | soil metagenome | isolation source: 40 cm soil or saprolite under Garry oak tree replicate 1 | place: USA:California | collected 2016-06-15 | reverse complement strand
CGAACATCACGGTCGCGGCGCCGCCGATGACCGGTCCCGGCACGCTGGCGACCACCTGGCCGATCTTCGGCAGTAGCCCGAGCAGGAGCAGCATGATGCCGCACGCGGTGACCACCCACCGGCTGCGCACCCGGGTCAGTCCGACCAGGCCGACGTTCTCCGCGAAGGCGGTGTCGGGAAAGGAGTTCAGGAATCCGGCCAGCACCGCCGACAGGCCGTCGGTGGCCAGGCCGCGGGCCAGGTCGCTGGGGGAGAGCCTCTTGTCGACCATCTCGGCGACGGCCAGCATGTCGGCGGTTGACTCGGTGTAGGTCACCAGCATGACGATGCACATCGAGATGATCGCCGCCGCCTCGAATTTCGGGTGGCCGAACCGGAAGAACCCGCTGAAGCCGACCCAAGCGGCGGAATGCGTGCTGGAGAAGTCCAGCAGGCCCATCGGCCAGGCCACCAGCGTGCCGATCGCGATGGAAAGCAGCACGGCGATCTGGCTGACGAAGCCGCGGAAGCACCGGGTGATCACCACGATGAGCAGCATGACCAGCCCGGCCAGCGCGATGTGGGAGACCTGTCCGTAGTCCTTGGCCGCCGGATTGTCGCCGGCGATGAGGCTGACGTCGGCGCCGATCAGCGACAGCCCGATGACGCAGATGACGGTGCCGGCCACCAGCGGCGGGAAGAACCGGATCAGCATCGAGAACGGCTTGGCGATGAGCAGGCCGAACACCCCGGAGCAGAGCATCGCCCCGTACACCGCGGCCAGCCCGTACTGCTGCGCGATGATGATCATCGGGCTGAGCACGGTGAACGTGGCACCGGCCACCACCGGCAGCCGCACCCCGAAGATCTTGCCGATGCCGACGCTCTGGATAATCGTCGCGATGCCTGACACGAACAGGTCGGCGTTGACCAGCAGGCCGATCGTGGATATCGGCAGCTTCAGCGCCCCGCCCACGATGAGCGGCACCGCCACGGCGCCCGCGTACATGATGAACAGGTGCTGGAGCCCCAGGACGAACAGCCTGGGCGCGGGCAGCACCTCGTCCACGGGATGAACCGCCGGCCGTTCCCCTGAGTCGGGCGGCACGGCTTCAGGTGCGTTGGTCAGTGACATCACAGCTCCACTCGGGCTATCGGCCGGTTGCGCGATCCGCAGCGGCTTTCATCTTTTTCCGTATCGTGAAATAATATTTCCGAATACCAGATAAGTTAACTCCGTCACACCCCCCGGTCAACCCCCGTTCGCTGCTTTCCGCCGCGGATCACTCTCAACTAGTCCCGAACGGGCGGGGATCCGCTTCGCCAGGGCTCTTGCCCGGGCCCGCGCCGCCGGCCTAGACTGAACGTTCAGTCAAGACTGGGAGCCTCCGACGTGACCACCGAAGCGTCCACCGACACCAAGCTCAAAGAGATCATCGCGGAGCAGGAGGAGATCTTCGTCCGCCGTCAGCCCAAGTCCCACCGCCTGGCCGAGCAGGCCAAACAGCACCTCACCGGCGGCGTCACCTCTAGCTGGCAGATCACCGCGCCGCAGCCGGTCTGGCTGAGCCACGGCCGCGGCTCGAAGGTCTGGGATGTCGACGGCAACGAGTACGTCGACCTGCACGGCGGTTACGGTGCCGCCCTGGCCGGCCACGCCCACCCGGCCATCGCCAACGCCATAAGCAGCCAGGCCAGGAACGGCACCCACTTCGCCCAGCCGACCCCGGACGCGATCACAGTGGCACAAGAGCTCGCCCGCAGGTTCGGCCTCCCGAGCTGGCGTTTCGCCAACTCCGGCACCGAAGCCACCATGGACGCCGTCAACCTCATGCGTTCGGTCACCGGCCGCGACCTGATCATCAAGATCGAGGGCTGCTACCACGGCCACCACGACTCGGTGCAGGTCTCTGTCGCCCCCGAGGAAGAAGACGCCGGCCCGCAAGAAAAGCCCAGTAGCGCCCCTTCCTCCTCCGGGATCCCCCGGGCCATCACTGACCTGACGCTGATCGCCACGTTCAACGACCTGGACAGCGTGGCCCGCCTGCTGGACGAGCACCAGGGCCAGATCGCGGGCATGATCCTCGAGCCGGTCATGATGAACGCCGGGATCATCAAGCCCGAGCCCGGCTACCTCGCGAACCTGAAAAGCCTCCTGCACGAGCACCGCGCGCTGCTCACCTTCGACGAGGTCAAGACCGGCCTGACCGTAGGCCCGGGCGGGGTCACGAAAACCGAGAACGTCCAGCCCGACCTGATCACCCTGGCCAAGTCGCTGGGCGGCGGCGTGTCCGTGGCCGCCATCGGCGGCACCGAGCCGACCATGGCGCACGTGGCCGACGGCGGCTACGAGATGGTCGGCACCTTCAACGGGAACCCGCTGGCGATGGCGGCGACCCGGGCCATGCTGACCGAGGTGGCGACGCCGGAGGCGTACGAGAACATCGAGCGCCTCCGCCGGCGCGCCGCCGCGGGCATACAAGGCGCCATAAACGAAAACGGCCTCGTCGCGCACGTGGTCACCGCGGGTGCCAAGGGCTGCGTCGTATTCGCAGCCGACCCGGTCACCAACTACCGCGGCTTCCTCGGCGTGGACGACAGGTACAGCCACGCGCACTGGCTCTACCAGCACAACGGCGGGGTTTTCCTGCCGCCCTGGGGCAAGATCGAGCAGTGGCTGATCTCGGTGCAGCACGATGAGGCGGATATCGACCGGCTCATCGCAAACTTCGCTAACTTCGCAAGGGCCGTAAGCAGCAGGGCCGTAAGAACCGAGGGCTGACACCATGGCGCACCCGAGAGAAGGCTGGCAGGGCCACGGCGCCCCCAGGAAGCTAACCCGCCGATCCTTCCTCGGCACCGCCGGGGGCGCGCTAGCCGCCCTCGGCGTTCTTGGGTCCGTGCCGCTGCTCGAGGCGTGCTCCTCCGGGCTGGCCGGCTCCGGCTCTGTCCCGCTGGCCCGCCCGGACAACCCGGTCAAATGGCCGGTCTTCTCCGGCAACCAGGCCATCGCGTCCAACCTCGCCCCGGAGCAGGACGCGACTCTGCAGCTCTACACCTGGGTCGCCTACATCAACCAGGACGTGGTCAACTCCTTCGCCAAGAAGTTCAAGTGCAAGGTGCAGATCACCACGTTCAACACGATGAACGAGGCGCTGTCCAAGCTGCGCGCCGGGCTGTCCTACGACCTGCTGGTCGGCGCCACCGTGGACGTGCTCGGCCAGCTCATCGAGTCCAAGCTGGTCCAGCCGCTCAACCACTCCTACATCCCGAACATCAGCCAGGCCTGGCCCGACTTCACCAACCCGTTCTACGACCAGGGCTGGCAGTACACGGTGCCCTACACGATCTACACGACCGGGATCGCCTGGCGTAAGGACCTGGTGAACGAGAACCCGTACACGATGAAGAACCCCTGGTCCATGCTGTGGCAGCCCAAGTACAAGGGCCGGATCGCCATCCTGGACGACTACCGGGAGGGGATCAGCCTCGGCCTGATGAAGAGCGGCATCTACGACCTCAACACCACCGACTACCGCCAGATCGCCACCTCCCGCAAGGCCTTGGAAGACCTCAGCCGCCTGGTCAACATCAGGATCGACAACAACGACTACACCGAGGTCCCGAACGCGAGCACCTGGATCCACCACGCCTGGTCCGGCGACATGGCCGCGGCCGGCTACTACATGCCCAAGGGCGTGCCGGTCAAGAACGTCGGCTACTGGTTCCCTGCCGACGGCCGGGGGCCGGTCGCCAACGACACCAACATGATCCTCCGCTCGGCGAAGAACCCGGTGCTGGCGCACACGTTCCTCAACTACTTCCTCGACCTGCCGAACGTCCTCAACAACATCAGCTTCAACGGCTACATGCAGCCGCTGACCGGCGTGACCCCGCAGGTGCTGGTCAAAGAGGAGATCCTGCCGAAGGAGCTGCTGTCCACGGTCGTCCTGCCGTCCGACTTCCGCCGCGGCGTCGCCGAGCTGCAGCTTCCCGTCGACGCCGACGCGCTGTGGCAGCAAGCCTGGCTCGTCGTGAGCAACGGACTGTAAAGGGGGCGCGCTATGAAAGAGCAGAAGACCAAGAAGAACGGGTTCTACGTCGTCCTGGCGGTGCCGGGCGTGCTGTGGTTGCTGCTGCTGTTCATAGTGCCGTTCTACGCGGTGCTCGCGATCGCGATGGGCAAGCTGGACCGGCTGTTCGAGTCGCCGGTGGCAGTCTGGAATCCCTTCGAGTGGAGCTCGTCGAACGTCATCAACGTCGCCCGCGACCTGGCCGGCAGCACGTCATTCGCCGGCCCGATCGTGATCAGGACGGTGGTCTACGTCGCCATCGCGGCCCTGCTCTGCCTGCTCATCGGCTATCCGGCCGCGTACTTCGTGGCCCGCTTCGCCGGGCGCAGGAAGGGGCTGTTCCTGATCCTGCTCATCGCCCCGTTCTGGATCAGCTACATGATGCGCATGCTGGCCTGGGTCGACCTGCTGCAAACCGACGGATACGCGAACAAGGCGCTGTCCTGGTTCGGCATCTCGGCGGTCAACTGGCTGGGCGGCAAGTCCGTCACCGTCATCCTCGGCCTGGTCTACGGCTACATCCCCTACCTAATCCTGGTGCTGTACGCGGGCCTGGACAGAATTAACCCGGCCCTGATCGAGGCCGGCCGTGACCTCGGCCTGGGCCGGATACGCACGTTCGTCAGCGTCACGCTGCCGCTGTCCAGGCAGCCGATCCTCACCGCACTGCTGATCACCGTGCTGCCGATGCTCGGCGACTACTACACCAACCAGCTGATGTCCGGCGCCGCGTCGACATCCATGATCGGCAACCTGATCCAGGGCCAGCTCGGCACGCCCGGCCTGCAAGGGCAGGGCGCGGTGCTGTCCCTGCTGCTCCTGCTGGTCCTGCTCATCCCGATGATCTACTACGTCGTCAGCACCAACCGATCCTCGCAGGTGGCATCATGACCGCCCCAAGCATTCCCGCGGAATCGCCCGCGCCGGAATCCGCCGTCAGCACCGCCCGTCCCTCCGCCCGCCCGGTGGGCCGGTGGAACCCCAGGAACCCGTGGCGGCATTCGTGGTTCCTGGAGGGCTTCACCTGGCTGTACCTGGTCTGGTCGCTGGTGCCGATCGGCATCGCGGTGCTGTTCTCGTTCAACAAGGGCCGGTCGCAGGCCGCTTACCAGGGCCTGACCTGGCACTGGTACTTCTGGGACAAGACCAACTCGGTCTGGCACAACGCGCAGCTGCACGCCGCGGTCATCCAGACCGTCCGGCTGTCCGTGCTGACCACGCTCATCGCGGTCCCGCTGGGGGTGGCGTTCGCGCTCGGCATCAACCGCTGGCGCGGCCCCGTCCCGTCGACGTTCAACTTCTTGATGATCATGTCCTTCGTCATCCCCGAGCTGATCTTCGGCGTGGCCATGTTCTTCACCTTTACCGTGCTGTTCACCACGGTGCACCTGGGCACGGTGGCCGAGGTCCTCGGCCTGGTCACCTGGAACGTGAGCTGGGCCGCGATCATCGTCCAGGCCCGGCTGGTCACACTCGGCCGCCAGTACGAGGAGGCCGCCGCCGACCTGGGCGCCAACCGGTTCCAGACCATGCGCCGGGTCATGCTGCCGCTGCTCGGCCCGGCCATCTTCGCCAGCGCGGTGCTGGTCTTCTCCGGCGTGATCGACGACTTCGTCATCGTCGACCTGCTCTCCTCCAATGCCGGGAACACCCCGATGTCGGTGATCATCTACTCCACCCAGCGCGGCGGCAACGGCGGCCCGGCGCTCAACGCCATCGGCACGATCATGCTGGTCATGTCGTTCGTCGCCGCGATCATCGGCTACCTCGGTTACCGGTTCCTGACCCGCGGCGAGCGGGGGAGCAGGATCGAGGCCCTCACCACGATCGCCGGCAGCGAAGGCTGACCGCCGGGCCGTCTCATTTTTATCCCGAACGGGCCTGGCGCGTGCCCCAGCATGAGCTCAGGAGCCCACCCGAGGGAGAGCCGTGCTCGAGGACCTGGAGTTCGACGACGCCGGCTCGCCCGCGATCGGGCTGGTGCCGCCCGGCGTCTCCCGGCAGGAGATACGGGATCACATCAAGATCGCGCACCACCATCTCCTGATTCCCCCGGACGGCGGTGGCGAGTACACCGGCGCCTACTGGACCGGCACCGAGATGGCGCTGGTCGAGGACCTGGGCCCGGACCAGGACGACGCTATCGACGAGTTCCGCGTCTACCTGCAAGAGCACGACGAGACTTAGCGGTCTCGTCAAGCACCGTGTTCTCGTCAGGCACCGCGGGCGCCGCCGGATCGGGCAGGAGCGCGCCGAGGATCAGCGCGAGCCCGGGCACGAAGCACAGGACGGTGAAGACCGCGGCGATGCCATGAGCCTCGGCGATGGCGCCGAGGACGGGAGCGAAGAGGCCGCCGACGCTGACCGCGAGCCCGAGCGTCACTCCGGTGGCGGTGCCGGGCCGGGACGGGAGGTAGTCCTGGCCGAGCTTGATCATGACCGAGAACGGGATGTTGGTCGCCAGGCCCGCCGCCCCGGCGGCTACCAGTGCTAGGCCCGCGTTCGGGCATAGCCTCAGCGCGACCAGCGCGGGCACCATGGCGACGGTCCCGAGTTGCACGGCCCGGACCAGCCCGATCCGGTCGGCGCACCGCTGACCCAGCCCACCGTGCTGGGCGTCTCCCGCCTGCTCCGCGAGCTGATCATCGCGCTCACCGACGATCCGGCCCGTCCCCTCGACGAGCAGCACGACCTGAAGCGGGTCGCGCTGCACCAGCTCAGCCGGGGCCAGCTCAGGCCGGCCCTGGCGCTGCAGTTCCACCTGCCGCAGCCGGGTGACGAGCGCCTCCGCGACGTGACCGCCATCCTGGCCGAAGACCCCGGCAGTGACCGCACCCTGGCCGAGCTGGGCCGCGCCGTGGGCGCGGGGGAGCGAACCCTGAGCCGGCTCTTCCGCGCCGAGACCGGGATGACCTTCCCGCAGTGGCGGGCCCAGCTCAGGCTCCACCACTCGCTGACCCTGCTCGCCAGCGGCCTCTCGGTCACCGCCACCGCCATCACCTGCGGCTACAGCACCCCGAGCGCCTTCACCGCCGCCTTCCATGCCACCTTCGGCACCACCCCAGGCATCTACCGCAAAGACATGGCCCACCCCTAGCCCGTGATTCGATGGGACCATGCCGGAGCAGCGCGAGGATCTCGCGGAGTTGTTCGACCACGTCTGGGATCGTTTCTGGCGGCGGATTGGACGACGAGACGCTGAACGCGCCGCTAGGGGAGGCGGCCGGCTACTTCGCCGGCGCCACCGGGCGCTCGTTCGTGCTGCACATCGCCGACGAGCTCATCCATCACACCGCCGAGGCCGCCCTGCTCCGCGACCTGTTCGCCGGCGTCAGCGTGCGCTCGTAGTGGCGGCGGGCCTTGGCCCGGTTGCCGCACACGCGCATGTCGCACCAGCGGCGGCTGGCGTTCTTGCTGAGGTCGAGGAACAGCCAGCCACACGTGTCCTGGCCTGGGCACTCCCTGATCCGCTCGAGCGGTCCCTGCATCAGCAGCTCAGCGGCCGACCAGGCCACCGGCCAGAGCACGCGGTCAAGTCCGGGACTGGCCTGATCCCACTCCCAGCCGAAGCCCGCCGGGGACCAGGCGACCCGGAAGCGGGCCAGGGCGCCGGTGACCTCGGCCTGCAGCACGCCGAGGTCGTCACGCGCGGGCCGACGTCGCGACCCGGCCTGGCTCAGTAGCGGATAGAGGGCCTCGCGCAATCTGATCGCGCGGCTCAGCACCCGGCCGGCCTCGGCAGGCTGGACCGCCGCGGCCTCGCTCAGCCGCTCTCCTTGGTCCGCGTCGATGACCCCGGCGTGGCCGCCCCAGGCGACGAGCGCGGGATAGCTGTCCAGGTACTCGCGCCGCCGGGACGCGTGCCTGGGGTCCACCGTGTTCACGAAGTCCAGGCAGAGCGCGCCCCCGATCAGGTGCGGCATCTCCGTCACCGGGACCTCCTAACTGCCAATCCGAGTTTAGCGGGTTACCTTCCCTCCTTCCGGGTAAGCCTAACCATCTAAAGTCCATTACGACAGTTAGGAGAAGATCGTGGCTCTCGCCACGAACGCGCGGAACTCCCGCGGGCGGGCCGGACCCACGGCGCCGGGCCCCCCGGGCGCTGGCGCGGCGGGGATGGCGGCCGGGGTCAGCGCCAGCCTGATCTGGGGATCAGCGTTCCTGGTCCCGGTCTTGCTCGGCGGCTGGAACCCGGTGATCGTGACGCTCGGCCGTTACCTGGTCTACGGGCTGCTGTCCGCGATCTTGTTCACGCTCGGCGGTGGTGGCCCGCGCCGGGTGCTGCGAGAGCACTGGCGCACCGCCCTGGCCTTCGCCCTGGCCGGCAACGCCGTGTACTACCTGCTGCTGGTGATCGGGGTCAGGGCCGCGGGCGCGCCGCTGACCGACATGGTGATCGGCGCCATCCCGGTCGTCGTCGCGGTTACCGGCAACGTGCTCGCGCCCGCCGGAGCCCCAGCCGGAGACCCAGCCGGAGATAGAGTGCCGTGGCGGCGGCTGGCGTTGCCGCTCACCCTGGTCACCGCGGGGCTCGCCCTGGTCAGCGCGCTCGAGATAGCCGGCGTCCACGCCTACCTGGCCGTTCCGCCCGCCGAGAAGGTGGCCGGGCTGCTGGCCGCCTGCGCCGCGGTCGCCATGTGGACCTGGTACGCCCTGGCCAACGCCCGGTTCCTGGCCCGGCAGCGTGCGATCTCGGCCGCGGGCTGGTCCACGGCCGTCGGCGTCGCCACCGGTGCGGTGGCGCTGGCCGGGCTGCCCGCGGCCGCGCTCGCCGGCCAGCTCACCACGCCGTCGAGCGCGCACCCGGGACCGGCCAGGCTGGTCGCCGGGGTCGTCTTCCTCGGCGTCGTGGTCTCCTGGGCGGGCACGTGGCTGTGGAATACGGCCTCGAGCCGGCTGTCGCCCGCCGTGGCCGGGCTGCTCGTCAACCTCGAGACCGTGAGCGGCTTCGGCTACGTCTACGCGGCCCGGCAGCACTGGCCGGCGCCCGGCCAACTGGCCGGGCTGGCCCTGGTCATGGTCGGCGTCGCCCTGTCCCTCCGGGTCGGCCGTTCCGGCCCCGCGGCCCCCTGAACATGTAGCCGCTTACTAAGCGTTATCCCTATCGCGGCATCTCTGCTACCTTCTGGCCATGCTCCACGGCCGGTCCGCCGAGACGGCGCGCATCGACGAACTGCTGGCGGCGGCCCGGGACGGCCGCAGTAGCGCCCTGGTGATCAGGGGCGAGGCCGGGGTCGGCAAGACCGCGCTGCTCGACTACGCGGCGGCGGCCGCCGGGATGCGGGTGCTGCGCGGAACCGGTATCGAGTCCGAGGCCGAGCTGCCGTTCGCCGCGCTGCAGCTGCTGCTGCGGCCCGGGCTCGGCCGGCTGGACGTGCTACCACCGCCGCAAGCGCAGGCGCTCCGCGGCGCGTTCGGCCTGGCCGGGACGCCGGGCGCGGACCGGTTCCTGATCGGCCTGGCCGCCCTGTCGCTGCTGTCCGAGCTGGCCGGGGACGGTGCCCTGCTCTGCCTGATCGACGACGCCCACTGGCTGGACCGGGCCTCCGCGGACGCGCTGCTGTTCGCGGCGCGGCGGCTGGAGTCCGAGGGCGTCGTCCTGCTCGCCTCCGCCCGTGAGGATGGCTTTGAAGGCCCCGGCCTGCCCGAACTACCGCTCGGCAGGCTCGGCCGCGAGGCGTCCCGCGCCCTGCTTGCCGAGCGCGCTCCCGGCCTGCCGCCGGCGCTGGCCGACCGGGTGCTGACCGAGGCGGACGGGAACCCGCTGGCCCTGCTCGAGCTGCCCGCGGCCCTGTCCGAGGGTTCGGGGGTCCCGGTCGCGCTGGCGGCGTCCCTGGAGCTCCCCGCGCCGCTGCCGCTGCCCCGCCGCCTGCAGCAGTCCTACTACCGGCAGGTGGCCGCCCTGCCCGCCCCGACCCGGACGTTCCTGCTGGTAGCGGCGGCGGAGGAAACCGGTGACCTGGGCCTGGTGCGGCGCGCGGCGCAGGCCCTGGGTGTCCCCGCGACGGCGGCCGACGCGGCCGAGCGGTCCGGGCTGATCGCCGTGGACGCACCGACGGTGGCGTTCCGGCATCCGCTCGTCCGGGCCGCCGTCTACCAGGGCGCGACGTCCGCCGAACGCGGCGCGGCCCACGCCGCGCTGGCCGGCGCGCTGGACGATCCGCTGGCCGGCGAGCCGGACGCGGACCGGCGCGCCTGGCACCGCGCGGCCGCCGCGACCGGCCCGGACGAGGGGGTCGCGGTAGCGCTCGAGCAGGCCGCCGACCGCGCCCGGCAGCGCCTCGGGCACGCCGCCGCCGCGGCCGCGCTGGAACGCGCGGCGCGGCTCACCCCGGCGCAGCCGGACCGGGCCAGGCGGCTGATCGCCGCGGCCGGCGCGGCCCTGGACGCCGGCCGCCCGGACGCGGCGGCCGCCCTGGCCGGCCAGGGCCTGAGCCTGACCACCGAGCCGGGCACGGTGGCCGAGATCGCCCGGGTCCGGGCCTGGGTGGCCATGGAACGCGGCGCGATGCACCGCGTGCACGAGCTCGTCGTGGCCGGCGCCGGGCCGATCGCCGGCTCCGATCCCCTGACCGCCGCGGCCATGCTGAGGCTCGGCGCCGTCGCCGGGTGGTGGGCGGGCGACGCCAAGCTCGTCCAGGACGCGGCCGACCGGATGACCGGGCTCGGCCATAGCGGGCTGATCCCCGGGCCCGGCGCCCTGCAGGCCATGGCCGACCTGCTGGCCGGCCGGCCAGCCGCGGCGGTGCCCCGGCTGGCCGAGGTGGTGGCCGCGGTCCGCCACGTCCCGCCGGAGCAGCTCGCGGTCAGGTTCTACGCGGCCAACATGGCCCTGCTGATCGGCGACTTCGACAGCGCGCGCGACCTGATGCTGTCGACGGCCCAGGCTTGCCGCACCCAGGGGGTGATCCGTTTCCTCGCGCCGCTGTCCCTGGGCCTGTCGTGCGCGGACTTCTGCCTCACCAGGTTCCGCGCCGCCACCGAGAGCGCGACCGAAGGGCTGCGGCTGGCCCAGGACACCGGTCAGCCGGTGCGCGAGGCCGGGCTGTACAGCATGCTGGCCCTGCTCGCGGCCGTCGGCGGCGACGAGCCGCGCTGCCGCGAACTGGCCACCAGCGCCCTGCGCCAGTTCGCCGCCGAGGAGGTCGCGAACGTCAGCACCATGGCGGAATGGGCGCTGGCGCTGCTCGACCTCGGCCTGGGCCGGTACGGTGCGGCGCTCAACCGGTTCGAGATGACCGCGACCGGACCGCTCCGGCACTATATCCAGCCGATCCTGTTCGCCCCGGACCGGATCGAGGCGGCCGTGCGATTCGGCCCCGCCGCCGGTGCCGACGCCAGTGCTGTCGGCCGCGCCGCCGAGCCGCTGGCCCGCTTCGCCGCCTGGGCCGGGGCCACCGGTCAGCCGTGGGCGCGGGCCGTGCTGCACCGCTGCCGGGCCCTCACCGAGGACGGTGACCCGGAGGAGCATTACCGCGAGGCGCTGCGGGTGCACGCGGTCAGCGGCCGTCCGTTCGAGCACGGCCGCACCGAACTGCTCTACGGCGAATGGCTGCGCCGCGGCCGCAGGGGCACGGACGCCCGCGTCCACCTGCGAACCGCGCTCGCGCTCTTCGACCGGACCGGGGCCGCTCCCTGGGCCGAACGGGCCCGGGCCGAGCTGCGCGCGGCGGGGGAGCCCGCGGCCGCCGGGGCGCCGGCGCCGGACCGGCTGAGCCTGCTCACACCGCAGGAACTCCAGGTCGTTCGGCTGGCCGCCTCCGGCGCGACCAACCGGGACATCGCCGCCCAGCTGTTCATCAGCCCCCGGACGGTCAGCCACCACCTGTACCGCGC
>WNGJ01021913.1_pt1 | contig 11888 bp, 7 predicted proteins | sample 5400611 | NCBI WGS metagenome assembly WNGJ01 (sample SAMN13153375, study PRJNA577476) | soil metagenome | isolation source: 40 cm soil or saprolite under Garry oak tree replicate 1 | place: USA:California | collected 2016-06-15 | reverse complement strand
CGGCCGGTTCGAGCTGCCCCGGCAGATGGACGAGGCGCCGCCGTACTCACTGGCCGATCCGGGCGTGCAGTTCCTGGACGCCAACGGGGACGGCCGGCCCGACCTGATGGTGTCCGCGCCCGGACCCCGGTCCGGCGCGACGGCCGCCGGGTACTTCCCGATGACCTTCGCGGCCGGCTGGAGCCGCCGCTCGTTCCGGCCCTACCCGCAGACGCCCAGCGTCAGCCTGGCCGACCCGAGCGTCAAGCTGATCGACCTGGACGGCGACGGGCTGACCGACGTGCTGCATTCCGGCACCAGCCTGCAATGCTGGTTCAACGACCCCGACCCGCGCCGCGCCTGGCAGCGCACCGCGGTAAGCAACAGTAGCGCCCCCGGCGTCGACCTGGCCGACCCCCGGGTACGGCTGGCCGACATGACCGGCGACGGGCTGCAGGACATCGTCCTGCTGCGCAGCGGCAACATCACCTACTGGCCCAGCCTCGGCCACGGCCACTGGGGGTCACCGGTGACCATGCACCGCTCGCCGCGGCTGCCCGACGGGTACGACCCGCGCCGGGTGCTGCTCGGCGATCTGGACGGCGACGGTGCCGCCGACCTGGCCTACATCGACGACGGCCGGGTACTGCTGTGGGGCAACCAGTGCGGCAACGCCTTCACCGACCAGCCGATCACCATCACCGGCACTCCCGACGTGGCCGCCACCGACGCCGTCCAGCTGGCCGACCTGAACGGCACCGGCATGGCGGGCCTGCTCTACAGCCGCCCGGCCGACGGCACCGGCCGGCCCAACCTGCGGTTCCTCGACCTCACCGGCGGGGTCAAGCCGCACCTGCTCACCGGGATGGACAACCACCTCGGCGCGACCACCCGGGTGACCTACCGGCCATCCACCGCCGAGTACCTGCGTGACCAGGCCCACCCGGCCACCCGCTGGCGCACCACCCTGCCGTTCCCGGTCCACGTCGTCTCCCACGTCGAAGTGACCGACGCCATCTCCGGCAGCCGGCTGACCACCGAATACCGCTACCACCACGGCTACTGGGACGGCGTCGAACGCGAGTACCGCGGCTTCGCCATGGTCGAACAGCTCGACACCGAAACCTTCGACCAGGCGCCGTCCAGCGGGTCCGGCTCGGTCCCCGCGGTCCACTACGCGCCGCCCACCCTGACCAAGAGCTGGTTCCACCCCGGGCCGGTCGCCGGCGAGGCCGGCGACTGGGCCGAGCTGGACCTCAGCCACGAGTACTGGGACGGCGACACGCCGATGCTCACCCGCCCGCCAGAGCTGACCGCCTTCCTCGGCGGGCTGTCCCGCAGCGCCCGCAGGGCCGCACTGCGAACGCTGCGCGGGCAGCTGCTGCGCAGCGAGCTGTACGCCCTGGACGGCACCGACCGCGAAGACCGTCCCTACACCGTCACCGAGTCGCTGTCCGGAGTGAAACAGCCACCGGTCTTGCCGCTCCACGGCCTGCCGGAGTTTCCGCCCGGCTCCCCGGATGACCTGCGGGAGCCGATCTTCTTCCCGTTCCTGCTGGGCCAGCGGACCACTCAGTGGGAACGCGGCGAGCAGCCGATGACCCGGTTCAGCTTCCCCGCCGGCTACGACGCGTACGGCTTCCTGGCCCAGCAGGTCACGGTCGCCGTCCCCCGGTTCCGCGACCCGCGGGTTGCGGCTTCCGGCGCCAGTCAGCCGTACCTGGCCACCTATGAGACGACCAGCTACGCTCGGCGCGACGAACCGAGGATCTACCTGGTCGACCGGGTCTGCACCACAACCAGCTACGAGATCATTAACGACGGCTCGCCGCCGGTAGACCGGCTGCAGGCTGCCGTGCTCGACACCCCGCCCCTGGACGGGGCCGGGGTGTCGCTGCGGACGATCGGGCATGCCCGGACCTTCTACGACGGAGAAGCCTACACCGGGCTGCCGCTGGGCCAACTCGGTGAGCACGGCCTTCTCGTGCGGACTGAGACGCTGGCGTTCAGCGATGGCTTCCTCGACACGCTCTACCCGCCGGGCGATCCGCTGGCGGTCAGCCCGCGACCGGGCTACCTCACCCCCGCCGGGCCAGCCAGCTGGCGTGAGGAGTATCCACCCGAGTTCCGCGACGGGCTCGCGCCGCTGGCCGGATACACCCACTACACGGCCGACGACAGCGCCGGCTCGCCGGCCGGGTTCTACGTTGTGGCCGCCCGGTACCGCTACGACGTGCATGATCCCGCCCGGGTCAGCCGCGGGCTGGTGCTGTCCATGCTGGATCCGCTCGGATCGCAGACCCGCATCGACTACGACGACGACCAGCACCAGTTGCTGCCGGTCCGGACGGTGGACGCGGCCGGCCTGGAAACCCGCGTGCGGCACGACTACCGGGTCCTGCAGCCCCGCGAGCTGACCGACCCCAACGGCAACACGACCGCCGTGACCTTCTCACCGGCGGAGCTGGTCACCGCACGTTACGTGCGCGGCAAGAACGGTGAAGGCGACCGCGACACCGCCAGCACCCGGCTTGTGTATGACCTCCAGGCGTTTGCCGAAGGCCGCGGCCCGGTTTCGGTGACCAGCCTGCGGCGCGTGCACCACGACACCGCGACCGGTGTTCCCGGCGAGCAGGTGGACGACGTCCTCAAGTCGGTCGAATTCTCCGACGGCTTCGGCCGGGTCCTGCAGACCCGATCGCAGGCCGAGGACACCCTATTCGGGCACCCGAGGTTCGGCGGCGTCATCTCCGACGACCGGTCCGAGCCGGCCGGTGACACTGCCGGCCGCACCCGCGCACACGGCGCCCCGGACAACGTGATCGTCAGCGGCTGGCAAATCTACGACAACAAAGGCCGGGTCGTACGCAAGTACGAACCCTTCTACTCAGCCGGCTACACCTACGCCGAGCCGGCGGAGGCGGAACTCGGCCAGCAGATCGTCATGTTCTACGACCCGCGCGGGCAGCTGATCCGGACCGTCAACCCGGACGGCAGCGAGCAGCGCCTAGTGCTCGGCATCCCGCACCAACTCAGCGACCCCGACACCTACCAGCCGACCGCCTGGGAAACCTACACATACGACGCCAACGACAACGCTGGGCGCACCCATCTCGACCAGGCAGCCGACTACCAGACGCACTGGAACACCCCGGCCAGCATCGAGATCGACGCGCTCGGCCGCACCGTTGGGGCGGTGGCCCGCAACGCCACCCAAGACACCGGCGATTCCTGGTTCACAACCCGCACCGCCTACGACATCCAGGGCAATGTCGTTGCGATCACCGACGCGCTCGGCCACCCCGCGTTCCAGTACCGGTTCGACCTGCTCAAGCGGCGCTGGCGAATGGACAGCACCGACGCCGGCCGCCGCGACACCGTGATCGATGCGCTTGGCCGCCCGGTGGAGAGCCGGGACGCCAAGGGGGCACTCACGCTGACCGGGTTCGACCTCCTGCGCCGGCCGACCCGAGCCTGGGCCCGCGACCGCGCCGACGATCCGGTCACCTTGCGTCAGCGCATCGAGTATGGCGACGAGGGTGACCGGGACCAGGCCCGTGCACGTAACCTGCTCGGTCGCCCCGCGCGCCACTACGACGAGGCCGGCCTGGTCACCGTGACCGAGGTCGACTTCAAGGGCAACGTCCTTCAAAGCAGCCGGCAAGTGATCGCCGACGCGCCGATCCTGGCCACCTACCAGGCGGCACCCCTTGATGGCTGGCAGGTCAGGCCGTTCCAGGTGGACTGGACCGCCGCGCCCGGGCAGTCGCAGTCCGACCACGACGCCGAGCTACTCGAGCCGACCGGATACGCCACCAGCACGACGTTCGATGCGCTTAACCGAGTCACGCGCCACACCCTGCCCGCCGACGTGGAAGGCCGCCGCCGCGAACTGCACCCTACCTACAACCGGGCCGGCGCGCTGGAACAGGTTCGCCTCGACGACACCATCTACGTGGAGCGGATCGTCTATAACGCCAAGGGCCAGCGAACCCTGATCGCCTACGGCAACGGCGTGATGACCCGCTACGCCTACCACCTGCACACATTCCGGCTCACCAGGCTGCGCAGCGAGCCCTATACGCCCCTGACCACCCCTGACGGCCCGGCCTACCGTCCGCAGGGCACGGTGCTGCAGGACTGCGGCTACGACTACGACCTGGCCGGCAACATCCTCACCATCCGGGACCGCACCCCTGGCAGCGGCATCCCCAATAACCCCCAGGCGCTCCTCGCCGCCGACCCCCGGCTGCGGCAGCTCCTCGGCGCCGGCGACGCGCTCGACCGCAAGTTCGGCTACGACCCGACCTACCGGCTGACCTCGGCCACCGGCCGTGAACACCAGACCGGGCCCGCCGCAGACCCGTGGATCGATGTGCCCCGCGGCACTGACGTCACCAAGGCCCAGGCATACAAGGAGCGGTACCTGTATGACGCCGTGGGCAACCTGACCCAGCTCGTCCATGACGCCAGCAACGGCTTCACCCGGGACTTCGCCATGACACCGGGAAGCAACCGGCTGCGGGAGATGCGGATCGGCACCACGCCGTACGCCTACACCTCCGACGATAGCGGGAACATAATCAGCGAGACGCTCAGCCGGCACTTCGAGTGGAACCACGCGGACCAGCTCATGGCATTCGGCACTCAGGTTACCGGCAGCGAGCCATCGGTCCACGCGCAATACCTCTACGACGCCGCCGGGCAGCGAGTGAAAAAGCTCGTCCGCCGCCAGGGCGGCGCAACCGAGGTCACCCACTACCTGAACCAGGTGTTCGAGCACCACCGCTGGTCCGGGCCGGCTGCCGGGGAGAACAACCAGATCCACGTGATGGACGACCAGCAGCGGATCGCCCTGGCCCGGGTCGGGCCGGCGCACCCCGACGACCGCGGACCGGCGATCGCCTACCACCTGGCCGACCACCTCGCCAGCTGCACAACCACCCTCGACGACACCGGCGCCCTCACCAACCGCGAAGAATACACACCATACGGAGAAACCAGCTTCGGCAGCTTCAGCCGCAAGCGCTACCGCTTCACCGGTAAGGAGCGCGACGAGGAGAGCGGGCTAGCCTATTTCGCTGCGCGCTATTATTCGCCCGGGCTCGCCAGATGGCTCACTTGTGACCCTGCGCTCGCGTCCCCTGCCCGTTCCGCCTTCGAGTATTCGGCGTCGAACCCTGTTTGCCGAGTCGACCCGCGCGGAACCGACGACCGCAAGCCCGAAACGACTTCCGGCGCGGATCTCGTCCCCAGCTATCCGATCCAGCCCGGCATGTTCAACCGCCTCGACCGCGAGATGCAAGCAACAACCATATCAATACCTCTCGCATCCGGTTCGATCACCATGCAAGTCGGGTGGGAGGACGTCGGCATCCGCACGCTCAACCCGGGCGGCCTAGCGGCCTTCCTCGCTGAGCACGTCCAGGGCCCGCTTACGCCATTCGAGCAAGATCTTGTGAAAAATTGGGGCACTGGTCAGACCGAACCCTTCTTTCTGACACCCATCCACCATTACCCCGAAGGATTTGTAAGGTATCAGCTATCAAGCAGGGGAACCTCTGGTGAAACCAAAGTCTTTAACCGAGAGGGCGAACTCTTGAGCAAGCGGCCCTTCGGCGGTCACACAATCAGCGAGGGACTCGGCCCGCTCGAGTACGTCCCCGGCGCGATGGCCCTGAAAGAGGCCGGCCTGTGGCTCCTGAACCGCACCATCGGCAAATGGCTGGTGAAGGAGGCCGCGGCAGAGCTCGGCGCCGAGGGCGAGCAGGTCGAATCCGAGGCGATCGAGACCGCAACGGCGCCGAAACCCAAGGATGAACCGAAGATTCTTACAGACCCGCCGGCCGAAGCACCCGGGGGCGGCGGGCCATTCCGCAACCCGCCGACGAACCCGCCGCAGCGTCCGGCAAACCCGCCCGCCGGGCCTCAACCGGACCCAGATCCGTGGTCGAGGGTCGAGCCGGGAATCGACCGCATCCGGAAACCCGCGAAGAAATAGGTGCTGCGCGCCACGGTGCGTTCCGCCCGCGGGTCGGGCAACACCGCGGCGGCGTTCAGGTCCTGGACCCGCCGGGCTGACCAGGGCAAGAATGTCGGCCGCGGAAGCCGCCTGCATTTCCTCACCGGAACCAGCTGGTACAGGCGGCGCAGGAACACGGTATCGACGTGGAAGAAGTCGGCCGCCAGGATCTTCTTGGCCTGGGCCTGCAGGAACGCTCGCCAGGTCTGCCCCGACCGGCGGGGCGCGGGATCGATGCCGGCGTTCTGGAGGATGTGCCAGACCGTCGACGGCGCGATCTTGTATCCAAGGCCGGTGAACTCGCATCGCCCACGCCCGCCAGGCCCGGCAGCCTCGCGCCGCCGTACGCAGATACCAGCTTTCACCGGCGTTTCCGCAGCTCATAGGCAATCCGGATCGCTCTCGGCCGACCGCAGCGGACGGTCGGCTCCGGCCCACGCATAGCCCACGTGACACAGCCGACGGTCTGATGAACCGCTCGCTTTCACGTGAAAAGCCGGTGACGCAATCTTGCGTCACCGGCTCTGACCTGGGCTTTTAAGTGGCAGGTGTTGGGTTCGAACCAACGTAGGCTGAGCCGACGGTTTTACAGACCGCTACTCCCCGTCCGATCACATGGCCTCTGACCTGTGCAAACGCTGCAGAATGACACCACAAGCCAGCGACCTGCCACGGACGCACGCCCTGCCTCGACTTCGCCGGGTATTCGCCGCAGCGACAGCGGCTCATAGGGTATGGCCGGTGCGTCAGGAGCCCGGAGCCAGGCCGAATGCGATCCCGGAAATGACGAACCGTGGGTTTCGGCGCGCCCGCGCCGCCGAGACGGCCGGGTTGGCGGCGGACCTCCGCTGGTCTCCGGCCCGTGGCAGGACCACGGCCGGGCGCACATGCTCAGGACGCACGGACCGTGCCGCCTCCTGATAGGCGTCACGCAGCAGGTCCTCGATCTCGCTCACCGTTCCTCCTCGAATTGCCGGACCAGCACGGACACGGCACGGGCGGCCGTGGACGAGACGGTCCCCCTGGCCACGCCGAGAATCCCGGCGATTTCCTGCTCGCTGAGGTCCAGGTAGTAGCGGAGCGCGAGCACTTCGCGCTGACGCCGTGGCAACCTGGCCACCGCGACCAGCACGGCACGCCGGTCCGCGCGCTCCATGACCGCCGATTCCGCCGACCAGACCGGGCGTGTGCTGCACCGACCGCAGCAGCCGCGCGCGACTGCGCCGGCGGCTCCGCTGCACCGAGCGCGCCGTTCAGCACGGCGGCGCGCAGGTAGCTGAGCGCATTGCCAGGGTCCTCAACCCGGTCCCAGCCCGGTAGAGGGCAAGGAATGCCTCCTGCACCACGTCTTCGGCCGTGCCCTGGTCTCCGACCAGCATCAGCGCGAACCGGATCAGGCCGAGGCCGTGCGCCCGTAGAGGTCACCGACAGCATCGGCCGCGACGGTATCGGACTGGGCAGGACCCGTCATATTCATAGGACGCCACGCGCCACGGAAATGCTGAGCGCGGCCCAGTATGGGGTCAGAGTCGGGGGTTGGTAGGACCGGCGTCACCGGAACCGCCGGGCCAGCCGGTCGAGAGTGATGGTCTGGCCGCTCCGCGGTCACGGTCGGCCGGTTCGTGCCCGACGAGCCGGTGACCGTCGGCGCGCGGGAAACCTGCGTTCGGGAGATCGCGGCGGGTCTCGGTGGTGCAGTCTGAGATAATGCCATGGTGGCGGAGGGGGTGGCGTGGGCCGCGGACTGAGCTATCCGGCCGCCGTGAAACTGCTCGGCGGCCGGGACGGCGCAACCGCCGATGTCCTGGAGCGGCTGACCGGCGGGCCTGCAGTGCAAGCGCCGGTAGCGCCGCGTGAGGTGCGGTGAGATGCCTGCTTTCCTGCGCAGCGGCAGCCCGGACACGAGCAGTGGCTCGCACCGCGAATCGTTCACACACAACCTTGGTCATGGCAAGCCTCGCCTCACCTTTCTGCTGTCAGCGGCTTGGACCTAAACGGCTCCCGACACTCATCGCCCCAGCTCCGCCCGGCGGCCGCCGGTCAGGCATCCGGGATCGACGGTGCGGCGGCCGATCGCTGCAGGGCCTGCACGACCAGGCGGATCTGCTCCAGGTAGTCCGTGCACCCGTCACATCTGGCCAGGTGCTCGTCCATCGCGGCGCGCTGCTCGGCGGGCAGCACCTTGTCCAGGTAGCCGGCCACCAGCTCGACCAGTTCCTGGCAGGCAAGACCGCCCTCCGCGGGGGCTCGGGCCGGAGGCCCGGTCCGCGCCGGCCGCAGCACGGGGACGACCAGCAGGACCGCCACCACAGTGGCGGCGCCGAGGATGGCCCAGGCCGACGGGCCGACCCCGCGCGCCCGGGCCAGCCACCCGAACACCAGCGAGAACGGCAGGAACAGCAGCCAGGACATGGTGCCGACACCGGACGACACTCCGGTCCGGACCGTGGACGGCACGGCGTCGTGCAGCAGCTTGCCGACGTGGATGGCGATGACCGCGAGCACCAGGGCCAGCGCGACCTGGGCCAGGATCACCAGCACGAGGGACCGGCTCAGCATCAGGCCGAGCGCCGCGACCGGCCCGATGAAAGCGAGCGGCACCACGGTGGTGGCATTCCCCAGCCGCAGCCAGCTCACCAGGTAGCCGCCCAGCCCCAGGGTGGAAACCAGCGCCGCCCAATACGGCCCGTAGATCCCCGGAGCCGCGTGCAGCGCGACCAGCCACAGCGGCCCGAACTCGAAGACGGTCTGCGACACCACCGACGCGAGCGCCGCCAGCAGCACGACCAGCACGACGGCCCGTTGCCGCGTCATGGCCCTGACCGTGGCCGCAACATGCTGGCGCAGCGCGACCGGCTCCGCGGCCCGGTGCAGCCGGGGTTCGTCGAAGCGCAGGAACGCGGCCACGGCGAGCAGCATGAACGGCAAGGTCGCGAAGTAGGTGACGCGCGCCGACGTCCAGCCGGCCAGGACGCCGCCGCCCAGCGCGCTGAGCACGAAGGCGGCGCTCTCCACCATCCGGACCCGGCCGACCCAGGTTTCGTAGAGGTCGTTCGATCCGGTTTCCTCGAGCACGACATCGTAGACGACGCTGTCGATGGTGCCGGAATTCACCGCGAAGTACACGCCGAGGATCATCGCGGCCGCGATGTAGGTCGGCACGTTCCGGCTCAGCCCGCCGAGCAGCGAACTGGCCGCCAGCGCCACGGTCGCGGCCACCATCATCAGGCGGCGGCTGCCGCGGTCGGCCAGGACCCCGGACGGCATCTCGAGCAGCGGCACGACCGCGGCGTACGCGGCGGCCATCACCGCCACCGACCCGGCATCGAACCCGATCTGGGACATGAACAGCTTCTCGACCGGGACCCACAACGCCATCCCCTGCAGCCCGACCGCCACCTGCAACGGGCGAAGACGCCGCGCGAGGGCACGCGGCGTCGCGTCGGCGGCGACGCCGCCGCCCGTCACGCCGGGCCCTCGCGGCCCAGCCGCGCCGCCAGCCGCTCCCGCAGCACGGCCCAGGCCCGGTTGCGGATCGCCTGCTGCTGCGTGCCGGACAGCCCGAGCCGGGCCCGGACCTCGCTGGCCGGCCGCCCGGCCCCTTCGCGTTCCCGGACCACGGCCTGCCAGGTCCGCGGCAGGCCGGCCACCTCCCGCGCGAGGACCCGCTGCAGTGCCGGGTCGTCCCGGGTGAGCGGCGGCCACGGCTCCGGGAACGCGCGCCAGTGCCGCGGATACGGCTCGCCGGGCCCCTGAAACCGGCGAGAATCGACCGCGGGCGTCTTCGGATACCAATGAGCCCACTGCGCGAAACGGTTCCGTCGCTGCTCGCCGCGCAGCACTGTGCCGACCACCGCGCGAGACAGCCATCCCTTCACGGGACTCCTGTCCGACCCGGCCCGAACGGCCTAGCAGCACGCCAACGACTGCCGTCACCACAAGCCCGGACATGCGCCCGGCTGGATGAGCCACACCGCGGGGGCCGCCGACCAGGAAGATGTCGCGATGCAGGGTGACATGCGTCGCCTCGCGCTTCCCGTCGGCGGTGCGGACCAGGCCGAGCAGCGTGGCCTTGGCCAGCGAGCCGCCCGCGGCCGCGCCGACCGGCAGGCCGCTGACCGCGCCGAGATCACGACTCGCGTCCGTCACGTTAGTAGTACCGCTGTGCGCCGCCGGATTCATCGGTGCCGCGCCGACGGGCCGGGTTACCGGGGCAGCTTGTCCGGCAGGCCGAAGCGCGGGAAGACCGCCGTAGTGCGGAAGGCGGTGATGGCGCTGATGCGGACTCCTTGCCAGGCCAGCACGTCGAGGGCGACCGGGAGGTAGCAGCCCTGACGCGGGTCGAGCTTGTAGGCCCCCAGGGCCAGCTGCCCGTTGGCCCGGGCCGGCAGGTAGCGCAGGCCCGTGGGGGCTCCGGCGGGCATGAGCCACGACCTGGATACGGCGTCGCGGCCGCGGCACCAGTCCGGGTAGGGCGGCATGGCAAAGGTCGCATCCTCCGCTAGCATGGCCACGATCACCTCGACCTGTCCCGCCTCCAGGGCGTCGGCCAGACGCTGCGCCAGTTCGCGGAGCCGGCGGTCGCCTAGCGAGCGCATGGCTTGCTGCTGGCTCTGGCCGGGAAGCTGCGCCCGGATGGTCTGCCGGGCGCGCTGCGTGGCGCTGTGCACTGAGGTCGGCGTGGTGTCGAGCATGCCGGCCGCTTCCCTGGCCGAGAAGCCGAGCACGTCGCGGAGGATGAGCACGGCGCGCTGCCGGGCGGGCAGATGCTGTAGCGCAGCGATGAAGGCCAGTTCCACCGCCTCGCGCTGCTCATAGCGGGCCTCTGGCGAGGCATACCCGTCCGGGAGCCCCAGATGCTCGTCGGGGTAGGGCTCCACCCAGACGGGCTCATCACCGCCAACGGAGCGGTAATCGACCGGAAGCCAGCGCCTGGGCCGCCGGGCCGCAAGGTCCAGGCAGACGTTGGTCGCGATCTTGTACAGCCACGGCCGGAGCGGCCGGCGGTCATCGAACCCGGGCAGTCCGCGCCAGGCCCGCAGCAGGGCGTCCTGGAGCGCGTCGTCGGCGTCGTGCACCGACCCGAGCAGCCGGTAGCAGTGCGCATGCAATTCGGGCCGGTAGGGAGCCACAAGCGAACCGAAGGCGCGATCCTCGCCACGGCGGACGCCCTCGATCAGCGCCCGCTCATCGATGTCGGAGCCGGCCGAGGTGACAGTCATGCGGCGAAGTCTAGATGCGCGAGGGCCAGGCTCCAAGGAACGAGGATATGGCTGGGACTGCGAGTCCCTGCCCGTCTCCGCCCGGACACGCCCGAATCCGGCAGGTGTGCGAGGCGCCGCTCCTCTAGAGTTGCTTGACGAGACGCAGCTCGCGCACGCGTGTGCCGCGGAAGTCCGACACGCGGTCTGAGCCATCCGGACGGTATCCGGCAGCCGTGTAAACGGCGAGCGCCCGCTCGTTGCGCTCGTGGACGAAGAGGAACACTTCCGGGCAGCCGGCCGCGCGCAGCGCGTCGTGAGCGGCACCGAGCAGAGTGCGGCCTATCCCGCGGCCGGCGTAGCCGGGATGAACGAACAGAAGGAACATCTCGCCATCCCCCGGATGAACGGCCGTGTAGCCGACGACGCCGCCGGTTTCGTCGACGGCGACCAGCAGCACGTTCGGCGGGAGATGATCGGCGATGAGCTGATCCCAGTCCTGCGATGTGAACATGGGCTCGGCGACCAGGTCGCCCAGGTAGGTCCAGCCGGCACGGACGGCGGCATCGAAGACCGCTCCGATGGCCGGAGCGTCCTCGCGGACGGCAGGTCGCAGGGTGATCCATGGTGTGCGTGTCCGTGTGGTGCTCACGTTATGCCGCCAAGCGCGCTCGGGAGCCGGGATT
>WNGJ01016729.1_pt1 | contig 11888 bp, 12 predicted proteins | sample 5400611 | NCBI WGS metagenome assembly WNGJ01 (sample SAMN13153375, study PRJNA577476) | soil metagenome | isolation source: 40 cm soil or saprolite under Garry oak tree replicate 1 | place: USA:California | collected 2016-06-15 | reverse complement strand
CTTGCGCATCGTCGTGACCTCCTGATCGGAAAAAAAGGGGGGCCCGCGTTCGACGCCGCAGGCCCCGCGGTGCTTCATTGGCTGGCGCGTGCGGTCGCCGGGTTGTCGGAGATCAGGGTTTGCAGCGCCGCGATTGCCTCACGCAGCACGCGCGGATCGTCGCTGTCGGCGGCGTCCTCGACGACGATCCACAGGTCCTCGATCTCGTCGAGGCTGAGCTTGCGGCTCCCTTTCGGGGGGTGTTTGCTGTGCCTAGCTTGGGCCATTTGGGTCACTCCATTTGGCTCGGGTCAGGGGCCGGATCGGGTTGCCGCCCGGTTCGGTCCCGCTGGGGAAAAGTCCTTGTGCACCAGCATGTGCACCCAGCAGCCAGGATTGTAGAGGACAGTCAGGGGACAGAAAAGGGGAAAAGTGCCTGGAAATGGCTAGGAACTAGGATGGTTGGGGACAACTGGGGATAGCCCCTCAGAGGACATGGTTTCCTCCTTGGTTGGTCGTGGCCGCGACACTGCGGCGGGTTTCATCCGGCAAATCCGAAATATCGGGGCAGGAACAGCGCGAACCAGGGCACGAACGCGACGACGAGCAGCCCGAAGAGCACCACGGCCAGATACGGCATCATGGCGCGCGAGGCTTGCTCGACGTTGCAGCGCATGATCGCGCAGCAGACGTAGAATCCCACGCCGGCGAGCGGCATGAAGCCGCCCACCCCCATGGCGATGATCAGCACCAGCGCGTAGTGCAGACCGCTCAATCCGATACTGCCGGCGATCGGCAGCAGCAGCGGCGCCAGCACGTTGAGCGAGGGCAACCCCTCGAGCAGCACGCCGGTAACGATGAGCAGCGCGATCGAGCCCAGCATGAAGATCTCGGTGCTGTTGCCGACGGAATGCAGCAGCGCGACCAGCCGTTGCGGCAGAAAGGCCACGGTCAGCGTCCACGAGAACCCGGACGCGGCGGCGAAGATGAAGAGCAGCACGCCCGTGAGCGCCGCGGTGTCGGTCACCGTGCGCAGGAAGCTGTGCAGGTCCATCTCGCGATAGACCAGGACCGAGAGCAACAGGCCGTAGACGACGGCGAACGCCGCGACTTCCGTGGGCGTGGCCACGCCCAGCAGAATGCCGCCGATCAGCATGCCCGGCATCAGCAGCGGCAGCACCGCGCCGACGCCGGCGCGGAACATCGCGTCGAGCGGAGCGCGCGCAACCCGCGGGGCGCCGGCGCGGCGGGCGCGCCAGTAGATCAGCGCCATGAGGCAGAGCGCCATCACCGCCGCCGGCGCCAGCCCGCCGATGAACATGCCCGCCACCGACACATTGGTGATCGAGCCGACGATCAGCATGGCGATGCTGGGCGGCACCGTCTCGCCCATGATCGCCGACGCGGCCAGCACGGCGGCACCCTCGGCGGCGCCGTGGCGCTCGCGCAGCTCATCGCGCATCACCGTGCCCACGGCGGCGACGTCGGCGGGCTTGGAGCCGGACAGGCCGGAGACGACGTACATGCTCGCCACCGTGACCTGCAGCAGCCCGCCGCGCAAATGACCTACCAGCGTGTAGACGAACCGGACCAGCCGTACGCTGATGCCGCCGCGCTCCATGATGAGGCCGGCCAGGATGAAGAACGGCACGGCGAGCAGGATGAAATTGCCAGTCCCGTTCACCATGGTCTGGGGCAGCACGACGAGCGAAGCGGCGTCGGTTCCCCACAGGTAGGTGGCGGTTGCGAGCAGCAGCACGAAGCCGACCGGTACCCCGGCGAAGATCGCGGTGAAGAACAGCGCGAGCGCCGCGAGGATCGCCGCGTCGCCCCCGAGCTGCGGCAGCCAAAAATCGCGGGTCGCCGCGGCCGCCGCCATCACCCCAACAAAGGCGGCGCCGACGCCCCAAGCCATTCTGCCGTGCTCGCCGCGCAGGTTGGCCAAGGCGTAGAGTACGAGCAAGGCCATGCCGACCGGGAGCGGCAGCGCGATCATCGCCGCGGGGAGCTGCAGGATCGGAGTCCGCTCGTTCCAGCTCGAGGCGATGAATTCCGCCGAGGCGATCCCGGTCAGCCCGGCGACGAACAGCACGACGATGTCGGCGAGGGCGAGGCAGCCGCGCTCGCCGCGCTTGGAAACGAGGTTGAGCACGACGCGCACGAACGCGTGGTCGCGGCGCCGGTAGGCGACGGCGCCGCCGATGAACGCCAGGATCGAAAGCGACAGTCGCGCGGCCTCGTCGGCCCAGAGAAACGATTGCTGGAAATAGGCCCGCGCCAAGACATTGGCCAAAACCAAGCCTAGTTCGCCGAGCAGCGCGGCCACGAGGATGGACTCGGCTAATGTGTCGACGCTACGCAACAGGATTCCGTTCGGCGCCGCGCGCCGCGCCGGCTGCTCACCGGAGGCTATTCGCGCCTGAAGCCCGATGTCTGCGGGCGAAACGAGCGCCTCGATTGGATTGTGCGGTCTCATGCGAGGAATTCGCGCCAACTCGGGACTAGTATATTAGTATACCTGTCCCGTGCGCAACGGCGTAAGCGCGTCGGGTGCATCCGCGCAGGGGCTTCGGCCGATGCACGACGAGGCGGTGGCCGACCAGACCATTTCGTTGGCCGCTGAAATTGTCCGCGGGTCGACGCGCATGGTTTCGTTCGGCGCGAACCGTTGCAGGTCCGCCACCTTCTCCCAGCCCAAGGACGTGAGGCTCTCTGTCGGTATCCGGAAGGTCGGCCAGGCATTTGCGTTCCCTGCGGGAAGCATGGAATTTCTTGTTGAAAAGCCGCAACGAACCGGGCTAGTACAGCAGGTCTTGGAACTCTCGGGAGAGCAATGATGGCGACCGGAAATGTGAAATGGTTCAACCCGACGAAGGGGTATGGCTTCATTCAGCCGACCGATGGCGGCAAAGATGTATTCGTGCATATTTCCGCGGTCGAGCGAGCCGGGCTCAGCACCTTGAATGAGGGTCAGCACGTCGAGTACGAGCTTGTCAGCAATCGCGGCAAGACGTCCGCGGAGAACCTCAAGGTCAAATGAGACCTTTGGCCATTGCGGCCATGCAGTCCGCGAGAAGACCACTGCCCAACGAGTGATTTTTTCGCCGAGACATGATCGGCGAACCGTTCAACGAAGGCGCCCCATCTCGACCGACGAAGGCGAAAGGCCGGCGGCCGCGGGACGGTCGAGGCGTTCCGCCCGTCGCTTCGTGCTTGCGCAAGTGCCGCCGAGCCACCATCTATGCCAGGACGGTGCCGAAAGGCTCGCCGTCGGAAGCGGTCACGATCTCGAGTCCGGAGCGCCGGATGTACGCGCACTTTCTCGGTCGTGATCGTTTTGCTTGTTCCGGAAGCCTGGCACCGAGGGGCCGCCTCCGCGGGCGACGGGAAACGGATCGGGGACCCGGGCGAGTCCCGAGACGGAAAATCCGCGACCAAACCCAAGGCTTATGCTAGAATCACCGCGATCATCCCTCGTGTGATCGAGGGCAAATCCGAGTGCGAACGCCGGCGCGCAAAGCCCTGCGTCCGCCCGGCGCGAGCTTGCAACGGTACCGTTCCTGCAGTCCCGGCGCGCCGAGCAGAGAGCAGCGCATCCGCGCGCGGCCCTCGCCGTCAATGGAGATGCGCATGACCACGCATCGGTTTCGGGTGGGTCAAAAAGTTCAGTTGAGCCGCGGCTATCCGTTCCGGATGGCAGCGGACGGCTTCTACGAGGTCGTTCGCCAGCTTCCGGACAACGCCGGTGAGTTCTATTACCGGATCAAGAGCTCGCGCGAAGCGCACGAGCGGGTGGCCAAGGAAAGCGAACTCGAGAAGGCATGAGCCCCATGCGTGCGGGCGGTACCGGCGCGTTCCAGGCTCGGTTGCGGAGCATGGAATCCGGAAGAGCCCGCAGCTTTGTCCGTCGTTGGTAATTTGCTGATGGAGCCGCACATGCCGATATGGCCCGGCAGTCGTGTCAAGCCGCTGTGGAATCCGATCTCGAGCGCGCCTTTGGACCATGCATTGGAGGTCCAGGTCGCCGATGGTTTTGGTTGCTATGCGCTGAAATTCCCTTGCCGGCTGACCAAGTCCGGCTGGGTGAACGCCGAGACCAACACGGCGCTCGCGGTGGAACCCATCGCTTGGCGGCCCCGCGCCAACCGGCGCTGACCGCGACTGCCCGAGTCGGCGCTTCGGCGTCCAAACTTCCTGCCGTCATCGCACCAGCGGTCTTCCTGCCGGGCTCGATCCGCCATCGCGGAACGAGCCATGGACTTCGGCGGCGAGCGGTCGTCGGCCGTGCCCGGTTTGCGATTTTCCGGCGATCTGGACCCGGTAGTCGATCGGCGGCAAACTCCGCTTGCCGATCGCAGACACGGAGATGAGATGCCATGTCGGGCCGCAAGCTCAATCGGGACGACCTGCGCAAGGCCGCCGAGAAATACAAGAATTGGGGCAAGTGGGGGCCGGACGATGAGATCGGCACCCTCAACTATACGCAGCCCGAAGACATCGTCGCGGCGGCGCGCCTCGTCAGGAAGGGCAAAGTGATCTCGCTCGCGCTCAACTTCGATCAGCATGGACCGCAGGGCGCGAAGAGCAAATATCCGGCAATGGGACGCATCAACCCGCTGCACGTCATGTTGCGCACCGGGACCGATGCCTATTCGGGCGTGCTCGACCATCGCGGCATCCGCGCCGCCGACGACCTCGTCGTCATGCCGCTGCAATGCGGGACGCAATGGGACGGTCTGGGCCACGTGTTCTACGAGAGCTCGATGTGGAACGGTTACGATTGCCGCGAGGTCACCTCGGCCGGCGCGCAGAAATGCGGGATCGAGAAGACCAAGCAAAAGATGGTCGGCCGCGGGATATTTCTCGACGTCGCCCGCGCGCTCGGCAAGGACGTGCTCGAGGACGGCTACGCCATCACCGGGGAGGATCTCGACCGCACCGCTGCGTCCTGCGGCGTGAAGGTCAAGCGCGGGGATTTCGTCGTGGTACGTACCGGACAGATGGAGGCGAAGCTTAAGACCGGAAGCTGGGACGGCTATCCGGGCGGCGATGCCCCGGGGTTCTCGTTCGAGACGCTCGAATGGATCCACCGCGCCGAAATTGCCGCGCTCGCCAGCGACACCTGGGGCTGCGAGGTGCGGCCGAACGAGACCGAGCCGGGCATCAATCAGCCCTGGCACTGGATCACGATCCCGATCATGGGACTGACGATGGGCGAGATCTTCTACGTCGCCGACCTGGCCAAGGATTGCGCCGAGGACCGCGTCCATGAATTCCTGTTCGTCGCCCCGGCGATCCCGATCACCGGCGCGGTCGGCTCGCCGACCAATCCGCTGGCGATCAAATGAGGCGCTTGGCAAGGCGACCCATCGCCGCCAATTTTCCGAAGATTTGAACTGCTGGCTCAAGCCGCCCTTAGCGGGGAGATAGGTATCTTCCCGCCACGGATACGTCCGCTCAGGGGGTCAGCCATGAACGGGCTCTGGGTCGGCTTGGGCAAGAAAGCGCCCGGCGCGCAATCGCCGGTCGCGCGGCCGTGGCCCGCTACACCCATGCGCAAATCTCTGACCGGTCTGCCGATGTCCAGGCTTCCGATTGCGTCGATCGCAAGGCTTTCCCGAACCGTTGCGCACCTGCGCAATGGTACCGGGATGGTTCGGGCGTTCGCCGCAAACCAGAGCGGCGCGACCATGATCCTCGTCGCGCTTTGCCTGCCGGCTCTGGTCGGCGCAATGGGGCTCTCCGCCGAGGTTTCCTATTGGTATCTGCGCCAGCGAGCGATGCAGAACGCCGCCGATGCCGCCGCGATCGCCGCGGCCACCAACGGCACCTCGGGATATGCCGCCGAGGCCAAGGCGGTGGCGGCGCAATACGGATTCCACGACGGCAGCGGCAACATCGTCGTCGCCGTCAGCAACCCGGCGACCGCGGCGGGCTGCACGTCCAATTGCTACAGCGTCACCATATCCGACAAGGTGCCGCTCTTCCTCTCGGAGGTGGTCGGCTATCTGGGAACCGCCACGGCGAACAAGAAGGGCGCGACCGGGCTTTCCGCCGCGGCCGTCGCCACCAGCGCGAATGCCATTTCGTATTGCATCCTGGCGCTGGCCGGCAGCGGCGCCCAAGGCATCACCTCCAACGGCGTTCCGAACGCGAACTTGCGGGGCTGCGACGTCATGTCGAACACCAGCGCCACCTGCAACGGCCACAATCTCAACGCCAACGTCGGCAGCGCGCATTCGACCAACAACGGCTGCGGCATCGTTCAAAACTCCAACGTGCCGGTGATCATGGATCCATATTCCAGCCGCGCATCGTATATTCCGGCGGATAACTGCGGCGGCACGTATCACCAGGAGCCCGCGAAAAACAAGGACCCGGCGCTGCCGTCGTCGAACCAAATGAGCGGTTCCCAGAATTGGAGCCAAAAGATCATCTGCGGTGACCTGCAATTAATCGGCGATACCACGATCAATGTCGCGAACGGCCTCCTGGTGATCGAAAACGGCCAGCTCGACACCAACGGCTACACCTTGCAGACGCCGAGCGGCTCGGGACTGACCGTCGTGTTCACCGGGTCGAACAATGCAAGCTACCAACACATCCCGACCGGCGGCGGTACGTTGGACATTGCGGCGCCGTCATCCGGCGCCTGGAGCGGCATAGCGATCTATCAAGATCCGAATCTGACCACCAATGTCGACGTTTCCTACGCCGGCAACAGTCCGACGTGGGAACTCAGCGGGATGGTCTATTTGCCCCATGCCAGCGTCAGCTTCAGCGGCGCCGTCAACAAATCCAGCCATGGCTCGTATTGCTTCGGCATGGTGATCGACAATATCACCGTCAACGGCACCGCCGACATCTTCGCCGGCGACGATCAGTGCTCTTCCTCCGGCCTCGTGCTGCCCTCCGGAGGGACTCGGGGCACCCTGACCGACTGAAACTGATGCAGCCCGCAGCAACGCCGATGCAGAGACGATGGGCAGCGGTCCGCCGTAAGGCTCGTGCGCTGCGCGGCGAAACGCGGGCAACGGCCGCGATCGAATTCGCCGGAGCGGCCTCGCTGCTGAGCGTGGGCCTCCTGAATGCGGTCGATGTCGGCTATTACATGTATCAGCGGATGCAAGTCGAGAATGCCGCCCAGGTGGGCGCGCAGGCGGCGTGGAAGACCTGCACTCAGAGCATGCTGCCGGCGACGCAAAACTGTTCGGGACTGAATATGGCCATCGCCGCGGCGATCCACAGCACGTCGCTGGGAACCGCCGTCGGACTGGCATCGGGCTATCCGGCGGAGGGCTATTATTGCGTCGACGGCTCGGACGCGCTGCAATCCGTCGGCAGCCTGTCCAGCAGGCCCGCGGATTGCTCGGCGGCGGGAAACGCCAGCGCGACGCCCGGCGATTACATCCAAGTACGCGTGAACTACAGCTATGCGCCTTTGTTCCCCGGAATCACGGTGATGAGCGCCACCGGCATCTCATCCATCACCATGACCAGCTGGATGCGTTTGGGGTAAACCATGCGCTTCGCTCGTGCCACGAGCCTTGTCGGATGCGAGCGCGGAGCGATGGCCGCGGAATTCGCCGTGCTGTTTCCCGCACTCGTCGGCACGCTGCTCGGCATCATCTGGGCCAGTCTGCTGGCCTACTCGGCCGCGAGCCTGCATTACGCCGTGGAAGGGGCGGCGCGGTGCTACTCGGTCGAAAGCCGATGCGCCAGCGCATCCGCCGCGCAGAGCTACGCCCAGAGCCGCTATTACGGCGCCAACGTCCCGACCTTCACGGCGTCCACGTCTTCCTGCGGGCATCAGGTCAGCGCAACGGTGAACGTCGCGTTCAGCCTGGCTCTGGCAAGCTGGAAGGTCCCCCTGAGCGCGACGGCCTGCTTCCCATAGGGTGGAACCGGCGCTCTGCACTGGCCACTGCGCCCGCAACTCACCGGCCTTGCCTTTTTTCCACGAAACATCGCCCGTCGGGTCGAAGCGCCATGCTGGACATGGCGCTCGGCAACGTGAATCAATAATGGAAAGCGGAGCCGGCCCCGGAGGGGGACAGCATGGACACAGCACGCGCGGCAGACCGCAAGCTCGCGATCGCGACCAACCCCGGCCAAAAGGCCACCGGCGCCCGGGTGCTTGCCGACATGCTCGCAGGCTACGGCGTCAGCCACGTGTTCATGGTTCCGGCGGTGCTGCGACGCACCATGGCGGAGCTCGAGCGCCGTACCGCGATCCATCGCATTCAGACCCATGGCGAGAAGGCTGCCGCCTATATGGCGGACGGCTACGCCCGCGCCTGCGGCAGGCCGGGCATCTGCATGGCCCAGCACGTCGGCGCGCTCAATCTCGCGGCGGGTTTGCGGGACGCATATCTTGCCCACTCGCCGGTGCTGGCGTTCACCGGCGGCCGCGATTCGCGCACCAAGTTCCGCAAGCTTTATCAGGAAGTCGACGACGTCCCCGCGTTCGAGCAGGTGACCAAGTTCAATGCCACGGTCGATGCTGCCGAGCGCATTCCCGACCTGGTGCGGCAGGCGTTCCGCGTCGCGGTCTCGGGCGCGCCCGGCCCGGTGCACCTGCAGTTCCGCGGCAACGAGGGTCAGGTCGACGCCGATGAAGCCGAGATCGAGGCGATCTGCGAGCCCATGTTCTCGCGGGTGCCGCCGTTCCGGCCGGAGCCCGAGCTCGGCAGCGTGCGCCAAGCGTTGGCCCTGCTCGAGCAAGCCGAGCGCCCCGTCCTGGTCGCCGGCGGCGGTGTCCGCGCTTCCGGCGCGGCGGCGGAACTGGTCGCGCTTGCGGAAAAGCTTGCCGTCCCGGTCGCGACCTCGCTCAACGGCAAGGACGTCATCCGGGGCGATCATCCGCTCGCGGCCGGCGTCGTCGGGACCTATTCGCGCGAGAGCGCGAACCTCCTGGTCGCGCAAGCGGATCTCGTGTGCTTCATCGGCACGGCGACCGGCGGCATGACCACCAACATCTGGAATTGCCCGAAGGTGGGGGTGGCAGCGATCCAGATCGACATCGATCCCGAAGCGCTCGGGCGCAACTACCCGCTCCGCGCCGCCGTGCTCGGCGACGCGAAGGCCGTGCTCGCGCGCATGGTCGAGCACGCCGATGCCGCGACCGCCAAGCGGCGATCGGCCTGGATCGCAACGGCGCGTACGCTGTGCCGGGATTGGCGCGAGAAATACCGACCGATGCTCGAATCCAATGCCGTGCCGATCCGTCCCGAACGGCTGTGCAACGAGCTCACCCAGCATATGCCGGACAACGCCATCGTGCTCGCCGACACCGGACATGCCGGCATGTGGATGGGCGGCATGTTCGATCTGAACCGCGAAAACCAAAGCTACCTGCGCAGCGCCGGGCACCTCGGCTGGGCGTTCCCGGCCGCGCTCGGCGCCAAATGCGCGGCACCGCAGCGCCCGGTGGTGGTCTTCACCGGGGATTCCGGTTTTTGGTATCACATCGCCGAGATCGAAACCGCGGTGCGATGGAACATCAACGCCGTGACCGTGGTGAACAACAACGGCGGCGGCAACCAGTCGAAGCGCGGGTTCGACCGCGCCTATGGCGGGCAGCAGACCGAGCAGGCCCGCGAGCTGTGGACGTTTCGTCCCGTCAATTTCGCGCGAATCGCCGAGGAGATCGGCGCGTTGGGGATCCGGATCGAGCGGCCGAGCGAGCTGTCGCCGGCGCTCTACCGCGCCGTCGAAGCCGACCGCCCGGTCGTGCTCGACGTCGTCACCGACATCGAGGCGCTGGCACCGCTCGCCGTGTGAGGAGGGAAGTCGAACGATCGATATCGAGCGGACGCCCAGCCCGCCCTCCGCCGCCTCCGCGCGCTAGTGCAGCTCGACCCGGCGACCCGCGGCAGGTCGTCGCGGCGGGCTCATGGCATCGAATCTTGCCCGCTGCTCCTCGGTCAAAGAAACGTAGAATCGGTTCAGCGTCCCGCGCAGGACCGTCACCGCATACACGATCGCGGTGAGTCGCTCGTCGACCGCCTCGAGCCGCGCCATCGGCGTGAGCGGCGCCGGTCCGGCAAGACACGAGGCCCGCAACTCGTGCGCGTAATGCAGCGAAGTGCCCATCAACAGCTCCAACATCGGGCGCTGCTCCTCGGTGGGCTGGGTCGCCTGCGCGATCGATGCCACCGGCCATTCGGGCATGCGCGCACTCTCGCCGCAGGCGCGCAACGATGCCGGGCGGGTTTCGCGTGCCGCGCTTGTCCGCAGGCCGGCACCCTCGCGTGCCGCGGTGTCGAGACGCGCCTTTTGCTCGTCATTGAGCACGTCGTAGAAATTCCTGAGCGGAGCCCGAACCATGATGACCGCCTGGCGCAATGCGCGCAGACGCCGCCACGTCCCCTCGAGCCGCGCACCCGGGCCGGCGGGCGCATCCATCGTGCACGCCGCTCCCACGCGCTCGGCCGCCGCTCGGAGAGCGTTGCGGAGTCCGTCGAGCGCCGCGCGTTGCGCCTCGGTGGGCTGCACCGTGCGCTCGATTCGCTCGCTCACCGCGTCGGCATTTTGAGGTTCGGCGCAGGCGGGGGCGGAGGCGAAACCCGCAGATTTGTCGGCCTCCGGAGAGGGGCCGGCCTGCCCGTGTTTGCTGCCGGCGGCATTGGCCGCATTCGGCACGAACATGGCGTCGATCACGTCCGCATAGCCGCGCCCCCAGAACGCGGCCTCATAGCCCGCCGAGGCCAGGACGTAGCCGAAGGCATCGTCGTACGCCGAGGCCCAGAACGGGGCGGGCCCGTGATCGGTGGGCCTGGGCTCGGCTGGAATTGCGGGAGCGGCCCGGACAACGGACCGTTCGGGACCGGCACGTTCGGGACCGGCACGGGCCACGGATCGTTCGGGAGCTGCGTGACGAGCATGGTGGCGGTGGTGGCTCGCTCTTCCGCCGCGCCCGCCGCCCAACAGCCCGCCCAGGAGGGCTCGAGGCGCGCTCGCTACCGCACCCACCACGGACCCGAGGCCTCCCGCCTCCGCGCTAGCCGGCATCACGGCAAGCACCGCCACGCAAAGGATCGAAATCCTGGTTCGCCGCATGACCGCGTCCTGGGTCCGCCGGAGCAAACGACAACGCGACAAGGTTGTAGAAGGTTCCCCGCGGGGATCATGCCGGATGAGCGGCGATTCGCCCACTGACCCTCGCTCCGCCATCCCCTGCTCTATCGTCGTTCCTTCCCATATCACGTTCGCCTAGCGGTCTTCCTGCGAGATCACGTTCGCCAGCGGTCGGCCTTGTGCGAACGCTTCGAGATTTCGCGCAATGGCCCGGAAACGACGTTCCCAGGTCTCCTCGGTATGGGCCGAGGCGTGCCGGGTCATGACCACATTCGGCAACTCGTGAAATGCAAATTGCGCGGCACGCACCCGTTCGCCCGAGGCCGGTGGATATTTGTACCAAACGTCGATCGTCGCGCCGCGAATGCGGCGCTCGGCCAAAGCCGCATGGAGCGCCGCCTCGTCGATGATCGGACCCCGCCCCACGTTGATGATGACCGCGCCCGGCTTCATGGCGGCAAACCATGCCGCGTCGATCATGCCGCGGGTTTCCGCCGTCAAGGGGCAGCTGACCACGAGGAAATCGGCGACTTCGGCGAAAGCCCGCCAATCTCCGGCGCGATAGGCGCGATCGACGAGCGTTGGATCGGGCGGCGCGCTCCGCCACGCCGAGAGCGCCGCAATGCTCATGCCCAGCGCCTTGGCGCGGATCGCGATCTCGCGCCCGATGCGCCCGAACCCGAGCAGGGCGAGCGTCTTGCCGAACGCCTCGCCGTGATTGGGCCCGTCGACCCATTCCGCAAGCGTCCAGGAGCCGTCATGGAACGCGGCGGCGAGCGAGCGATAGCCGATCGCCCAATCGAGCACCGCGCAGATCGCGTATTCGGCAA
>WNGJ01018203.1_pt1 | contig 11890 bp, 11 predicted proteins | sample 5400611 | NCBI WGS metagenome assembly WNGJ01 (sample SAMN13153375, study PRJNA577476) | soil metagenome | isolation source: 40 cm soil or saprolite under Garry oak tree replicate 1 | place: USA:California | collected 2016-06-15 | reverse complement strand
TGGCCCAGAGTGGGACCTTGAATGCAGACGAGCAGCGCTGCCTGGAGCATTTTCTCACCGTGACACAGAGCCAGAGACTCCGTTTGCTCTACTGCTACGATGTGAAAGGATTGCCCAGAACCAACAATACGATGGAAGGCTATATTCGCTCGCGGAAGCACGCGCTATCGACGTGTGAGTGGGCGGAAAAACTGGAATAGCTATGTGTTACGCTATGGACGCAGTGCAGCTTACTCTGACGCGATGGCCCAAGAGCGGATCAGCGACCAGCAAGCCGAGCAGCGCTTGGGCCGCATCCCACGAGAGCACTGGCGGCAAGCTCGTGCCGAAGCCCGTCAGAAACAGAGCGTGCAATTGAGGATGTTTCGTTTCAAACACCACCGCGACCACTATCTCAAATGTCTTGAGGCTCGTTGGGTTCAGGCGCTTTCAGATACGTAACTTTTGCACCGACGGTAAAAATGAAACGCACCCCCAGTCTCACCAAAAGTTTGTTGTAATGACTTGATACTCAATGTAAGTAGATACCCGTTTCCCCATTAACGGTGGCAATAGGCACAGGTGCCCTACTCATCTAGAGTGATAGCCTCCTCAAAGCGTCCCATCCTACTGTAGGTCACATCGCGCCTTCATCGCGCCTTCACCGCGCCTTCACCGCGCCTTCAGTGCCTCTCGGTTATGCTGATACCAGACATAGGGAACTCCAAAGTCGATCAGCGAATTTATGCAAACTACGACTATTGAGTAAAGCTGTGATTTAGGGAAGCTATTTGACAGACCTCACTTAGTTGTAGCTGCGATTGATTGGTCACCTGGCGGTTAGTTGGCGATTTGTCGGCGGTTTATCGGCGGTTTGTCGATAGGATAATGGCAGGCTCATCCTACTATCCTAATCCATAGAAAATTCTACACGATCAGGAGAAAAAATGACCATGTACATGTATAGGAAGCATCGCAAGAAGAATACAAAGCAGTACGCTTCAACTCTCTCCCCCCATGCTAATAAGCTGCTGCAGCAACGACAGCAGTATCTCTATGGAGATCAGGTAAAAGGGAGGAAAAAGCACAATCCGGCAAGCCGCACTGTAGAATCTGAGATTAAGCCATCAACTACATCGGCAAGGCAGGCCTTAGCAAGGTCTTACATCTCCATTACACTATTGGGAAAGGTGGTGATGGCACTACATATTACTGATGAAATTACACGCGATGTGCCGATCGACATTAATCCCAAAACTATCCAGTTGATGGCCTACCTCGCCTGGCAGCGCGGGAAAAAGATCAAACGTGATCAGCTGATCCAGATGATTTGGGGACGTGGGAGAACCAACGAGGACGATATTGTAGAGGAAGATGAGGGGAAAATGGGAGAAGCGTTTGAGGCAGCGAAGAAAAGCCTGCGGCGGGTAATCCGGAAAGCCATAAAAAAATGGAATGACGAGCGAGGGGAGATATTGCTTGATCCTGATGATCCCAAACTGGACATCTTTGAGCATAGGTATCAGCTATGGTGGCTCTCCCCTCTCTGTCGGGTGATTGACCTTGACGCTGTCGAGGAACAGCACCGGATCATTATGGAAGCCAAAATGCGTGGTGCGCTGGTCAATACAGTACCTGAACATATCAAGGATGCCTGCGATGCATTGATTGTGGCGTATAATGGAGACTTTCTCGAGTCACTAATACGGCTCAATCCCCTCGATCTAAAAACCTGGGCAAGTGCCTGGGTCCGGGAACCTATCACATACTATCGAGATTGCTACCTGCAGGCCGTATGGTACGCTGCCGAATACGAACGGCAAGTTGGCCAGCACTTTGCTGACGAGCGCCTCGCAGACGACGTTGAATCGAGGCGGAAGCAGCGGGAATGCTGGGCACGTGCCGTTGAACTATACCGATTGTACACCATGTACGCCTGTAACAATCGTCTCGACGAAAAAGTCTTTTTTCAGATGCCTGGACGGGGAAATGGGGATCGTGTCACCTGGAGCGAGCGAGCTTTGTGCGAGTGTATCCAGCTATGCGGCAAGTTGGGCGACCCCTATCTGCTCGATGAGGTGTACAATGCCTATTATGATCTCATGAAGATCGTATCGGATGAAAACTGGGAACCCAGTGAGGAAACACATAGAAAGGTGCTGGCGGCCAGCTCTCTGGCTGCAACCTATCGACTTGAGAGATAGCCCAGCCACAATGAATTTGCATAGAACAGTCTACTTTTATAGAGCTATTAAAACCTACAAAAAGACTAATATTGTTTGACTATTCTGTGTATGCCTTGATTTCATGGGGGCATTGCAGACACTCTTCATATGGAAACTTCTGTTGCTTCCAATAACGAATGAGCAACTCTTGCTGCTCCGGGGTAAGCCACCACTCATGCTTTAAAATTTTTGCCTTTGGACGGCAGTACTTCGTGAAAACCTGGTTCTTTTTACAATGGCCAAGTGCCGTTCGTGGTTTCACACGATGCCTTTTTGCGAATGAAGCGATTGTCACGGTTCCACTTGGAAGTTGGCGCCGTTCGAGAGCGGAAAGAGACCGTCGTATACGCTCCTGCAGATCTATACGCAAACGTGACAATGAAGGTATACTCCTATCGTTGTCTTTCTCTTCTTTTTCCTGTTGGTATTCCTGTTCTGGAAATCGTGAAAGAACGGCCAGCAGGTGATTTAGCGCCTCCGGTAAATCGCCTCGCTGTATCTCCTCCCGGAGTACGGCCAACTCCTCCTCCGTAGAGGCTTTGAAAGCATGAAATTGATTCTCCAGTGTGCCAATACGTTCTAGCATCTGTTGGAATTGCTCCAGCGGATCGACTTCCCTTGGGTGTGTCTCGATCCAGGATTCAATATCAATGAGCGCGATTTCAAGGCGCCGTTTGTTCTTATGGCGCGCGATTAGGTGCCCATTCTCTATAAGTCGGTAGACATGCCGAGGTGTGATACCCATGAGTCGTGCCGCCTGCGTCGCATTCATGTATCCTTTCCCTTCTCCAGGAGACAAAGGCATAGAACATCCTCTTTTCTTTGTCGGCAAAGCCCGCATTAAAATGCGCGCAATTATCCCTTAGGCTTCGTTATCACTTATGTCGTACCATCTTTAGCCGTTCCGCTCAGTACAATCATTGCGGATGAGCCCTGTAGTCAAACGGTATGAGAGCGGAATGAACCCGGGGATGGAACGAGACAGAGGTGGATATGTAATGGACTGAGTGTCAGCTTACAGCCTTTCAGTTGAGAATCTGGCCAATGTGCAGAAAATAGGTGACACTACTTGAGTTTGAAAATAATTCTGAAACAGACAGAGGGAGGCACCAATGTACGAGGAAAAGCGGAAGCTTGACTACCCCTACCCAGAGATCAGCATTAACCGTAGCTATCTCGAGATGGTAGATTGCGTGTTATTGGCCAAGCTTAATCAGATTAGCAAGTCCATACAAGATATTGCGCCATATAATGATCAGGTTAACTCACCTCGGCCGTACTCCAAAGAAGAACTGCGTACTAGCCGCCTCGGCCAGTGCTTACTGACCATTGCTCATCATGTTAGCTATGGCCATGTTTACATTTCTACTGCGAAGGTAGAGGAGGCCATACAACAAGTATTCCATATGCTCTTTGGGAATAGTCTGACCAGTGAATATACACTTCCAGCAGAGTTCTCTAATACAGAATTAGGTCTGCTCATTAATGATGCCTACTTCTACATGTATGGGCCCGAGAATTTGCTGACGCCCAAACAGGCATATACTGATCTGGGGATATCTCGAACATCACTTTATGATCAGGCCAACGAGGGGAAACTGCAAAAGATCTACCAGAATGGTGAACTCCGGTTTTTGCGCACAGAGATCGAGGAGTGGAAGGCACAGCGTGAGCAGCGGCAGAACAGATCAAAATCATAGAGATGTTCAGTGCTAAAAACAAGATGTACTTTATTCTGGAAATCAGTGGTATAGCTGTCAGCTTACAGGATTCCAGGTGAATCATATCCGGTAAAAAACCATTTTGAGCGAGGGTGTTCAGAGAGCATGGGCTTAGACGAGGGTTTTCATGCTGACTCTTCTAACCGAGTTCGGCATGAACTTGAAGATTCAAAAACAAAGGTACCTTATTACCTCTTTTTTGAGCCACTGAGAGACATTTCTTATAGAGGTTGCGATATCCCGATCTCTGACATACGCTCTGTCCTGGTTCCGATCTGACTTTCAGAAGGCAGCCATCAAGCAATATTAGGAGGAAACATCCTTATGGACCAGATATCATCAATGCTTACTCCCTTTAAATCTGGCTGGTATTCCTTTGGGCTGGGAGCATATCGCCCATGTAATGGTACCTACTGTCTGTATCCCTATCAGAGCCTTCCACCAATCCCCGAATCATCTCTCCAGGGAACACTGCACTGGCTGGAACCATCTGATAGTGACATTAACCGGGAAAGGCAGCAATATTACTCCTCTCCCGAAGCACAAACATATACAACAGCCAGATTGAGAGAGATTAAGGCTTCAGCACGACAGTTAGGGCTCTCCATTCCCGACACTTTCCTGCAGCTGATTGCTGCACCAGAGCTACTGGGTTGCATCCCATCCTGTACCGGTTGCTATTTGAGCTGTCAGAGATCGCTCCCTGCCCTGGGAGTGAGGAGAAATATATCATCCGTTTCTTGAACGATTCGCAGGGGTGTTTGATGTGGTACCTGTATGTCACTCCTTATGGAGACCTCTGTATTCTGGTTTCGTACGCCTGGCTTGACATGCTTACAGACCCTCAATACAACGAGATATCCGAAGAGGAGGCTATTGAAGGCACGTACGTTTGCGCTTCAACCTTTGAAACATTTCTCTACCGCTTCTGGTTAGAAAATACCATTTGGTACAAGCATATCTGGTATAAAGGCCAAAAAGCACTGACCGAAGAAGAAGAACGGTATCTTTCGCACTACCTGCAAAGGAAAGATGAACTCTCATGAGCCAAATGTGACCTGGGGTCGACAACCTCAGGTGATGTTCGTTGAAAATAGCCGATTACGAGGGTGGATTCTGCTAATGTCATGACATGTCACTTTCGTTATCATACAGTAGCAAATTCTTGAGGTCATGTCCTATCTTCCTTCGATATACTTTTTCCGAACAAATAAGCTCTCTGAGAGCCTGACCGTGTATCATGACCTGTCATTTTATATCAATTAGCTCTTTCCTTTATCTATATCATGACGTGTCGCAATTGATTTAGTATAACTATATATTTTTTATAAACTATTGAACAGATATTGACAAATATGAGAAGTTTGTGTATAGTATAAGCGTATTGATTGCGGAATTCGTCCTACCCATAATCAGGACGAGGGTGGTCCACTTACGGATGGCAGTCACGGTCCTGTTCTAACGCGCTGCGCGAAGGGAAAAGACCAGGCTCATTGCCTCGATTTGGGTCCTGCTCAGTCGAAAACGATGGAGGTTTAGTCTCGCCTCGGTCGATGAACACATCCCGTAAACAGACCACAACTTACAACTTCGTAGTGCAGTTCTTTAGAGCGCGTCCCTGACCAGGGTGAGAGTCCGCTGGTCAGGAAAGTAGGTTGGCATTGTAGAGCGGTTTCCCACCCGCAAATGGGTGTTTACTGAACCGAGCAATAAGGCAAATGAGCGTCTTATTGAACGGATAAACAGTAAAGTAGATAATTGGAGGATCGAGGAGCGTCACCGATTTCTACGGAAGAAGTCCAGCTTCGGAAATCTCTCAACTCTACGACTGTCACTTAATCATTTTGAGGAATAGTAAGGACGTTATCACGGGTAAACGCAAGGGCATTCTCTACGAAGCCCTCCAACAACTCGATAGCTTGATGGCAACGGGCGAGAAACGCTCAGACGCCAAAGCGGTAGCACGTGCTCGCGGCGAGTCCACATTTGCTTTCACCGACGGCAAAATCCACGCCTTCGAGACGCGTAATAACTATCAAAAGATCATCATGCGTTTCATCAACTGGTGCCGAGATCACTATGGCATTAACCATATCGAGTGCTTGTATGAGCGTGCAGAAGAGCTGGCTTCGGACTACCTGTCAGAACGCATTGTACAGGGGTATAGTGCCTGGACGCTCCAGACAGAGCGGTCGGCTCTGCGCATCTTCTTTCAGAACCGCGACCTGACCTGCAGTGTCATACTTCCCCAACGCAAACGAGAAAATATTATCCGCTCGCGACGTCCGGCTGTACGTGACCAACATTTTCAGCCTGATAACTGGCTGCTACACATCAACTTTTGCAAGGCGTGTGGATTACGCCGAGAAGAATTACGCGATCTCCATGTGCGTGAGGTGTATTATCGCAAGCGGGATGGACAACTCGTTGTCTACGTTGCGAAAGGAAAGGGCGGGAAGGACAGAGAGGTTCCGGTCTTTCCTGGTCGTGAACTGAGCGTGCTAGGGATTGTCGAAGGGCGAGAGCCCGATGAGCATGTATTTGATCGCATCCCCAGCGATATGGACATTCATGCCGTGCGCCGCCAATTTGCCCAGGAACTCTACGAACATATTTCTGGGCGTCCGCTGCCTCCAATGGAGGGGCGCCTCAGATCAGCCGACCTTGACCGTGATGCCGCTTTGTACGTGAGCCGATGTTTAGGGCATAACCGCATAGACATCATTTTTGGCCATTATATCCGCTAACGGTATGTAAGCTTACACCTCATCTATTATTCTACTCACTCTCCACCTCCCATAACCCATTCTGCACCCAATCAATACCAGTTTCCTTACCACTTGCACTGGTTATGCTGCTGATATATGCGAGCAGTATGCTGTTCATTTCGACTGAACAGTGCGTTAGAGGCAATTGTGACTTGTGATTGCCCTATGGAAAAGAAAGGTGCAGCGATGGCATTCGAAGAATCAGAGCATGCGCGAGGGAAACGTGCTTCTCAACGAGAAGAGCGGCTTTATTCGTGGAGGCGGGAGTGGATCGAACATCCGACACCGGAGTTGATCGATTTAAATGCCGAACTGGAGAAAACTAGGAAGTGCATGGTGGAGGCTATCCACGAAGCTCTGGAAGATGCGAACGCGCCCAGGACACGCTACAAGGCCGGAGATGGCGAGTTGCGTTCGAAGCGCGGGGGGAACTATCACTACAGTTTCTTCCTAAAAACTTTATGGGAACCAAAAGACGATACGCCCGTCAAGATCCAGATTGATCCGCATGATTCGAGGCACGTGATAGATGGGACGGTGATCGAAGCTGACGGAACGGCAATCGCTCTGGCGACAGCGGAACCATTACCCGAGCAGGCACTACAGCTTATTACCCTCTACGAAGATACAGGCCGACTCCTGCAACAGCTCCTCAATGCTGTAGTAGCATTGCGGGAAACTCCATCACAGATGGGAGCAAAGACATTCGGGGTGGCACCGTGCATCGATGGCGAGCGAGGCAAAGGGAAGCTGCTCAAAAAGATCGGCTCATTTGTCCCCGATGATGATCAGCGTAAGGCGAACACTCGCCGCGCTGGCCTGGTACTATCTGCGCCAGGGGAAGAGGGTCTTGCTGCTCGCGCACACGAACGCAGCGGTAGACAACGCCGTGAAGAGCCTGGTAGAGATGTGCCATGATACCGGATCCAGCGATTGGATGAGTAAACACCGCATTGTGCGTATCGGGAATGCGCGGGACCTGGATGCAGAGGTTTACCGCGATGTCTTACTTGGTTCGATCGCTGATCAAGAACTAGGCGAGCTAGCCGGAATCCGCGATGCATTGAAGCAGGAGAGTAGCCAGCTTTCTGAGGAGCAGGCGCGCCTGGAGCAAGAGTTGGTGCATAAGAAGAAAGAGTGGAAATCGCGGCGCCGACCCATCGCGCGCCGACTGGAAGAGGCAGAGGCACATCTGAGCGAAGTCAATGCGCGCATTGAGGAGATGCATGTCTCCATCGAACAGGAGATCAAAGACAGACAGCAGGAACGTACCAACGCCCGACTCGCCCTGGTGCCGCTTGAAATTTCGGAGAGACGGCTTTCAGAGCGATATCAAGAAATGGAAATGTTACAGCAAGCAATCCATCGCGAGCTAGCTAGTGTACAGTGGGAAGTCGCGCAAGTCGAGGAAATGAACTGGCTACAGCGCATCTTTTACACCCGACGAAAGGCTTTTGGCCACGAGGACATCACGAGGCGTGAGCAATTACTGGGTCATGAGATACGAGGGAGTTATGATCTCGAAGAGGAGATATCCTATGCCCGACGGTTGCGCGAAAGCATAACTGGAATCGGCCAGGCGCTGCAAAGACTGGCCGAGGAGCGAAACGCGACCAGGTCGAAAAAACTTGAGCCACTGGCGATACTCAAGAAGGCCGGTGAACGGGAAGCGGACTTACGGAAGATGCTGGAAGAGCATCCCAATACGTACTATCGCGACCTGTGCGCTCAGCACCAGCAAGAACGCGACAGGTTAGCTGCAGAACTGTATCAAGGTGAGCAGGAAATCAACAGGATTGAGTACGAAATCGAGCAAGTCCGTGATCGCCGGGTCGAGATCGGGGTACGCCTGGAAGAGATTGAGCGGGAGAGTCGGCAGGTGAAAGAACGCGTGGCTGCCGAGGCAGATCTGGTAGCCACGACCCTCACCAGCGTGTACACGAGCCCGTATCTTAAGGGGGAGTATTACGATTGCGTCATCATCGATGAGGCCTCCATGGCGGCATTGCCCGTCGTACTCGTCGCAGTGGCCCGAGCGATGCAGCACGTCAACATCATAGGAGATCCGCTGCAACTGGCTTCGATAACCGGACTCAACGAAGAGCGGAAGTACCCGAAGGCCAGGGAGTGGCTCGGGACAGATTTGTTCTCACATCTACAGATCACCCTGGAGCATGCCGAGCGTGGAGAAAAACAGGCGGTTTTCCTGTCGCAACAGTCCCGCATGGATCCGGACATTTCGCTCCCAGTCTCAAAGTACATTTATCAGGGACGGTTGAAGAATCGGGAACGACCAGGGTATGTCCGGCCGACACTAGAACCTCTACCGGAAAAAGCGTGGCTTGTGATTGATACCAGCGACGACCCGACATGTCAGTTCAAGCGCCCGGACAATGGACGATCAAAGTATAACGAGTATCATATTCGTTGTGATCTGCAAGCAGTCCAGCGCTTATTGGACTCAATGCCAGAGAAACTACGTGCCAATCATCCCTGTATTGGCATTATTACACCATATGCTCCCCAGGCCCGCAAAATTCGTGCTGCCGTATCTGAAAGGGGATGGGACCAATACGTGCATGCGGGAACAATCAATGCTTTCCAGGGACGCGAGTTCCAATCCGTCATTCTCGATCTTGTCGAAGCGCCTCCGGCCGACAAGAAAGAAGCTCCTGTCATTCCACGCTTTTTGTCTAATGTCTGGGGATATCAAGGAATTGCCACTGCGGCAACACGGCTGATCAATGTCGCACATTCGCGTGCGCGTGTAAAGCTCATCTATGTGGTAAACGTGCAGTATCATCGCCAGCATAGTAGCGAACAGCATGTGCTGATGAAGTTCATCAACGATGGGGTCGCATCTGGGCGAATAGCTTCACATGAACTATGACGGTGAAAACTGGGATCTCAAGATGAATTCAATTACCAGTACTTTATCCCCGCGTTTCATAAATTGTTGAGCATTTTCTTCGTCGGTTAGGCCAAGAGTCACTTCTGAGAGAGATCAGGAAATGCGCATTGCACGGGTAGCAACTGACATACTGACCGGCACACAAGGGCTTGTCATACGCACGACAACCATGACGCGGTTGAGTGAGCAAGGGTTAGCAGCCCCGATGCGGCATCAGGTTCTGCCACACAGCGGTGGAACGGATCTCATACCTCGCTGCACGTTTCATGCGTGAAATACCCCAGCCTTTCAAGATTGCTGATTACCCATAAGTCTGGACCATTAGGCTCGTCGAGGAAATTTACAACGTTAAGGTCGTTGCCACTCAAAAACGCGCTCAAGAAATCCCTTCAGTCGGGAAAAGTTGTCGTGTCCAAGATAATCTCACATCTTGTTCTTCCTAAAAGGTAAAGCATACCTGGCTTCGACGCGGCTTCCGCAGATGAGCAAGCCACAGTTCGCCATCCTTCCCTGGACCCCCGATCATTCGTGATGGCGCCGTGAGAATGCAGTCCACTTTTGTGATGTCCTCGTGATGTCCATGAATTACACTCCATGCTGGAAAGGTCTGCACCACGTGGCGATGGGGACGATGAGGGGAGAAGCGCAGATTGAACAGCTTGCCCCATCGTACCCAAGCTTCTCCTGGTGCATCCACATCTGGTGCGTCCCTGGTCAGATGCCTGCGCTTGCAGAAGTCTGAAAGACGCGTCGGTGGAGGAAGAGCATGCGTGTGGAACGCAAGCAAGGAGGAAGAAGATGAACCACACACGTGTACGTATCGTGCTCGTCGTGTTAGAAAGGGACGGACGTAATCTCTGAGAATGGTTCCATTGCCCTTGTAGCCCTGCTCACGCAGCCGCTCTAACATGACTTCACAGTTGTACAAATGGTCGCGCCTCTCATCCACCGATGGATCTGAGCTTGATAGGGACCGAGCACGGAGCCGCGTTTGGATCGCGGAGCGGCTTCTGGGATTTTTGGAACAATAGAACAGCCGATAAGAGAAGGAGGTATGTTATGTGGATCTTCATGCTCATCCTCTTGCTCCTCGCTGCGCAACTCAACGTCACTGCGATTGTCCCTCTCCAGGCCGGGGGTACCCCACCGCCTTGGTGGGTAGGCGGCAGGTTGCTCTGGCCCTTTGCCGTGGAAACGTTCACACTTCTCCCTCGGGGAGATGTGCTGAACACGCTCACGCCCATCCTGGCGATCGTGTCAGCTCTCTGCTTCCTCCTGGCGGCGGCCGCGCTCCTGCGGTGGGTTGTGCCGGGAGCGTGGTTCCCGTGGCTCATCGTGGCCGGCGCCGTGCTCTCCATCGTGCTGCAGGTCATCTGGCTCTCTGGCTGGGCTGTTCTCCCTCTGCTCGTGGACGTCGCGCTCCTGTGGTTCGTCTTCGGCCAGCACGTCACCGTTGACAGCCTCCGCGGGTAGGCGACCAGAGACCGATACCCGAACCTCTGAGGAGCTAAGCTCGAGGTGGTTGGACAGACTGAACTTGAAAAGAACGGATAGGAAGAAACAAAAAAAGTGTTCTGTGATGGTCTCGTGAGTGCTCTCTGTTTCTCTTGAACGAGAAACAGTTGAAGCGGTAAGAGAAGAGAGAAACACATGAAAGGATCGCATCATGCCAGCACTGAATAGCGGTATGCCAGGGAAGATCTGCATGGTGACCGGTGCCAATTCAGGGATCGGGAAGGCAACTGCGCTGGCTTTGGCACAGATGGGTGCAACCGTCGTCATGGTCTGCCGGGACCGTGCCAGAGGCGAGGAAGCCAGGAGCGAGATCACCACGCAAAGCAGGAATAATGCGGTGGATCTCCTGCTGGCAGACCTGTCATCGCAACAGTCCATACGGCAACTCGTCGAGCACTTTCAGCACCACTACACACACCTGCACGTCCTCATCAATAATGCGGGAGCGACCTTCAGTGGGCGGCGAGAAACCGTGGATGGATTGGAGATAATGTTCGCCGTGAACTATCTGGCGCCTTTCCTGCTGACACATTTGCTGCTCGATGTGCTCAAAGCCAGCGCGCCAGCACGGATTGTCAATGTCAGCTCTGGAGCACAAGCATTGGGATCCATTCATATGGATGATTTGCAAGCAGAGAAACACTATAGCTCTATGCGTGCCTACGGGCAATCCAAGCTCGCCATTGTACTGTTCACCTACGAACTTGCACGCAGACTGCAGGGAACGGGCGTGACTGCCAACTGTCTCGACCCTGGCTTCGTGGCAACCAA
>WNGJ01007111.1_pt1 | contig 11890 bp, 10 predicted proteins | sample 5400611 | NCBI WGS metagenome assembly WNGJ01 (sample SAMN13153375, study PRJNA577476) | soil metagenome | isolation source: 40 cm soil or saprolite under Garry oak tree replicate 1 | place: USA:California | collected 2016-06-15 | reverse complement strand
CGTTCGTCGAGGAACGCTGCACCGCCGCCCCGCCGCCGGTGGTGACGATCGGCCCGGGCCATTGGTCGCGCTGCATCCGCGCGCCGCTGCAGGACCTCGTATCGTGACCGCCCCGCTGCTCGAGATCGACGGCCTGATCAAACATTTCGTCGCGCGTCGCTCCCTGTTCGGCGCGCCGCTTGCGACCGTGAAGGCGGTCGACGGCGTCAGCTTCTCGCTTGCCGCGGGCGAGACGCTGGCATTGGTCGGCGAGTCCGGCTGCGGCAAATCGACGGTCGGACGGCTGGTGCTGCGCCTGATCGAGCCGACCGCCGGCGCCGTGCGCTTCGAGGGCCGCGACATTCTCGCGCTGCCCGAGCGCGGGGTGCGCGCATTCCGCCGGAACGCGCAACTGGTGTTCCAGGACCCTTACGCCTCGCTCAATCCGCGCATGACCGTCGGCGACATTCTGGCCGAGCCGCTCAAGCTGCACGACGTGGTCCCGGCCGCGCGCCGGCGAGCCCGGGTTGCCGAATTGTTGCGGCTCGTCGGTCTCGATCCGGGCCATGCCCGACGCTACCCGCATGAGTTCTCGGGCGGGCAGCGTCAGCGCATTGCGGTCGCTCGCGCGCTTGCGGTCGAGCCGAAGCTCATCGTGTGCGACGAGCCGGTCTCCGCCCTCGACGTGTCGATCCGCTCGCAGGTGCTTAATTTGCTCAAAGACCTGCAGCGCCGGCTCGGCCTGACCTACATCTTCATCTCGCACGATCTCGCGGTGGTGAAGCATATCGCCGACCGCGTCGCCGTGATGTATCTCGGGCGCATCGTCGAGAGCGCGCGCGCGGATCGGCTGTTTGCCGCGCCGCGCCATCCCTATACGCGCGCGCTGCTATCGGCGATTCCCGTTCCGCAGCCGCGGCGCGGCCGTCACCGGCCGATCCTCACCGGCGACGTGCCAAGCGCGCTGGCGCCGCCGCCCGGCTGTCATCTCCACACGCGCTGTCCGCATGTGGTCGACGTGTGCCGCACGGTCCGCCCGGAACTCATCGCCGACGGCGCCGGGCACGCCACCGCGTGCCATCGTTGGACCGAATTGCCGGACGAGCCGGGCGTGACGATTCACGACGCTCCGCCGCCTGCGCTCGAGCGGTTGATTGCCGCCTTCGCTAGGCCGCGGGATGTATCCGGCCGGAGCGGGGCTGCTGTAGACGATCGCGGAGTGACGCGCGCACAATGATGTTCGCTCGAGCTGACGTGGAGGGGAACCCATGAAGATCATCAAACTGGCGCTGAGCGCGCTGTTTGTCGTCCTCGCATGCGCTGTCGCGCAGGCGCAGTCCACCTTGCGCATCGGGCTCGCGGAAGACCCGGACGTGCTCGATCCGACGCTTGCGCGCACCTACGTGGGGCGCATCGTCTTCGCCTCGATCTGCGACAAGCTGTTCGACATCGACGAGAAGCTCAACATCGTGCCGCAGCTCGCGCTCGGGTACGAAACGTCGGCCGACGGCAAGGCGGTGACGATCAAGCTGCGTCCCGGCGTAAAATTCCACGACGGCGAGACGCTCGACGCGGAAGCGGCGAAATTCTCGTTCGAGCGGCATCTCACGATGACCGGCTCGTTCCGCAAGCCCGAGCTTGCGGCGGTCGATCGCGTCGAGGTGGTCGATCCGCTCACGGTCCGGCTCGTGCTCAATGCTCCGTTTTCCCCGCTCATCGCCCAGCTCACCGACCGCGCCGGCATGATGGTCTCGCCCAAGGCCGCCAAGGAAGCGGGCGACAAGTTCGGGCTCAAGCCGGTATGCGCGGGACCCTACAAATTCGTCGAGCGCGTGCAGCAGGATCGCATCGTGGTCGAGAAGTTCGCGGACTATTGGAACAAAGCGAACGTCCACATCGATCGCATCGTCTATCTGCCGATCGTCGATGCCACGGTTCGGCTCGCGAATTTGAAATCCGGCGGCCTCGATCTGATCGAGCGGCTGCTGGCGACCGATATTCCGGCGGTGCGTGGCGATCCGAAGCTCAAGCTCCTGAATCCGGTCGGCCTCTTCTACGTCGGCATCACCATGAACGTCGGCAACGGCGAGGCGGCGAATTCGCCCCTCGGCAAGGACAAGCGCGTCCGTCAGGCGTTCGAAGCGTCGATCGACCGCGACGCCATCAACCAAGTGGCCTTCAACGGCGAGTTCATGCCCGGCAACCAATGGATCAATCCGGAGAATCCCTACTATCAGAAGAGCTTGCCGGTGCCCAAGCGCGACCTTGCCAAAGCCAAGGCGCTGCTCAAAAAGGCCGGCATCACTGTGCCGCTTCCGGTCGACTACATGGTGCCCAAGGGTGCGGAAAACCAGCAGGTGGCCGAGCTGGTGCAAGCCATGGCCGGCGAAGCAGGTTTCGACGTCAAGGTCCGCGTCACCGAGTTCGCGACCTCGCTCAATGAGGGCGAGGCCGGCCGTTATCAGGCGTTTCAGATCGGCTGGTCGGGCCGCGTCGATCCCGACGGAAACTCCTACATTTTCCACAAATGCAAGGCGCCGCAGAACGTCGGCGGTTTCTGTGACAAGGATGTTGACGCTTGGCTCGATCAGGCGCGCTTGATCAACAAGTTCGAGGAGCGCAAGGCGCTCTACGAGAAGGTGGCCCGCAAGGTGCTCGACGAAGAGAACATCATCTACCTCTACCACCAACGTATCCTGGTCGCGCACACCGACCGGTTGACCGGCTACAAACAGGTTCCCGACGGCATCGTGCGCGTGGTCGGCATCAGTTTGAAATGAGATGCTGACCTTCCTGGGCAAGCGCATCCTGCAGCTGATCCCGACGCTGTTCTTCGTGTCGGTGATTATCTTTTCGCTGCAGCAGCTGTTGCCGGGCGATCCCGCGACCATCATGGCGGGCGAGGAGCGCGATCCGGCGGTGATCGCGCAGATCCGCCGCCAGTACCGGCTCGATCAGCCGATCCCGGTTCAATACCTCTACTGGGTCAAGGGCGTGCTGACCGGCGACCTCGGCGAGTCGATGCGGATCAAACAGCCGGTGCGCAGCCTCGTCCTGGAGAAGCTTCCGGTCACCTTGCAGCTCGGCCTGATGGCGATCGTCATCGCGGTCACCATCGGGGTCTCCGCCGGCATCGTCTCGGCGGTCAAGAAGGGAACGGTCTGGGATTATGCCGCCAACGTGTTCGCGCTGTGGGGCCTGTCCACGCCGAACTTCTGGCTCGGCATCATGATGATTTTCCTGTTCTCGGTGGAGCTGGGCTGGCTGCCGGCGTCGGGCTACGTGCCGCTCACGGAGGATTGGCGCCAGAGCCTTGCCTCCACCATCATGCCGGCGTTCGTGCTCGGCAACGCCATCGCGGCGGTGCTGATGCGGCACACCCGTAGCGCCATGCTCCAGGCGCTCGGCAGCGATTACGTGCGCACCGCCCGCGCCAAGGGCCTGTTCGAGCGCGCGGTCGTGCTCAAGCACGCGATGCGCAACGCGCTCACCCCGGTGATCACGCTGGGCGCGCTCGAGTTTGGCACGTTGCTGTCGGGCGCGGTGCTCACCGAGCAGATTTTCACCATTCCGGGTTTCGGCAAGCTCATCGTCGACGCCGTGTTCAACCGCGACTACGCGGTGGTGCAGGGCGTCGTGTTGGTGACGGCGACGATCTACATCACGCTCAATCTGCTCGCCGACATCGCCTATGTGCTCGTGAACCCGCGGCTGCGGAGCTGATCGATGGTCGAGGCAAGCCTCGCCGGGCACCTGCCGCTCGCGGCTGACGCCGCGGTGGAAAGTCCGGCCCGTCGGGCGCTGCGGCGCCTGCTGCGCCGGCGCGGCGCGATTTTCGGCCTCGCGGTGATCGCGGCGTTCGTGCTGCTCGCCGTCGCCGCCCCGTGGGTGACGCCCTACGACCCGATCGCCCAGAGCTGGATGACGGTGCGCAAGGCACCCTCGGCCGTGCATTGGTTCGGCACCGACGAGGTCGGCCGCGACGTCCTCACCCGCGTGGTGTTCGGCGCCCGTGCGTCGCTCATGGCCGGCGTGATCTCGATTGGCATCGCGCTCACGATCGGGGTTCCGCTCGGCCTCGTCGCCGGCTACCTCGGCGGCTTCGTCGACGCGCTGATCAGCCGACTCACCGACGCGATGCTCGCCTGCCCGTTCCTCATTCTCGCCATCGCGCTTGCGGCGTTTCTCGGTCCGAGCCTCGGCAACGCCATGATCGCGATCGGCATCACCGCGACGCCGATCTTCGTGCGCTTGACGCGCGGCCAAGTGATGGCTGTGAAGGTGGAAGACTATGTCGAGGCCGCGCGGGCCGTGGGAAACCCGCGCTGGCGCATCGCACTCGTCCATATTCTCCCGAACATCCTGCCGGCGCTCCTCGTGCAGGCGACCTTGTCGATCGCCGCCGCCATCATCGCCGAAGCGGCGCTGTCCTTCCTCGGTCTCGGCCAGCAGCCGCCGGCGCCGTCGTGGGGCAGCATGCTCAACGCCGCCCAGCGCTTCCTGGTGAACGCGCCGTGGATGGCGATCTGGCCGGGGCTTGCCATTTTCGCGACCGTGCTGTCTTTCAATCTACTCGGCGACGGGTTGCGCGATGCGCTCGACCCGCGCGAGCGTTAACGAGCCGGGGAAACGAACCATGACGACGACGAACGGGCAGGCCGTCCTCGACTGGCTGGCAAGCCAGCGCCCGGCCATGCTGGCGCTGCTGGAAGAATTGGTGAACACCGACAGCGGCAGCTACGACAAGGCCGGCGTCGACGCGGTCGGCGAGCGCATCCGCGGCTTTCTCGATCGCCAGGGCATCGTCCACGACACGGTCGCCAACGACCGCTTCGGCGATGTGGTGCGCGCGAGCGTGGGGCAGGGCGCCAACACGTCGATCCTGCTGATGGGCCACCGCGACACGGTGTTCCCCAAGGGCGAGGCGGGACGCCGCCGCTTCCGTATCGAGAACGGCCGCGCCTACGGCCCCGGCGTCGCCGACATGAAGGCGGGCCTGGTGATGAACGCCTTCGTGCTCGCAGCCTTTCAGAAATTCGGCGGCGCGCCGGCGCCCCTCGTCGGTTTGTTCACCTCGGACGAGGAGATCGGCTCGCCCTCATCGCGCCCGGTGATCGAGGCGGAGGCGCGCCGCGCGCGCGCCGTGTTCAACTCCGAGCCCGGCCGCCCCACCGGCGCCGTCGTCACCGGCCGCAAGGGCGGCGTGTTCATGAAGTGCGAGGTGACCGGCAAGGCCGCCCATTCGGGCGGCAACTTCGAGCAGGGCATCAGCGCGATCGAGGAACTCGCCCGCAAGATCATCGCGCTGCACGCCCTCACCGACATCCCCAAGGGCATCACCCTCAACGTCGGCCTGATTTCCGGCGGGCAGACCGTCAACACGGTTGCGCCCAGCGCCGAGTGTCAGATCGACCTGCGTTACGTCGCGCCGCCCGACCGCGCCATGGCGATTGAGAAAATCGAGCGCATCGTAGCGACCAGCAACGTTCCGGGCACGAGCGCCAAGGTCGAAATCCTCGGCGAGTTCCTGCCGCTGGTGCAGAACGCCGAGAGCAAGCGCCTGTTCGACCACTACGTTGCGTGTGCGAAGCAGGTGGGACTCGCGGTCAAAGGCGAATTCACCGGCGGCTGCGCGGACTCCGGCTTCGCCGCCGGCGTCGGCGCCACCACCCTGTGCGGCACCGGCCCGGTCGGCGGCAGGGCGCACACGCCGGAGGAATACCTCGAGGTCGATTCCATGGTGCCGCGCGCGCAGAGTCTCGCGCTCGCCGTGATGCGGCTGGAGCGATGACGACGCCTTAGCCGCACATCGCACGACTTTTCCCACCCGGCGCCGCACTGCTCAGCGGCCATCGCAACCTGTCACTCCTCCCCATGACCAGTACCTTGTTCTCGCCGATCAAGCTTGCCGATCTCGCGCTCGAGAATCGCATCGTCGTCTCGCCCATGTGCCAGTACAGCGCCGACGACGGCTCCGCCACCGATTGGCACCTCGGCCATCTCGCCATGCTCGCCAATTCGGGCGCGGACTTGGTCGTGGTCGAGGCGACCCACGTGGAGCGGCGCGGCCGCATCACCCACGGCTGCCTCGGCCTTTATTCCGACGACAACGAGGCGGCGCTCGCGCGCGTCATCGCCCATTGCCGGCGCGTCGGCACGGCAAAGCTCGGCATCCAGCTCGCGCACGCCGGCCGCAAGGCCTCGTCCTATCGGCCGTGGGAAGGCGGGCTCGGGCTCAAGCAAGACGACGACCCGTGGGAGACGATCGCGCCATCGGCGATCGCGTTCGGCAACGCCTGGTCGGCCCCGCGCGCCATGACGCGGGACGACATGGACCGCGTGCGCGACGCCTTCGTTGCGTCAGCCAGGCGCGCGGTGCGGCTCGGCTTCGATGCCGTCGAGCTGCACATGGCGCACGGCTATTTGCTGCATTCGTTCATGTCGCCCATCGCCAACCACCGCAGCGACGAATACGGCGGCTCTCATGCGGCGCGGCTGCGCTTTCCGCTCGAAGTGGCGCGGGCGGTGCGCGCGGTGGTGCCGCCTTCGCTGCCGCTCGGCGCCCGCATCACCGGAAGCGATTGGAGCGAAGGCGGCTTGACGCCGGACGATGCGGTCGCGCTCGCCAAGGCGCTCAAGGAGATGGGGCTCGATTTTCTTTGCGTGTCGTCGGGCGGAATAACGGCCGAGGTCAAGATCGCGCTCGGGCCCGGCTATCAGGTGCCGTTCGCGGAAAAAGTGCGGCGCGAGGTCGGCATCCCGACGCGCGCGGTCGGCCTGATCGCGACCCCGCAGCAGGCCGAGGCGATCCTCGCCGACGGCAAGGCGGATATGATTGCGCTCGCGCGCGCCATGCTCGACGATCCGCGCTGGGGCTGGCATGCCGCCCAGGCGCTCGCCGGCGACGTGAAGCGTCCGCCCCAATACGCGCGCGCCGCGCCGAAGCTGGCCGGGAGCGGCCTATCGCGCCTGACCGGTGCGGGCGGGCGCGAGACGGTGGAGGTCCGCATGGTCCGGTCGTCCGCAATCGCGATGCTCTTTGCCGTGATGACGCTGTGCGCCTGCGCGGAGGGCGCTTCGGCCAAGAACGCCCGCGCGCGCCCGTCGGCCGCGCACCGTTCGGCTTCCGCGACCGGGCAAGCGGTCATGCGCAAGAAGCCGCCGGTCGCGCCTACGCCGAGGCAGGACGAGAAGAGTTGGATGGACCGTGCATCGACGCCAAGCGACAGCGGCGGCGGCGGCGGCGGCATGTAGGGTGGGGAACCGCGCGCAGCATATGTGGTGCAAACACTTTGGCAGAGATCGCGACGAAAAATCAGAGTCTCCGGGCTTGAGCGGCATGCGGCATCAGGAATGACGCCAGGTGTCCGATAACATCCGCCAGGGTACCGGGTTGATTTGCTACCTCCGCTACGAATGAGTTCCACTGCTGAACCTTCTGAGGATCGTTGGCGAAGTCAGCGGTCAAGGTGTCCGGAAGTTCGCTCGGGATGCTGGTCTTGCGCCGTGCAAAGGTCGCGGCAATTGCGCGCGCAAGCCGGCCATCGTTGAACTCGAAAGTGCGTGACAAGGCCCAGATGTCATAAAGGTCCTTCATGCGGCTGTTGGCTCGTCCCAGCACCACCATGGCCTGGAATTTCTCGGCGATGACTGTCTCGGGGGCATAGGCGCGCAAATGCGGCGCGGGAAAATGCAGCATCGCGGGCAATTCTATTTCCTGCAGGCCCGGTTCAGTGGCATCGCCGAAAGCGATATCGATAAGCACGCGCATTTTTGCCTGGTCGACCGCGGCATTTGCGGTGATGCGCAGGCCGCCATACTCTACTTGTTCGCGGATCCGCTCGCCATGCACGCTGTTGGCATCGAAGAAAACACCATCGTTGAAAGAGACGGAACATACCTCCTGGAAAATGCTTACCATCTCCTGCTGATCGTCGTTACCGATTGCGAGAAAATCGAGGTCTTTGGTCGGACGCAGGCTATCCTCGAACCATTTGGCGAGCAACATTCAGAATAAAGCGTTCTCGGTGCTTCGTCTGAGTCAGGCGATACAACAGCCGCTCGACAACATAATAGTTCAACAGTAGTTGAAAGGGCTGGCGGCGCTGTTTTGAAAGGTTGAGCAGGCGCGCCCGAACCGATGCGCCCATATTCTTGATCGGCGGTTTGAGCTTTTTAGGCATTGGCGATCATCGCCGCCAGATAGGGCTGCACGATCTTCCAGATGCCGGCCTCGTTTGCGTAGCGTGCGATTTCGGCGGGTGTTGCCTTGCGCTGGCGTAGCGCCTCTCGCAGGCCCTCGAGCGCGAGATTGAGACCGGGGCTGTTCTGATAGCGTCTACCGGCGCTTTGGCGGTAGCGGAACAGATCAACGACAGTCTTGGCGGGGTCATATATCCGCACCGGGACCCGTTCGATGGTGTGCGCCTCAATGCCGGTGCGAAGCGCATTTCCTCCGAAGCGAACAATCTGAAGACGTGGGTTCTCGACGCGGGGACGCCGATCCTTTGGGCCGATCGCCATCCAAACGCGCGCGGGAATGGTGTCGGTCAGCCCATGAAAAGCCAGTGCTGAGACAAGGCAGACGACGCCTTTCGGTACGCGCTTGGCGGCTTCTGCAAGGTCGTGGTTGGCATCGAGCGGCGCGTTTGGGAGCTGGTAGAGACCACGGCCGAGCTGAACGACCAGTCCGTTCTCCTTCATGCGCGATATGGTGGTGCCGGTGATGCCGGCGCGCGCAAGTTCGGAGACGCGGGCCATGCCGCGCTGTTTCAGCAGCGAGATGGCGCGGTCTTGCTGGCGAGCCGGTCGAATGGTCATCAGGCCATTTGATACAATATGTCGGATATGTCAAGGAACTATCCGACGTTTCGTATCTCGGCAGTGCTGGTCGGTGACCACCGAGCCATTCTGCGAACCCGCGTATCGGAATGATACCCATGCCATGATTATCGCCAGGCTCGCGGGTCGGACCTCGGGAAGGCCAGCACGACGCCTAGCGCCGCTGTTTTGATGGATGGAGAGCATGGCCGGCAATCTCAGCTTCGAAGACCTCAGACGCGCCGTGAAGGCCGGCACGGTCGACACGGTGATCGTCGCCATGGTCGACATGCAGGGCCGCCTGGTCGGCAAGCGCTTCCATGCGCAGCATTTCGTCGAGAGCGCCTATCACGAGACGCACGCGTGCGATTATCTCCTGGCGAACGACATCGACATGGAGCCGGTGCCCGGCTACGCGGTCGCCAGCTGGGACAAGGGCTACGGCGACTTCGTGCTCAAGCCCGATCTTGCCACCTTGCGCCGGCTGCCCTGGCTCGACGGCACCACGCTCGTGATCGCCGACGTGCTCGACCACGAGCATGGCGAGTTGGCGCATTCCCCGCGCGCGATCCTCAAGGCGCAGGTCGCGCGCCTGCGCGCGGCCGGCATGCGCGCCTATGTTGCTTCCGAGCTGGAATTTTATCTGTTCGACGAAAGCTACGAGAGCGCGCTCGCCAAGCGCTACACCGGGCTCAAGACCGCGGGCGCCTACATCGAGGATTATCACATCCTGCAGACCACCAAGGAAGAGGCCGTGATGCGCGCGGTGCGCAACGGCCTGCAGGGCGCCGGCATTCCGGTCGAGAACTCGAAGGGCGAGTGGGGGCCGGGCCAGGAGGAGATCAACGTCCGCTACGCGGACGCGGTCGAGATGGCCGACCGGCATGTGCTGCTCAAAAACGCCGTCAAGGAGATCGCCTGGGCGCACGGCAAGTGCGTGACCTTCATGGCGAAGTGGAATTACGGCCTGGCGGGATCGAGCGCGCACATTCACCTGTCCGCGTGGGACGACGCGGGCAAGAAGCCGCTGTTCTTCGACGCCAAGGCCGAGCACGGCATGTCGGCGCTCATGCGCGCGTTCCTCGCCGGCCAGCTCAAGTACGCGCGCGACGTCACGTATTTCCTCGCGCCCTACGTCAACTCATACAAACGCTTCCAGGTCGGCACCTTCGCGCCCACCCGGGCGGTGTGGAGCCGCGACAACCGAACCGCCGGGTTTCGCCTGTGCGGGGAAGGCACCAAGGCGATCCGCATCGAATGCCGCATCGGCGGCGCCGATCTCAATCCCTACCTCGCGTTCGCCGCCCTGATCGCCGCCGGGCTCGCCGGCGTCGCCGAGAAGCTCGCGCTGCCGCCGCCCCATGTGGGCGACGCTTACGTCGACAAGAAGCTGCCGGAGGTGCCGAAGACCTTGCGCGAGGCGACCGCGGCGCTCGCGCGCTCAAAAATGCTGCGCGCCGCGTTGGGCGACGGCGTCGTCGAGCACTACCTGCACACGGCCGAATGGGAGCAGTTCGAATACGACCGGCGCGTCACCGACTGGGAGCTGATGCGCGGGTTCGAGCGGTACTGAGTCCCAACTCCGGAAAACTGGCCGTGCAAGGGCCGAACAGGCGATCAGCATGACGGCGCACCCGCGCAACATCTGAATCGGAGAATAGCCGTGCTTGACCATGTCTTCCTATCGGTCAGCGACATCGAACGCTCGATCGCCTTTTATACGCAGGCGCTGGCGCCGCTCGGGATCACCGACCGCGTCGATTATGACGGCAAGGACGGCCCGCCGGGGCATCCTGATCTCAAGGGTTTCGGCTGCAAGGGGCGCTTCATCTTCTGGCTGCGGCGAGGCGTGGTCGATAGCCGAGCGGCGCATGTCGGCTTCATCGCAAAGTCGCGGGGCGAGGTCGATGCAGCCTATGCCGCCGCGATGGCGGCGGGCGCGACCGACAATGGCAAACCAAGTATTCGGCTCTATTACGATCCGCGTTACTATGCCGGCAACGTGTTCGACCCCGACGGTTACAGCCTCGAATTTGTTTTCAAAAGCTGGCAGCACCCCAAGCCCAAGCCGCGCAAAAGCTAGGCCGCCACATTTAAACTGAGACACGACCGGAAAGGCGCGAGCATGGCGTCGATGCGCAGAAGCACAAACGCGCGACGGTCGAAGGAGGCGCTGCTCGCCGATCTCAAGCGGCGCCTGCGCGAGATCGCCGATCTGGACGCCGTCGGCGCGATCCTGTCCTGGGATCAGGCGACCTACATGCCCAAGGACGGAGCCGAGGCACGCGGCAGGCAAGGAGCGCTCATCAGCCGCCTCGCACACGAGCGGATGACGGATATCGAGCTCGGTCGGCTGCTCGACCGGCTCGCCGGATACGCCGAAAGCCTGCCGGGCGACAGCGACGAAGCGCGGCTCATCGCTGTTGCGCGGCGTGACTTCGAAAAGGCGATCAAGGTGCCGGTCGATCTGGTCGAGCGCTGGAGCGCGCTTTGCTCCGCCGCTTACGAGGTCTGGAAGCGGGCGCGGCCGAACGACGACTTCGCCGCCGTCCGGCCTTATCTGGAGAAACAACTCGACATCAGCCGCGAATATGCCGAGCTGTTCGCGCCGTACCGCCACATCATCGACCCTTTGATCGATGATCGCGACGAAGGCCTGACGTGCGCCGTCGTGCAGTCTTTGTTCGCGCAACTGCGTCGACAGCTGCGGCCGATCGTGGAACATGTGTGCAATCAGCCGGCGGCGGACGATGCGTGCCTCCACGCCGAGTTTCCCGAAGCGGCGCAGATCGATTTCGGGCTCGCCGTTGCGCGTGCCTTCGGGTACGACCTCGACCGCGGCCGCATCGACAAGACGCCGCATCCGTTCTGCACGAAATTCTCATCCGGCGACGTGCGTATCACCACGCGGGTCAGGTCGAACGACCTGAGCGAAGCGCTGTTCTCGACCCTGCACGAAGCCGGGCATGCCCTCTACGAACAGGGGGTAGCGCCCGAGCTTGCCGGCACGCCGCTCGGGCGCGGCACCTCGATGGGCGTCCATGAAAGCCAGTCCCGGCTGTGGGAAAATGTGGTCGGGCGCAGCCTCGAT
>WNGJ01007109.1_pt1 | contig 11892 bp, 11 predicted proteins | sample 5400611 | NCBI WGS metagenome assembly WNGJ01 (sample SAMN13153375, study PRJNA577476) | soil metagenome | isolation source: 40 cm soil or saprolite under Garry oak tree replicate 1 | place: USA:California | collected 2016-06-15 | reverse complement strand
GACGAAAGGAAGCTCTGTTTGACGTATCGTTACCTTTGACACGAGAGTCTGCTTGCTTCAAGAGCTCTCCTCGTCTATACTATGAGATGTGAAACTCCTCTTTTGGCATTGTAAGTAGCGTCCTTCTTTTCACTTCTCCCGTGTCAAGATATCATGCGCCGAAGGCGCACCACCCAAGATGAAAACGGACTATATTAGGAGAGGAACGGTGCCAGTGAAAGGACGGATTTGACTTTAATGCGTCAGAGCTTGCTTGAGTATCAAGATGTACCTGGGTGCCTGGATGAACCACCCTTTGTAGCTCCTTGGGGAAGCACACAGAAGAAACTATGAGAGGAAGGCACCTCACTGGCAATCGGACCACAACGGCTTCGGTGGAGTGATCGAACAGGAGGAACGAGTATGGAGGTGATCTATCCATGCTGTAGTGACATCGATGTGCATGACGAGTTTGTCGTTGTCTGTCTCAGTCGGGTGCAGCAGGGACAACGGCACAAGGAGCTGCGTCGCTTTGCGACCTACAGCGCTGAGCTGCGAGGGATGGGTAACTGGTTGGCAGAAGCAGGATGTACGCATGTGGCAATGGAAAGTACGGGCATCTATTGGCGTCCGGTCTATGATCATCTGGTGGGCCAGTTTGAGGTGACGGTGGTCAATGCCCAACATATGAAAGCGCTGCCTGGACGCAAAACGGATGTGCAGGATGCCGCATGGATCGCCGACTTGTTGCAACATGGCTTACTGGCAGCCAGTTTCGTGCCGCCAGCAGAGCAACAACAGTTGCGTGATCTGACGCGCTTGCGCATCAGCTGGGTGCAGGAACGAGCCCGACTGGTCAACCGGGTGCATAAGCTGCTGCAGGCGGCGAACATCAAAGTGGGCAATGTGCTCAGTGATGTGCTGGGGGTGTCAGGCAAAGCGATCTTAGAGGCCTTAGCCCAGGGGGAAACCGACCCCGAGCGCTTAGCCCAGCGGGCGCATGCCAGCGTGCAGCGCAAACAAGAACAATTGGTGCGCGCGTTGGACGGCCACATGGGGGAGCATGAGCAGTTTCTCTTACAAGAATTGCTCGGCCTGATAACGGCGATGGAGCGCTCGCTGGGGCATGTGGAGCAGCAGATCGAGGAGCGCTTGCGACCGTTTGAGGACTGCCTGGGACGTCTGGAGCAGATTACGGGGGTGAGCCGCAAGGTGTTGTATGTCGTGTTTGCCGAGTGGGTACAGATATGAGTCGGTTTCCCGATGCAGCGCATCTCGCCTCGTGGGCTGGCATGTGTCCCGGCCAGCATGAGAGCGCAGGCAAACGACGCAGTGGTCGGATGCGCAAAGGGAACCGCTATCTGCGGGCGGCCTTGGTGCAGGCGGCTCATGCCGCCGGGCGCACGCAAACCTATCTGGGCGAACAATATCGGCAGATTAGCAAACGACGGGGCAAGAAGCGGGCGGCAGTGGCGGTCGGGCATAGCATTCTGGTGATCTTTTATCACATGATGCAAACGGGAGAGCCCTCCAAGGAGAAAGGGGTCGAGTATTTGCAGGCGAGAAACCGCCAGCGCGTGCAGCGTCGCTTGATCCAACGCTTAGAACGTCTGGGCTATCAGGTGATCGCGCCGAGCTCTGCCATCGCCTGAGTCGCACGACAAGCTGAACCAGAGAGGGTCAGCTCCGGGGGAAGTTTTGTGTCTTTTTGCCGCAGGTTTTCAGAAAAAGTTGTAGGCAAAGGGAAGAAAAAGGAGTATCCTGTTCTGCAAAACCAAACGAAGGAAAGAGCAGAAAGGAACCCCCTCAACATGAAGACGAGCGAAGGAATGGAAAACGTGCTGCTGCAAGAAGCCGAAGCCGAAGTGCGCACATTGCTGCAAAGCCTGCAGCCGCTCAAGGAAGGAGATCTCAAGGGTCTGGAGCAGCAGATCATGGCCAGCGTGTTCCGCATTGGACGGCGATGGCTGGAGCAGGTGCTCACGGCCTCAGATGCGCAGGCCAAAGAGCTGACAGAGCGCACAGGAGCCTGTGGCCATGTGCAGCACCTAGTGGGGTATCGACCCCGGCAGCTACTGACGCTGCTGGGCAAGATCAGCTTTAAGCGGGCCTACTATCAGTGTTGCCTGCCAGCAGACGAAGCCGCCGACGAGCAGCCAGCCGAGGCGGAGAACCAAGCGCCCTGCACGCATGGAGAAGCGCCTGCTGACGCGCGTTGGGGACTGCACGGGCAACGCACGACGGCAGGAGTGCAACAAGCGGTGAGCTATCTGTGTGCCACCTCGACGCTGGAGGAAGCGGCCAAGAACTTCAGCCGCCTGCTGCCCTTAGAGATGTCCGCTCGCCAAGCGCTCACCTTGCTGCAACCGATGGGGGAAGCGCTGCACGAGCAGGAAGAGGAGCAGATGCAGCAGCTCTGGCAAGAAGCCAGCCAGCCACGATCGGTGAGTACAGGAACCCCGACGAGTCAGCAGAAGAGCATCGAGCGGCTCTACATCGAATTGGATGGAGTGATGGCTCGACTGCGACGAGGCAGTGTGCCTATGGAGGAGCAGGAACGCAAGCGCAAGGGGGATGTGTATCGGGAGATCAAAGTAGGAGCCGTCTTTGAGGCCAGCCGCGGACCAGAACGCTCCCGACTGGCCCCCGGAGTCTTTGTCGATCAAGCTGAGCAGAAGCACTATGTCGCTCGACGTAACAAAGCCGAGGACTTTGGCAAGTTGCTCTATAGCTTAGCCGTCCACCATGGGCTGCATCAGGCGCAGCAACTGGTGGCTCTGGGCGATGGAGCCGCCTGGATCTGGCGACTGGTGGCCGAACACTTTCCCACGGCTGTGCAAATCGTGGATATCTATCATGCTCGCGAACATGTCTGGAAGGTGGCCCGAGCCGTCTTTGGCCCGAACACGCCTGCGGGCAATGCTTGGGCCGAGCAGGCCTGTCGCTTGCTGGAGGAGGGCAACATTGAGGCACTCGTCGAGGAGATCGTGGTCTTACCCCCAGTTCCCCCAGAAGCGGGGATGTCGCGCAGCGTGGCTGACATCGAGCGCGACTACTTCATCAGCAATGCCGCCCGTATGCGTTATCCCGCCTTTCGGGAACAAGGCATGCAGATCGGCAGTGGCATCGTCGAAGCCTCCTGTAAAATGGTGGTCAGTACGCGAACCAAACGTTCCGGTATGCGCTGGACTCCGACAGGACTAGATGCCGTTTTGGCTTTGCGCACTGCCGTGCTCAATGGCACCTATGATGCCTTCTGTGAGCAGCACTCCCACCTGCTTGCTTGACTGCCTACAACTTTTTCATACACCCGACGGAATGACGGAATACGCAGTCTTGACTTCATCCGCGAAACGTCGTAGTCTGTGCATGGAACATTTCAAATCATACTAGGAGAAACAACCATTTGGGATCATTGTCCTCGTCTTGGCCTGGTCGCCACATACCGTCCGAGGAGGCAACTTCTGACCATGACGCCTGGCTTGGAGCTGCATTCGCGCTCACCGCTCATGTCACCTTCTCGGTGGGCTGGCTTGGCGCGACAGCTTCCTTCCAAGCTCGGGCCACAGCCCTGCTGACCAGCCAGGATGCAAGCCTCCCTTGACTGGAGGGACATCATGGAACAAACGCATCGTCCTATCATGACGGGCCGCAGACTGCTTGTGTTCAAATGGCTCATGGTCTTTCTTCCTTCCGCTACGGTCGCAGTAGGCCACAGCCTTCTCGAGCACACTGGTGGTGGAACACACGGCCTGTCCACCTGGGCCTCGGCCCTGCCCGTGACATTGCTGGGCCTGGTGCTCAGCTATATTTTTGTCGAGACGCTCTTCAAGGTCCTTCGCAGACTCCAGACTGAGGCATTGGCCCGAGAGCAGGATATCCAGACCATGAATGCTGTGATGCAGGAACGGGAACGGCTCTCGAGGGAACTCCACGATGGGGTGGCCCAGCTCGTCGCGCATCTGCTCTTGCGCCTGGATACCATCAAAGAGCTGGTGGAAGCCAACCGAGAGCATGAAGCTCAGGCCGAGCTCGAGCAATTACACGGGGTTGCCAACGAAATCTACGAGGATATCGGAGAGTCCATTACAGGGCTGCGCACCAACGTGACGCAACGAGGGTTGATCTGCGCACTCCAGGACTACGTCGAGCAGTTTGAAGAGCGGCACCAGATAAAGACGAACCTCCAAGCGGACGATGCTGCCAACCAGCTCTCCCCACGAGCCTCGCTCCAGCTCTTCCGGTTCATCCAGGAAGCCCTGACCAACGTTCGCAAGCACGCCGCAGCACACCAGGCCCAGGTTTCGCTCATCTGCGACGGGTCAGGGATTCTCAAAGTCGTGATTGCCGATGACGGTCAGGGGTTTCTTCCTGGCAGCCAGAGAAACGGCAAGGCGCGACCCCTGGGCCTGACAAGTATGCGGGAGCGGATCACTTCCCTGGGCGGCACCTTCAGTGTTCAGAGTGAGAGCGGGGAGGGCACACAGGTGAGTGCCACCATCCCCATGGCACCAACCCGAAGGGAGAACGGGAATGCAGCCCCTGCGACTCCTGCTGGTTGACGACCATGCGCTCTTTCGCGAAGGGCTCATCTCGCTGCTCTCCTATCAGGACGATTTCATCGTCGTTGGGGAGGCTGAGGACGCCGAGAGCGCCCTGGATCAGGCGCACGCGCTTGAGCCAGACATCGTGTTGATGGACATTGAGCTGCCGGGAGAGGACGGCGTTGTGGTGACGAGGCGGCTCAAAATGGACATGCCCACCGTCACCGTCGTGATGCTGACGGTGCGTGACGACAGTCAGACCCTCTTCGAGGCGATCAAGGCAGGGGCGGCTGGCTACCTGGTCAAGAACGTGCGCTCTCGGGAACTCCTAGAGCAGCTCCGGGGTCTGGCACGGGGCGAGGCGGCGATCTCACGTCGGCTGGCTGCCCGGATCCTGGAAGAGATTCGGGGCACGCCTCTGCCCCTCTTGCCCGAAGAAGAGCTCACTGCCCGAGAACTGGACGTGCTGGAGCTGGTGGCGGCGCGCCTCTCCAACGCCGAGATCGCCGAGCGTCTGGTGATCAGCGAGCACACGGTCAAGCATCACATGAAGAGCATTCTCTCCAAACTGCACCTGCCCAACCGACACCAGGCAGCCGCCTATGGCCTCGCCCGTGGCTGGCTGCCTCGCCCGAGGCGACGTGGTGTATGATTATCCTGATGCCCACAGTTACGCCGCTGATACGCAAACGAATGAACCGCTAGAGCGGCCTGTGTAGGCTCAGCAGAGGAGGCTCGAAAATGGACCACAAGACGGCCGACGCCCCGCAAACGGCAGGCCGCGTCCTCCACGGGGCGCGCTGGTACGACCTTTTCGGCAGAGTCATCTCGTTGGGGCGGGACAAGGCGATCCGTGAGAAGCTCATACAGCTGGCCGCGCCGGCGCGCGGTGAGAAGGTGCTCGATGTCGGCTGCGGCACGGGCACGCTTGCGATCGCCCTCAAGTCGAGCGTGGGAACGGGCGAGGTGCACGGCATTGACGCCTCCCCCGAGATGATCGAAGTCGCCAAGGAGAAGGCGGCGAAGGCCGGCTCCGATATCGATTTCCAGGTCGCCCTGATCGAGGCGATCCCGTTCCCTGATGCGACGTTCGACCTCGTGACCAGCAGCCTCATGCTGCACCACCTGCCCGATGACCTCAAGCGCACGGGGCTCGACGAGATACGGCGTGTCCTCAAGCCCGGCGGCCGCTTCATGGCGATGGACTTCGCCGCGCACAGCCACTCCCCCCTCGGCCCTGGCCGTCCCCTCGGCCATCTGCTTTCGATCTTCGGCCACTCGCGCGGCGAGAGCATGGTCGACAAGCTGACGCCGATGTTAAAGGACGCTGGCTTCAGCGACGTTGAGGGCATCCCCACGCGCCACAAGAACTTCGCCTTCATCCGCGCCCGCTGACCAATGCCGAAGAAGCCATAGCATCCTCCTCTCACTCCCTCTGGTCTCACGAACCGTCTCGCAAAAATAGCCCTTTTCTTCTCTCTTTTGCCTTCCAAGAGTGATGTCTTGTGGACTGCTGCGACCGATAATACGAATAGTAAGGGAGAGCATCAACGCAGGAGGCGAGACGCGAGGTAGACTTGGGGCAATATAGCCCTATGGGAGGATAGTGAACAATGACAGCCTTAATGAGACACCTATCGGTTCGGGCGGCGTTGCCCTGGCTGCTGGCTGCGCTACTCAGCGTGGCGTTGGCCGCATGCGCTCAGGGTGCTGGCACGAATGGCGCCACGAACCCGGCGGCAGGGGATCCGGTGGAGACGGGCAGGCGGTACGCGCAGTGCATGCGGAACAATGGTGTACCGGACTTTCCCGACCCCGGCCCAGACGGGCGGTTTAGGGGGATCGGCCACGAGAAGGAAGACACCCCGACGTTCAAGGCTGCAACGGAGACCTGCCGCGCCTTGGCCCCAGGCGGCGACCATCAAAGCACCGGGGACCCAGCCTATATTGAACAGATGCGCAAGTTCTCCCAGTGCATGCGGGACAACGGCCTGCCCAACTTTCCCGATCCAGACGCCGACGGGCGGTTAAGGGGGATCGGCCACGAGCAGCAAGACAACCCGACTTACAAGGCTGCAATGGAGACCTGCCGCGACAAGTTGCCAGGAGGAGGTGGCCATTGAATCGCAAGGTCCTGATCACTGGCGCCGCGGGGGTCATCCTCGGCTGGGCGGTTGCCGTAGCGGTGCTGCAGCCCTGGGGATCGGCCGCCAAGCAACCAGCAGCCAACGCCGCGTTGCCTCCCGCCACCGCGGTGGTCACCCGGACCACGCTAGTGGAAACCAAGAAGGTGTCGGGCACGCTTGGCTACGGTGATCCGGTCCCGATCAACGCGACCGGACCCGGGACAATCACCTGGATCGCGCCAGTCGGGTTGGCGGTGAAACGGGGCGAGCTGCTGTTCAAGGTCAACGAGCGCCCGGTGGTCGCGCTCTATGGATCGGTGCCGCTGTATCGGACGTTGGGTGACGGCGCACGGGGTGTCGATGTCCAACAACTCGAGAAGAACCTGGCCGCGCTAGGCTACAGCGGATTCACCGTCGATGATACGTACGACTGGGCCACCGCCAAGGCCGTGAGTACCTGGCAAGCCGACCTCGGCCTCCCCCAAACCGGAACCGTTGCATTGGGTCAGGTGGTGTTCACGCCAGGTGCCGTACGGGTCGCCGAGCACAAAGCCCGTGTCGGCGATGTGCTCAGTGAAGGCGGTGTCTCGGTACTCAGCTACACCGGCACGACCAGGCTAGTCAGTGTTGATCTCGCTGTAGCCGACCAGGCTCTCGCCGTGGCGGGGCGCAAGGTCACCGTCACGGTTCCCGGCCAAAAAGCCGTGGAAGGGAAGATCTCCCAGGTCGGCGCCGTCGTCACGGCACAGAGTACTACCTCCGACGCCACGGCACAGAGTACTACCTCCGACGCACGCATCGAGGTGACTGTGACGATCGCCGACCAGAAGGCTCTCGGTTCACTCGTTGCTGCTCCCGTGGATGTCAACTTTGTCAGCGAAGAGCGCAAAAACGTGCTGGCGGTGCCGGTCGCCGCGCTGCTCGCGCTGCCCGAAGGCGGCTTCGGCGTTGAGATTGTCGAGGGTAACACAACCCGCATCGTCGCAGTGAAGACCGGGATGTTCGCGGCCGGCCGGGTCGAGGTCAGCGGCGAGGGCATCGCCGAGGGCATGAAGGTAGGGGTGCCGAAGTGAGTAGCTCGGCCGAGGCAATCGTGACGTTGCGCGGGGTCAGCCGCGAATACCCCGGTGGGGTCATCGCGCTCAGCGGCGTCGATCTGGACATCGACCGCGGTGAGCTGGTGGCGATCGTCGGGCCGTCGGGGTCGGGCAAGACGACGATGCTCAACGTGATGGGCACGCTGGACCGCCCGAGCGCCGGCCAGGTTGTTATCGACGGTTTCGACATCGCCGAGCTGTCCGACCGTGAGCTGTCGGCGCTCCGTGCGTTCCGGATCGGGTTCGTCTTCCAGCACTTCCACCTCGCGCCAGGCGTGTCCGCCCTGGATAACGTTGCCGACGGCCTACTCTACACCGGCACCAACTTACGTGAACGACGGGAACGCGCCGAAGCGGCCTTGCTGCGGGTCGGGCTTGGCCACCGGCTGACTCACCGGCCGCATGAGCTCTCCGGCGGCGAAAAACAGCGCACCGCGATGGCGCGTGCAGTCGTGCGTGAACCTACGCTGTTGCTCGCCGACGAGCCAACCGGCGCGCTGGACAGCCACTCGGGCGAAGGTGTGATGCGGATCCTTCTCGATCTCCATAAGACCGGTACGACCATCGTCGTGATCACCCACGAACGCGCGGTCGCCGCGCACTTGCCCCGTCAGGTGTCCATGTTGGACGGTCGGGTGGTCGATGACCGGATAGAGGTGGTGGCGTGACAAGATTACCTCAACCCGGCAGGCTGAACCCACTCGACGTAGTGCGACTAGCACGGTACGGGCTGCGGGCCCGCCCATTGCGGACGATGCTCTCCGCGCTGGGGATCGCGATCGGAATCGCAGCGATGGTCGCCGTCGTCGGGATCTCCGCCTCCAGCCGTGCCGAACTGGATCGGCTGCTGGATTCACTCGGCACGAACCTGCTCACCGCGGGGCCGGGCAGCACGCTGTTCGGGGAGAAAGCCACCCTGCCTGACGAGTCGGTCGCGATGGTCGGGCGGATCAGGCTAGTCGAGACTGTCACCGCTATCGGGCAGCTCCCCGAGGCGAAGGTGTACCGCACCGATAGGATCCCGGCCCCCCAATCGAGCGGAATCGGCGTCTACGCGGTGCGCACAGACCTACTCGACACCGTGGGTGCCACCGTGGCCTCCGGAACGTGGCTCAATGATGCAACCGCCCGATACCCGGCCGTCGTGCTCGGGGCTAGGGCGGCCGAGCGCCTCGGACTTGGCCCCGTTAATGAAGACACGCAGATCTGGCTCGGCGGGCAATGGTTCACTGTTATCGGCATCCTGGACCCGGTCCGGCTCGTGCCTAGGCTCGACCTTGGCGCGCTGATCGGGTGGCCAGCCGGACAGCGCTATCTCGGCTTCGACGGAGACATCACGACTCTGTACATCAGAACCGATCCTGATGCTGTCGAAGCCGTTCGTTCTCTGCTCGCCAGGACCGTCAATCCGGCGCGGCCCAACGAGGTGGACGTGTCTCGGCCCTCCGATGCGCTCGCCGCTCAGGCTGCCGCAGAGACCACCTTTACCGGCCTGCTGCTCGGCCTCGGTGCTGTCGCGCTGCTCGTCGGTGGCATCGGAGTCGCCAACACCATGGTGATCTCCGTGCTGGAACGCCGCGCCGAAATCGGGCTGCGCCGCGCACAGGGTGCCTCCCGAGGACACATCCGCATCCAGTTCCTCAGCGAAGCCCTCCTGCTGTCCGTCCTCGGCGGCGGCGCAGGGATACTGCTTGGATTGGGTGTGACAGCGGTGTACGCGACATTGCAGGGCTGGCCCACCGTAGTCCCCGCCTGGGTCATGGTAGGCGGCATCACAGCCACCCTGATGATCGGCGGAGTGGCCGGCCTATTCCCGGCGATTCGTGCCGCCAGGGTCGCGCCCACCGAGGCGCTCGCTGCCACCTAACCCGGTGTAGGCGGCCCGGCCCAGTGAGATTTCAGAGGAGCATGGCCAGTGAGTAGTACTAGTATCCATTGCGAAATGGATAAGTAGGCTTGAGAAGGGGGTTCATGGCAAGCAAACGGTGATAGAATAGATGAGCTTTCTTCTGATGGGAGGTTGGACTTACTTCGCCAGGGCGATGCGGCGTAGGTTCGAGGCGATGACCCCCAGACCCAGCCAGCGTTCCATCCCCTCTTGCCCGTGATAGGCGCTTTTGCGCCAGCCGAAGTCGCGCCTGAGACTGGCAATGCGCCCCTCGATGCCCGCGCGCCAGCGATAGCCCCGTCTCCAGGGGCGCGACCGCTCCAGGGCTTGGCGTTCCGGCGAGAGCTTGCCGGCGGCCGGGATGGCCACGCGCTTGACTCCGACGGCCTTGAGGCGCTCCTCGGTCTCCGCCGAATGTACCCCCCGGTCGCCTGCCACCAGGTTGGGCGGGTGCTCAAAGAGCGCCTGATGATGTGCGACCGCTTCCACGGCTTGTCCATGCTCAGTCGGATGCTCCAGGATCTCAAACCGGGTCACGATGCCCCCGTCCACTTCATCGAGGATGACGTGGCGACCAAATTCGACCAGCGCGCCGCCTTTATGGCGGGGAATGGCGCGCGTGTGCGGTTCGAATAAGCTCAGGACTTTCTGATCGGAAGCCACCTTCTTGCCCTCCAACACGCGCCTGCGCGTCTGAGCGATCACCCGCTGTACCAGCGGCAGCACTTCTTGAGCCTGGCGGAGCAGACGCCTGGCCTGTTGTCCCGTCTGCTGCGTCAGCGCCTCGACGACCTGCTGACTTTGGCGCATCATGTGCTCGGTCGTCTGGATGAGCTTCTGATAGAGTTCCTTTTGCTGCGCTTCTTTGTCCTCGGCTTGGCGTCGCAGTTGCCGATGCAGGGTTTGGGCCACCTGCCGTGCCGTACGCAGCCGCGAGCGGCAGGCTTGCTGGACGTTACTCAGCTGATCTTTGACCAGTCCTTTGGCACGCTGCACGAAGCGGGAGAGCACACGCACACTGTCCACGAGCAAGCCACTATCGGTGGGGTGATGGATGTTCGTCTGCACGCAGGTCGCGTCCAGCCGCAGCTTACGCCCTTTGGTCACCTTGGCCTGCCGGGCTAATTGCACCACTCGATCGTTGAGCGCATGCACCGTCTCCGGTCGCAGGGTCTGTTCCCAGCGCCAGAGTGTACTGGCATCGGGCACCCCATGGAAGGCCACCCGGCAGAACCAGCGCAGCACCAGACTGTCCGCCACTCTTCCTTCCGTTTCTTTGTAGCTCCACTGGTAGAGGTGCTTGAGGATCAGTATGCGCAGGAGCACTTCCACCGGCGTCGAGTGTCGTCCATGCACCAGGCTATACCGGTAGCGCTTGCCAAAGTCGCTGCGCACCTGCTGATACAACGCGTCATCGTCAAGCAAGCCGTCCAGCTTTCTGAGGACTGGGTCGATCTCTTGCGCCAGCTTGGGCACTGGCGCGAACACATCTTCGCGCTCATAGTTGTCCACTAACATGACTGTCACCTCCAGCGCTCTCGGTACGTCGGCCGCAACCGGCCCTCGCTCGTTTTTGCCCGCTCTGTTGCTTGTTCCACCCGGTTCGCCAGCGCCTCCAGTTCCACCACCGACACCTGATCCTGCCCCTGCCCCACGCTTTTGGCTTGGGGCGCCGGCTGCATCCCCAGTCGACAGAACCAGCGCAGCACCAAGCTATCGGCCACCTGCTCGGCCGTTTGCTGCTCGCTCCACCCGTACAAGTACTTGACCAGCAGCATACGCAGCAGCACTTCCCCCAGCATTGCCTCTCCTGTCAGCCGATCCAGCTTCGCGCAGACCTGCTGATAAAGCGGATCCGCATCCAAGACCCCCTCCAACTCACACAAGACCGGGTCGGTCTCTGCCGCCTGGGCCGGCATCTTGTCTGCCGGCGAAGGGTTCCCTTTCATGGCTCACGCTCCTTCTCTCTCTCGGTCCGATTCTATCACCGACCGTGCACGTCTGGAAAGGCCTCTGGAGTGGGTCACAATGCTTGAGCTACATGTCGTCACCTTCTCAGGTAGACGATTGGCTTCTGGAGGGGCTTCACAGGCCCTATTTCGCAATGGATACTAGTACAAGTATCCACTGCGAAATGAGCCTGTGAAGCCCTTTGAGAGCAAGCAACGTGTCAAAAGGAGAAGGTAAAACGAGCAAGAACGGCTTGAAGGAGGAAGGCAGGATGCTTGTTGATCGCTATGACCCAGAAGATGTGTTTG